>Ga0209207_1000182_pt1 | contig 46415 bp, 40 predicted proteins | sample SaghotsprinmetaG_FD_184140 | JGI IMG/M metagenome (GOLD analysis project Ga0209207, IMG submission 184140) | Hot spring microbial communities from South Africa to study Microbial Dark Matter (Phase II) - Sagole hot spring metaG (SPAdes) (version 3) | ecosystem: Environmental > Aquatic > Thermal... | reverse complement strand
TTTTTGACAATCTCAGGAAAGTTTGATATCATCATACTAATAGTATTATGATTTTGATAGCCTCTAGTTTACACGATTAGAGGCTATTTTTGCAACATGTTTGCTGTCATTCAACACTTCTGGTTAGATCCTTAACGAGATCTTCAACTCGATCCTGTCTGCGATCTCCCATTCGGAGCATTTGCTGTATCTAATTGGGAGCTTCTCCTTATCTTAGCCAGATCTCTGGACGGCGGTAGGCTCTCTCCGGGTAGGTTGCCCCACTGAGAGACATTTATTACACATAGCGACCGGTCTGCGATCGTCAGTGGCTAGGGACGATGCTTCCCCCGGGTTCCGACGGCGGCAGCGGAGGCATGGCTGACCCAATTTTCAAGCACTCCCCTGCCTTGATCCGGAAGATTGGGAAATTTGGCGGGCTTGCGCTCTGGCGCAGAGTTGGAATCCGGTGCTAACCAGACGACTCGTTGGCCGAGGCCGGACGACGACGGCGACAGCGTTCTGAGCAATATTTGACTGCCTCCCAATCCGTGGCCCATTTCTTCCGCCAAGAGAAGGGACGTTGGCATACCGGGCAGATTTTCTGGGGAAGGTCTGATTTGCGGATCTGGCGGGGCATAGGCATAGGATGGGCGGCGTTGCGTGAATGGGCGTTGCGTGAATTTAGAGGGATTCAAGGCTTATGGTGATTGATCAGGGTTCATTATGAAGGATTATTGGGTCATAATCTGAGCCAGTTATGCCAGCGATCGGTCGGGCCAGAACGTTTGGCCAGAACTTGCCCGGTTTGTTGGCCCGTGTTCTTCGCTTAATAGCGTTAACCCAGAGAGCTTCCATGCCTGCGATCAATGCTCCGACCTCCACCCCTGCCTTGGCCAAGGGTATAGCGGCCAATGGTTTAGACCTGATCCGGATTGTCCTAGTGGAGCCAGCGGGTGCCCGTAATGTCGGCTCGGTAGCACGGGTGATGAAAAATTTTGGCCTGTGCCAGTTGGTGCTGGTCAACCCCCAGTGTGATCCGTGGGGGGCAGAGGCACGGCAGATGGCGGTTCACGCTGATGATGTCTTAGCCCAGGCCCAGATCGTTTCCCATCTCCCGGAAGCCCTGACGGGTTGCCAGCGGGCGATCGCCACTACCGATCGGCCCCGCACCCTCAATATCCCCTTGGAAGCCCCCCGTACAGCCCTGCCGTGGCTTCTGGAGGTCCCCGCTGCCCTGATCTTTGGTCCAGAGGATCGGGGCCTCAATAATCAGGAATTGAATCATGCTCAGCGTTGGGTGGGCATCCCCACCAGCCCTGCCTATTCCTCCCTCAACCTCGCCCAGGCCGTCGCCGTTTGTTGCTATGAGCTACACTTGAGCCAGCAGCCCGGCCTCCCTCCCACCGCCGCAGCGATAGCTTCCCGATGCCAAAGGCCTATCGCCGCTCCGGATATTCCGACAGAAAACTTAACCAAATCCTCACCCGATCAGGCTAGTTCGACGGCGGCTGTATTCCTTGCCAGCCCTGACTCAGCTGCTACTTTAGAGGATTTAGCTGCCTATTATGCGCATTTGGAAGCCGTCCTCCTAAAAATCGGTTATCTTTATGCCCATACTGCGGCGAGTCGGATGCAAAAGCTCAAAAGGCTTTATAATCGCTGCCAACTTTCCGCCAATGAACTGGCGATGTTGCGCGGTGTGTTAAGACAAGTCGAATGGGCGATTGGGCACAGCCCACCTGATCACAGCCCATCTGGCGCGGCTTCTCCCGGACTCGCGACCACCGTCGCCGTAGACCCCGTTTCAATTGCCGATACTTTGGACCCGTCTGGCAGTGAATAGAGCACAGAACCAACCCTCCAACCCCCAGTTTGGCGCAGAGTCAGACAAAACGGCCCCCCTGCGTCCGCGACGGCGGGCGCGTACCCGTCCGGCTCCAAAGGGACCGAATCTGTCCGTGGTGGTGCATCCCTCGGCCCGATTGGCTAATCAACACAGTCAGGCGGAGAGGCCCCCCCTACCCAGTGATCCCTTGCAACGGGCTAGATTGTATCACCGGAGGGCCGCACAGCTTTCTAGCATGGGTGGCTCAGCGCGGGCGTGGGACCCCCTATCGGACCTGGTGGGACCGCCCCCCAGTTTGCCCAGTCAGCGGGGGCGCAGTGGTGCCCCTTCCGCCCCTGATCCCCACCGGGATGACGCCCGATCGGCCCAGGAGCAACGGCGACGGCGATCGCGCGATCGGCGGCGGACCAGTCTGCCCTTGAGCAGTGGGGCCAGTATGAACAGCGGCTATGCGGCCCCTGGCTCCCAGACCGCAGCTCGATCGGGGACAACCGTGGCCCGCAGTAATGCCTCGCGCCAACGATCGCGGCTGATGGCTCCGTTTCTGTATGCCCTGCGGCTGCTCATTTTGGGGGTGGGGCTAGGGGTCATTGCCGGTACGGTACTGTCCGTATGGGACCCCACGGGTCGCTATATGGCGGGGTTAGGCCCAACGGCTGAGCAAGCTTTACCCACGGAAACCACTCCCCAGGTGGAGGCTGCCCCCGCGATCGTGCCTGCCTTGGATCTTGGTCAGGAAATGACGGCCCTGAAGCAACAGGTGCAGTCGTTGGCTAGTGCCCAACCCGATCTGACACCGGGCGTGTTCATGGTTGACCTGGATACCAATGCCTATGTGGATCTCAACGGCAATATGGTGTTTCCAGCCGCCAGTATGATCAAGGTGCCGATCCTGGTGGCCTTTTTCCAGGATGTGGACGCAGGTAAAATTCGACTGGATGAGCAGTTGGCCTTGACGGAAGATGTCATTGCCGAAGGCTCGGGAGATTTGCAGTACCAGCCGATCGGCAGTAAGTATTCCGCCCTGGAAACGGCCACGCTGATGATTGTGATCAGCGATAACACCGCCACCAATATGCTGATCAAACGGTTGGGTGGCAAGGAAGCCTTGAACCAACGCTTCCAAAGTTGGGGGCTAACGCATACGGTGATCAACAACCCCTTGGCTGATTTGACTGGTACCAATACCACCACCCCGAAGGATCTGGTCAGCCTGATGGCGTTGGTGAATCGCGGCGATCTGGTGTCCCTACGATCGCGCGATCGGCTCTTGGAAATTATGCGGCGCACGGAAACCAATACGCTGCTGCCGCAGGGGTTAGGGCCGAATGCCACGATCGCCCACAAGACCGGGGATATTGCCTCCACCGTTGGGGATGTGGGCTTGGTGGATCTGCCCAATGGCAAACGCTATCTGGCGATGGTGATCGTGAAGCGTCCCGATAATGACGATCGGGCACAGGAACTCATCCGCCAGATTTCCAAGGTCAGTTATACGGCGTTTGAACAGCAGGCAGCGGCTACGGCTCCCTCGGCGACAACAGCGGACACCCCTGCGATCGCCCCCGCAGCGACCGCAGGCACGCCATCTCCGGCTCCGGCTAGCAGCGAACCCATGACCGACAGCTTTACGCAGCCCAGCGCTGCACCCGAACCCACCGAACCTTAGGGATCTGACCATTGGAATTCTGTCCATCTGATGTCCATCTGAATTGAGTAGGTTGGGTCAAACACCGTGCGACCAACAACATTAGGACCCAACAACATCAGTACGTGCAGTAAACGTGTTGGGTTTTGCCAACTCGACACCCCCCTCTTATTCCTCAGATTAGGAATGAGAGACCGTTGCAACACTTGTATAGCAATACTCAGTTTGCTTAGGACATGGAGAAATAGGAGCGAAGCGCTCATGCAGAGGAGCTATCACTGCACTGTGTCCTAATCGGAGTAACTGCGGCTATAATGCTGGCTCTAGCCTGCAACGACTGAAGTCGTGACTACGAACATTGCGAAACTTTAGGTTGACTATTTAGGTTGACTGTACGAAGGCCATTACTTTTTCTTGCGCTTGCCTTTCCCAGCGGCCTTGGAGCCAGGGGTAGGTGAGCCGAAGCCGACGGGATGGGTTGGGGGCAGGGGGCTGAACATTTGCCCCAGCGGTCGTCTGGGGGCGGCAGGAATTTCGACTTCTGACTGTATCCCCAATTCCTTCTGAACCTCCGCCCAACTTCCCACGATCATCTCCTCGACCCGTCTTGCCAAAAACACTTTTTGCATCAGCGGTTCAGCCTCAACGGCCTTGAGATCGAGCAGGGCTGCGATCAAAAAGGCATTGATTTCTGGCCCATTGGCTTTGTCGTATTGCAGTTGTTGGGTTAGGGCGGCAACGCAGTCGTCGCGATGTTCTGGGTATGTTTGGCCAAGCTCCGCAACACACTCGGATACTTGGCAGCGGGTAATGTCTTCCAGGTCCGTATTGGCCAGAGCGGTTTGGAGGTGGGGCAGGCTGGCCGGTCCCATGAGACTGATAATCTGGCTCATCTCCTCCGGTAGCCAGTCATCGTTGAGGGTGTCCACCAGCTTAATGAGGCGATCAAGGGTTTCGATCGCTCGTAACTGTCCCAGTGCCCGCCATGCGTGTAGGGGTGCCCATACCTCCTTGCTATGGGTATCGGCGTTACTCAGGGCGGGATCTAGCCCCATGCGCAGCAGTTCAGGAATATGACTGGCATCCAGTTGGAGTTCCTCAACGTAGTTGGGCCATTCGCGCTGGGGGTGAACGCGACCATAGGTCAGCAGTTGGTCAACGGGGGGAGAATAGTCAGCATCAGTCATAGAGCTTGTCGGTGTTGTTGATGGGGGGGATTGGTGGATCGTCGCTAGTTTCAGGCTAGGTTTCAGGTTAGTTTAAAGCAACGTTGTTCACCAGGTTGTTGAGATTCTTTATCATACGGCCTAGTCGTACAGCGTGTTCATACGATGTGTTGATTGTTGATATCGTTGGGGAGTTATTGTGTTTTTGAGTGTCGTCATCCCGACCTATAATCGCCGACCGATTCTGGAAAAGTGTTTGCGGGCACTGGCCCAGCAACAGTGGGAGCCAACGATCGGTATCACTGGTTATGAGGTCGTCGTCGTGGATGATGGTTCGACCGATGACACGATCGCGTGGCTGACGGCCCACTCGGCTGAATTCCCCCACGTCCGTTGCCTGGAGCAGAGCCACCTCGGACCGGCGGCGGCCCGGAACCTGGGGGTGCAAGCGGCCCAAGGGGAATGGATTGTGTTTATTGATAGTGATCTGGTCGTCACCGAAACGTTTTTGCAGGCCCACACCCAACGTCTACGCCAGGAACAGGTCCGGTTAGGGATGCCCACGCTGGAACAGCTTCCCTGTTTTACCTATGGCCGGGTGATCAATACCAGTAATTTTGATGACCCCACGGCAGAACCGTATAAGGTGACAGATTTTTCAGCGGCCTATTTTGCCACGGGCAATGTGGCGATCGCCCGTCATTGGCTGGAAGCGGCAGGTCTCTTCGATCCCCAGTTTCACCTCTATGGGTGGGAGGATTTGGAGCTAGGGGTGCGTCTGAAACGCCTGGGATTGCGCTTACTGAAATGTCCAGAGGCCGTCGGCTACCACTGGCATCCCCCCTTTGCCCTCAGCCAGATTCCCCGCCTAATTGATCAGGAAATCCAACGGGGACGGATGGGGGTCCTGTTCTACCAGAAACACCCCACCTGGGAAGTGCGCATGATGATCCAAATGACTTGGCTGCATCGGTTTCTCTGGGGCATCCTGTCCCTGGGCGGCAGGCTGAACGAAAAGACAATGGCCCCGCTCTTGCAATGGTTGATCGATCGCGGCCAACCCCAACTGGCCCTGGAAGTGGCCCGGATTTTTCTCAACTGGTATACCGTGCAGGGGGTCTATGCTGCTTATCGGGAACAGGCGACGCTGGCGGAGGGGTAACCGGAAGCATGACGGCAGGGATTGAGGCAGGGATTGATATTCTGATCTTGTCCAATGGGCCGGGGGAATTAGCGACCTGGGTGCGTCCAGTGGTGCGGGAACTGCGGCGACATCTGGGGGACGATCGCGCCCAAGTGCGGATCTCGGTGGTATTATCCCCCTGTCCCAATGCTAGTGGCCGGGAAGGGGCGATCGCCCAGTCCTATCCAGAGGTCGATCGGGTCCAGGGGCCGACAGATTTTCTCAACTTTTTGCTCTGGGGCAAAACGGCGGCGAATTGGGATTGGCGGCGGCGAGGGGTGGTGCTGTTCCTGGGGGGGGATCAGTTTTTCACCGTGGTGATCAGTCGCCGCTTGGGGTATCCCAGTGTGGTCTATGCGGAATGGGAAGTCCGCTGGTTACGGTGGGTCGATCGCGTCGCGGCGATGAATGCCAAGCTGCTGGAACAGGTACCTGCCCAGTATGCCGCCAAGTGTACGGTGGTGGGGGACCTGATGGCGGATGTCGGTCAAATGGTGGGACCCGTGCTGGACGAACCGGACCGACTGCGAACGCGACGCCACCCAATCACCATTGGCCTATTGCCCGGATCAAAGTCGGCCAAACTCGCGATCGGGGTGCCCCTCTGTTTGGCGATCGCCGAGCATCTCCACCAGCACCGCCCGGAGCTGGAATTCTTCATCCCCGTAGCCCCCGCCCTGGCGGTTGATACCCTCGCGCGGTTTGCCAACCCTGCCTACAACCCAGTCATCCCCAAATTTGGCAATGTGACTGCTACTCTCCTGACCACAGGACCCGATGCCCCGGCACTGCAAACCGCCTCTGGCCTGCGGGTGTCCCTCGGCACTGAGTTTCCGGCCTATGCGCAACTGGCCCAATGTACCCTGTGCTTAACGACGATCGGGGCTAACACGGCGGAGTTGGGTGCCCTGGGGGTGCCCATGCTGGTCCTCCTCCCCACCCAACAACTCGATGCCATGCGAGCCTGGGATGGCCTCCCCGGCCTTCTGGCCAATCTACCAGGGGTTGGCTCCCTGTTTGCCAAACTGGTCAATGGCTTAGCCCTACGTCAACTCCAGGGACCGCAGCGCCGACTCTTGGCCTGGCCGAATATCTGGGCCGGGGCAGAAATTGTGCCGGAACTCGTGGGGCCTTTAGACCCCCAAACCGTGGCCACCCAAGTGCTGGCCCTCCTCGACCCGCCAGAGCAATTGGCCCAGATGCGCGATCGCCTGCGGCAGGTGCGCGGCCAACCGGGAGCCGTGGCGAAGCTGGTGGAGCGGGTAATCGCCACGATTCCCGCCTGACTTCCCTTGACTTCTCGTGATTTCGCGGTTGAATCCCTTAGTTGAATCCCTTAATCGTTATCCCAGTCTTCAGACCCCATCAGGTCCCCAATCCGATCCCGCAGGAGAAAGTTATTTCTTTCTAGTTCACACTCCACGCAGACCCACTCCCGTGCGGGAATGTACTGGCAGAGCGAATAAATCGGCTGCTGGCGACTGAGGAGGCCCCGATCAACAAGGTGACGAGCTTCATTCTGGATCACGTCGAGGGAATATTGAACCGATAATGTGTTGACCATAATGCCAAACCGCCTTTGAGAATCGTGCTGAGGAGAAGAATGTACACTACGGGGGACAGTAGCTATCCCATGCGGGCAACGCCTACTGCTTCTGTAGTCCACTATACTGAATCTTTTTATTCTCAGGTATTTATTTCGCTGATAATGTTAATAAGTGTTTTCAAGTCAGGAAGTCCTGACAAGACGGATCTACAGTAAAGGGTTACAAATTCGGTCTGAGAGACGGCTTTCCTAGGCTTCCATCCGTAGGCTTCCATCCGTAGGCTTCCATCCGTAGGCTCCTATCCCCTGGCCACAGCGACAGTCCGGTGTTCCCTGTCCCCGATCGGGTTAACAGGTGGACTAAGGGGTAAGCAGGGGATGAGGATAGAAGAACCGGATAGTCCCGCTCACCCTGAGAGAGCTTCTCTGTCGAAGGGGTTTAGGACCTATCCGCAGCCCAGCATTGTATACTTGCGGCGCGACTACAGGGAACTGGAGTTCAGGCTTTTCTCTTCGCTCAGGGTCAGAGGCAGGTGCAAGCCACATTCCTGCTTGAGGCCCTGGAAGCGGGTATCCCGTTCATGCTCATCTGTTGCCAGAAAAGGACGGCTAGAGTGCCAGTCGCCGACGGTGGTATAGCCCTGATCGAACAGGGGATGGTAGGGCAAGTCGTGGGCTATCAGGTACTCGTAGATGTCCTTGGCGCTCCAGGTGATAATCGGCAAAATCTTATAGAGGTCCGATTGTTGCTCGATTACCGATAGGGATTGACGGTGGTCCGTTTGGCCCCGTCGGAGTCCGGCTAACCAGGCGGTGGCCTTGAGTTCCCGCAGGGCGCGTTGCATGGGTTCTACCTTGCGTATGCGATCGTACAGGTCAAGGGCTTCCACGGTTCCGGCTTCCCACAGGCGACCGTGCAGGGCTTCCATCCGCGCCGGACTGATCGGGGATTGGTACACCTTCAGGTTGAGATCTAATCGCTCGGTTAATTCCTCCGCAAAGCGATAGGTTTCGGGCGGGAGATAGCCAGTGTCTACCCAAATGACGGGGATTTTGGGGATGACTTGGGTGACCAGATGCAGCATAACGGCGGACTGGATGCCGAAACTGGTGCTGAGGACAAGACCCGACCCAAAGGTGGTGTCTGACCACTCAATAATGCCTTTGGCTTCTCGGTTGGTGAGTTCTTCCCGTGCCCGATCAATGTCAAGCTCTGGTTTGACAAGTGCTAGATTGACCAAGTTCGTTCTTCCTTAACCTTTCACAAACCTTTCACAAACCTTTCACAAACCTCTCACACAGAGGCCAATTGACAAATCCCAGACCCTTGCCCAGATCCTTTGACTGAGACAGATCCCAAGGATTTAGGAGGCGGCGGGCGGTGGAATCGTAATATCGATCGCCGTCACCGAATTGGCGAAGCTGAGCGACTCCAGGGGCGGTTGCATCGCCGATGAATTGCCCACCACTAATGTTACCAAGTTATTGAGGGTTAGGTAGGTACGGGCAACCCGCTGGATGTCAGCGATCGTTGTCCTTTCAACCCCTTGCTGGTAGCGGAATAGGGTATCGGGCGGATAACCGAAATAGGCATAGCGCAAGAGCCGCGAGAGGGTCTGGCTGGGGCTGGCAAAGTTAAACACGAAGGAGTTGAGCACTGAATCCTTGGCATAGGCCAGTTCGGCTGGGGTGATGGGTGTTGTCTGAAGTTGGGCCAGTTGCGATCGGATGGCTTCAATGAAGGGCACGGTGGTCTCGGAGCGGGTTTGGCCTCCGGCTACAAACAGCCCTGGATAGTCATAGGCGGGACTCCACACGGCATAGACCGAGTAGGCTAACCCCTGGCGCGATCGCACTTCATTGCCCAGCCGTCCCCCAAACCCGTTCAGGACCCCATTGAGCACATCTAGGGCTGGATAGTCGGGACTGTCGAGACGACCGCCCAAGTGCCCCATCTGGACAAAGCTTTGGGTGAGTTGGGGTTGTTCGACCGTGAAGACTCCACCCTGCTGGGCTGGTTGGACTGGCGGTGGCTCTGGCAGGGCCGGTACGGTGGGGTCACCTTGCCACGTGCCAAAGTGTTGTTGCAGCAGCGATCGCACCTGGGCCACGTCAAAATCCCCGACGATGCCCAGTAGCATCCGTTCCGGGCGGAAGGATTGTTGATAAAAGGTGATTAAATCCTCCCGCTGGAGCCGATCCAGATCGGCATACTCCAGCGTGCGCCCGTAGGGACTGTCCTGGCCGTAGAGTAGCTTGCTGAATTCCCGCTGGCTGATCTCCCTCGGCGTGTCGTTACGACGGGCGATCGCCCCCCGCAGTTGGGCCTTAGCGAAATCGATCTGGTCTTGGGCAAAGACGGGTTCCTGGAGAATTTCTGCCAATAGGTCGATCACCCAGGGTAAATCCTCACTCAGGGCGCTGAAACTGGCAGACCCCGATACGGTGTTGACGCTGGTCTCGATCGTGGCGGCCCGTTGTTCCAGCAGGGTGTTAATCGCCTCCCCACTGTGGTGACGGGTTCCCCCTGTGCGTAAAACGGTTCCGGTGAGACTGGCAACCCCCACACGATCGAGCGGTTCTTGGCGTTCCCCGGTGCGGAATAGGGCTAAGCCGCTGACGAGGGGCAAATCTCGCGACTCGATTAGGTAGACGCTGATGCCATTGCCCAGGGTGAAGTGGGTGGCATCGGGCGGTTGCACGACGGGCAGGGGCGCAAATTCCAGGTCAGTGTAGTGGCGGGGGGTGAGTGCCCAGGATGCCGGCACTTGGGCGAGGAATAGCCCGAAGACCAGGAGGCATCCCAGGAGACCCCACCGCAGCAAACGGTTTTTCAGCAGTCGCATCGGTTTTAACAGTCGCACGGGTTTAACAGTCGCACGGGTTTAATTACTCCCTAGGGTACCAAAAGCAAGATCGCGGCACCTACATCAGGAACACCGCGATCGGGGCAATACATCAATGCTTAACAAGGTTTATAACGAGTCCTCATGCCACCTCAACCCCTCATCAGCGTGAGGCAGACGATTTTCCCGAGGCGTAGGGCCTGCGGGATAGGGCTAGGCGTCGCTTTCAATATGAATGAACAGCAAGCCCATCACCACTGCTGGCATCAACCAGCAAACCACTGGAATCAGAATCCAGGGCAAAAACGAAGCTGCATAGTCGCCAGTCATGACAAAATCTCCTTACAAGTCTGGTTTCAACCCAGGGCCTGCCTTAGTAGTTAACGAGGCCCCGGAAGATCGCATCAATTCCTTCAAAGTTGGTGAGCAGGAAGTAGGCCACGAAGGCTCCCCCCATGCCGCCGACAAAGAAGCCACCAGTAAATTCACTCCAACCCCGTGCGCTATGGAGGGAGTCAGACGGCTCATCGCCCTTATAGGTGACGAGACCGTGGGCACCCAGACAGGCGGAGGCTAACAAGATCAGGGTAATACCGGACACCAATCCCCCTAGGGCAGCGGCATCCGAGTCACGCAGGGGACCTAGCTCAACCCAAGGGCCAATGACGAAGTAGCCGTGGGCCAACCCAACTTCTAAGCCCCGCACCAAGGGCGACAATCCCTTGCGGTAGGCCGGGAGGTTGTTGATAAAGGCACGGCTAAACCCAGAGGCATTGATCGGGGTTTCCAGGTTGCCGATTTGCGGGTCCCCGTTGGCAGGACCGATGAGTGGACGAGTTGCAGTCATAGTTCTTAATTCACTCTCAGGTTAAGGGTCAACGCAGGGGATGGAAGAGGAGATCGGGATAGAAGCGATTGACTTCAATCAGAATTCCCGCCGTAATCGTCAACCAAACGGCTGCGACCACAGGAGCCGAGGCCAGAAATCGTTGCATAAAAAATGACTCCAAATCACTTAGGGGTCTACATCAAGCAAAATAAGCAAAATAGCTGATAGACGGGTCGGCGACCAATCTAGCAACTGGGGTTAGGGCTAGCGCGGCGAGACGGAAACTTCCTCGTCCTTGGCTAGCAATTCACCTGAGGCGAATTCTTTCAGCGCTGCCAAGGGCCAGATGAAACCGGTCAACGACAGGCTAACCGCCAGGGGAATATCGATGATGATTTCCTTCTCTTCAGGATTGCTCGACTTCTTCGCTGCCTGGAGATAGGCGCGACCAACCCAACCAATCCAACCGGCAATATAAAGGAAGAGAACACTGGGAATTAAAAAGTCGCCAGCGCGGCTAAGACGGCCATCTACGATGAGATGGGGGAGTCCTTCTGGACCGCAAAGGGCTTCGGAGTAACGCTCAAAACGCTTTTTGCCGGAATCCGGGTCGGCAGTCGTTGGTCGGGCATTTTTCGCCCGTTGTAAAAATGCAGAGGACTCGCTACAGGGAACGAGTCCAGCCACATCAGCGGATGCAGTGGGAACAACGGCAGCCCACAGAAAAATTGCCAGTACAAGAGCAAATAGTCTTCGCATGAAACGAATTCCTTATGGTTACAGGTTTCCCCTCGGTAAAACAAAATCTCGATCGTCGCAGGCGTAGTCCCGCGTCCGTGCGCCGCGATCGCGACACGTATCGAGACGATGTAGCTAAAACTGGATCGAGCGTCAACAGTGGACCCCGAAAGTGCAACTTTGGGGCGTTACCTGAATCGCTCCCGCTCAGTTTAAGCTGCTATTAGCACTTCTATATCAGAAAACTACCAGCCAATGGGGACTGTCCTGGCAATTGAAACAAGTTGTGACGAAACAGCGGTCGCAATTGTAAAGAATCGTCAAGTTTTGAGTAGTGTTGTTGCGTCGCAAATCGATCTGCATCGCCAGTATGGGGGGGTGGTGCCGGAGGTGGCCTCGCGGCAACATCTGGCGTGGGTCAATCCGGCGATCGCCCAAGCCCTGGCAGAGGCGCAGTTGGACTGGTCTGCAATCGCGGGCATTGCGGCGACCTGTGCCCCTGGGTTGGTGGGGGCGTTGCTGGTGGGGGTGACGGCGGCGAAAACCCTGGCCATGTTGTACCAAAAACCGTTTCTGGGGGTGCATCACCTGGAGGGGCATATCTATGCGTCCTATCTGAGCGAACCGGACCTCCAGCCGCCGTTCCTGTGCCTGTTGGTTTCAGGCGGGCATACCAGCCTGATCCGGGTGCAGGACTGTGGTCAGTATGAAGTGTTGGGCCAAACCCGTGATGATGCGGCGGGGGAAGCGTTTGATAAGGTGGCGCGGTTGTTGGAGTTGGGGTATCCAGGGGGACCCGCGATCGATCGGCTGGCAACAGAAGGTGATCCCCACGCTTTCCCCTTGCCAGAAGGGCAGGTTTCGCTTCCCCAGGGTGGCTGCCATCCCTATGATTCCAGTTTCAGCGGCCTGAAGACGGCGATGCTGCGGCTGGTGACCCAGGTACGCCAGGAGCGGGCGGTTTTCCCCGTGGCGGATTTAGCGGCGAGTTTCCAGTATACGGTGGCGCGAGCCTTGACCCGGCGGACGATCGCCTGTGCGCGGGACTTTGGTTTGGATACGATTGTGGTCGGGGGAGGGGTGGCCGCTAACCGGGAGCTTCGCCAGCAGTTGCAGGCTGCCGCCGAGACCCACGCCTTACGAGTGTTGTTTCCACCCCTGGCGCTCTGTACGGATAACGCCGCCATGATTGCCTGCGCCGCAGCGGATCATCTCGATCGCGGTCATCGGTCGCCTCTTACCTTGGTGCCCCAATCCCGCTTACCGATTACGGCGGTCATGCAACTTTATGAACCTACCGCCCATCCCCTGCCAACGGTGTTAACCCTGGCGAGTTAAGGCGATCGTGGTGGGTTAGCGCCCTTGGTCTTGCTGCCCTTACTCAACAGGAGATGGCTCGGATGCGGTTAACCTCTACCTTCCGGTTACTGGTCATTAGTTCGGTTTCCCTGGCCTGTGCAACGGTCCTCAACTGGGTTAACTATCGGGCTTACTGGCACGTTACGGTCCTTCGCGCGGAAACGGTCAACTTTAATATCCTGGCCCATACGTTACCGCATCTCCTGTCTGGGGCACTGATTAGGCAAGATTTTGCAGATATCGATCGAGTTATCAATAGTCATTATGGATTATTTGGTATTGTTGTTACCGACTGTCAAACAACGGCAAAGGTCTGTACAAATCAGCGTATTCTAGCGCAATCAAAGCCCTATTATTCTTGGCAGAGAACGGTAACCCCTAATGATTTAGACACCGCACTCTTCAGTACGTTACGTGATCCAGCCCCCATTGATCCAGAGTGGCAATTTGAGCAACCTCGCGCAACCCAACCGACGACATCTGGTTTGGAAAATCAGGGCAAGCTGATCGGCAGAGTCTATTATGTACGGAATCAGCCACCGAATTTTTTACAAGATCAGTTAAGCTGGTTGCGGGGTAACGCCCGTTCCTGGGGAGCGGTGGGTCGTTATTACACCCTATCGCTGTTGATGTTTTCCCTGGCTGGTCTGGCGATGTGGGTCTATGTCGAAAGGAGTTTACAGCGGAAACGTCACCAACGGGATCAAGCCCTAGCGGAACATCAATCCCTGCTCAAGGAAGCCCAGCGGCTACGCACCCAACTGCGGGATCAACTCAAGCTGAACCAAGCACTCAAAACCCAGTATGAGGAGCAGCTAACAGCCGCAAGGGAAGCAGGGGAGGCTTTGCAAGGGGAGATTAATCAACTCCAAAATCAGGGACAGCTTCAGGAGCAAGAACTGCGATCGCTGCAACAGGAATTGGAATCTTTACAAAATCAGAGCCTTGAGCCACAGTTCGATCGTCAACAGGTTCAAAGAGAAATTGAGCAACTCAAACAGAGAATTAAGGAGAAAGAAGATGAACTTGAAAGCATTCATGAAATCAAAAAAGAAATTAGCCTAGAAGCAATACGAGCTAGGCAGCAAACTGAAGATTTAGAACGGCATCTGGCGCAATTGGCTGAGGAGAAGTGTGCCGCAGAAGATCTGAGTAGCAGGCTAAAAGAACAACTCGAAGGTCAACCACGCTCTTTGGTCCCTGTTGCAGAAATTGAACGACTCCGGGCAGACCTTGAAAAAGCCAAGGCTGATCGGGAAAAAGTAAAAGCTGATAAGGATTCCTTAGAGCAGCAAATTCTTGAATCAATTGAACAAGATGAACGCGAGAAAAGAGAGCTAAGGGCCAAGTTGATCGATACTGAAAACAAATTATATCAACTTGAGTATGAATATAACCTTAGCCTAGAAAATTGCGAAACACTTGAAGAGCGTCTTGCTCAATATGACGCGGAGGAATCTTTCAGGAGAGTTGATCTCTCTGATGTCTGCGTTGCGATCGTTGGGGGGCACCAGAACATGATCGGCTATGTTGAATCAACGCTATGTCAGGAAAATAACCTTAAAGACCTTCGCGCTCTGAGTAAAGATACGCGCCTCTCAACTAAAGCTTTTAAGGAAAAACTTAAAAAGGTCGATCTCATTTTGGTCGTGCGGGGTTATATGAGTCATTCCATGAGTCAAATAGTGGATGATCTGGAAGCCAAAGGCCAATTACGGGGTAAGGTTATCCGGCTACCAACGACCTGTACCAGCGGACCGACGATCGTCCGGAGAATTCGCGAAGAAATAGTTAATGGTTTAAAAAATTAGCAAAACACGTCAATTGAGCAAAGGCTAAGACTCCTCAAACCTTAAGGGGCAGGAAATTCAAAACAGTCTTAGGATGAGGATTCGAGGACTTTTGCAAACTCAATCTGTTCTCGAACACCAGCGCTTGCGTTTCGACACACCATTTGGGGGAATTTTTCGGGCAAACGCATCATCTTCCTTACAGAAGTGAACAGCCAAAGTCGCTACGCCCATACCCTAGTACAGTAAACATAAAGTTTCGCAATGTTTCTCCTGCGGAGATGCTACGCGAACGTAGTAACGACTTCAGTGGTTGCAGGCTAGAGCCAGCACTAGAAGCGTTGCGGAATTTTCTTGTCGATCTACTAGCCAGCTTAATTGCAATGTGAGTTCGATCACAGCCCCATTGCCCTCACCCCCCAGCCCCCTCGCCCCGTTTGGGAGAGGGGGAGTCCGGCATCATCAAGGCTTTAAGCCCCTCTCCCCCAGGGAGAGGGGTTGGGGTGAGGGTCATCGAACTGACGTTAATTGCAGTGCTGAATTGAGAAGTAGTCGCGTCGCCAGTCTAAAATGTTGGGTTGCTGGTAGGTGCTAAGACCCTTTGACCGAAGCTCCCAGGGGATCGGGACTCATCCGTTTCTCCTAGGGAGATGCTGCGCAAACGGGCTAAGCTGGTCAAGAGCAATAATCTTCAGCTTGCCGCACTACGATACCTCCCCAAGTTTAGGGAGGATTGTCTATGAGTCCAGGCGCAATTCTGCCCGCAGCATGGGTTCATCCATCCGACGATGGAGCTTAAAGCCCAGCTTCGTACACACCCGTTGCATGGGATAGTTATCCGGCAAAATATCCGCCAAAACGGCACTGCGGTTTTCATCCCGGGCGATTCGCAACAGGCGGCGCAGCAGTTCCGTCCCTAAGCCTTGGCGCTGATAGGGATCACTGACCAGCATGGCAAACTCGGCCTCGCGGGTGCCGATCAGTTTGCTCAACCGGCCCACGGCCAGAATTTTATGCTCCCCAGTTTCAGGATCTTTGTGGTCGGCAACCAGGACGATCGCGCGATCGTAGTCAATAAAACAAATCCGGGTCAAGCGATCGTGGGACACTCGTTGGCTTAGCTTCATCAGGTGGGCATAGCGCAGATAGACACTTTCCTCCGACAGGGTTTTGTGGAAATTAACCATCAGTGGCTCGTCCTCCGGGCGAATTGGGCGGATGCTGACCTCTAGTCCCCCCTTTAGCTGCCACTGCCCCACATATTGACTGGGATAGGGCCGAATCGCTGGTTTTGGTAAGTGCTGTGCTGCCGTATCGGGGGGATGGATCACAATCCGTGCATCCAACGCCAACAATCCGGATGGTCGCGTTGCCGCCACCATCGTGCCCGTGTGCCCGTGTGCTGCCGTGTCTGGGTCTTCCTCACCCCCAGGCTCACCTGGCAACGGAGCCGCCAGGAGCGGGTTAATGTCAATCTCCTTAATCCACGGCTGCTCACTCACCAACTGGCTGAAGCACACCAACAATTGTTCTAACGCCGCCAAATCCACCGCATTGCGCCCCCGCACCCCCTGCAACGCCCGATAGATCAGGGTTTGCTCCATTAGCCGTCGGGCCAGGGTTGTGGTTAGAGGCGGTAAGGCCAGGGCACGATCGCGGAACACCTCCACCAACTGCCCACCGGTGCCAAACAACAACACGGGGCCGAACTGGGGATCAAGGCTACTGCCTACAATCAGTTCATAGCCCTCCAGGTTAACCATTGGCTGTACGGTCACCCCCTGAAACGCGTCAGCCGCCCCCAGCCGTTCCAAATTTTGGGCGATCGTGGCATAGGCTTGGCGCACTGCTTCCGCACTGGTCAGGTTAAGTTGCACCCCCCCCACATCCGTCTTATGGGTGACTACCTCCGAATTCAGCTTCAGCACCACGGGATAGCCCAATTGCTCCGCCCGCTCGACCGCTTCCTCGGCACTGGTGGCTAGATCGGTGGGCACCGTGGGAATCCCATAGGCATTCAGAACCTGCTTCGACTCCAATTCCGTCAGCAGAATCCGCCCACTCGCCCGCACCTGTTCCAGGATCGTTTGGACAACCTGACGGGCGGTGCCGTTCACGTCGTTATCCGTCCTTTGCGGCAACACCGGGGTTTCGTACAGGCTGCGCAGGCTATAGGCGTACTGCCACATGTAGTTAAAGACCTGGGCTGCCGTATCGGGATAGGGGAACGTGAAAATATTGGCTCGGTTGAGGATGGCTTCCCCCGCCGCCACATCATCCCCCCCCATCCAACTGGCCAAAATCGGTTTGACCGGCAGGGTTGAGGTTTGCAAGCTTTCCACCAGTCGTTGGGCGGTTTGGGTGGGGTCGGTCATAGCTTGGGGCGTGAGGATTGCCAAGAGGGCATCGCTATCGGGATTAGTCAGCGCAACCGCGATCGCCTGGGCATAGCGATCGGCATCGGCATCCCCTAGGATATCGATCGGGTTTTGGTGGCTCCAGTGGGGGGGCAGAAACTGGTTGAATTGCGCGATTAGTTCTTCAGATAACGGCGCAAGTTCACCGCCGCCGCTAATCAGGTGATCCGTTGCCAGGACACCGGGTCCCCCGGCATTGGTGAGAATCGTTAGGCGCTTCCCCTTGGGGCGGGGTTGTTTTGCCAGGACCTCCGCCATGTTGAACAGATCGTTGATTGTGTTCACCCGCAGCACGCCACACCGCCGGAACGCCGCATCCAACACCTCATCACTCCCGGTCAAGGCCCCTGTGTGGGAGGCTGCGGCTGCGGCTGCCGCCGCCGTCCGGCCCGCCTTAATCACGATAATCGGCTTGGTCAGGGCGACTTCACGGGCAGCAGAGAGGAAGGACCGAGCATTGCCGATCGATTCCATATAAATCACGATGCTGCTGGTATGGGGGTCATCGCCCAGGTAATAGATCAGGTCGCCCCAATCCACATCCAGCATGGAGCCGATCGACACAAAGGCACTAAACCCGACATTTTCCCGGAAACTCCAGTCCAGCACTGAGGTACACAGCGCCCCACTCTGGCTAATAAAGCCGACGCTGCCAGGGGTGGCCATCGCACTGGCAAAGGTGGCATTCAGGCCCGTCAGGGGATTCATCACACCCAAGCAATTGGGACCAATGATCCGCATTTTGCCCTGCGCGAGGTCGAGGATCTGGTGTTCTAGTTCGATCCCAGCCACCCCAATTTCCTTGAACCCTGCCGAGATAATGATCGCGCCCTTAACCCCCACCTCTAGGCACTCTTGGATGACAGCGGGGACCGTGGGGGCAGGGGTGACGACCACGGCTAGGTCCACAGTTTCAGGTACCGCCGCAATACTCGGATAGGCTTTGATCCCCAGGACACTGCGCCGCTGGGGGTTGACCGGGAAGACGGTGCCGCCGAAGGGATTACTGACCAAATTCCACAACAGGGTGCGGCCCACGCTGCCAGCCCGTTCTGTGGCCCCAATGACGGCGACCGATCGCGGACGGAAGATGGCATCGAGGGGTTGGTGTTCGGCCCGCAGAATGTCGTAGGCGGGGTCAAGCTTGTAGGGAGCAGCGAGGGTTACCATGACGGCACAATTCCCAAAATACAGACAGCAATAGATCGGGCTAGCCAGCTAAGCGCCATTCCGAAGAGGGTTTAGGAAAAGCACCGAGCCAGTGGTGAATGACCGCCCAGCCCTAGTATAAAAATGCTGCCCAAAGATCGCGGAAAATCTCTTAATCTCTAAAGCTTTGTGAAGGAATGCTAGCTTAATTGGGGTTCACCTGCGGCAATCTTTGAGGAGCGCTGATGAGCTTAAGTTCAGGTTAAGAACTGGTGCAAAAATACGATCGGTAGTGAACAAGGGCTTCATAATGTAATCAGAGCTACTTATTTAGCTTGGCCGCTGCTCCGACTGAATATTGACAGAGACACGCGATTGGCGGCGGTTGGCAGAAATATCCGCTTGCCTTGAGTGTTTGCTGGGTTTTGTCCGACGGTATATTTTCCCTTATCGTGTAGGAATGTCTTGTTTTCTAACCCGTCGCTGCTGCTCCATCGGAAGAGGTATCTGTGTCACCGCTGCAAGCTGCATCCTGCTTCTAATACTCTAGCTTCTCGATTTCTGAGCGAATGTCGTTGAGGTCAATATAGCGATCGGTGGCGTTGCGTAATTCCCTGGCAATCATGCCTTCCGTGGAAACAACCGTAATGTGGGTACTCTTCGATCGTAATAACTCGATCGCCCGTTCAAAATCACCATCGCCGCTGAACAAAACGACACGATCGTACTGCTCAACGGTATTAAACATATCAATCACGATTTCAATGTCTAAGTTCGCCTTTTGTGACAGACGACCCGAATTATCATCGTAGTATTCCTTGAGGATCTTAGTGCGCACCGTATAGCCCAAGCTGATCAACGCATCGCGAAAGCCCCGTTGGTCCTGAGCATCTTTGATTCCCGTATACCAAAATGCGTTAACCAGTTCTATCCCTGCTATCTCAGTTTTGAAATAGTTTAAAACTCGTTTTGGATCGAAAAACCAACCATTTTTTTGCTGAGCGTAGAACATATTATTGCCATCTACAAAAATCGAAAGACGGCTGCGAGAGTTAGCCATAAAAAAGACCTATGAATGTATTTCAGTAAATAGTCAACAACCAGCCAGGAAGGTAGATAATCACTGACATGATCCAAGGTGACATGAGTACCCAGTCGGTGAGTCAACGTTGGGAAAATAAGGCTATCACGTTGATCAATAGCGCCGATCCCATCAGCTAGAGTATAAACAAGAGATAAATTATGATAATAGTAGGCTCAAATGACCTCAATATTAGTTTAGCTTATCTCATCTCATCTATCTTATTGACTGTGTGTGTCCGATCGCTTGTGGGTTCAGGTAGTCGCCTAGGGACTGGACAAGAATAACGCTAACGGATCGTTCGTTGGCTATGGCTACTTATCTAGATAGTTTGCTCATTGACCTTGGTAATCATCCCGTCGTTAACTTAGAAATTGGAAAATGTCAGTCTGTGTATGGGTATTTATCCGATATCTTGACTCGGATTTGTATTGCTTTAATTCATAGAATAATCACTATTTTAGAATTTGACACATTGTCTCTCTCCCGGCTGGGGAATGCAGGGAAGATGAATACTCATAATACATCTATTTGTAACATAGATGGCAGCATTTGCTGGTTATTCGCCCTTGCTCTTGGCGCTTATACTTGTGGTTCTAGCCACTGGAGCAATTTATCAGCGGGCAGGGCACCTTCTAGCCGATTGACCACCTGTCCTTGCTTAAAGAGGACCAGGGTGGGTAGGGCGTAGACTTGGTATTTACTGGCGAGTTGCGGGTAGGTATCCGTGTTAATCTTGACGATCTTCAGCCGCTGTTGCATCTGGGTATTCACCTTTTCCAAAATGGGAGCCATGAGTTGACAAGGCCCACACCAAGGCGCATAGAAGTCAACCAAAAGGGGGACCTCGGTGCCATCCAAAATTTCCTGAAAGTTGCTGAATTCCTTTTTGCTGGCCATCTTGCTTAACCTACCTTGTGCGATCTGTTTGTCTAGCTAGAACATTGAGTTGAATCGGCGAGTTGATCTGACAGTTGCTTCTGGCAGTTGCTTCTGGCAGTTGCTTCTGGCAGTTGCTTCTGACAGTTGATCGGCGGTTGGCTTTGTGCCTAGCCCGATCCTAACCAGATCCTAGCTATAATCGTGGCTTGTTGCACCCAAGCTTGACCGACTGCTGCCGCGCTCGTCTGGATTGAGGACGGCTCTCGCACCCAAATCACCGTAAGATAATTTAGCAGCTTTTGTGAAAGGAACGGCGGCATGGCAGAGGCACAACGGTTACAGGGACAAGTGGCGATCGTCACGGGAGCCTCACGGGGCATTGGTCGCGCGATCGCCCTCGCCCTCGCAGCAGCAGGGGCCAAGGTTGGGGTGAACTACGCCAGTGCCAGCGGGGCCGCCGATCAAGTGGTGGCGGATATTACCCATTTGGGCAGTGAGGCGATCGCGATCAAAGCGGATGTCTCCCAGGTGGAGGCCGTCGATGACCTCGTGAAAACCGTCATGGAGAAATGGGGCCGCATTGATATCCTGGTCAACAATGCTGGGATTACCCGCGATACCCTGCTGCTGCGGATGAAGCCGGAGGACTGGCAAAGCGTGATTGACCTGAACCTAACAGGGGTTTTCCTCTGCACTCGCGCGGTTAGTAAGGTCATGCTGAAACAAAAATCGGGCCGCATTATCAACGTCACCTCCGTCGTCGCCCGCATGGGGAATCCCGGCCAGGCTAACTACAGTGCTGCCAAGGCGGGGGTCATCGGCTTCACGAAATCAGTGGCGAAGGAATTGGCCAGTCGAGGGATTACGGTCAATGCTGTGGCTCCGGGGTTTATTGCCACCGATATGACCCGTGACCTAAAGGCAGATGACATTCTGCAATTTATCCCCCTGGGACGCTATGGTGAACCGGACGAGGTGGCCGGCTTAGTGTGTTTTCTAGCGGCTGATCCAGCAGCAGCCTATATGACGGGTCAGGTGATTAACATCGACGGCGGGATGGTGATGGCCTAGGGATGGGGATGCCAATCAGCCATAATGGGGAGAGATTCGGCATACTAGAGACAACCTGTCGATCGCACAGCAGTGGTGGGGTAGGTATCCTGCCTGCCACAGAGACAGCCGCAACGGCTATCCCACATTTCCTGTGATCGACTGGCAATGGTTGACGGATCGGTTGATCAGGTTAATCCGAACGATCGATCGCTTGGGCTGCGAGGTGAGCTGCCGATCGGGGGTGTGATGTTCGTGAGGATTGTAACGAGACAACTATGAAACGGCGCAGCAGATCAACAACTCCGGGCAACGCTCTCCCCTTCAACTACACCTCCCTAGCGATTTTAGGCGGTGTTTTTGTCCTGGGGGTGGGGATCGGCATTGCCTTTAGCTCCACTGCGACCTTCAGCCCGGAAAACGTAGCTTCTAGGGAGTTTATTGACCAAAGTGCACCCAACCCGGAACTGTGCGCCCAATTTGGGGCTAGTGCAATGGCAATGGATGTGCGGATGTTTATCACCCTCAATCCCTTCAATGCCTATGTCACCCAACCCAAGCTCCAACCAGGCTGTGTCCTGCGCAGTGCCAACTGGAGCATTTTGGAGCAGCGCAACTTGATTACGGCGGATGAATCCCGCAATTGCCGCCAACGGATGAATACCTTCGGCTTTGTTGGCGAGTTGGAACGATCGCCGCAAATTGACTGTGTGTACCAAAACAAGGCAGCGGAAAACCTGTTTCTGAACCAGCCAGGTAGTGGCAGTATTACCCCACCGCCGCGTGAGACGAATCGTTTTTAGCCCTAAGACCCTTCGACAAAGCTTTAGGGTGAGCGGAACTGCGCCGTTTCTCCTAGGGAAACCCCGCGCGAATGGGTTCTTAAGCTTGACGCCATACTATGTAGAATGTAGATCGACAGGAAAATTCTGCAACCCTTGTAGTGCTGACTTTAGCCCCTGCAACGACTGAAGTCGTTACCTACGTTCGCGCAGCGTCTCCGCAGGAGAAACGTTGCGAAACTCTATGTTTACGGTACTCGCTAAAGCGCTTGCGTGCGTAAACGATTGTCGAGATGCTCAACCAGTCGTAAGGCTAAGGCCACGATCGTCAGGGTGGGGTTAGCGAAACTCCCCGTGGGGAACACCGAACTACTCGAAATATAAAGGTTGCTAAGTCCATGCACCCGGCAGTCGGCATCGACAACGCCCTGTTTAGGATCATCGTGCATACGGGTAGCCCCCATATAGTGCCAGCCCCCTTGAAAAGCAGGACCATCGGGATTTTGCCACTCCGGTGGCCAAGGGGTATCGGTTTCCGAATAGAGAATCCGGACTCGCCCCAAGCCTGCCCGCCCCACTTCTTCGGCAATGGCGTGATTGATGCGATGTAGCGTCCGGCGATCGAGGTCAGTTAATTGCCAGTTCATGCGAATCCGAGGCAGCCCTAGTCGATCTTTCTCGGTACTAAGGGTAATACGGCTGTCGGGATTCGGGGCTTGTTCGAGTCGCGGTTTGAAGTACAGTACCGGGCGACGGTAGGGACGGAAACCAAACCACTGGCGAAACCTGGCATTGCGTAAGCTGCGATCGGCCAAACTTCCTAGATCGCTTAACACGGCTTGTACATGATTTAAGAAGCCATTGGCCATTAAGCCACTTGCCCACGGGATGGAATAGTTGGCAAATTCAACCGTGCCGTTTAGGATCTGCTCCTGTTCTTGCAGGGCACGTGTTGGCCCTAAACCCGCTAAAACCTGGTGATAGGTCATGGCTTCCCAAGTGTAGAGCGCGGGATAATTATCAGATTCAGGGATCAAGACAATGGCCGATCGATAGAAATGGGGATGCTCCTGATAGAAACGCCCGACCAGATCATTCTGGTTGCCCACGCCCTGCTTCTGTACTTGATTGGAAGCCAGCATGACCCGTGGGATTTCAACCCCACCCATTGCTAGAATAAAGGCCCGACTGGATACCCAGAATTGAGTGTCATTGACGGTTGCCACGCGGATGCGATCGACCCGTTTAACGGCATCGTTGACCGTAATCTCCACGACATTGGCATAGAGATAAGTTTCAATATTAGGGGCTTGTTGGATTTCAGCAAAATAGGCGGTCTTAAAATTCAGGGGTGGCAAATAAAACCGCCACATTTTCGTGGTAATCCGTTGGGAGTCAAGTTGCATTGGGCGAAAGATGGGATCACCAATTCGTGCGGCTAATTCATTAGGATCATAATTAAAATCTTCAATACCACAGATTTTATTAGCTCGCTCATAGTAGGGCATTAGGGTTTGGCGAGTAAAGGGCCAACCACTATAGGGAACCCAGTCACGCTTTTCAAAATCAATCTCTTCAAAGGGAACGACAAAATTGGCCCAGCGGCTCGTATTTCCTCCCAAAGCCCGATTGGTTAGGTCCTTAATCGGGAAATAGGGTAGGCCAATATTTTCCCCATCCCGGAGTGAGTTCGTGAGTTCATCCGGTGCTTGCAAACCGCCACTTTCCAACAGTATGACTTGATAGGATTTGCCGATGAGTTCTTTCGCTAGGGTAATACCCGCTGCCCCGCCACCAACGATACAGATATCGCAGTTAACGATCGTGTCTTGCGGTATATTTCTTGAATCTATGGTCAAAAGAATTACCTCCACTGATGTATTACTAATATATTAATAGATGATCAATCGGTGACCCATCAAAATCTTTAGAAAAGGGATGATGCACCCGCAATAGCCAACCCTCACGCAAGCAAAGGTGCCTAGGTTAAAGCCAGCAGAGCGTAAAGTTCAACTTCAGTTTGGGATAAAACCCAGCCTTGGACGCGAACCGTTTTCCCCTGGGCAAAGTCCTGTTTTTGGCGCTGGTCTAACCAGTTGCGTAACTCGCGATCGTGCATTGCCGTAAGGGAGGTCACACCTTGATCACAGCCTTGGCACAGATGGTTGATCAGGGTAGGGGCATCGATCAATTCGGGACGCGATCGTAGATATTCTGAACCGATCGCTTGCGCACTGCGGGGATGTTGGAACAGGTGACGGAGCTTTTGTTGAGCAAGGCGATAATCGGCGGGTTGTTGAGGGGCGATCGTGGGTGCAAAGGGCTGCGTTGGCTGAAGCTTACCCGTCATGAAAAAGCTCCCAGAAAACAGCAGGGTTAACCGAAGGAACAAACGTCGTTTCATAAGCTTTCTTTCCAAGTGAGCAACTTACAGCAGCAAGGGCAGACAGGTGCTAAGGCAGGATCATTTATACACCTATACACCTGAGTAAGCATTTGGCATGGGTTTAGTTTGGCATGAATTTAGGCATGAGGCGAAGAAGAGGGTCGAGAAGCGGGTCGCAGGTCCAGTTTACGGAGACGGGTTTGGCTAAGGGTGAGGCTCCGATTCTGGGTACGTCTCAGATGGGTTGTTTTCGTCGGTTGATAGCCGAAGATGCGTGAGATCCATTCAAATCCTACAGGTAGGAGAGTGAGTAGGATGAGACTGCCGCCAATCGCCAACCAACGCCATTTCACCGCGATCGTAACTTGCTCAATAATCAGGGCAACGGCTAGCAGGTAAAGCGCCGCTAGCAAGAGAGCCACGATCGGGGTCAACCACGGTGAAATGCGATCAAATCCCCCTTGGGCGATCGCCAAACTAAGCACACTCCCCCAACTGCTTAAGACCACCAACCCGACCCCACGGCTAAGGAGTTGGGCACGGGAGAGCGTTCCAACAACACCCCGCCGACTCAGGAGTACCACAGCTCCCAACGCAAAGGCAAGCTGTGCGATCGGCACCACAATATTGCTCAGCAAACCGTAGGGAGCAGTCAGGCCCACCGCCAGCAACCAACCAAAGACCCACCCCGTCCAAGCGGTCATCAAAATACTTAATAATCTTAGGGGAAGTTGGTTCATAATAAGGGTTTCATGATTTCAACCTGTGGCTTATTATAGCTGTGGCTCATTATAGCCATCTGCCCTGAAGAAATCAGACGGATTGCCAAAAGTTTACCGATTCCTAAAACTGGTTAAGCCGGGGCCTCGCCATCCTGACGCAGTGCTAAACCGGTAGGGTCTGTTTGGGGTCCCAGCAATACCTGATACACCTGTAAGGGTTGTTCCCGGCCGCGCAGTTGGACGGGACCAATACAGGTGGTCGAGAATTGCCCCTGGATGTATTGATAGGTTGTTTCACTAATCAAAATACGGCACAGCCCTAGCCCAAAGGTTTTATCGTAGCTTTCGAGGCGGGCAGCAATATTGACGGTATCACCGAGGGTGGTGTAGTCCAAGCGTTGGGCACTGCCGAGACTGCCGGTAACAACGGGACCCGTAGCAATGCCAATACGCATGGTAACCGTGGGGCGACCCGATCGCTGCCACATCTGGTTCAGCAATCGCAAGCGTTCGGCCATCGCCAGGGCACAGGTGACAGCCTGCTTGGCATCAGCGGCGATCGCTACCGAACTGGTCCGTCGAATCGGCACCCCAAAAACGGCCATGACGGCATCGCCAATAAACTTATCGACAACCCCATCGTGATCCAGCACAATTTGGGCCATCGCCTGCATATACTCATTGAGCCACACCATCAATGCCGCCGGGTCCATGTGCTCTGCTAGGCTACTAAAGCCGCGCAGATCTGAGAATAAAACCGTCGCGATCAGCTTGTGCCCAACCAGTTGCCCATTGCGGAGCAGTTGATAACGGGATAACCAAATGACCTCGGCAATTTTGGGGGTAACATGGCGACCGAATAGTTGCATCATCGTTTGGCGATCGGCCCGCTCTAAACTAGCCACATAGCCCGTCATCACGACAGTGCCTCCCCCCAGGGCTAAGAGGGGGGGAACCAAGGGAATCCACCACCCCTGGAGAAAGGCAAAATAGGTGGTGCCTGCCAAGATCAGGGTACCCAACACTAGCCCCAGCAGGATGCCGTAGCTACTGGGGTAGGGGCGGGCGAGCGTTTGCGATCGCAGTTGCCAGCCCAACATAGCACCAACACTGGCCCATGCTACCACCCACAACCCTTCCCCCAGGGGCAGCCAGACCCGCAGCAAAGACTGACCCTCCAAGGCTGCACTCAGCAGTTGGCTGGCAATATTGGCATGGAGGACCACCCCCGGCATTGGCTCCGGAAACTGGGACAGGTGACTGCTGTAGGGAGTAAAGACGACATCTTTCAAACTCTCAGCCGTGGTCCCAATCAAAATCAAGCGATCGCGTGCCCAATCAGGGGGCACTTGGCCCTTGAGAATGTCAGCCATCGATACCCGGCGGAAGCGATCAGCCCTGCCGCGAAAATTGATCAGGATCTGATAGCCCCCATCATCCGCCCGCACATAGCCCCCATCATTCGCCCGAAAAGGAGTGATCACGGCCTTGCCTAACTGATAGCGCTCGCGATCGGGGTCAAGCACCGTCAGGCTGATGCCCTCTGGTTCTAGATAGCGTAGGACAAGGGCAGTGGCCAAGCCCATCATGGACTCCCCCGCCGGGGTCGTGAGTGCCAACAAGCCCCGACGGACCTTGCCATCAGCATCAATCACCAGATCCGAGGCAGCCACCTGTTGTTGGGCTTTTAAAATCGGGGAAGCGTTCACCTCTGGCCCATCCGCGCTGCCGATCGCTTTTTCCACACCGATTAAATTTGGGGTTGAGCGAAAAATTTCAACCAGAGCCGCATGACCTGGTTCCACGGGCAAATCGCGGTAGAGGTCCAGCCCAATCACGCGGGGGGCTTGCTGTCGGATGTGATCGAGCACAGTGGCCAAAGCAGCATCGGGAATCGGCCACTGGCCGACTTGGCGGATCGTGGCCTCGTCAACGCTGACCAGCACAATGCGGTCCTCGATCGCTGCCTGCGGGCGGAGGCGAAAGAATTGGTCCAAGGCTGCCCATTCCAGCATTTGTAACAATCCCAGAAACCGCAGGACCAGGATGCCCCCCGCCACCAAGGGGATCACGAGGGCAAACCCTCGCCATGCCGTCAGTTGGGCACTTAATTGAGTGCGTAGGTTAGCGGGGAATTTGTGCCACATGGCCACATCAACGAGGGAATGACGTGGGCAATAAGCAACAGTCGAGCAGGGGCTGATCCGCCAGACCGTCCAGAGCCACGGATTGCAGAAGCTCACGCCACTCGGTTTGGATCGCGGGGCTATTCGGCTGGGTCTGCCGAAGGGTTGCGAGGGAGGATGCGGCATCAAACCAAATCCCGGCGGCTGCTAGCGCGTTGGCAAATTGCAGCGGGTCACCTGTGGCTTGAAGCGGCACCGTCGGCGGCACCGCCACCCGCGTGATGGGGTAATTGAGCGTGCGCACCTGTCTGAAATCCGGCTGGTCACACAGGACGGTCAAGGTGAGATCGTAAGCGCGATTGAGGGCTAGGGCTGGTAGGGACTCTGGCCATTGGAGTTGGACAATCCCGGCAGTCGGCGGTAAGGTAACGGTTCCCTGGTAGATCGGTTCGATATCTAAAGACAGACTGACATCCACGGTGTAGCCACCCCGATCTGGGACGTGCAGCAGCAGGATAGGCCGTTCAGCGATCGTGACCTCTGGGGTTTTCTCGGCACCGGGTAGCGGCGGTGGAATCAGGAGCATGAGTAGGCCCTCTGGGGGTAGGGCGGTGGCTCCCTCCTTACCGGCATTGACGGAACAAGGGGGGGCACTGGATTGGATGATGCTACGCGTGGCACCCCCTCCCGTTGCACGTGGCCCACTCCGGGGCTGGAAGGCAGCACTGAGCAAGGTGGGTTCCGGGGAAGATGCCGGGGGATGGGCTTGAGCCGACGGGATAGAGAGGCTACATCCTAGCATCAGGCTCAGGGTCAGGGGAAACGCCGATCGTAACCAAGTCGGTGTGTTCATAGGGTGTGTTGATCAACAGAGTGATGGTTATCCACATAGGACTGCATCTGGTTGGGGATATCACCGATAGCAGGCAACGCGCTCACTAGCCGTTCGTGAAGCTGGCGGAACGGTTGTCACGTTTCCCACCTTGCGGCGGGTAAGCAAACTGGGGACATCTGTTTAGCTCTGCGCGACGGTAACTAATGGTGGCAAAGAGGACTGGTAACAAAGAGGGTTAGTAGTAGGCACCGCTGAAGCCTGCCAATCCTATTTATAGCTTAGCAGTTGGACGATCGCGGTTGGCAAATCGATACGATCGCGGCGATCGTCCTAGAGAATACGTTTGTCCTGACGGTTTGTTTTTACTGATATTTTTTCTGACATTTTTCCCCTGATGGCTTGTCAAGTCAGTTGTTGACTCGCTATCTCTAAGAATTGATCAGTCGAATTAGGATGATATGAATAACGAGAGCAGGCCATCCTGATTGAACATTAAACTTAGTCTTGGTCAAGATTAACTTTAGAGATAAAAGCAGGAAATCAAGGTTGTGTTTGTAAAATCAATTGAATGATATGAATGCATCTGAAATGTTAACAAAGATCATTACTCATGGGGCGATTTATAATGATGACTAGCCCATATCTGGGAGTTGTGGCCATGACTGTCCCCGAACTGCTTTCTGGCTTGCCCTCAACCGACGAGTTACCCTGCTCTGACGATACGCCTGTGGACAACGAAGACCAGAATTTATTACCCAATTTGTTGTTGTTCATGTTGGCTAGCCTGTGGGCTGAGCGGATGGACTGGTACTTCGGGGTTGATATGGCGGTGTATCACACTACGGGCGACAATCCCCGCATTCCCGTCGTACCCGATGCGTTTTTAAGTGTGGGTGTCGAGCGGCGCAAGGGTGGACGATCGCGGCGCAGCTATGCCACCTGGGAGGAAAGCTGGGTCGTGCCGATCCTGGTCTTGGAGATGGTCTCCCACAAACCGGGCGGGGAATATGGCCCGAAGCAGGAGATTTACCGCAAGCTAGGGGTGCTCTACTACGTGGTCTATAACCCGGAATTTTGGCGACGCGATCGACACCACCCGTTTGAGGTGTACCAGTTAGTGAATGGACAGTATCAACTTGTGTTCCATACCTCAGAGGCCGATCGCCCCTACTGGTTTGCCGAGATTGGGTTAGGGTTGGGCCTTCGCCAGCAAAGCTTAGGCGGCATCGAGCAGGAAATCTTGGTTTGGTACGACGACCAAGGGAATGCCTATCCTACCCCCGATGATGTGCGTGCCCAACTGCGGCAGCAACAACAAGAATTGGAAGCTGCACGCCAACGGACTGAAGAGGCTGAACAACGGGCTGAAGCTGAACGCCAACGGGCCGAACAACTCGTCCAGTACCTACGATCGCTCGGCCTTGATCCTGATAACCTGCCCAATGCCTAGGATGGGTTTGCAATAGGGTTCGTAGTGACGACTTCAGTCGCCACCTCGGTCAACCCCTTGTCTGACTCAGGAAACTCCCTAATTCACCGCTGCCAGGTCATAGCGGCTGGTCAGTTTTTCCAACTGGCGCGTCAGCAGGCTCAGGAACAAGCCCACATCCGTCACCACACCCACCGACTCCAGCGATCCACGATCGCTTAATTTGGTCACCACCGCCGGATTGATATCGACGCAGACCATCTTGACGCCCGACGGGGTCATGTTGCCAACGCCGATCGAATGGAGCATGGACGACAGCATCAGGATCATGTCGGCCCCCTCCAACAAACGGGCATAGTCCTGTTGGGCCTCGATCAGGTTCATGCGAGTATCGGGCAACGGACCATCATCCCGAATTGATCCCGCTAATGAAAAGGGCACCTGCCGCTGCACACATTCATAGAAGATGCCGCTGGTGACCACCCCCTGCTCGACGGCGGCTTGGATGCTGCCGCAACCCCGGATCTTGTTGATCACCTTCAGGTGGTGCCGGTGGCCGCCGCGCACGGACACACCCCGTTGCATATCCACGCCCAAGGAGGTGCCCATCATCGCCTGTTCCAGATCATGAACCGCGATCGCATTGCCCCCCAGCAGCGCCTGCACATAGCCCTCCCGGATCAATCGCGCCAGATGGGCACTGCCCCCCGTATGGACCACCACCGGACCCGCAACAACGACGACCTTGCCACCCTGGTCACGGATATGGCGCAAATCCCAGGCGATCTGTTCGACCATCAGTTCCACCCGCCGTTCACTGGAAACCCCCGATCCCATGAAGGTGAATTCCTGGCTGCCCCGTTGGTCACGGGCTTCTGGCTTGCGGATGGTGCGAATCCCCTCGACGGCAACGACCACGCGATCGCCGACTTGCAAATCCCGAATCAACTTACATTGGGCGATCGGGCCTGTGGGTGTCTCCGCCACCACGACCACACCATCCATGCGCTGGTTCTGCACCTGCACCCACTCGCAATGTACCCGCACCTCGGTGGGATAAATCGTCGTCACATAGAAATCATCGGGAGCGACCCCAGCCTTGGTGACCGTCTCCAATTGGGCATCACAGACCTCTTGGGGACGGGCCATTGCCCCCAGGTTAATCAGTTGCGATACCAACTCCTCCATCACCAACCGAGAGGGCGCCGAAACCTTAATTTCTGCCGAGGAGGTGCTCTGCCGCTGTTCACCCAGGTTGAAATTGAGCACCTGGAAGCTACCGCCGCCCTCCACAATCAAATCCAATGCCCGGCTAATTAACCCCGCATCCAGGAGATGTCCCTGCAACTGAATGACACGGCTTTCCACCGGAGCATTGGCATGGAGATCCACTTGCAGGGGTTCCGTCGTCCGGAGCGTCAGGCACTTGGCAGCCCCCCCCGCCTTAAGGAATTCCGTCAACGGCGTTTCAATCACAGTAAATCCAAGGGAACCCAAACGTTGTTTCAGGTCATTACTGGCCCGGTTCAGGACGATCGTGCGATCGACATTGACCGCATTACAGGCAAAATTGTCCGCATCGATCTCACTCACCACGATCCGCTTTTCAGCCGGGACTCGCCGTTCGATCAAATGGTTGGAGTAGGCATCAAAGGCCGGGGGATAGTAGAGCAAATATCCATCCGTCAGGGGACAGAAGCAGGTATCGAGATGGTAGAAGCGCTCGTCCATTAACCGCAGGGACAGGACCTCAATATCCAGCCACTCGGCCAAATAGGCATGGGAATCCAGTTCCGAGCGGAAGCCATAACCGGCCCATAACCAGCGCCCTTCGCGATCGAGCAGGGCATCCCCCGCCCCCTCAAAGGGCAGATCACGGGGGAGTTCATGTACCGTATACCCCTGGGCCTCAAACCAGGCTTTGAAGTGGGGTTCTTCCCCCTGCCGTTCCTTATGGAAGAAGCGACTGAGGACAACCTGATTCCCCAACACTAGCCCGGCGTTGGCCGTAAACACCATATCCGGCCAGCCTTTTTGGGGTTGGACCAGATCCACGATCGCGTATTCCTTGAGAATATGGTGCAAGCCCTGCCACTGGCTAACGGCCCGCTCCCGCGAAGACTTATGAACATTTCCCTCCATCCAAGGATTAATCACATAATCTACGTCATAGTGATCGGGAGGACACATTAGAATACGAATGGCAGAGGCTGTCATAGAGAAAAAGTCCTGAAAAACGAGAGGTCAAGTCAACCCAATACCTTCCTGGCAGCAGGGCTACCATCTTTGGCTACGCAGCCAGTTTGAGGGTGTGGCAACCCCATCTGGGTGGCTAGAAACCACAAAAGCGCTGACTAGCCATTCGCCAGACAGCACCAGTTGACCAATTGTCTATTGTATTACCCAACTTAGGTCTTACTCAAACGGGTTGCGCAGAAGTGCAGGTCCCTAGGACAGGACTTGGGGGCATGACCCTAGTCACCTGACGCAATCCAGAGTACAGTATCGGCACAGAACCAACCACGATCCGATCGAACCGCGCTGCGATCGTCCTCTTGATGCTGCCTTCCCCTGGCCACCCTGCTAATGATTGTCACTGAACTGCTATGGGCACTTGTGGGTTTAATTCTCACCGTTAGTGGGACATTTTTTGAGGCTTCCATGATCAGCCCGCCCTGGCTGTGGCTGCAATCAGATACAATTCCTACCTATTCCCTGGGGGTAACCTGTCAGATTGGGGCCGTTCTGCTGATCGCCTGTTTGGGGGGGAAAAATGCCGCAACCCTCTCCCAAATTGCTTATCTGGTCCTGGGCCTGATCTGGTATCCCGTCTTCACCCACGGTGGCGGGGTTGCCTATATCAAAGAACCCACCTTTGGCTACCTGCTGGGTTTTGTGCCAGCGGCTTGGGTTTGCGGGTTTCTTGCCTTCCAGTGGAAGCCCCGGTTGGAAAGCTTAGCGTTAAGTTGCCTCTGCGGTTTGGCCAGCATTCATCTGATCGGCCTGCTGTACATTACCTATTTACGCTTCAGTCAAACGCTGGGGGATAACTGGCTGCAAATCATGTCGGCCTATTCACTCCAGCCGATTCCCAGCCAATTAGCACTGATCTGTGCTGTGGCTGTCCTGGCCTTTAGCCTACGGCAAGTGTTGTTTTATTAACCAGGGGGCGCGGCGCTGGCAGCTAGCGGCGAGCCAAGTTGTGCCCGATCGTGTATCGAAATCCCCCTATCTCTACCTCTTGAGATCGGTTTTTTGCTGGATCTTCCGGATAATTGTACGGAAATCGTTGAGTATTATAAGAACAGACTAGGGCATCGACAGACCATTAAGCCGGATTGGGCCGAATCATCAGGCAGTACAATTACCTAAAATTACACTCCGGGAGATTCGGTCGGGTTAAATTTGGAGGATTTCCCATGAGTCAATCAACCGCAGCAACCACTTCCCTCAGCCATCTGTCTGTTCCCTTAGAGCGCGATGTGTTTTTGCGGACTTTGATCCGTGAGCTATCGGGCACGCTCCAGGATGTGGTGGGCATTGAGGAAGCCTCTGGGTTTATTAGTGTGGTGGGGCAAACGATAGGCCGTCAGATTGACCAAGCCTATAAGTCAGCGTTGCAAGTGTCGGAGCTTTCCCGTGAGCAGGTGGCTGCTGTACTGGTTGATCTGAAGGCACGGATTCAAGGGGATTTCTATATCATTGAAGAAACCGACGAGAAGATTGTCTTTGGCAATCGGGTCTGTCCTTTTGCGGAAAAGGTGGTGGGTCGCCCGTCTATGTGCATGATGACCTCGAACGTGTTTGGCTCGATCGCGGCGGATAATCTGGGGTATGCCAAAGTTGAGTTACAGGAAACGATCGCTGAGGGGGCGAGTGGCTGTCGCGTGGTGGTTTACCTGAAGCCGACCGAAGAGGCAGAAGACGCGGAAGGCCGCGAATATTTTAAGTAAGCTGCTAACAAGCCCCATCAACCATCAATCAACAGGGATTGAGGCTGTCCCGATCGGGGGAGTTGGCTGTCATTGGTTGGTCCAGGGGCGATCGTCCGCTTGTAAATCTATGAACCCCGAACAGTTTCTTCAGGTTGCCAAAGTTTTGCCCGAAGCGATGCTGCTGGTTAGCAGTGAGGGTGAAATTTTGGCGGCGAACAAACCGGCAGCCAGTCTCCTAGGGGTCAAGAGCAAGGACTTGGTGGGTAAGTGGCTTTGGGATTTTGCCTCGGAATCGTCGGAGACCCTGACCCACTATTTGCGAACCTGTGCCAAAAGTCGGCAATTTACCTTGGGACACCTCACCTTGCGCAGCAATACCCGTCAGGGAGAGGTGTGTCGGACGGAGGGAGCTGTTGTGCGTCCTTGGTCGGCTGAGGCCCCGGCCTTGGTGTTACTGAGGCTAGAACTGCGATCGGTGGCAAGTGGTGAGTTTACCCTCCTGAATCAGAAGATTGAGGAATTAAGCCACGAAATTTTGCAACGGAAACAGGCACAGGCGGAACTCGCCCAAAGCCATGCGGAGTTAACTGAGGTCTTCGAGCGGTTTCAGAAAACTCAACTGCAATTGGTGCAAACCGAGAAAATGTCGAGTTTAGGGCAGTTGGTTGCAGGGGTTGCCCATGAGATTAATAATCCCGTTAATTTTATCTATGGAAACCTGGCCCATGTTCAGGAGTATTGTAATGATTTATTAGGGCTATTGGCGCTCTATGAAGAACACTATCCTGATCCGGTGCCAGCGATCCGGGATGAGCGGGAGGCGATCGATCTGGACTTTCTGCGGGACGATTTGGATAAGGTTTTGAGTTCGATGCAAGGCGGTGCGAATCGCATTTGTGAAATTGTGAAATCCTTGCGGAGTTTCTCGCGGATGGATGAGGCTGAAGTCAAGCAGGTGAATATCCACGAGGGCATTGATAGTACGCTAGTGATTTTGCAAAGTCGCCTCAAGGGCACAGCGGCACGACCTGCGATCACGGTGACCAAAGACTATGGAGATCTCCCCTTGATCAATTGTTACCCTGGCCAACTGAATCAAGTGTTTATGAACCTTTTGGGCAATGCGATCGATGCGCTGGAGGATGATCAGGAACAACGCAAAGCGAATTACCTGCGGACTGAACCGGGCCAGATCCGGATTCAGACGGCGGTTTGTCGGGCGGGCTGGGTCGCGATCACGATCGCCGATAATGGACCAGGGATGCCCGACAGTGTCGTCCAACGCATCTTCGACCCGTTTTTTACCACCAAACCGGTGGGGCAAGGGACTGGGCTGGGCCTATCCATCAGCTATCAAATTGTTACGGAGAAGCATGGCGGTAAACTAAGCTGTACCTCTACCCTGGGTAAAGGGACGACGTTTACGATCGAAATCCCCATTCAGCGGTTAGCCTCCTAAGCCCTCGCCAAATGTTGAACGGGAAACCCACTCACCCGGTAAAGTCGCGTGCCCCTCGGAATCGGACCCTGACACTGACCGATGCCGATCGCGCCCGCCTAGCACCGCGCATTTGCAGAGATCTGCCCTTAGGGCCATTTTCACAACCCCCGACGGGTACCCTCCTGGGCGATTGCCTACACATTGCTCCGTACTTACCGCTCGCCTTTGTCGATTTGTTAATCCTTGATCCACCCTATAACCTGAATAAATCCTTCAACGGACATAGGTTTACTAAGTGCAGCGTGGATGACTATAGTACCTGGTTAGATCAAGTCATTACCCAACTGAAACCCGTCCTCAAACCCACGGCAACGATTTATATCTGCGGCGATTGGTTATCCTCAGCCTCGATTTTTAGCGTGGCTTCGGCCCACTTTTTTGTGCGTAATCGTATTACCTGGGAGCGAGAAAAGGGACGCGGGGCAAAATCTAATTGGAAAAATGCCAGTGAGGATATTTGGTTCTGTACGATGTCCGCGACTTATACCTTTAACGTCGATGCGGTCAAGCTCCGGCGACGGGTGATGGCCCCCTATCGGTACGCCGATGGCACTCCTAAAGATTGGCAAGCAACCCCAGCGGGTGATTTTCGGGATACCCACCCCTCAAACCTGTGGACGGATATTACGGTTCCCTTCTGGTCCATGCCTGAAAATACGGATCATCCCACGCAAAAAAGCGAAAAACTGATCGCCAAATTGATCCTGGCGAGTACGAAGGTGGGGGACTTTGTTTTTGATCCCTTTCTGGGCAGTGGGACAACCTCCGTCGTCGCGAAAAAATTGGGACGTCAATATCTCGGTATTGAATTAGATGAAGACTACAGTTTACTTGCCGAGCGACGGTTAGAAATGGCAACCCTTGATCCAGCCATTCAAGGACTATCGGATGGAGTCTTCTGGGAACGCAATGCCCACTTTTAATTTGAAAACCAGTCGAGGGCGACTTTGTAACAAAACGTCATACCACAATCCCAAATCGGGCTGAATTCGCTTGAATAGATTAAGGTCGATTTCAAATCAACGGTCTTTGCTTGCCACTTGGTAAGCTTTGCGTCATCCTGGATAGACTCTGACGCTCTCACATCAAAGGAGAATGGTATGGCACGGAAGAGCCGCAGTACAAGTCCATCATCGGGCACCCCCTCTGGCAGTAAACCCAAAACCAGTGGACGCGCTTCAACAACAGGTTCCTCGCCCAAACCGCCAGCCGAGAGCCGTCCGGTTGACAGTGCTGCGATCGCCCCGTTGGTCCCGCCCACGCCCCCAGTATCCCCAGCTCCGGAGACGGTCTCCAAGCCCATCGTTATGCCCGCCGCCAAGTCCGTCACCAAGTCTGTCTCCTCAGGAACCCCGAAAGCAGCGAGTCGGCCATCATCTGCCGTTGCGGTTGGTGGAAGCGTTTCGGAGCCAGTTGCCCCAACGTCAGCCCCCGCACCGATCGCAGAGCCATCAGCTTCTTTGACCGCATTGCAAGCCCAACTAGAGCGCCAGAATGCTGAGCAGGCAGCCCTGCAAGCCCGTTGTGAGGCTCTCCAAGACACCCAAGCAGCCCAGGCCGCGACGATCGCCCAACTGCAACAACAACTGGCCGATCGGGAGCAGCAGGTTCAGGCTCAGGCTCAGGTGATTCAGGATCTCCAACAGGCGCAAACGTCTCTCCAGCAACAACTGGCCCAGCGATCGGACGAGGTGGCTAGCCTCCAGACTGAATTACAGCAACGGGAACAACACCAGCAAGCCATCACCCAAGCGCAACAGGTGGCAGAGCAGACCCAGCAGCAACTTCACGCGCAGATCGCAGCACAAACACAGCAGGTGATGGACTTGCAGCAACAGTTGGCAGCGGCACTCGCCCAAGCTCAAGCCGATCAGGGGCAACTGGCTGAACAGCAACAGACGATCGCCGATCTGGAGGCCCACATTGCTACCCTTGAGGCAGACCGAGCAGCCGCCTCGGAAACGGCCAACCAACCCACGCTCCAGGCACAGGTTGCAGCCCAAGCCGAAACGATCGCCGCCCTTGAGCAACGCCTACGGGAATCGCAAAGTGTGGCCGCGATCGGCGACTTTCACCTGCGGAAATGGCAACGCCGCTAGGCCAGCAGTCTGTCAAACTTACTGTCAAGCTTAATTGAGTCGCTTAATTGAGTCGCTTAATTGAGTCGGTTAGGTCAAACGCAGTGCGACCCAACAAATCCTTGGAACGTGTTGGTCCTTGGAACGTGTTGGGTCTCGCAAGCTGGATACCCACCTACCCTCTCCCAGTTTAGCTACTAGGCGGGAAGCCCCGCGCTCTACCGCAGGAGAGCGTCGGGATGAGAGCCGTGCTTGCTGAGTGGGGTATGCGCTTCGCGCAGGCTACGCCAACGATGCCCCCGAAGCAAGCAACAATCTCTGCTACTCGTCCAGACTGTCTTGGTTTTCGATGTACTTACGCAGCACCGATACCGTGACACCACCACACGATGCAATGAAATACGATTCATTCCAAAGCACGTTCTTCCAATAGACCCGATCCACTTCATCGGCAAACTCAGAGCGGATTCTGCGACTGGTGACGGACTTCAGATTATTCACAAACTTGGGGATTTCCATCTGAGGCAGATATTGAAACAGTAGGTGGATGTGATTTTCTTCCCCGTTGATTTCAATCAGCTTGCACCTCCACTTTTCACAAAGATCGCCCATGATTTCTCCCAGTCGGGTGAGCATTGCTGCAGTCAAGACCCTCCTGCGATATTTCGTTGTCAGCACCAAATGAGCCTTCATGTCTGATACTGCTCTACCGCTCGATACCAAGTCCTTCTTCATGTCAGTGTATTTAATTTGTGCTACACTGATTGGATGAGATTAGCCTACCAATACAAGCTACTGCCATCCACTGTGAAACTTGCCACGATGAACCGTTAGCTGGATATGCTCAGGCATCAGTACAACTGGATGCTGGCAGATCGCTTTGATTGGTGGGAAATGAATCGATGTCCTGTCAATGCTTGCCCTTTGGTTTGTAGCATTGCTGAACCCAGAGAACAGCCCGAATACTATGGGCAGAAACGCTCTCTGGTGGCACTGAAGCAGGATAGACCTTGGTACAAAGAGATTTATGCTCAAGTTCTGCAAGACATGGTGAAGCGGGTCAAGCTCGCTTTTGACCGCTACATCAAAGGGGACTGCAACGGCAAAAGGTCGGGCAAGCCCCGATTCAAGGGCGCAAATCGGTATCGCTCTTTCACCTATCCTCAAGCCTCGCTTGACTGGATTGATGGCAACAAAATCAAACTGCCCAAAATTGGAGCGGTGAAAGTTATCTGGCATCGTGAACTGCCGAAGGGGTTTAAGGTTAAAAGTGCGATTCTGACTCGGAAGGCTGACGGTTGGTATATCACGCTTTTGTTGCAAGATGATTTGGTTCCTGAACAAACGATTGATGTTGATCCGACTTGGGACAATTCAATCGGGGTAGATATGGGGCTAGAGCATTTTGCAGCAGATTCAGAAGGCGAATTGATTGACTATCCGCGCTTTTTGAGACAGGCAGAGTCGAAGCTTGCCAAGTTGCAGCAAAAGCGGGATGCCCGTCCAAAAGGCAGTATTGCCCGAAAAAGGCTGAATCAAAGGATTGCACGACTGCATCAGAAAATTGCAAGGCAGCGATATCAGTTTCACTGCGAAACGGCTAACCAGTTGCTTGGTAAGGCTGATGTCATCTTTGTCGAAGATCTTAGGGTCAGCAACATGACAAAGCGGTGCAAACCGAAGCAGGAGGAAGATGGAACGTTTTTACCCAACGGACAGGCGGCAAAGTCAGGACTGAATAAGTCTTTTGCTGATGCTGGCATCAGTCAGTTTGTGAACCAAATCCTACCTTTTAAGGCTGAGAGAGCTGGGAAGAGAACGATTAAGGTTGACCCAACTGGGACAAGTCAGCATTGCTGTGTTTGCCTGAACCGTGTCCCGAAAGAGTTGTCGGATCGCTGGCACTTTTGCCCAGACTGCAAGGCGGAAATGCCACGCGATACAAACTCTGCGGTGTTGATCAAAAAAGTGGGGTTGGGCATCGCCTCACTCAAAAAAGCTCGAAGGGTTACGGCCCGGAGAGAAGCCCGCGCTCTATGCGAAGCATGAGCGTCGGGAGTATGTCACAAAAGCCTCTGGCTGCATCACCCCAGTAACGCAGGGGAGACCTGCCCCCTTTGGCCAGAAGGGGATGTTGAGAATCAGCCATAACCCGCTTGCGGGGTAACGCCAAAGGGTACGATAAGGGTTGGGTTAAGACTGTCATCGGCGATCGCGCCAGCCCCTTAGGTTAGGCAGGTTGGGTCGCGATCGCAACAGTCTATTGCGCACTAAGTAAGGGGGTTGGCGTGGAAAAAGCAATTCGTGGCCTGAGAAACTTTAAGGCGGGATATTTTTGCAGTCACCAGGATTTGTTTGAACAACTGGCCGAGGGGCAAAAACCCCGGATTCTCTTTATTGCCTGTTCTGACTCCCGCGTTGACCCCAACCTCATCACCCAATCCGATCTGGGTGAACTCTTTGTCCTGCGCAATGCGGGTAATATTGTGCCGCCCTATGGCGCTGCCAATGGGGGGGAAGGGGCCGCGATCGAGTATGCCCTCCATGCCCTAGGGATTGAACAAATTGTCGTTTGTGGCCATACCCATTGCGGGGCGATGAAGGGATTAATGAAGCTCCACGCGATCGAGGAGTCCATGCCCCTAGTCCACGAGTGGCTCCGGCATACTGAGGCAACCCGCCGCTTGCTCCTGGAAAACTATAGCCAGCGTGATCACGAAGAACTGATCGAATTGGCCGTCGCCGAAAATGTCCTCACCCAATTGGAAAATCTGCGGACCTATCCCGTGGTGCGATCGCGCTTACACCAAGGCAAGCTGAAACTTTACGGTTGGATCTATCAGATCGAAAGTGGTGATGTGTTGTCCTACGATCCAGAGCAGCAGGCGTTTGTCCCCCTCCACACGAACCTTCCCACCTGCGATCTGCCCCCAATCCCAACTTCGACTGCGACAACCCCGACTCGTACCGCCTATGGCACGGGTTGGTTACCCCCGGAACAAGCCGATCGCATCTATCGGGGATCGGCCTCGGTCCGCTAAGCTCAACCAGCCTAACCAGCGACTGCCAGCGGCGTGGGCGTTGGGACCGCGATCGGTTGCAAACGATAGCCCACCACGGGCACCCCACGGCAAAAGAACCCCTGGCGGGGACGCAATTCAAAGGCTGCCGATCGTCCCTGTTGCCATTCCACTTCCGTGAGCACTTGCATCCCGGTCGCAGTGGGGATGAGTTGGACAGGGGTTTGCCGCGATCGGGTAATCAATAGATGAGTGGGCTGAAACATTTCGTTAACGCTCCTGGTAAATAGGCCGTTAATCTTAAAGCCACGGCCTGGAATCTGCCCATAGCGTAACAAAAATATTAAGTTGTGTAATGCTCTCTCATAAAGCCCAGGGGTAGGGATCACCGCGATCGCGGGTACGGTTTTCTGGACAACGGGTATTGAGGGCATCCCAGGGTGAATAGTCCAACGATCGATGCTCTCAGAATCTTGGTCCAATGGTTACCGATTTGGCAATGCAGACCCCCGGACTAGCGCTATACACTGGGGATTCAGATACTCTCGCCGGGATGCGCCTATGCCTCAGCTATTTCCTGCCCCTGATGCTGCCTCTGTCCTGCCCGCGTCACCGCTGCCGGAGGCCCTTGCTGCCCTCACGATCGCGCCGGGACAAGTGGTGCGGGGTCGAGGTATCCTCGCCCAGATGACCGAACCGATCGCGCGGCTGGGTCAACGTCCCCTGCTGGTTGGTGGGGCACAAACCTTAGCCTTAACTCTGGCCCACTGGCAACTGGACCGGGACCGTTCCCCCCTGGCGATCGCCCAAGCCGAGTATGCACCCGACTGTAGCGAAGCTAGCCTGGAACGGTTGCGCGATCGGGTGGCGGACCACCAGGCCGATGTGATTATTGGGGTTGGCGGGGGGAAGGCGCTGGACACAGCCAAACTGCTGGCCCACCAATGCCAGTTGCCGATCGTCACGGTGCCCACCTCGGCGGCGACCTGTGCGGCGTGGACGGCCCTCTCCAATATTTATTCTGACCAGGGGGCGTTTCTGTACGATGTGGGTCTGTCTCGCTGCCCTGATTTGCTGATTCTGGACTACGACCTAGTGGCCACGGCGCCGACCCGCACCCTGGTGGCGGGGATTGGGGATGCCCTCGCCAAGTGGTACGAAGCCTCTGTCAGCAGCGGCCATTCGTCCCAAACCCTGATCATTGCGGCGGTCCAACAGGCGCGGGTGTTGCGAGATCTCCTGTTGCAGAAGTCCCTGGCGGCGATCGCGGCCCCCGGCGGCGAGGCGTGGCAAGCGGTGGTGGATGCTACGGTGCTGATGGCGGGGGTAATTGGCGGCTTGGGCGGTGCCCAGTGTCGGACGGTGGCGGCCCATGCGGTTCACAATGGCCTGACCCATCTCACCGCTACCCATGCCTTTCCCAGCCTGCACGGGGAAAAGGTCGCCTATGGCATTCTGGTGCAATTGCGGTTGGAGGAAATGATCCAGGGTAACCAATTGGCGATCGCGGCTCGTCACCAACTGCTGCGTTTCTACCCCACGATCGGCCTGCCCACCTGTCTGCACGATCTGGGCTTAGCGGCGGTCACCCTGGCGGAATTGGAGCGAGCGGCAGCGATCGCCTGTGCCCCCACCTCGGATTTGCACCACCTTCCCTTCCCAGTGGTGCCGACGCAACTGGTGGCTGCAATGGTTTCCACAACCGCTCCCTGTGAGATCAGTGGGGGCCGCTATTCCACCCGCGAGTCATCCCTGGTCAACCCGGCCCTGCCAGAAACTTCCGCCGCTGCGACCGAATTACTCCTATGATCCGGAGTAGGGAGATCCTTGCAAGTGAGGACTTGTGGGGAGGGGCGATCGGCGTTAGGGCACGGCCGGAGGTAGCGAATGGAGATTGGGGTTCCCAAGGAAACCAAGGATCAGGAATTTCGGGTGGGTTTGAGTCCCAGTAGTGTGCGGGTCTTGACGGAACGTGGCCATCAGGTCTGGGTGGAAACGGGGGCGGGCCTGGGGGCGGGGTTCACCGATGCGGACTATCAGCAGGCCGGGGGCCAGATTGTCACCGAGGCGGCGCGGGCCTGGAATCAGCCCTTGGTGGTCAAGGTGAAGGAACCGTTGCCCAGTGAGTATGGCTTTTTAGCAGCGGGTCAGGTGGTGTTTACCTATCTGCACCTGGCCGCCGATCGCCCCCTGACAGAGCAATTGATCACCCGTGGGACAACGGCGATCGCCTATGAAACGGTGGAGCTACCGGACCGACGCTTGCCCTTGCTCACCCCCATGAGTATCATTGCCGGACGGCTGGCGGTGCAATTCGGGGCGCGGTTTTTGGAACGGCAACAGGGGGGACGTGGGGTCCTGCTGGGGGGAGTGCCGGGGGTGCAGCCCGGTCAGGTGGTGATCCTCGGCGGCGGCGTGGTGGGGACGGAAGCGGCCCGGATGGCGATCGGTCTCGGTGCCCAGGTGAAGATTCTGGATATCAATGTCGATCGCTTGGCCTATCTGGAAACCCTGTTTGGCTTTCGGGTTGAACTGCTCTATAGTCATTCCAGCCAGGTGGATGCTGCCGTTGCGGATGCGGATTTGCTGATTGGGGCGGTCTTGGTTCCGGGGCGACGGGCACCGACCTTGGTGGCGCGATCGTTGGTGGCGCAAATGCGTCCGGGATCAGTCATTGTGGATGTGGCGGTTGATCAGGGGGGCTGTGTCGAAACCCTGCGGCCTACGTCCCATACGAACCCCACCTATGTCGAGGCGGGGGTGGTCCATTACGGAGTGCCCAATATGCCCGGAGCCGTCCCCTGGACGGCAACCCAAGCGCTGAATAATAGTACGTTGCCCTATGTGGTGATGCTGGCGGACCACGGTCTGAAGGCGCTGGAAATGGATCGGGCGCTGGCACAGGGCTTGAATGTCCACCAACATCGGCTGGTGCACCCCGCTGTGCAGGAGGTTTTCCCAGACTTGGTTTGATGCTCTGATCTTTGAGGCCCTGATTTTTGAAGTTGTCTGCCTATCCCCGCAACGGTATTCCCAAGGAGTTTTCCATGAAACGGCGTGAATTTATGGCCTGGGTGGGTTTTGGCACCCTCGCTAGCTCGCTGCCTGTGGCGATCGCGGCCTGTATGGACCCCAGCCAAGCAGCCATGACATCGGTTTCCCCAATGGGATCATCCGCAGTCCCGCAGCCGCCGGACGATCAGCTGGCCTCAACGCCGCGATCGGATGGCTTTGTGGCGATCGGGACGGTGGCCCAGTTGAATCAAGCTGGCGCAATTATTGATAAGGATTTTAAGCCCCATGCGGTGGCGGTGACGCGTGATCCGGCGAATGCGGCGAACCTGATTGCGGTGAGTGCGGTTTGTACCCATCGGGGCTGTACGGTCCGTTGGAACGGCTCTCGGTCCCAGTTTGCTTGCCCCTGCCACGGTTCCCAATTCCAACCCAATGGTGCGGTTGCCAAGGGACCGGCGAATCAACCCCTAGCAACCTATGCGGCCAAAATTGAGGGCGATACGGTACTCGTTAAGGTTTAATGGGAACCGGCAAAAGACGACAATATTAATCAGGGCAGTACCTTCGACTTTCCTGTCACAATAATTGGTCACGCCCTCACGGGCAGCTTTAAGAGCAGCAGTGGCTATTAGGATGCTGAAGGTAGTTTAACTGCGCAGATCATGGACTTCCATAAATAGGGGAAGCGTCCAGTAAATTTGAATTGTGGTTCGGCAAAACCTTCAGAAATTAATAATTGACTCAGTGTTTTAACTGAGAAAAATAGGTTAGGGTCAGGTTAGGAAATATGGAGTCCCATTCGACTAGTCGTGATTACTCAGCGGGATCAATCCCCAAGGAACGCAGTTGGGCTGCAAGTCGCTCGGCGCGTTGCTGTTCTTGCTCGGCGCGTTGCCGTTCTTGCTCGGCACGTTGCCGTTCTTGCTCAGCCTGTTGCTGAGCTTGTTCGGCCTGTTGCTGAGCTTGTTCGGCCTGTTGCTGGGCTTGTTCGGCCTGTTGCTGGGCTTGTTCGGCCTGTTGCTGGGCCTGTTGGGCTTGCTGGTGGGCGGCTTCGGAATCCAGTAGGACGAGGTTGCCGTCCGGATCATAAAACCGCAGCCAGAGGGCTGATTCGCGGTGGATTTCACCTTGCCACAGTCCGAGCCAGAGGCCAAGCGCTGCACTCCAGAGCCAACCGCGATTGTCGGGTGTCAGGGGGTGATAGCGTTGATCCTCGCCTAAATGCCACCCCTGGAGCGATCGCGGGTCGTAGGGGTCATAGACGAAGTAATCAGCGGTTTTGAAGGTGCGTTCGTAAATGTGTTTTTTCGTCGTTAGGTCGATCATGGCGGTGCTGTCGGACATGAGTTCGATAATGACATCGGGATATTTGCCGCCTTCGTCCCAAATCGCCCAATATTTGCGATCGCGCTGGCATTCAACGCCCAAGACGGCAAAGAAGTCGGGGCCACGGAAGTCTTGATTTTTAACTTGGGCCGCACTGTAGTAGAGAAACATGTTGCCGCCGACAAAGTAGTCGTTGCGGTGTTGCCAGTGGTGATCGAGGCTATCGATCAGCAGGTTCATGGCAAAGCGGTGGCGGGGTGTTTCCAAGGGTTCACCGTCGTCGTAGGGGAGATCTGTGGGGGGAGCTGGGAAAAAGTCTGCCCCGGCAGTTGGGGGTGGGTGGGGGAGGCTCTGGGTCATGGCAGGTATCCCTAGAGGGGCTGGGAACTAGGACAATTATACTCTCGAATAATGGAGCAATCGGCTTCTGTTGGGATTCGCCTGATGCAACTGACGGTGCTGCCAGAAGCGCAAATGGCAACCCAGGCCAGAGCCATCATCACAGAGGTACAGCAAACGTCGCCGGATATCCTCTCGCCCGATGAGATCATTGAGATCGTGACTACAATTGTAGTGTATAAGTTCACAACCCTAAGCCGCGCGGAGGTTGAAGCGATGCTGGGATTAACGGGAACCACCTTGGAAGAAACCCGCGTTTACCGGGATGCTAAGGCAGAAGGTCGCCAGGAAGGTCGCCAGGAGGGACAGCAGGAGGTGCTTGCCGTGACGGTGCCTTTGTTACTTCAGGCAGGGCTGACAATCGAGCAAATTGCTCAACAGACGGGGATTGATCTGGGGATTATCCGGCAAGTTGTCGGGAAGTAGGGACGATCTCGTGTTGATATTTTCTGTCTGCACAAAAACAATCGTACTGGGATGAAAGCGCGATCGCCCAATAGAACTGATGGATGTCATAAGAAGTGTTGTGAGTTTAAGGTGTTAGCACTTTTGGGGGTAGATTCTCTAATATAGCATCAGCAATGAGGTTTTGCCCAATGTCATTGGGGTGAATGTTGTCACGATAGGGGTCATTACCCTGTTCCATTGACTGATGAAAGTAGGGAGCTAGGGATATAGTAGGAACCCCCATCGATTCACAAAGCTCTTTTATCCGTTGATTGCCAGGATTGGGAAACCCTCTTGCAAGTTCCTCTTTCTCCCAATGTTGAAGCACTAAGACATTGGTGTAATTGTCGATCGCTAATTGCAGAAAACTTTTAAGGTCATTCAGTCCTTTGAGAACTGCTGCTTCATCTGCTTGTTTTACTTGCCCTGGCAACTTGTTAGATTCACCAACTATTTTTTCTGTTTTAAATCTTGGTAGATAGCGAGGCAAGTATCTTGTCATGCCTTCAGTAAGAGCAGAAATAGGAGACTGAGTTGGATGTGTATTTTCATTAATGCCTTTAAAACTAGGATTGTCGGCATAATCATGACTTGAAATAACTAATACGACGACATCGGTGTCGAAGAAGCCGTATTCTTTAGCATAGGCAAGCCAATTGCCAGGTCCCCAACTACCTGCTGATCAAAAGTGTTGAATCTTAAGATTTCCTTTTCTAACAATAGACACACTAATCCTGTGGTAAGCTAGTTTTGTCAACAAAAGACTAATTTTTGGAGCCAGTGGACATAACTGATATTTTCACACATAAAAGCCTGTAAATATCGTAGCTTATCTAATACTTTATGGCCAAATTCTTGCGGAATTGTCACCAATTGCAAAATCACATAAGCGATCAAACACG
>Ga0209207_1000181_pt1 | contig 46493 bp, 39 predicted proteins | sample SaghotsprinmetaG_FD_184140 | JGI IMG/M metagenome (GOLD analysis project Ga0209207, IMG submission 184140) | Hot spring microbial communities from South Africa to study Microbial Dark Matter (Phase II) - Sagole hot spring metaG (SPAdes) (version 3) | ecosystem: Environmental > Aquatic > Thermal... | reverse complement strand
CCGCCATGCCCATCGGCGCACCGGGGTGGCCGCTGTTGGCTTTCTGCACGGCATCCATGCTCAGGGCACGAATGGCATTGGCTCGCTCACGACGGCTGGGCATTACTGAATCTCCTACGGGGCTGCTGGGGCAACTGGGGTCGAAAAAGGCGGCCATTTTCGCCCAGCCGGCCCCTATGGGCAATGACAGATAGTCGCAGAGCCATGCTTTTCTGGTTCAGAGCCCAGCAAGACCAATATCAAAAAGTTTTGATATTGGTCTTGCTGGATAAAAAATGACCGACTAGACTGCCCGACCTATGAATATGCGCGCCCCCGATCTCAGCTTTGCGCCGGTCGACGCCCTGGCCATCCTGGCCAAGGCGGCGGGCGACGGCCTGCGCCTGAATATCCTGCGCGCCCTGTGCAACGACTCCTTCGGCGTGCTGGAGCTGGCGCAGATCTTCGCCATGGGCCAGTCCGGCATCAGCCACCACCTCAAGGTGCTGGCCCAGGCCGGCCTGGTGGCCACCCGTCGCGAAGGCAATGCGATCTTCTATCGCCGCGCCCTGCCCCAGAGCGAACAGCCGGGCGGCCTGCTGCACAGCGCCCTGCTCGATGAAGTGGACCGCCTGAGCCTGCCCGCCGACACCCAGTTGCGCATCAAACAGGTGCACAGCCAGCGCGCCGCCGCCAGTGCCGATTTCTTCGCCCGCATGGCCGCCAGCTTCCAGGCCCAGCAAGACCTGATCGCCGGGCTGCCGCAGTACCGCGACAGCGTGCTGGCCCTGCTCGACGCCATCGGTTTTGCCGCCGACGCCCAGGCCATTGAAGTCGGCCCCGGCGATGGCGCCTTTCTGCCCGAACTGGCCAGGCGCTTCGCCCAGGTCACCGCCCTGGACAACAGCCCGGCCATGCTCGAACTGGCCCGCCAGCGCTGCCAGCAGGATGGCCTGGACAATGTCCAGTTGCAGCTGGCCGATGCCCTGCACGATGACTATCCGGGCGCCGACTGCCTGGTGCTGAATATGGTGCTGCACCATTTCGCCGCCCCGGCCGAAGCCCTGAAACAGCTGGCCCAGCATTTGAAACCCGGCGGCAGCCTGCTGCTCAGCGAGCTGTGCAGCCATAACCAGAGCTGGGCCCGGGAAGCCTGCGGCGACCTGTGGCTGGGCTTCGAACAGGACGACCTGTCACGCTGGGCCATTGGCGCCGGCCTGACGCCAAGCGAAAGCCTCTATGTAGGCCTGAAGAACGGTTTCCAGATTCAAATCCGGCACTTTGCCAAACCCCAGACATTCAGCGGCCCGTCAGCCGCCTTCACCGATCAACCCGAGGACCCCAAACGATGAGCGAATACTCCCTCTTTACCTCCGAATCCGTGTCCGAAGGCCACCCGGACAAGATCGCCGACCAGATCTCCGATGCGGTGCTGGACGCCATCATCGCCCAGGACAAACATGCCCGCGTGGCGGTGGAAACCTTGGTCAAGACCGGTGTGGCGATTGTTGCCGGTGAAGTCACCACCAGCGCCTGGGTCGACCTGGAAGACCTGGTACGCAAGGTCATCTGCGATATCGGCTACACCAACTCCGACGTCGGTTTCGACGGCCACACCTGCGGCATCATCAACATCATTGGCAAGCAGTCCCCGGACATCAACCAGGGCGTTGACCGCGCCAAGCCGGAAGACCAGGGCGCGGGCGATCAGGGCCTGATGTTCGGCTACGCCAGCAACGAAACCGACGTGCTGATGCCGGCCCCGATCTGCTTCAGCCACCGCCTGGTCGAGCGCCAGGCCGAAGCGCGCAAGTCCGGCCTGCTGCCCTGGCTGCGCCCGGACGCCAAATCCCAGGTCACCTGCCGCTACGAGAATGGCCAGGTGGTCGGTATCGACGCCGTGGTGCTGTCTACCCAGCACAACCCGGAAGTGAAATACGATGACCTGCGCGAAGGCGTGATGGAGCTGATCGTCAAGCACGTGCTGCCGGCCGAGCTGCTGCACAAGGACACCCAGTTCCATATCAACCCGACCGGCCAGTTCATCATCGGCGGCCCGGTGGGCGACTGCGGCCTGACCGGACGCAAGATCATCGTCGACAGCTACGGCGGCATGGCCCGTCACGGCGGCGGAGCCTTCTCCGGCAAGGACCCGTCCAAGGTCGACCGTTCGGCGGCCTACGCCGGCCGTTACGTGGCCAAGAACATCGTTGCCGCGGGCCTGGCCGAGCGCTGTGAAATCCAGGTGTCCTATGCCATCGGCGTAGCCCAGCCGACCTCCATCTCGATCAACACCTTCGGCACCCACAAGGTGGCCGAGGACACCATCATCAAGCTGGTGCGCGAGGTATTCGACCTGCGCCCCTACGCCATCACCAAGATGCTCGATCTGCTCCACCCCATGTACCAGGACACCGCCGCCTACGGCCACTTCGGCCGTACCCCGGCGCAGAAGACCGTGGGTGACGACAGATTCAGCACCTTTACCTGGGAGAAGACCGACAAGGCCGCCGAGTTGCGCGCTGCTGCCGGCCTCTAAGCCCCAACAAAAAGCCCCGCCAGGCTGGCCCTGGCGGGGCTTTTTGCTATCTGTACCTGCGGTTTCGGCCTAATACACCCGAAATTCCTCATGACAGGCCTTGCAGGCATCCTCGACCCGCTGCATCGGCGCGACCAGTTGGTTGCGGCGCAGGGGCTTGGCCTGACTGGCCTCCACCAGGGCGGCGGTTTCGGCCTGCATGGCCTCGGCCAGCTCGGCAAAGCGCGCCTGACGCTGCCAGACCTCATCGCGCGCCCGGCTCTCGCCGCCCTCCTCGCGCACCTGGGGAAAATGCTGCCAGGGCGTGGCCGTCAGGCGATCCAGCTCCGCGGCACCGGCGACAAAACCCTCAGCCTTGAACGGCAGGCGCCCGCGCAGCATGCCGCCCAGGTCTTCGCTGACCTTGAGCATCTGCTTGAAGATGGCCTGGCGCTGGCCCTGGGGGGAATCGGGATCGACACCGCCACAGGCGCTCAGGGTCAGGACAAGGGCGGGCAACAGCAGGGCTCGGCATTTCATCAGGGGCATCGCTACGGGCTGGAAAAGGCCGGCAGTATCGCAGATGCCCGGGGCGCGGCAGAACCGCCGATTGTTTGCGACAAATGACACAACCCAGCGACGCGCGAGTCGGCTCAGGTCTGGAAGCGGCTTAACTGCCCGGTCAGACGCTGCACCTCGGCATGAATCCGGCTGCTGACCTGCATCACGCTCTGCGCATCGCCATGGCTGCGCTCGGCCAGCCCGGAGACCTCGGCCACGCGCTGGTCAATATCGTGGGCCACCTGGCTCTGCTGCTCGGCGGCGGTGGCGATCTGGGCATTCATGGCGTTGATGCTGTCCACCGCGCCGACGATGATATCCAGCACCTGATTGGCCTCCTGAATATGCGTGAGGTTGCTGCGCACCAGCTCGCTGCTGCCCTCGATGGCGGCCACCGCCTGCTGCGCGCCCTGCTGCAGGCGCTGGATGATGGCCTGGATTTCCCCGGTGGACTGCTGGGTGCGGCTGGCCAGGGTGCGTACCTCGTCGGCCACCACGGCAAAACCACGCCCGGCCTCGCCGGCGCGGGCCGCCTCGATGGCGGCATTGAGGGCCAGCAGGTTGGTCTGCTCGGCAATCGAGGTGATCACCTCCAGCACCTTGCCGACCCCGGCGGTTTCCTCGCGCAGGGCGCGCATGCCCTCGGCATTGCGCTGCATGTCCTCGGCCAGACTAGCGAGCAACTCGGCACTGCGCTGCACTGCGCGCTGGCCACTCTGGGCACTGCCGTCGGCACTGCGCGCCGACTCCGCCGCCTGGCTGGCATGGCGCGCCACCTCGGCCACGGTGGCGCTCATCTCGGTCATGGCGGTGGCCACCTGGTCGAGGTTCTCATGCTGGCGCCGCGCGCCCTCACCCGCTGCCTGGGCCACCGCCAAAGCCTGCTGCACATGCGCCTGGGTATTGCCGCCGGAGGCCTTGACCTCATCCAGCAGGGTACGCACCTCGCGCTGCATGCGGTTGTAACCGGCAATGATGCGACCGATCTCGTTGTCGCGCTGCTCCGCATCCAGGCCCCGGGTAAAGTCGCCGGCACCGACCCGGGTCAGGCCCTGCTCGACCATGCCCAGATTGGCCATCAGTGGGCGCAGACCAAACTGCCGCCCCAGCACCACCAGCATCAGGATGCCCAGCAGGCAGCCGAAGGCCAGCCACATCAGGCTGCGCTGACGCTGCTCGACATGGGCCGCCATCAGCCCCACAGCCTTGTTCATTTCCCGCAGCAGGGTGGTGGAAGCGGTCTCCAGGGCGGCCAGGTCCACCTCGGCACCGCCGGCCAGGCGTTCCAGCTGGCCACGGAAATCCCCCCAGAGCTGCCCGACCTGGGCCATCTGCGCCTGGATCGGCGGCGCCTGGATCACGCTGATATTGCGTGCCGCGTCGCCCTTGAGCAGGGCCTCATGGGCCTGGGCAAACTGATTGAGGGTGGCCTCCAAGGCCGAACGCTCGATGGCGCCTTCGCGCAGCAGCAGGGCCTCCTTGGTCATTTTCTGGCTGAGCATGCGCTGGGCGCCGGCGACGTTGATGGTCTCCGGCGACACCGCCATGTTCAGGTACAGGGCCACCGAGGCGACCAGCGCCAGGAGGAACATCAGGGCATAGGAGAACAGGAACTGCTGGTTCAGGGTGCGCAGGCCGATGGCACACAGCAGGCGGTCGAAAAACAGGGTGGCGGACATGGGGCTCCCTCCGGCAAATGGCGACGAATCCTGACTGTCGAGATAACAACGCTAGTCGAATGCCACATGCCTGCACGACCACTCGGCGGCTAGTTGTGCGCCGCCATGCGCACCGGATCAAGGCGCGCAAGCGCCCCATTCCAGGGCGCCCGCACCACTATCAGGCAGCCACCACAAACAGACTGACAATCAGCCCCATGCCGACAAACCAGACCAGCGAGCGCAAGGTCGCCCAGTCGGCGATATAGCAGATGAAATAGAGGATGCGACTGAGCACGAAAGCCATCGCCAGCTGATCCAGCAGGGCCTGCTCGGCGCCACCGGCCAGGTGGGCGATGATCACCGCGACAGCAAAAGCCGGGGTCGCCTCGAAGCTGTTGAGTTGGGCATTATTGGCGCGCCGACCGAGACCGCTGAGGTTATCCAGCAACGCCCGCGGGTCATGGTTGTGTTTGGGGCTGAAACCGCCGCTGACGGCCTTGGCCGTGGCGGTGGACAGGTAGGGCAAAAACAGGGCAATCAGTACACACCAGTAGGCGAGGGTCATGGCAGCTCCGGAACGGAATCAAAGGAGCCCGCAGCCTGGCGCAAATCTGCCGGCAACGCCATGGCCGCACCACCCAAGCGCCGGGCAAAACAGCCAATTCACCGACGGAAAACCTTGGGCTGCAGCGCCAGGCTGGCTATACTTCGCCAGCTTCACGCATGCGGCCCGCTCCGTATGCGCCCGCCACCTGTCCGAGGGGCGCTGCAGCAAGCTCAATACCTGGCCTTCGCCCAGGCCCAGGCTTGTCAGGCTCGGATGGGGCGTTAACCAAACGCATCAACGGCGCCCATTCGCAGACAACGAATGGAGAGCTTTCGCATGAGCGCTGCTTTTACCGATTACAAGGTCGCCGATATTTCCCTGGCCGAGTGGGGCCGCAAGGAACTGATCATCGCCGAGTCCGAGATGCCGGCACTGATGGGCCTGCGCCGCAAGTACGCCGCCAGCCAGCCTCTGCGCGGCGCCAAGATCATCGGCTGCATCCACATGACCATCCAGACCGGCGTGCTGATCGAAACCCTGATCGCCCTGGGTGCCGAAGTACGCTGGTCGTCCTGCAATATCTTCTCCACTCAGGATCAGGCCGCCGCCGCCATCGCCGCCGCCGGCATCCCGGTATTCGCCTGGAAGGGTGAAACCGAAGAGGAGTACGAGTGGTGCATCGAGCAGACCATCCTCAAGGACGGCCAGCCGTGGGACGCCAACATGATCCTGGACGACGGCGGTGACCTGACCCAGATCATCCACGAGCGCTACCCGGCCATGCTGGACAAGATCCACGGTATCACCGAGGAAACCACCACCGGTGTGCACCGCCTGCTCGACATGCTCAAGGCCGGCAGCCTGAAAGTCCCGGCGATCAACGTCAACGACTCGGTGACCAAGAGCAAGAACGACAACAAGTACGGCTGCCGTCACAGCCTCAACGACGCCATCAAGCGCGGCGTCGACCACCTGCTGTCGGGCAAGCAGGCCCTGGTCATCGGCTACGGCGACGTGGGCAAGGGCTCGGCCCAGTCCCTGCGCCAGGAAGGCATGATCGTCAAGGTGTCCGAAGTCGACCCGATCTGCGCCATGCAGGCCTGCATGGACGGCTTCGAAGTGGTCTCGCCCTACCTGAACGGGATCAACGACGGCAGCGAGGCGAGCATCGACAAGGCCCTGCTGGGCAAGATCGACCTGATCGTCACCACCACCGGCAACGTCAATGTCTGCGACGCCAATATGCTCAAGGCCCTCAAGGCCCGCGCCGTGGTGTGCAATATCGGTCACTTCGACAACGAGATCGACACCGCCTTTATGCGCCAGCACTGGGCCTGGGAAGAAGTGAAGCCGCAGGTGCACAAGATCCACCGCACCGGTGCCGGCAGCTTCGATCCGCGCAATGACGACTACCTGATCCTGCTGGCCGAAGGCCGCCTGGTCAACCTGGGCAACGCCACCGGCCACCCGAGCCGGATCATGGACGGTTCCTTCGCCAACCAGGTACTGGCGCAGATCTTCCTGTACGAGCAGAAGTTCGCCGACCTCTCGGCCGAAAAGAAAGCCGAGCGCCTGTGCGTGGAAGTGCTGCCGAAGAAGCTCGACGAGGAAGTGGCACTGGAGATGGTGCGCGGCTTCGGCGGCGTGGTCACCCAGCTGACCGCCAAGCAGGCCGAGTATATCGGTGTCACCGTCGAAGGCCCGTTCAAGCCAGACGCTTACCGCTACTAAGAAAGCCGCCAGCCCCGTAGGGTGGGTTAGCCGCGTAGCGGCGTAACCCACCATTTGACAACAGATGCGTAGGCTGGGTTAGCCCACAGCGGCCTAACCCATCGAGAACCCCGGTGGGTTAGGCCTTCGGCTAACCCACCCTACGGAATTTTCTTATGTCCCAAGATCGCCGCTACAGCTTCGAGTTCTTTCCCACCAAGACCGAAGCCGGGCATGAAAAACTGATGAACGTGGCGCGCCAGCTGGCGAGCTACAAGCCGGATTTCTTCTCCTGCACCTACGGTGCCGGGGGCTCTACCCGTGACCGCACCCTGAACACCGTGCTGCAGCTGGACGGTGAAGTGGGCGTGAGCACCGCACCCCACCTGTCCTGCGTCGGCGATAGCAAGGCCGAGCTGCGCGAGCTGCTGAGCATCTACCAGAGCAATGGCATCAAGCGCATCGTGGCCCTGCGTGGCGACCTGCCGTCCGGCATGGGCATGGCCAGTGGCGAGCTGCGCTATGCCAACGAGCTGGTGGAATTTATCCGCTTTGAGACCGGCGACCACTTCCATATCGAGGTGGCCGCTTATCCGGAGATGCACCCCCAGGCGCGCAACTTCGAGGATGACATCGCCAACTTCGTGCGCAAGGCCAAGGCCGGCGCGGACAGCGCCATCACCCAGTACTTTTTCAACGCCGACTGCTACTTCTATTTCGTCGAGCGCGTACAGAAGCTGGGCGTGGATATTCCGGTGGTGCCGGGCATCATGCCGATCACCAACTACAGCAAGCTGGCGCGTTTCTCCGACGCCTGCGGTGCGGAAATCCCGCGCTGGGTGCGTAAGCAACTGGAAGCCTACGGTGACGACACCGACAGCATCCAGGCCTATGGTGAGCAGGTCATCACTGAAATGTGCGAGCGCCTGCTGCAAGGCGGCGCCCCGGGCCTGCACTTCTACAGCATGAACCAGGCCGAACCCAGCCTGGCCATCTGGAACAACCTTAAGCTGCCGCGTTAATCGCTCCAACCGGCCATGGCCCTGCCCATGGCCGGTGCTCCCGCAATAGACACGCCGCTGTGCCGCGGCGAACACTTCCCTCTTCTCAGACATATCCGGCAGCGACTTGCCCACCCCTCTCGGCTTGACCTATGGGTCAGCCCTGCATAGCTTGAAGCATAAGAGGGCGCTTACAAAAGTAGCGAGCGACGGTCAGGCAAGGCGAAGTCAGCCGAGAAAGCGCAGTGTACGAGCTGTACATGAGCATTTTGAGGCTGATTTCAACGCAGCATGGCCGAGCGCAGTAATTTGTAAGCGCCCTCTCAAGACCACCATGGAGTTGTGTAATGGTCAGCAGAAAAACCACCCACGCCTCGGTGTCCCCCAAGGGCAGCCTGGAAACCCTGTCCCAGCGCGAAGTGCAGCAACTGCGTGAAACCGGCTCGGGTAGCGTCTACGCCCTGTTTCGCCAGTGCGCCCTGGCCATTCTCAATACCGGCTCGCACAGCGACAACGCCAAGACCATTCTGGAGGCCTACCCGGACTTCGAGATCCGCATCCACCAGCAGGATCGCGGCATTCGCCTGGAGCTGCTGAACGCACCGGCAGACGCCTTCGTCGATGGCGAGATGATCGCCAGCACCCGGGAAATGCTGTTCAGCGCCCTGCGCGATATCGTCTACACCGAGAGCGAGCTGGCCCACCAGCGGGTCGATTTCAGCAGCTCCCAGGGCATCACCGACTACGTCTTCCACCTGCTGCGCAATGCGCGCACCCTGCGCCCCGGCGTGGAGCCGAAGATGGTGGTGTGCTGGGGCGGCCACTCCATCGGTCACGAGGAATACAAGTACACCAAGACCGTCGGCCATGAGCTGGGCCTGCGCGGCCTGGATATCTGCACTGGCTGCGGCCCCGGGGTGATGAAGGGGCCAATGAAGGGCGCCACCATCGCCCACGCCAAGCAGCGCAATGTCGGCGGTCGCTACCTGGGCCTGACCGAGCCCGGCATCATCGCCGCCGAGGCGCCCAACCCGATCGTCAACGAGCTGGTGATCCTGCCGGATATCGAAAAGCGCCTGGAGGCCTTCGTCCGTGTCGGCCACGGCATCATCATCTTCCCCGGTGGCGCCGGCACCGCCGAGGAGCTGCTGTACCTGCTGGGCATCCTGATGCACCCCGACAACAAGGACCTGCCCTTCCCGCTGATTCTCACCGGGCCGCGCACTGCCAGCGCCTACCTGCAGCAGCTGCACGACTTTATCGGCGCGACCCTGGGCAGCGACGCCCAGCAGCGCTACCAGATCATTCTCCACGACCCGGCCCAGGTGGCCCGGGAGATGGCCAAGGGCATCAAGGCGGTGACCCAGTTCCGCCGCGAGCGCAACGACGCCTTCCACTTCAACTGGCTGCTGAAGATCGACGAACAGTTCCAGCACCCCTTCGAGCCGACCCACGACAACATGGCCAATCTCAAGCTCACCCGCGAGCAGCCGGTGCACGAACTGGCCGCCCACCTGCGTCGGGCCTTTTCCGGCATAGTCGCGGGCAACGTCAAGGACCAGGGCATTCGCCGCATCGAGCAGCACGGGCCCTACCGCCTGACCGGCGATAAGGCCATCATGCAGCCGCTGGATCAGTTGCTGCAGGCCTTCGTCGCCCAGCACCGCATGAAGCTGCCGGGCAATAGCGCCTACGAGCCCTGCTACCAGCTGATCGATTGAGGCCAGAGGTGGGCGGCGTGACCCCGCGCATGGTTATGCCCGGGCAATGCTGGCTATGCTAGGCATATGCCGCTCCAGTCCTGCCGAGGCCCGTAGTAGAAGATGCCCAAGCTTGTCCTGTTACTGAGCCTGCTGTCCCTGCTGCTGCCTGCCCAGGCTCAGCCCCTGCGGGTCTGCACCAATGAATGGCCGCCCTACACCCTGCTGGAAGACGGCCAGGTGCGGGGCATCGACGCCGACCTGCTGAGCCTGGCCCTGGATAATCTTGGCATTGCCCACGAAATGACCCTGGAGCCCTGGCGCCGCTGCCTGCGCAAGATGCAGGACGGCCAGCTGGATATCCTGCTGGATGCTTTCTACAACGAGGAGCGCGCGCGCCAGATGCTGTTCCCCGCCGAGCCCATGGCCGAAACCGCGATGGTGCTGTTCTATGCCAAGGCACGCCCCCAGCGCATCGACTCGGTGAGCCAGCTCGGCGGCCTGCGGGTGGGCACCGAACCGGGCTATGCCTATGGCGATGAAGCCTTTGCCAATGGCAGTCATTTCACCCGCGAGGACGCCCCCAGCCTGGAGGCCAACTTCGGCAAGCTGCTGCTGGGACGCATCGACCTGGTGATCACCGACCGCGCCGTGGGCCTGTACACCGCGCGCCTGCTGGGCATGCAGGAAGCGATCGACTACAACCGCACGCCACTGTACAGCGACCGGGTGTATGCCGCCTTCAGCCGCAGGCCCGCGGTGGCCGCCCTGCTGCCGCGCTTCGAAGCCGAGCTCAAGCGGCTCAAGGCCAGCCCCGACTACGTACGCATCCTGCAGCGTTATCACCAGCCGCTGCCCGCCGCCACCGCCGGGCAGACCGAGGCTGGCGCTGACTAATCGCTCTGTTATACTCCGACCTTCCCGCCAGGCTTGCGTCCGGATGCTGACCCCCGAGTTCAGCAGTACCGGACGGGATCATGCGTTTCCCGCGTCGTGGTTCAAGCAGGGCAATACACCCCATAGGGCTGCGCCCTCACCAGAACAGGATTACACATGTCCTTTGCCTCCCTCGGTCTCTCCGAGGCTTTAGTCCGTGCGGTCGAATCCGCCGGCTACACCCAACCCACTCCGGTGCAACAGCGGGCCATCCCCGCCGTGTTGCAAGGTCGCGACCTGATGGTGGCGGCCCAGACGGGTACAGGTAAAACGGGCGGCTTCGCCCTACCGATCCTCGAACGCCTGTTCCCCGGCGGCCACCCGGATCGCGAGCAGCGTCACGGCCCGAAACAACCGCGCGTACTGGTGCTGACCCCCACCCGCGAGCTGGCCGCCCAGGTGCATGACAGCTTCAAGCTGTATGCCCGCGATTTGAAATTCGTCAGCGCCTGCATCTTTGGCGGCGTGGGCATGAACCCGCAGATCCAGGCCCTGGCCAAGGGTGTCGATGTGCTGGTGGCCTGCCCCGGCCGCCTGCTCGACCTGGCCAACCAGAAGGCCATCGACCTGTCCCACGTGGAAATCCTGGTGCTGGACGAAGCCGACCGCATGCTCGACATGGGTTTTATCCATGACGTGAAGAAGGTTCTGGCCAAGCTGCCAAGCAAGCGGCAGAACCTGCTGTTCTCGGCGACCTTCTCCAAGGACATCACCGATCTGGCCGGCAAACTGCTGCACAACCCGGAACGCATCGAAGTGACGCCGCCGAACACCACGGTCGATCGCATCGAACAACGCGTGTTCCGCCTGGCCGCCAGCCACAAGCGTGCCCTGCTCGCCCACCTGATCACCCAGGGCGCCTGGGAACAGGTGCTGGTATTCACCCGCACCAAACACGGTGCCAACCGCCTGGCCGAGTACCTGGACAAGCACGGCCTGCCGGCCGTGGCCATCCACGGCAACAAGAGCCAGAACGCCCGCACCAAGGCCCTGGCCGACTTCAAGGCGAACCAGGTGCGCATCCTGGTGGCCACCGATATCGCCGCCCGCGGCCTGGATATCGACCAGCTGCCCCATGTGGTCAACTTCGAACTGCCGAATGTCGAGGAAGACTACGTGCACCGTATCGGCCGTACCGGCCGTGCCGGGCGTAGCGGCGAAGCCATCTCCCTGGTGGCGCCGGACGAGGAAAAGCTGCTCAAGGGCATCGAGCGCATGACCAAGCAGAAGATCCCAGACGGTGACCTGATGGGCTTCGACGCCAGCACGGTCGAAGCCGAGCGTCCGGAAGTGCGCGAACCGCGCCAGCCCAGAGGCGGCGGGCAGAAAAAGGCCAAGCCGGAAGGCGCTGCCGGCGAAGCGCCCAAGGGTGAACGCCACGGCAGCGGGCGCAAGGACAAGGGCAAGGACAGCGGCAAGGACAAGAGCCGTCCGCAGCAGGCCCAGGGCCGTCGCGGCAAGCAGCCACGCAGCCCTCAGACCACCACCCCGGGCGTGCCACCACTGCCTCCGGATCGTGATCCGGAAGAGTTTCTCGACGACGAAATCGACAACTTCGGCAACCGTGTCGACTATGTCAGCCCGAACCAGAACAAGTCCCAGGGTCGCGGTCGCCGCCCAGGTGGCCAGGCACAGGGACAGGGCCAAGCCCAAGGACAGAAACCGCGGCCGGCCGGCAAAGGCCAGGGCGGCAGCGCCAATGGCGGCCAGGCCCGGCGCCAGGGTGGCGGCCAGGGTGGTCAGGGCCGTAATGGCAACGGCCGCGGTCGTGGCCCGCGCAGCGAGGGGCGCATCACCTCCCTGGATCGCGACGAAGCCCCGCGTCCGCTTGCCGCGGCTCCGGCCAACCGCGAGCGCCAGCCTGTGATCGTGCACAAGAGTTCGCGCCTGGATCGCTTCCCGACCCTGGAGCAGCTGGACGAACTGAGCAGCAACCGCCCACGCGGGGAAAAACCAGCCCTGCTCAGCCGTAACCGCGACGAGTAAAGACTCGCCAGCCAATAAAAACGCCGCCCACTGGGGCGGCGTTTTTGTTCGTGCAACGCCGGGTTACGCCACGGCGAAGCTAACCCGACCTACTGGCGGATACCTTCCACCGAAAGAATCAGCTCGACCGTTTCCGAAGCCGGGCCCAGATCCTTGGTGATGCCGAAGTCCTTCAGCTTGAGCGTGGTGCTGCCGGAAAAGCCGGCACGGTAGCCACCCCAGGGATCGGTGCCTTCACCGACGAACTCGGCGGCAATCACGATAGGCTTGGTCACGCCATTGAGGGTCAGGTTGCCGGTGATATCGGCGGCGCCTTCGCCGGTGGACTTGACCGCGGTGGACTCGAAGGTGGCCTTGGGGTGCTTGCTGACATTGAGGAAGTCGGCGCTGCGCAGATGCTTGTCACGCTCGGCATGGTTGCTGTCGACGCTGGCGGTGTTGAGGGTCACGCTGACCTTGCTGGCTTCGGGGTTGGCCGCATCGAAGCTGAATGTGCCATCGAAGTCCTTGAAGGTGCCGTACAGCCAGCTGTAGCCCAGGTGGCTGATCTTGAAGTTGACGAAGGCGTGCTGGCCTTCCTTGTCGATCACATAATCCGCGGCCATGGCCTGGCCCGCCGACAGCAGGGCGCCACCGAGGGCGAGGGCGGCGAGGGTCTTTTTCAACATGGGCATTCTCCTTGTGAGGCGATGTAGTGCCGCACCCGTCATGGGCACGGCACGCAGTTAACGTCCCAGCATGCGGGTCAGCGTGCTGTCACGGTCGATAAAGTGATGTTTGAGGGCGGCCAGGGCGTGCACCAGGGCGAAGAGCACCAGGCCCCAGGCCAGGTATTCGTGCAGCAGGCCGGCCAGGTCGGCCTGATCAGGGATGCTGGTCAGGGTGGCGGGCACCTCGAACCAGCCGAACACACTGATTGGCCGACCGTCGGCAGTGGAGATCAGGTAACCACTGACCATCACCGCGAACAGGCCGAGGTAGAGCAGCCCATGCCCCAGCTTGCTGGCCAGGCGGGTCCAGCGGCCATGGCTGGCCAGGGCGGCCGGCGCCGGGCTGAGAAAACGCCAGAACAGGCGCAGCAGCATCACGGCAAACAGCAGCAGGCCGATGCTCTTGTGCAGGTCCGGCGCACGCCGATACCAGGGGCTGTAGTAATCCAGGCCGACCATCCAGAAGCCCAGGGCGAACAGGCCGAAAACCGTCAGGGCGACCAGCCAGTGCAGCAGCACACTGACCAGACCGTAACGTGCGGGAGAATTGCGCAGCTGCATCGGCAGAGGTTCCGTGAAGACAATGGGGCAAGACTAGCAACAAACCTATCGGATAAAAGCAGAAAAATTCGCTACAAAATATCTACATATCCGATCAGTCAATGGACGCAACGCCTGCAGTTGGGCCGCCGCCATACGCCAAAGTTCAATCCGGGCGACCCGCGCCGCCCGCGCCGCAGCGGGCATCTGATAGGCTTGGCGCAGATGATTGGGAGACCCTAGATGAGCCTAAATGACCAGTGGATGCAGCGCGACCTGAACGTGCTGTGGCACCCCTGCACCCAGATGAAAGACCACGAGCGCCTGCCCCTGATACCGATCCGCTCAGGCTCCGGCGTTTGGCTGGAAGACTTCGACGGCAAGCGCTACCTGGATGCCGTCAGCTCCTGGTGGGTCAACGTGTTCGGCCATGGCAACCCGCGCATCAACCAGCGCATCAAGGACCAGCTGGAGAGCCTGGAGCACGTGATGCTGGCCGGGTTCAGCCATGCACCGGTGGTGGAGCTGTCCGAGCGCCTGGTAGAGATCACCCCGCCGGGCCTGGCCAAGGTGTTCTACGCCGACAATGGCTCGTCCGGCATCGAAGTGGCGCTGAAGATGAGCTTCCACTACTGGCTCAACAGCGGCAAACCGGCGAAGAAGCGCTTTGTCACCCTCTCCAACAGCTACCATGGCGAGACAGTGGCGGCCATGTCGGTGGGCGATGTGGCGCTGTTTACCGACACCTACAGGGCCCTGTTGCTCGACACGCTCAAGGTGCCCAGCCCGGACTGCTACCTGCGCCCCGCGGGCGTGAGCTGGGAAGAGCACTCGCGCACCCTGTTCGCGGCCATGGAGCAGACCCTGGCCGAGCACCACCATGAAGTCGCCGCAGTGATAGTCGAGCCGCTGATCCAGGGCGCCGGCGGCATGCGCATGTACCACCCGATCTACCTCAAGCTGCTGCGCGAGGCCTGCGACCGTTACGGCGTACACCTGATCCATGACGAGATCGCCGTGGGTTTCGGCCGCACCGGCAGCATGTTCGCCTGCGAGCAGGCCGGCATCACCCCGGACTTCCTGGTGCTGTCCAAGGCGCTGACCGGCGGCTACCTGCCCATGGCCGCAGTGCTCACCACCGACGACGTCTATGCCGCCTTCTATGACGACTACGCCACCCTGCGCGCCTTCCTCCACTCCCATACCTACACCGGCAACCCCCTGGCCTGCGCGGCGGCCCTGGCAACCCTGGATATCTTCCGCGATGACGATGTGATCGAGAAGAACAGAGCCCTGGCCGCGCGCATGGCCAGCGCCACCGAGCACCTGAAGGATCACCCCCATGTCGCCGAGGTCCGCCAGACCGGCATGGCCCTGGCCATCGAGATGGTTGCCGACAAGGCGAGCAAGGCCGCCTACCCCTGGCAACAGCGCCGCGGCCTGGCGGTGTACCAGCACGCACTCAAGCGCGGCGCCCTGCTGCGCCCCCTGGGCAGTGTGGTGTACTTCCTGCCGCCCTATGTGATCACGCCGGATGAGATCGACTTTCTCGCCGAGGTGGCCAGCGAGGGCATCGATATCGCCACCCGCGAGTCGGTCAGCGTGGCGCTGGACAATCGCTACCCCGATCATCGCGATCCGGGCTAGGAGCAGCCGCAAGCTTCAAGCCGCAAGCGCCAAGTAAAAAGTCGACGCCGTTGCTTTACACTGGCGGCTTTCAACTTGCCGCTTGCAGCTGCCTTTATGCGCCTATCCCGTTTCTTTATCGATGCCCCCCTGTCCCTTGGCCAGCACGAACTGCCCGAGGCCCAAGCCCACTATATCGCTCGCGTTCTGCGCCACGCCGTGGGCGATGCCGTGCAGCTGTTCGACGGCAGCGGCCAGGAGTACCGCGGCGAGCTGATAGAGGTGGGCAAGAAAAACGTCCGGGTCGAACTGCGCGAGGCCTTTGCCGGCCTGGCCGAGTCGTCCCTGGCGATTCACCTGGGCCAGGGCCTGTCCCGCGGCGAACGCATGGACTGGGCCATCCAGAAGGCCACGGAGCTGGGCGCGAGCGAGATCACCCCGATCGTCAGCGAGCGTTGCGAGGTACGCCTGAAGGATGAGCGCGCCGACAAACGCATGGCCCACTGGCGCCAGATCGCCATCAGCGCCTGCGAGCAGTGCGGCCGCTCGGTGCTGCCGAGGATCCATCCGCCGCTGGGCCTGAACGATTGGCTGCAGCAGACAACGGCTGAGCTGAAGCTGGTGCTGCACCCGGTCGCCGAACCCCTGCAAAGTCATGCCAAGCCCGCCAGCCTGGCCTTTCTGATCGGCCCGGAAGGCGGCCTGAGCGAGGCGGAGGTGAGCCACGCCAAAGACTGCGGTTTTCACGCCGCGCGCCTGGGGCCGCGGGTATTGCGCACCGAAACCGCGCCAGTGGTGGCCCTGGGGCTGGCTCAGCAGCTATGGGGCGACTTCTAGGGTCAATGGCGACTGCCGCTATGCGCACCGCATATGCAGCGCAAGCGGTGCGCACGGCGCACCCTACCGCTCGCTGCACCCGCGCAGCAGCTCAAACGCCTCCAGCCTGGGGTAACACCTGCGCCCGCAGACGCCCCCCAGCACGCACCATCGCGGGGCCGGTGTTACCGCCGGGAACCCTGTCCTTATGCGTCTGGAACGCCTGTTCCAGGTATTCGCAGCCGATGAAAATCCGGCCCACAGGACAAGTTTCGGAAACAATCTGAAATACGTCATAAAGCATCTTTTCCGCGACCTTTTTCAGGCCTTTTTCCTGATGCACGCAAGTTGCTGAAACGCTTCGAAAAAAGCCTTTCCCATGGCCTGTTTTTTGCCTACGTTTCGCATCCTGCCCAACCTATCCGGCGGCAGGATGTCCCAACAATCGTTTCGGCACGTATCGCGTCAACGATTCACAACTCCCATAACAAGCCGAGCCGGCCCTGTGCTCCACAAGAGCTCAGGCAACCGTCACCGGCACAAGGAGCACACTCCCAATGGTTGAATTGGTTAGTTTTCTCAATGGTTTGGTCTGGAGCCCGGCACTGATTTATCTGTGCCTGGGCGTCGGCCTGTATTTCTCCATCCGCGGTCGTTTCCTGCAGATTCGTCACTTCCGTGAAATGGTGCGCCTGATGTTCAAGGGCCGTACCGACTCCGCTGGCATCACCTCCTTCCAGGCCCTGACTATGACCCTCGCCGGTCGTGTCGGTACCGGTAACATCGCCGGCGTGGCCACCGCCATCACCTTCGGCGGCCCCGGTGCGATCTTCTGGATGTGGATGGTGGCCTTCCTCGGCGCCAGCTCGGCCTTCGTCGAATCCACCCTCGGCCAGGTCTACAAGGAAAAGCTCGACGGTCAGTACCGTGGTGGCCCGGCCTTCTATATCGAGAAGGGCCTGGGTCTGAAGTGGTATGCCTGGATCTTCGCCATCGTCACCATCTTCGCCTGCGGCCTGCTGCTGCCGGGCGTACAGGCCAACTCCATCGCCTCCAGCGTGCAGACCGCCTTTGACATCAGCCCGAACGTGACCGCTGCCGTTCTGGCCGTGATGATCGGCCTGATCATCTTCGGTGGCATCACCCGCATCGCCCACTTTACCCAGGTGGTGGTGCCGTTTATGGCCCTGGGCTACATCATCGTGGCCTGCGTGATCATCATGCTCAACATCGAGAAGCTGCCCGAGGTGATCGCCCTGATCCTGAAGAGCGCCTTCGGCATGCAGGCCGGTTTCGGTGCCATTCTCGGCCTGGCCATCATGTGGGGCGTGAAGCGCGGCGTTTACTCCAACGAAGCCGGTCAGGGTACCGGTCCGCACGCGTCCTCGGCCGCTGCGGTCAGCCACCCGGCCAAGCAGGGCCTGGTACAGGCCTTCTCGGTGTATATCGACACCCTGTTCGTCTGCTCCGCCACCGCCTTTATGCTGCTGATCACCGGCCAGTACAACGTGCAGGGCCCCGATGGTGAGGCCATGTTCACCGGCATCGCCGGCGTCGCCGCAGGCCCGGGCTACGTGCAGACCGCCATGGAGAACATGATGCCGGGCTTCGGCAACATCTTCGTCGCCGTGGCGCTGTTCTTCTTCGCCTTCACCACCATCCTGGCGTACTACTACATCGCCGAAACCAACATCGCCTACATCAACCGCAAGATCCATCGCCCATGGCTGACCCTGCTGCTGAAGGTCGGCATCATTGCCGCCACCGTCTACGGCACCGTGAAGAGCGCCAGCTTCGCCTGGGATCTGGGTGACCTGGGTGTGGGCCTGATGGCCTGGCTGAACATCGGCGCCATTATCCTGATGCACAAGGTGGCCTACACCTGCCTGAAGGACTACGAGGCGCAGCAGCAGGAAGGCAAGGACCCCGTGTTCCATCCGGAAAAGCTCGGTATCAAGAATGCCGACTACTGGACCGGCCATCGCTCCGAGGACAACCTGGAGCATGAGAAGGAAGACGAGTTGGCGTCCGATATCAACGCCAGCAAGACTCAGAACTACTGAGTAAGACCCGGGCGGGATTTGCACCCCGCCCAGGCATGACAAAGCCCCGGTGCCTGGCCCCTTCTGCAGAGGGAACAGGCACCGGGGCTTTTTCTATGCGCCGGGTTTAGCAGGCTGTTAGATCAGGCCGGCATCCGCCAGCTTCTGCTCCAGGCCGATCAGGTCGGGAATCTTCAGCACCGCCTCACCAAAGCTCACCGCCTCCAGCTCCAGTGGAGCCAGGCGCGACTCACTGCGCAGCAGCTCCGGGCCGACCTTCACCGAACGGGGAATACCCTGCACCAGCAGGGCGATAAACTTGACGTTGGGCCGGCCACCCAGGGCGTTGATCACCGCCACCCGCGAGCCCGGATTGACCTGGGCCTGGCCATCGGAGGCGGCCTCGAAGGACAGCAGCGGCAGGCGCAGGTCGCGCCAGGCCACCTGGCCGAGGAACCAGGCCGGCATGCCGTCGCTGACCTGCGGCGGGCGATAGGGAATCAGCTCGGCCACCGCCACGTTGGGCAACAACAGGGTGCGGTCGGCCAGGGGGATCAGCAGCGCGGTCAGGCTGCTGCTGGCATTCGGGTCGCTTACGGCTTGACTCATAGAAGGTTCCTGTACGGGCCTGGCCCGACTTAACTGCACTGCTCGGCCAGGTGGTTGACCAGGGCCGTGGCCAGCTCCCGCGGGTCGCCACTGAAGCTGCTGTAGCCGCCCTCGCGCAAGCTGTCCGGCATGCTCGGGCAGGCGCAACTGTCGGCACGCTGGGTCCAGATCAGGCCGCCCTGGCGGCGTACATAGGCGGCTGCGGCGCTGCCGTCGCTGCCCATGCCGCTAAAGGCGATCACCCCGCTCAGGGCACCGAAATGCTGGGCCAGGTTGAGCATCATCTGATCGATGGACGGGCTGTAGGGCTCGGGCCAGCCACGCTGGGCGATCTGCATCAGGCCCTGCTCGTCGAAACCCAGTTCATGGTTGATGGGTGCCACCACCACTTCGCCACAACGAATCGAATCGCCATGCCGCGCCGGATTGACATGCCACTGGCTGTGCCGTCCCACGGCCTGGGGCAGGGCCGCCTCGAAACTGGCGTCGATATGCTGGGCATAGACGAAACCCAGCGGCAGGCCACCGGGCAGGGCATCGAGGAACTCCTTGACCGCCGCCGGGCCGCCCATGGAAGCGGCCAGCAGCCAGACCTGGCGGGCCGGCTCACCGGCCACCAGCGGGGTATCGGCCAGGGCCGCCGGCAGGTCCAGGCGCGCCGGGCGCTGGGCCTCGTCCAGCAGGGCCTGCAGGCTCGGGCCCACGGCCTGGGTGGGGTCGCCGACCAGCTTCTTCAGCTTGCCGAACAGGCGCCGCTCCCAGCGCGGGTAGTTTTCCGAGTGGCGTTCGGGGGCATGGCCCTCGCCGAACAGCACTGGCGCCGAAGCCTTTTCCAGCAGGCTGTCGACCAGGGGCGAGTCTTCCGACTGGGCCAGGTCCACCAGCCACAGGTCGGTTTCGCAGTCATCCAGCGCCTGCTCGTCGAGACGCGCCGGGTCGCTGTTCATCACCACCTGATAACCGCTGCCGGTCAGGGCCTGCTGCAGCACATGGCGTTGCAGCGAGGTATCGGCGATGACTGCAATGCGTGCAGCACTTTTATCCGTCATGTGCGCTTAACCAGTTGTTGAATGGTTTCCAGAAGCAGGGACTCCTGGTAGGGCTTGCCCAGGTATTCATTGACGCCAAGACTCATGGCCCGCTCGCGGTGTTTGTCACCGGTACGCGAGGTAATCATGATGATCGGCAGGTCCTTGAGGTTGTCGTCGTGGCGCACCAGGGTCGCCACCTCGAAGCCGTCCATGCGCGGCATCTCGATATCCAGCAGCATGATGTCGGGCTTGCGCTCCTGCAGTTGGGCGATGGCGTCGACCCCGTCCTTGGCGGTCAGCACGTTCATGCCGTTACGCTCCAGCAGACGGCTGGTGACCTTGCGCACGGTGACCGAGTCGTCCACCACCATGACCAGGGTCGGCCGATCGGCTTCGACCTCGGCGGCACTGGCCAGCTGCTTGATCACCCGCGGCTGCAACGCCAGCTGGTGGGCATGCAGGGCACGAATGGTCGCCAGCAGGTCGAGAATCACCACCACGCGGCCGTCGCCGAGGATGGTGGCGCCGGAAATCCCGTGCACCCCGGCAAACTGCGGGCCGAGACTCTTCACCACGATTTCCCGCGAACCGGCCAGGCTGTCGACCTGCACCGCCACGGCATGCTCCTTGGAGCGCACCAGAATCACCGGCAGCGGCAGGCTCTGGCCGACCAGCTTGGGCTGCTGACCGTTGTTCAGCAGGTCGCCCAGGTAACGCAGCTCATAGGCCTGGCCGGCGTACTCGAAGCGTGGCGCATCCGGCCCGTAGTAGGCTTCCAGCTCGTAAGGCGACACCCGCACGATACCTTCGATGGTGTTGAGCGGGATGGCGTACAGGTCCTCGCCGGACAGCACCATCAGGGCGCGGTTAACCGATACGGTAAAGGGCAGGCGGATGCTGAAGGTGGTGCCCTGACCCGGTGTCGACTCGATGCTCATGGAGCCACCGAGCTGCTTGACCTCCGAGTGCACCACGTCCATGCCGACGCCACGGCCGGAAATCTGGGTGACCTTCTCGGCGGTGGAGAAGCCGGCTTCGAGGATGAATTGCAGCACCTCGTGGTCGGTCAGGTCGCTGTCTGCATCCATCAGACCACGCTCGATGGCCTTGCGCCGTACCGCTTCCAGCTTGATCCCGGCACCGTCATCGGCCAGGGTCAGGAGAATATCGCCGCCCTCGCGGCCCAGGTTCAGGCGAATGGTACCGGCATCGGCTTTGCCTGCGGCGCGACGCGCCTCAATCGACTCGACACCGTGGTCCACGGCGTTGCGCAGCATATGCTCCAGGGGCGCGACGATGCGCTCCAGCACGGTGCGGTCCATCTCGCCTTCGGCGTTGCCGACGATAAAGTCCACCTGCTTGCCCAGCTCGCCGGCCACCTGTCGCACGATACGGCGCAGGCGCGGCACCAGACGGTCGAAGGGCACCATGCGGGTGCGCATCAGGCCTTCCTGCAGTTCGGAGTTGACCCGTGCCTGCTGCAGCAGCAGGGTTTCCGCATCGCGGTTACGCGCGGCCAGGGTTTCCTTGAGGTCGAGCAGGTCGGAGGCCGACTCGAACAGCGCCCGGGACAGCTGCTGCAGCTGAGAATGGCGGTCCATTTCCAGTGGATCGAAGTCTTCATACCCGACGCGCTCGGCCTCGGCCTGGATACGGCTGAGGATCTGCGCCTGGGTCTCGGTATCGAGACGGCGCAGCTGATCGCGCACGCGGTCGATGGTGGCTTCCATCTCGCTCAGGGTGAAACTGAAGTCGCTAACCTGCTGTTCGACCCGACCGCGGAAGATCGAGGTTTCACCGGCCAGGTTGACCAGGCCTTCAAGCAGCTCCGCCGGCACCTTGACCAGTTCCTGCGGGGCACGTCGGGCCGCGGCTTCCTGCGCGGCTTCCTGGGCTCGGCGGACAAAGGGCAGCACCTTGGCTTCACTGGCCTTGGCCGGCTGGCTGCTGGCCGCAACTATGGGGCGATCCAGGCGTAGCGCTGGGGTGGGCTCGGGGGCCTGTGCCTGCGGCGCGCTGGGCTCACTCGCCGCGGCGCCCATTATTGATGCTGCTGGCTTGGGCTCGTCCTGCAGGCTCTGTTGCACCCGCTGGCGCAACTGCTCGATACCCGCCTGCAGCGCTTGCAGTCCGCTCTCGACGTCGACCAGCAGGCTGGCCGGCCAGGGCGCGCCCTGGCGCTGGGCATCGGTCAGGTGCTGCTCCAGGTCATGGGCCAGATCGCCCAGCAACTGCAACCCGGCCAGCCGCGCGCCGCCCTTGAAGGTATGCAGGATGCGCAGCAGTTCGTTGAGTGGCGCCTCATCTTTGGCGCCATCCAGTTCACCCGCGGCGCTTTCCATGGCCCCGAGCAAGTCATCGGCCTCTTCCAGGAAGATATCGAGGATATCGCTGTCGGCCTCCTCGACCTGAACGGCGCTTTCCGCCGGTTGCAGGTGCACGCTGGATGGCATGCTCAGCTGCTCGTCGGGGTTGGCCCGAAAGCGCTTGATGGTCTCGATCAGGTCATGGCCATCGCTGACCAGGCGCTGCTCACGCACGGCTTCAAGCATGCCGGCCAGGCGGTCATGGCAGGTCTGCAGCAGGCCGAACAGATCGGCACCGGGACGCAGGCGGCCATTGCCCAGCCCCTCGTAGAGGAATTCCAGCTCATGGGCCAGGTCGCCGATCTCGCGGATTTCGGCCATGCGCGCACCACCCTTGAGGGTGTGCAGGTCGCGTTGCAGGGACTCCAGTTCCAGGCTGTTGTCGACGTTGTCCATCCAGCGCTGCAGGGCGGCGCCGGCGCTGTCGATAATGTCGAACCCTTCCTCCAGGAAGATTTCCACCAGTTCCGGGTCACGCTCCTCCTGCTGTACCGACAGGCTGGCAACAGGGGCGCTCGATTCAGGCTGCGCGACGGGCTCCGGCTCCGGCTCCGGCTCCGGCTCCGGCTCCGGCTCCGGCTCCGGCATAGAGTCTGCCTCGACCGCAGGCGCGGCGGGCAAGTCCAGCAGCGGGTTGTCCAGCACGTCCAGCGCCGGACTGGCCGCCTCATCCAGTTGCGCCAGATCCAGCTCGGCCAGGCGTAACTCGCCCAGGTCACTGTCAGCCGACAGCGTCTCGTCGAACTGGGGCAGCGCCTCGGGCGCCTGCTCCGCCTCAGGCACTGGCAGCAGTAACTCGATGGCTTCACTGGCGAATTCGGGCTCGGCTTCGCCTGCCGTGGACAGGTCGTCCTCGGCATCGGTCGGCGGGATCAGGGCGGCGGGTACGCTATACCCGCCGCCTTGCCGAAAATTGCGGATTGCCTCGATCAGCGCCTGGGGTTGTTCCAGGACGCTGCGGGCCTGCAGTTGCTCCAGCTGCACGGCCAGGCGGTCATGACTCTGCTGCAGCAGCGCGGTCAGTTCGGGGCTATGGCTGTAGCGGCGGTCGACCAACCCTTCATAGAGGGACTCCAGTTCGTGGGCCAGATCGCCGATGGGGGCGATCGCGGCCATCCGCGCGCCCCCCTTGAGGGTGTGCAGGTCACGCTGCAGCGAGGACAGCGCGGCCATATTGTCCGGGTCCTGCAACCAGCGCTCCAGGGCCTGGCCGGCGCTTTCGAGAATATCCACGGCCTCTTCGAGGAAGATTTCCACCATCTCCTCGTCCAAGGCCTGATAGCCCTGGCCGGTGCCGCTGACAGGGGCTTCGACAGGCGCCGGGGCAGGCTGCAGAACCTCGGGCGCTGGCTCGTCCAGGGGCGCAGATAAGATTTCGGCTTCGGCTTCGGCTTCGGCTTCGGCTTCGGCTTCAGGCTGCAGTTCAAAGCTTACCGGCTCAAGCTCGCCTGGCAGGGCGTCCAGCTCTATCACTTCCAGGGCACTGCCATCGGCGGCGGACAGCAGGGCCAGGGCCGAGGGGTCGAGCGCCTCGCCCAGCAGAGTGCGCAGGGCCTGCACCCGCTCCGGCTGGGGGCTGACCTCCAGGGCCGCCGCCACCTGATCCATCATGCCGATCAGGGCTTCATGGGCCTTTTCCGCTTCCTTGAAGAAGCGCTCACTCACCCCCAGGCTGCCTTCCTGCACGGCGCCATAGAGATCCAGCAAAGCCTCGCAGAGTTCTTCGATCTGCGGCAATTCGGCCATCTCCGCGCCACGCCCCAGGGTGGTCAGCTCATCCAGCAGGGCGCCCAGTTCCTGGCGCTCGGAGGGGTTGGCATGCCAGCGGCGCAGCAGGTCTTCGGCGTCCAGCAGGATATCCATGCCTTCGGCGAGAAAGATGCTGATCATCTGTGGATCGCGTTTGTTGCCGCCGGCATCCTGCTCGCGACTGTTCTCGGCATGGGCCAGGCGTTCCTGCTGCAGCTGCTGGACCCGCTGCAGAAAGTCCTCGGCACCCTGCAGCGGGGCCAGCGGCTGGCTTTCCAGCTGCGCCAGCCCCTGGCGGAAGAGCCGTTCGGCCTGGCTGAGCAACTCGGCCTCGGCCAGGTCCATGGGAATCAGGTTGCCCTTGAATTCCTTGACCAGTTTTTCCAGCGGTGCGGCGATTTCCGCCACCGGCACGATGCCGGCCATCGATGCACTGCCCTTGAGGGTATGCAGGGCACGCTGCAGGTCATCGGTCACCGGTTGTGGCAGCTCCTGGGCACAGTCGGCGAGAAAACCCACCAGGGTATCCAGATGCATTTCCGCCTCGTTGCGGAAAATTTCCAGCAGCTGCGGGTCCAGGCCTTCGTCCTCTTCGCTGAGCGCGGCCGGCGCCGGCGAAGGCTGCTGATCGATGTCCGCCAGCGGCAGCGCGGCGTCCTCGGCGGGTTCTTCAGCGGGGGCGGCGGCCAGCGGCAGCTGCCCCTTGGCCAGGGCATGGGCGTTGGCCGCCAGTCGATCGACATCATCGCGCTGGCGCTGGGCGTGCTGGGCGAACTCCTGCACCAGCTCCGGCAGCAGCGCCACCACCTCGGCGATCACCTGCTGCACCTCGGCGCCCGGCTTGACGCTGCGATCGAGTACGCGGTTGAGCAGGTTCTCGATCGACCAGGCCAGCTCGCCTATGACCAGGGCGCGCACCATGCGGCCGCTGCCCTTGAGGGTATGGAAGGCGCGGCGCACCTCGGTCAGGGCGTCCTTGTTGTCGGTATCGGCGCACCAGGCCGGGAAGAACTCGGCAATGGTCTCCAGCACTTCGCCGGCTTCTTCGACAAAGACTTCCAACAGTTCTTCATCCACCGGTTCCTCATCGGCCGGCGGTGGCAGCAGGCTCTGGGGCACATCGTGGGCCGGCGGGTTGATCGCCTGCACCGGGGCGGCCATTACATCGGCCATGGACAGGGGCTTGGGCTCAGGCGCCATGGGCTCGGCCGCCAGCGGTGCACTGGGCAGCTCGACATCCGGCAATTCCAGGCTGGCCAGTTCGGCCTCATCCCACTGCAGGGGTGCCTCGTCGCTGTCCAGCTCCAGGCTGTCCAGGGACAGCTCGGCCAAAGGCTCCTCGGTGCTGCCCGGCGCGGCCTCGAACAGCGCCTCGCCGGCGCTGAAATCCAGCAGCTCCAGGGTTTCATCGGTCGCTTCCAGGCTGGCAGCCGGCGCGTCGAGACTCGGCAGCGCGTCGAAGGCGAGGTTCAGGTCCTCGCCCAGGTCCGGCTCGCTGCTGGCCTGCGGCTCTGACAACTCGATCGAGGGCAGTTCCAGGGTGATTTCCGTTTCTGCCTCGCCCTCGGCGGCGAGCACTTCGATCTCATCCAGCGGATCGGCCAGCGGCGACAGCGCGGCCAACTCGGGCTCGGGCTCGGGCTCGATACGATCGAGAATCGAGGGTTTTTCCTTGAGGGTGTAGCCCAGGCTTTCCAGGCTTTCCTCGGCCACGTCGAGAATCATGTCGCCCTGGCTGGCGTGATCCTCGGCCAGGCGCTCCAGGTAATACTCGACGCTGGTGATGGCATCGGCCAGGGTGTCGAGGTTCTGCCAGTTGGGCACGGCCTTGCGCGCCAGCAGCTGCTCCTGGATATAGCGATTGCAGGCATTGAGCAGATCGGCAGCACGCTGCAGGGGAATCATCGCCAGGCCGCCACGGACCTGGGTCAGCAGCTCCGGCACGCGGGCCAGGTGTTCGTGGTTCCACTGCGAGGCGATAAATTCAATGATGGCGTCCTTGGCCTGCTCCAGGCCGTTGCGCGCCTCCTTGATCACCAGCTGGTGGATCTGCCCGACATCGGTGGTGGGCAGATGGGCCTGCTCGCTGGGCTGATCATCGGCCGGGCCGACCATGCCGGCCAGGGTGGCCTCGACATAGAGCAATGCGCCGGCCACATCCATCAACACCGCATCGTTGGGCTCGCCCTGGCCCTTGATCAGGTTGTTGATCACCTCCAGCTGATCGGCGATGACCTTGCGCGGCTGGGCAAACCCGAGCACCGCCAGGGTATCGGCGATCTGCTTGAGCGGCGCGGCCAGGGCCTGCAGGTCGCCGACCTGGCTGCGGTCGCTGCGCACGAACAGATCGAGGCTGTCCTTGACCCGCACCAGCTCTTCGCACAGGGCCGCCACCACCGAGCGCATGGCGTCGCGATCCGGCCCGGCCAGGCGGGCACGCTCCTCGTCCACCACGGCGTGATCCGGCAGGGCGTCATCCAGACGGTAACGCTCCTTGATCTGATTGATGCGCGGCGACTGTGCCGGCGCCTTGGCCACATAGAACAGCAGGTTCTTCAGCAGGTCGTCCGGGGCCGCCTGGTTGAGGCCGGCGGCGCCCTGGTCTAGCAGACGCTTGAGCTCCTTGTCGACCTGACGCAGCAGGGTGCGCACCGAGGTACCGTTGCTCACCCCACCATTGGCCAGGCCTTCCACCAGGCCGGAGGCGACCTGCCACAGCGGGCCCAGGGGCGAATCCTGGCAAAGGTTTTCCAGGCGCGCGAAGACCCGCGCCATATAGTTCAAGTTGGTCGGCAGGTCCTGGTTACGGATCACCCCGACCAGCGCCACCTGCAACATCTGCCGCAACTTGCGCAGCAGCGCCGGCAGTTCGGCGCTGGCGCGCTCGGCCAGGATCTCGCTGGACAGGGCCGCCTGGCGCTGGGACATGTCCGGGGCGAACAGGCTGGTTTCCGACAGCAGCTTCTCGCCACGGGCGGCGCGCAGGTCGTTGAGCAGTGGCAGCACCACCATCGGCAGATCACGCCGCGCGGTCTGGATGCGATCCAGGTACACCGGCAGCTGCAGGATCGCCTGCATCAGCACTTCCAGGGCTTCGGCCTGGTTGCTCACGCGACCATCGATCAGGGCCTGGGTCAGCTGCTCCATCTCTTCGGCGAGCAGCGCGGCGCCATAGAACTCGACCATCTGCAGGGTGCCCAGGACCTGATGCACATAGGTCTGGCAGAAGCGCATGCGTGTTGCGTCCTGGGGGTTCTCGACGAACGCCTCCAGGGCCTGACGCGCCTGCTTCAGGGTTTCCGAGATTTCGCCCTTGACCCATTCCAGGGCGACATAATCGTGCCGATCACCCATAGCCACTCCACTCATATACTTGGCTCTGCCTTATCCCTTGCGGGTAAACGCCAATACTCGCTCGTCGGCCACCGGAACCAGTTCCGGATGCTGCCAACCCGCCACTTCACCCACGCCCACCACCAGCAGACCACCCGGGGCCAGGCGCTCGGCCAGGCGGTTGAGGATCTCGCGGCGACGCCAGCGGCGAAAATAGATCAGCAAGTTCTGACAAAAAATTACGTCCATGCCGGACATCGGCGCCTTGGCCAGTTCCAGCACGTTGAGCCTGGCGCAGCACACCCGCGCGGCCAGACTGGGTACCACCTTGAAACGTCCATCGGCCTGGGCCAGGAAGTAACGCTGACACAGGTCTTCGTCCAGTTGCTCCAGCCGCCGCGCGCCATACTGGCCATCGCGGGCCTTGCTCAGGGCGTTGAGGCTGATATCCGTGCCGGTGACGCCGAAATGCGCCGGCTGCTCGCTATCACGCAGCACTTCTGCCGCGCAGATCGCCATGGAATAGGGTTCTTCACCACTGGAGCAGCCCACGCTCCACAACTCCCAGGGCTTGCCCAGGCCCTGCTGCAGGCGCCCGTGCAGATACTGCTCAAGCACCTCGAAAGAAGGGCGATGGCGGAAAAAGCGGGTTTCCTGCACGGTCAGGCGGTCGAGCAGGGTCGACCACTCCACCGCACCACGGGGGCCGTCGGTGACCTGGCGGTAGTAGCTGGCGTAGTCCGCCACCCCCAGCTCACGCATGCGTGCACTCAGGTTGGTCTGCAGGAACGCCCGGCGCCGCTCGTTGAGCACCACGCCGGTACGTTCCTCCAGCAGTTGCTGCCACTCCCGAAACTCCGTGGCGGACATGTCCGCCAGGGGTTGCAAGGCCCATACGCCCGGCTGCATATCCTGCCCCTCGCTTAGCGCCATGGCATCGGCGCGACCACCCACCCGGGTTGCCGCGCAAAGCACGCTTAGGCCTGATCCCCGCCCGGCAGGGTAAAGCCGGACACCGACTTACGCATCTCACTGGCCATCTTGGCCAGGTTACCAATGCTCTTGGCGGTGGCGGTGGTACCCGACGAAGTCTGCGAGGTAATTTCCTGAATCACGTTCATGGTGTTGGAAATATGGCCAGCCGACGAAGCCTGCTGGCGCGCCGCGTTGGAGATGTTCTGGATCAGGGCCGCGAGGGTCTTGGATACCTTCTCGATCTCCTCCAGGGCCACCCCGGCGTCCTGGGCCAGGCGGGCACCGCGCACCACTTCGGAGGTGGTCTGCTCCATGGAGATAACCGCTTCGTTGGTGTCGGTCTGAATGGTCTTAACCAGGGCCTCGATCTGCTTGGTGGCGGCCGAGGAACGTTCCGCGAGGCGCTGTACTTCGTCCGCTACCACGGCGAAGCCACGGCCCGCATCACCGGCCATGGAGGCCTGGATCGCGGCGTTCAGGGCGAGGATGTTGGTCTGGTCGGCAATGTCGTTAATCAGGCTAACGATGTCACCGATCTCCTGGGACGATTCACCGAGGCGCTTGATCCGCTTCGAGGTGTCCTGGATCTGCTCACGGATGTTATCCATGCCGGTGATGGTGTTGTGTACGACTTCGTTACCCTTGTTGGCGATGGCTACGGAACGTTCCGCTACCGCGGAGGATTCCGCGGCGTTGGCCGATACCTGGTCAATCGACACGGCCATCTCGTTGATCGCCGCCGAGGCCCCGGCAATTTCCTGGGCCTGGTGTTCGGATGCCTCGGCCAGGTGCATGGCCGTGGCCTGGGTTTCCTGGGCCGCACCGGCTACCTGCACGGCGGTCAGGTTGATGGTGGCTACCAGGTCGCGCAGCTGGTCGATGGAGTAGTTGATGGAGTCGGCGATGGCACCGGTGAAGTCCTCGGTTACCGTTGCCGCCACAGTCAGGTCACCGTCGGCGAGGTCGGCGATCTCGTCGAGCAGTCGCAGAATCGCGGTCTGGTCACGGGCGGACTTCTCCTCACGTTCGGCCAGACGGCGGTTGGTTTCGCGCATCATCACCAGACCGATGAGGATGATCGAGCCCAGGGCCAGGGCACCGAGGATATAGCCGATCAGGGTGTTCAGGGCACGGCCGGTGGCCAGGTCGTCGAAACCGTTGGCCAGGTCGGAGGCCTTGTCCAGCAGGGTCTGGGACACGGTAAAGATGACGTTGGCCGACTCACGCACCTGGAACAGTTCCGGCGAGGTTTCCAGAATCTCGTCCACGGAACCGGATACGAATTCGAACAGCTCGGAAATTTCCGCCAGACGCTCCAGGGCTTCCGGATCGGTCACCTTGGAAATTTCCATGGCCGCGTTGCCTTCGAGCATGGCGTTGAGCACGCGACCGAACAGGCTGGCGTCGCGACCGAACATGTCGGCGGCCTGTACCGAATCCTGGTCACCGGCCAGTACCTTGTTCACCGAGCCGAGAATACGTTCGGCCAGCAGCGACTGCCGCTGGGCCACCGACACCTGGGCAGCCGGCGCGCCGCTTTCCAGCAGGATGTCGACCACTTCCTCGTACTCGACCTGCAGCTGCGGAATGGTTTCCGCCAGGGTGGCGGCTACCTGGTGCAGGGACAGTACGGTCTGTTCGTTGGCCAGGATGGCGTCGGTGTTGCGGCGCAGGATATCCCAGTCCTTCTGCACGGCATCCATCTGCGCCTGCAGCGCTTCAGGCGCCGGCGGCAGGCCGCTGTCCTGGTTGCCATCGGTCAGGTAGCCCCAGCGCACCTGGAAGTCGTTGCGCTCGTTGCGCAGCAGGCCGAAGGCCTGGGCGGTACCGGCGGCCGCTTCCGTGGAGTTCTTGGCGATACGCTGGGACAGCACACGCAGCTCACCGGCGTGGCCGATGTATTCCGTGTCGTAGTTGGACTGGGTGTTGAGGTAAGCAAAGTTGGCAAACAGCAACACGATGGACACGATCAGGACAATAAACAGCCCCAGAATCAGTGTGCTGCTGCGCGTACCCGCGAACAAATTACCTGCGTTTAGTTTTTTCATTGACAGGCCCCCGCCTGGACCGACCGCACTACGGTTTCCATATAACGCCAAAAGGCCGGCAACGCCGGCCCCACCGAAAACTGCTCAACTTGCGACATCGAGAAACTCCTGATGGCGAGCCAGCGCATGCGGGCTGAACACCAACCAGGGCTGCTCACGCTGAAAGACACCGTGAATAAAGGGCGCGATGGCCGCCTCCAGGGGCGGCAACTGCTCGGAGAAGGTGTCCACCGGAAAGTGCTGCATGCCGAAGACTTCATCCACCGTCAGGCCGGCGAAGACTTCCTGATGATCGACCACCAGCACCCGGCGCTTCTTGCGCAGCGGCGACAGCTCGCTGCCGAAGAAGCCGCACAGATCCATGACCGGCAGCAGGCGCCCGCGCACGTTGGCCACGCCCTTGACCCAGCTCTTCACCCCGGGCAGCAGGGTATGGCGCGGCTCATGCAGCACCTCGCCCACCTCGCCCATGGGTGCAACGAAATAGCGATCGCCCATGCGAAAGCCGATGCCGCTCCAGGTCTGCACCACTTCCTGCTGCGACGGCAGGCCGGCGGCCAGGGAGCGGCACAGGCGATCGATATCGAGAAGGGTTTGAAAAGGGGTTTGCGCGTCCGACATGCCTGCTGCGGCCTTATTCTTATTTAGTAGCGGACTGGCACGGCCTTCAGCCGGCCAATACCGCATTCAGGGTTTTCACCAGCGTGGCTTCATCGACCGGCTTGGTCAGATAGTCCTTGGCGCCCTGGCGCTTGCCCCAGACGCGGTCGGTTTCCTGATCCTTGGTGGTGACGATGATCACCGGGATATGGCTGGTATCGGCATCCTTGGTCAGCTGGCGGGTGGCCTGAAAGCCATTGAGGCCTGGCATGACGATGTCCATCAGCACCGCGTCGGGCTTTTCCTGGCGGGCCAGGGCCACGCCATCGGCGCCATTTTCAGCCTTGAGTACCTGATGCCCATGCTTTTCCAGCATGGCGGTCAGCTTGTACATCTCGGTGGGCGAGTCATCAACAATCAGAATTCGAGCCATGGTGTTTTTCCAGATACGGTAAGAAACGCCTGCAACTACCGGGGCAGACGTCAGGAGGCTTGTTCCACCGGCGTGAAATCGGGCACATGGGTTTTAATCGCACCGAGCAGCTCTTCCTTGCTGAATGGCTTGGTCAGGTACTGATCCGAGCCGACGATGCGCCCCTTGGCCTTGTCGAACAGGCCGTCCTTGGAGGACAGCATGATCACCGGGGTGGATTTGAATGCGCTGTTGTTCTTGATCAGGGCACAGGTCTGATAGCCGTCGAGCCGCGGCATCATGATATCGACAAAGATGATGCTGGGATGGGTGTCAGCGATTTTGGCCAAGGCATCGAAGCCATCGACCGCGGTGATCACTTCGCAGCCCACCTTTTTCAGCAGGGTTTCAGCGGTCCGACGAATCGTTTTCGAATCGTCGATCACCATCACCCTCAAACCCTCGGAATGCTGTTCCATTTTTGCCCTACCATCGCCTCGGTGAGTCGTTATTTTAGCGTTATATCAGTGCGCTCAAGGCCCTGTCACCGACGGGCTACAACCCAATCGTCATGCCTTTTTAGCACAGACTCCTGGCGCAATCTATAAGCCGTGCAGGCCAAGGTTTCCCCTTGACCGTCGGTTTCCACAGCGCCACCCTGGCAGCCATTGCAACGTCCCGCCCTACATTCGGCTCACGCCTTTTCCGGAGATCGACCATGAGCATCCGCCTCGGCATCGTCATGGACCCCATAGCCCAGATCAACTTCAAGAAGGACAGCTCCCTGGCCATGCTGCTGGCGGCCCAGGCGCGCGGCTGGTCACTGTTCTATATGGAGCAGAAGGATCTCTACCAGCACAAGGGCCAGGCCCGCGCCCGACTGTCTCAGCTTAGCGTATTCAACGACGCCCAGCGCTGGTTCGAACTCGGCGCAGAGCAGGACATGCCACTGGCCGAACTGGATGTGGTCCTGATGCGCAAGGACCCGCCCTTCGACAACGAATTCCTCTACAGCACCTACCTGCTGGAGCAGGCCGAGCGCTGCGGCACCCTGGTGGTCAACCGCCCGCAGAGCCTGCGCGACTGCAATGAAAAGCTCTTTGCCACCTGGTTCAGCCAGTTCACCCCGGAAACCCTGGTCAGCCGCCGGCCGGATATTCTGCGCGAATTCGCCAGCCAGCACCGTGACATCATTCTCAAACCCCTCGACGGCATGGGCGGCTCCCAGGTATTTCGCCATCGCCAGGGCGACCCCAACCTCTCGGTGATCCTGGAGGCGCTGACCGAGCATGGCCAGCGCCAGATCATGGCGCAGACCTATGTGCCGGCGATCAGCGACGGCGACAAGCGCATCCTGCTGATCGACGGCGAGCCGGTGCCCTATTGCCTGGCGCGCATCCCGGCGGCCGGCGAGACCCGCGGCAACCTGGCCGCAGGTGGCCGCGGCGAGGCCAGGCCGCTGAGTTCGCGTGATCGCGAGATTGCCGCGGCGATAGGCCCGACCCTGCGCGAGAGGGGGCTGATTTTTGTCGGACTGGACGTGATCGGCGACTACCTGACCGAGATCAACGTCACCAGCCCCACCTGCATCCGCCAGATCGACGAAGCCTACGACACCCGCATCGGCGAACGCCTGATGGACTGCATCGCCGGCAAACTGGCCAGTCGCGCCCCGGCAAAAGCTTGACCCAGGTGGCAGCCTGACGCATGCCGCTTGCAGCCTGGCGGCGGAAGCCGGCAGACTGCGCGGCACCCTGAGTCGATCCGAACGCGCATGAACGCAGCCGCCACCCTTCCCGAACTGTCCAGCCCCCGTGTCAGCCCCGCCGACCGCCTGGGCTTTACCCTATTTATGGCGGCGGCCCTGCACGTCGCCCTGATTCTCGGTCTGGGTTTTACCCTGGCCGAGCCCGGGCAGGTGAGCAAGACCCTGGAAGTCACCCTGTCCACCTTCAAGAGCGAAGAAAAACCCAAGGACGCCGACTTTATCGCCCAGGACAACCAGCAGGGCAGCGGCACCCTGGAGCACAAGGCCGCGCCCAAGACCACCGAGCAGGCACTGTTTCAGGACAGCGAGGTCAAGCGCGTGACCCCGCCCGCCGCGCCGCAGCAGCCCAGCGCCCGCCAGGAGGCGCCCAAGGCTGCCGTGGCCACCCGTGCGCCGCAGCCGCAGAAGACCCCGGTCAAGCAGGAAGACACCAAGCCCACGCCCCAGGTGCGCCCGGCCCCGGTATTCAACAGCGCCCAGCTCTCGGCGGAGATCGCCAGCCTGGAGGCCGAGCTGGCGCAGGAAATCCAGCAGTACGCCAAGCGCCCGAAGATCCACCGCCTCAACGCCGCCTCGACCATGCGCGACAAGGGCGCCTGGTACAAGGACGAGTGGCGCAAGAAGGTGGAGCGTATCGGCAACCTCAACTACCCGGACGAGGCCCGCCGCATGGGCATCTACGGCAGCCTGCGGCTGCTGGTGTCGATCAACCGCGACGGCACCCTGTTCGAGGTGCAGGTGCTGGAGTCCTCCGGCCAGCAGGTGCTGGACCAGGCCGCCCTGCGCATCGTGCGCCTGGCCGCACCCTTCGCCCCCTTCACCGGCGACCTGGCCGATGTCGACCGCCTGGAAATCATCCGCACCTGGCGCTTCGAGCGCGGCGACCGGCTGTCCAGCCAGTAACCGCGCCTAACAGGTCGTTGAAAACGTAGGCGAGGCAGGCAAGACAAGGCAAAAACGGCCGAAAAAGCGGAGTGTACGAGTTGTACATGAGCATTTTGAGGCCGTTTTAAACGCAGGATTGCCCACGCAGGTAGTTTTTCAACGGCCTGTTAATCCAGGGCCCGGGCCAGCTGGATCAACTCGGTACGCCACTCGGCGCCCGCCGGCAGCGCCAGAAAGGAAGGATTGAGCAGCGACTCGCGGGCCTCATAGCTCAGCACCTCGCCCCTGAGATTGAGCACCTCGCCCCCGGCTCCTTCCAGCACACCCTGGGCCGCGGCGGTGTCCCACTGCGAGGTAGGCGCCAGACGCGGGTAGCAGTCGGCATTGCCCTCGGCCAGCAGGCAGAACTTCAGGGAGCTGCCGACACTGGCCAGCTGCAGGTCGCCAAAGCGCTCGCTCAGGCCTTCCAGCAGGCGTTCCTGGGCCGGGCTGGAATGGCGCCGGCTGGCCACCAGGGTAAAGGCCTCCTCCGGCGCCAGACGCACGCCAATGGCCGCAGGCTCACCCCCCGCCTCCATTCGCCAGGCCCCCAGGCCGGCGCCGCCGAAATAGCAGCGCCCGCTGGCCGGAATACCGACCACGCCAAAGACCACCTGCCCCTGCTCGACCAGTGCCACGTTGACGGTAAATTCCTCACTGCCGGCAATAAACTCCTTGGTGCCGTCCAGCGGGTCGACCAGCCACCAGCGCGACCACTGCGCCCGGGTTGCCAGGGGAATATCCGCCGCTTCTTCGGAAAGCACCGGGATGCTCGGGTCCAGGGCCACCAGGCCGGCAGCGAGAATATGGTGAGCGGCCATATCGGCGGCGGTCACCGGCGAGGCGTCGGCCTTCTCGTTCACCGTTACGCCGCTGCGCCAGTGCGGCAGGATGGCGGCACCGGCCTGGCGCACCAGGTCGAGTACCGCAGGAAACAGGGGATGGCTGGAAGACGGCTTCACCGGGACAATGCTCCTCGTTGCTGCAACAGATCGCGGGCCAGATAGAGGGCGGCCAGGGCGCGCCCTTCGCTGAACTGCGGGTGCTGGATCAGGCTGGACAGCTCGCCCAGGTTGATCCGATCCACCCGCATCGGCTCGGGTTCGTCCCCCGGCAGGCGCTCCTCGTACAGGTCCCAGGCCAACACCACCTGGATCTTCTGGCTCATATAGCCCGGCGACAGGCTCAGTTCGGCCAGATGCTCCAGGTGGCGGGCACCGAAACCGGCTTCTTCCTTGAGCTCGCGGTTGGCCGCCAGCAGCACGTCCTCGCCCGGCTCTATCAGCCCCTTGGGCAGCGACAGCTGGTAGTCGTCGGTGCCGCCGCAGTACTCCTCCACCAGCAGGGCATGCTCGGCATCGCACATCGCCACCACCATCACCGCACCATAACCGGCGCCGCGGCTGACCAGGCGCTCGTAGGTGCGCTCCACGCCGTTGCTAAAGCGCAGCTGCAGTTCTTCGACACGGAACAGGCGGCTGCTGGCGACTATCTCGCGGGCAAGCACAGTGGGTTTTTCACGCATGGGCGGCTCCAGGGCAGGGCGTCGGACAGGCTCTTGGCGGGTTATCATAACGCGGCTGGTCGGATTATCCCCGGCACAGATTGACTGATCGCCATGTCGCTTTGCCGAGCGCGACACCCCGCACACCTCCGACCGGACACTTGCCATGCTGCTGCCCTGGAATGCCATCGACACCGTGCTGCTGGATATGGATGGCACCCTGCTCGACCTGCACTTCGACAATCACTTCTGGCTCAAGCACCTGCCCCAGCGCTATGCCGAGCACCACGGGGTCAGCCTGGCGCTGGCCGAAGCGGAGCTGCTGCCGCTGTTCCGCGAGCACGCCGGCACCCTCAACTGGTACTGCACGGATTTCTGGAGCCGCGAACTCAAGCTGTCGATCCGCGACCTGAAACGCGAGGTGGCCCACCTGATTGCCCTGCGCCCGGATGCCGATAGCTTTATCCAGGCCATCCGCGCCGCCGGCAAACAGGTGCTGCTGATCACCAATGCCCACCGCGATTCGCTGTCGCTGAAGCTGGAGCGCATCGAGCTGGCACCTTATTTCGATCGTCTGATCAGTTCCCATGACTACGGCTACCCCAAGGAGGACCAGCAGTTCTGGCACGCCCTGCGCCAGGACTGCCCCTTCGACCCGGCGCGCAGCCTGTTTATCGACGACAGCCTACCGATCCTGCGCAGCGCCGCGCGCTTTGGTGTCGCCCAGCTGCTGGCCGTGCGCCAGCCGGACAGCCAGGCCGGACCGAAAGACACCGAGGAATTCGCCGCGGTGGAGGACTATCGGGCGCTGCTGCAGGGGCTGTAAGTGCCTTCTGCGTCATCCATCACAATCCCGCCATAGGCCACGCTGGCACTGGGAATTTTTTCCACCCGACGCATCTAAGTGACTATCGACATTGACCTTTTCGAGGTAACACAGATGCGTGCAATGATTGTTGGCGTTCTCAGCCTGAGCTGTCTGGTGCCCCTGGCCCAGGCTGGCGACAACACCAAGGTGGCCATCGGCAGCGGCCTGGGCGGCGCCTTGGGCAACGTGATCGGCCAGCAGGTGGGCGGCAGCACCGGCGCGGCCATCGGCGCAGGCCTGGGCGGCGCGGCCGGCGGGGTGATTACCGCCCGCGACGGCAACAAGACCGAAGCGGCCCTGGGTGGCGGTCTGGGCGCCGCCGGTGGTTCGGTACTGGGCGGCAAGGTGGCCGGCAGCACCGGCTCGACCCTGGGCGCCGGTCTGGGCGGCGCGGCCGGCGGGGCCCTGGCCAATGAATACGCGGGCGATACCCGCCGGGCCAGCACTCACCACCACTATCACGGCAAGAAGCACAAGAAATACAAGAAGTACAAACGCCACTAACCCCGCAACAAGCCGCCACCCAGGCGGCTTGTCTGCCTAGGCCTGCAGTAGCGCCAGCGCTGCGCGCAAGCGCTCGGGAATGCTCACCGGGCGGTTGCTGGCGCGGTCAACAAAGACATGCACAAAGCGCCCCGCCGCGCAGGCCTCCTCCTCCCCCGCCTTGAACACCGCCAGCTCGTACTGCACCGAGCTATTGCCCAGTTTGCCGACACGCAGACCCACCTCGATGGCCTCGGGAAAGGCGATGGAGGCGAAGTAGTCGCACGCCGAGCTGACCACAAAACCCACCACCTCGCCGCCATGGATATCCAGGCCGCCGACCTCGATCAGGTAGGTGTTTACCGCGCTGTCGAAGTAGCTGTAGTAGGTGACGTTATTGACGTGACCATAGAGGTCATTGTCGTGCCAGCGGGTGGTAATCGGCTGGAAGTGGCGGTAGTCGCCGCGCAGATGTTGGGGTTGGCTCATCGATAGTCCTGGGGTTATCTCGCTGCGCGCGGCGCACAGCAATGGCAATCTCGTCTTAATAGGCGGCCTGGTAGATGGCCAGGGCCTGCTCCTGGTTGATTTCGCGCGGGTTATTCACCAGCAGGCGCTGCTGCAGCATGGCGTCCGCCGCCAGGGTCGGCAACAGCGCCTCGCTCACCCCAGCATCGCGCAGGCGCGTGGGCAAACCGCTGCGCAGGCTGAAGCCGGCCAGCGCCTCGATCAGTTGCTCGGTCTGCGCCAGGGCACTGCCTGCGCGCAGCTGCGCCCCCAGGACTAGCGGCGCCAGCTCGGCATAGAGCGGCGCCGCCACCGGCGCATTAAAGGCCAGCACCTGGGGCAGCACCAGGGCGTTGGACAGCCCATGGGGGATATGGCAATGCCCGCCCAGCGGATAGGCCAGGGCATGCACCGCCGCCACCGGGGCGTTGGCGAAAGCCTGGCCGGCCAGGCAGGCGCCGAGCAGCATGGCCTGGCGTGCGTCGCGAGCAGAGCCGTCCTGCACCACCTTATCCAGATTGGCCGCCAGCAGACGCAGAGCCTCGCGGGCCAGCAGGTCGGACAGCGGGTTCTTCTTCAATGCACTGGTATAGGCCTCGATGGCATGCACCATGGCGTCGATACCGGTGGCGGCGGTGACCGCTGGCGGTAGGCCAAGAGTCAGGTCGGCGTCGAGCAGGGCCAGATCCGGCAGCAACAGCGGCGAGACCACGCCCATCTTGGTCGTCTCGCCGGTGGTGACGATGGCAATGGGCGTCACCTCCGAGCCGGTGCCGGCGGTGGTCGGCACCTGGATCAGCGGCAGACGCCGACCGCGGGCATTGCCCACGCCATAGAGCTCGCCCAGGCCCTGGCCACAGTCGGGGTGCGCCAGCAGCGCCACCAGCTTGGCCACATCCATGGAGCTGCCGCCACCAAAGCCGACCAGCAGCTCAGCCTGCAGCTCACGGGCCTGGGCCACGGCATCCAGCACCACGGCCTCGGGTGGATCGGCCACGACCCGGTCAAATACCTGCACAGCCATGCCGGCGCGGGCAAAACCCGCCAGCACGGCATCGAGCAACCCCAGGCGGGTGATCCCGGGGTCAGTGACGATCAGCACACGGCGGGCGCCGCGCTCGCGGCACAGTTCGGCCAGACGCACGGCCGCGCCGGCTTCGCAGAGAATCTGCGCGGTAGTGGCGAAGCTAAATGGGTGCATGGGGTGCTCCTCTTGTTGTTCGGCACAGTTCGCCGTTAAAACGCAAAACTCTCCTCAGGCATCACCATCAGGCACTCCGCGCCGCCCAGCAGGGCTTCGCGATGCGCGCTGGCCCGCGGCAGCACACGGCGCAGATAGAACTGCGCGCTATGCAGCTTGGCCTGATAGAACTGCACCTCGCCACTGCCCGCCTCCAGCGCATCCTGCGCTCTGGCTGCCGCCTGCAGCCAAAAGCCGGCCAACAGTACGTAGGCCGAGTACTGGAGAAAATCCACCGAAGTGGCGCCGATCTCCTGGGCATCACGCTGGCAGGCCGCGATTACCTGGGTGCTGAGTTCGCGCCATTCGCCCAGGCGGGCCTGCACCACCCGGGCCATCTGTGCCAGCGGCGGCCGCTCGCTCAGGGCATCGCACCACTCACTGAGTTCGGCCTGCAGCGCGGACAGTTCGGCGCCGCCGTCACCCAGCAGCTTGCGCCGGATATAGTCCAGCGCCTGGATGCCATTGGTGCCCTCGTAGAGCTGGGTGATGCGGCTGTCACGCATCAGCTGTTCCATGCCCCATTCGCGGATATAGCCATGGCCGCCGTAGACCTGCACACCCAGGCTGGCCACTTCCTGGCCCATATCAGTCAGGAATGCCTTGACGATCGGGATCAGCAGCGCCGCGCGCTTGCCGGCCGCCTGGCGTGCCGCGGCCGAGTCGGCGCCTTGCTCCAGATCGAGCTGGCAGGCGGTGTAGGCGGCGAGCATGCGGCTGCCCTCGACCAGGCTCTTCTGGGTCAGCAGCATACGTCGCACATCCGCATGCACGATGATCGGGTCGGCCGGCTTATCCGGCGCCTGCACGCCGCTCAGACCGCGCGACTGCAGACGCTCGCGGGCATAACGCAAGGCGCCCTGAAAGGCCGCCTCGCCAATCCCCAAGCCCTGCAAACCGACCTGAAAGCGCGCATCGTTCATCATGGTGAACATGCAGGCCAGACCCTGGTTGGCCTCGCCCACCAGCCAGCCGCTGGCGCCGTCGAAATTCATCACGCAGGTGGAGGCGCCCTTGATGCCCATCTTGTGTTCGAGGGCGCCGCAGCTTAGGGCATTGCGCGCTCCCGGCTCGCCCTGCTCGGTGGCGATAAATTTGGGCACGAGGAACAGCGAAATACCCTTCACGCCCGCCGGTGCATCCGCCAGACGCGCCAGCACCAGATGAACGATGTTCTCGGAGAAGTCCTGCTCGCCGCCGCTGATAAAGATCTTGCTGCCGCTGACCTTGTAGCTGCCATCGGCCTGGGGCTCGGCGCGGGTGCGCAGCAGGGCCAGGTCGGTACCGGCCTGGGGCTCGGTCAGGCACATGGTGCCGGTCCACTGGCCGCTGACCATCTTTGCCAGATAAGCCTGCTTGAGCGCCTCGCTGCCGTGTTTATGCAGCGCCAGCACCGCACCTTCGGTCAGCCCGGAGTAGACGCGAAAGGACAGCGAGGCGCTCATCAGCATCTCGTGGAAGGCGCAGGCCACCAGCTGCGGGAACGCCTGGCCAGCGTATTCCAGCGGCCCGGTCATGCTCGCCCAGCCGTTTTCCACATACTGCCGGTAGGCCTTGGCAAAGCCCTTGGGGGTGGTCACCGCGCCGTCCACCAGTTGGCAGCCCTGCTCGTCGCTATTGCGATTAAGCGGGGCGATCTCGCCGACGGCGAAGGCGGCGGCCTCTTCCAGCACGCCATCGATCAGTTCGCGATCCAGGGCGTTGCCCAAGGACGCGCAGTGGCCAGCGGCATCGAACAGTTCATGCAGCACGAAGCGCATCTCGCGCAGGGGCGCCTGATAGCTCATACCCGGTCCTCCTGCATGTCGGCGAAGCGCTTGCCATCGGCAACCAGCCGCTCGATCAGCGGCGCCGGCCGCCAATGCTCGCCAAAGCGGGCCTGCAGGGTGCAGAGGCGATCGAGAATGCTGCCCAGGCCCTGGCCATCGGCCCAGCTCATGGGCCCGCCCTGGTCCATGGGGAAGCCGTAGCCGTTTAGGTAAACCAGGTCGATATCTGCGCTACTGCGGGCAATGCCCTCTGCGAGAATCTTCGCCCCCTCGTTGACCAGGGCCAGCAGGCAGCGTTCGAGAATTTCCTCGTCAGTGATCACACGGCGGGCAAAGCCCAGCTGTTCGGCCACCTGCAGCACCAGGGCGTCCACCGCCGGGTCGTGCAGCGCCTCACGGCTGCCCTCGGCATAGCGGTAATAGCCCAGGCCGACCTTCTGCCCGAAGCGGCCCAGGCCACAGAGGCGATTATCCATCTGCACGGCCACATCATCCTGGCCACGGCCGGCCAACTCGCGGGCGCGCCACTCCAGGTCGATGCCGACCACGTCGTACATGCGGAACGGGCCCATGGCAAAACCGAAGGTCTGCAGGACGGCGTCCACCTGCTGCGGCAAGGCACCTTCGAGCAGCAGCATGCGCGCCTCGCGCACATAGGTATGCAGCATGCGGTTGCCGATAAAGCCGTGGCAATTACCGGCCACCACGGCCACCTTGCCGACGCGCTCGCCCAGGGCCAGCGCCGCGTCCAGCACCGCCGGTGCGGTCCTGGCGCCGCGCACGATCTCCAGCAGCTTCATGATGTGCGCCGGGCTGAAGAAATGCAGGCCCAGCACCTGCTCGGGGCGCGCCGTCACGGCAGCGATGGCATCGATATCCAGGGCCGAGGTGTTGCTGGCCAGAATCGCCGAGGGTTTGAGCACGGCATCCAGCTCGCGAAAGATGCGCTGCTTGAGTTCGAGGTTTTCGTACACCGCCTCGATCAGCAGATCGACCCCGGCCAGGGCCGCATAGTCCGCCACCGGAGTCACCCGAGCCAGGCGGGCGGCGGCTTCCTGCTCGCTGATGCGCCCGCGCTGCACCTGCTGGGCATTGGTCTGCGCCACCAGGGTCAGGCCCTGGTCGAGCACCTGCGGGTTGCTATCCAGCCACAGCACCGGGATACCGGCGTTGGCCAGGCTCATGACGATGCCACGGCCCATGGTGCCGGCACCGATCACCGCGGCCTGGTTGAGGGTAAAAGCAGGGTGGGTCATCGCAGCGCCTCCGACACAGGGAAAAATCAATCGCCGCCACCTTAAGCAAGACGCTACTATTTTTGAAATTTAGTCTTGTGATACGTCATATTCGCCCAATGAATAGCCATAACTTCGACCTCAACCTGCTGCGCGTCTTCGATGCCCTGATGCGCGAGCAGAATGTCTCCCGCGCCGCCGAACGCCTGGCCCTGAGCCAGCCGGCGGTGAGCAATGCCCTGGGGCGCCTGCGCGAACTGCTGGATGACCCGCTGCTGGTACGGGTCGGCCGGCGCATGCGCCCGACGCCCCGTGCCCTGGCACTGGAAGGGCCGATTCGCAGTGCCCTGCAGCAGATCGAACAGAGCATGGGCACAACCGCAACCTTCGACCCGGCCAGCAGCCGCCAGCGCTTCTGCATCGCCGTCACCGACTATGTGGAGCAACTGTGCATGCCACGCCTGCTGCAGCAGCTGAGCGAGCAGGCACCGGCCATGCGTATCGATATTCGCCACCTCAGCCCCAACCTGCCGAGCGAGGCGCTGGATCGCGGCGAACTGGACCTGGTGCTGGGCCGCTTCGACGAGGTGCCGGCGCGCTTTGCTCGCCAACACTGGATGAGCGAGACCCTGCTGCTGGCCCTGCGGCGTGGCCACCCCCTGGCGGCCGGGAACATGGATCTGCCGCGCTTTCTGCAACTGCGCCACCTCTGGGTACATGGTGGCCAAACCCGCGGCATGGTCGACCAGTGGCTGGCCGAGCAGGGCCTGTGCCGGCAGATCGCCTACAGCACGCCCAACTACCTGCAGGCCGCCCATATCGTCGCCAGTAGCGACCTGGCCGCGGTGCTGCCCAGCCAGCTGGCCCGGCATTTCGCCAGCCTGCTGCCGCTGCAGCTGTTCGAGCTGCCCTTTGCCCTCGGCCCCTTTCATCTGGAGATGGTCAGCCTGGCCCAGCGCCAGCGCGAGCCGGCGCTGCACTGGCTGAGCACGCAGATCGCCGCCATCGGACAAAGTGCCGGGGTGTAGGGCCGCAGCCTTTCTATACTCAGGGCTAAACAGGCGCCTTGGGAGGTCGATATGGGCAAGTCAGGCTGGGCATTGCTGCTTGGGCTCTGGGCTGTCAATGGGCTGGCGGCAAGCCTGGACATCCAGCTGCTGGACAACCGCGGCAAAGCCCTGGGCGAGGCCGTGCTGTGGATCGAACCCGGCCCGGGCCAGAGCGGCGCGCCCCCCGCCCTGATGGACCAAAAGCGGCGCCAGTTCGCCCCCTATATCCTGGCGGTGCAGGTGGGCACCACGGTGAGCTTCCCCAACTCCGACCCGATCAACCATCACGTCTACTCCTTTTCCCCGGCCAAGCGCTTCGAACTGCGCATGCACCAGCACAAGGCCGCGGCCCAGGCGGTGCTGTTCGATCAACCCGGCCTGGTCACCCTGGGCTGCAATATCCATGACTGGATGCTGGGCTTTATCCTGGTGCTGGACAGTCCCTGGTTCACCCAGACCGATAAGGACGGCCGCGCCCGCCTGGACTTTACCCCCGCTGCCGGTCAGCAGCTGCATGTCTGGCACCCGCGCATCAACGAGGCCAGCGAAACCACCCAACGCGTCCTGGGCGGCGAGGCCAGCCTGACCTGGCAGCTTGCCAGCCCGCTCAAGCGCGACCCCAGGCCAAAGACGCCGCCCATGCGTCCCCAGGGCAAGGGCGGTTACCTGTAACAGGTCGCGGGGAAAGCGGGCGAGCCGGCACTTTTTTCGACAGACTGGCAACTCAGTTGGCCAGCCGCTCAAACAGATACTCGCCACCGGGCTCATGGCCGGCGACCAGCACGGCGCCGTATTGCGGGTCCTGGGGGTAGTCCTTGCGCACCCCGCGGCGCACCACCTGATACAGGCTAAAGCCCGGCTGGGTGGCATCCAGGCGCTGCAGGCTCTGCAGAAAATGCCAGGCGAACACCGAATGGCCACCCTTGCCCTCGTCGGACACCGGCTCCTCGCCCCCGGACGACAACACCAGCACGCTGCGCTTGCGCAGCACCTGCTCGGGCGACACTTGGCCGCCCTTGAAGGCCTGGCCGGCCACCAGGGTGCCGGAGAAGCAACTGTCCGACACCAGCAGAACCTGACGCGCCGGAATGGCCCGCAACAGGGTGGCGATATCCTGATTGGACAGCCACTGGGCCGCGGTCTTGACCGAACCGTCGCTGGGTATCCAGTAGCCCATCTCGGTGTCGTCGAGCAGATAGCCGTGGCCGGCGTAGTAGACGAATACCGCATCGGCCGGGGTCATTTCCCGGGCCAGGGCAGCCACGGCACGGACGATATCGGCCTTGCTCGCATTGCGCAGCAGGCGCACCTCGAAGCCCAGGCGCTGCCTGAGGGTGGCGGCCACCTGCTCGATATCGCGAATCGGCGTGAGCAGGGGCGGAATTGGCGCCTGGTACTGATTATTGCCGATCAGCAGGGCTACCCGACGCGCCACCGGACGCCCGGCAATGGCCGCCGGCACCCCGCCCAGCGCGGCCTTGGGCAGGCAGTAGGCCTGATCGTCATCGGCGGCCGTGCACTCGCGCACATCCACCACCCGCGGGTTACGCCGCAACTCCTCCAGCGCCTCGCGGTACAGCAGGGTGCGCGCCTGGTGGCGCTGTACCTCGATGGCCTGCATCTGCGCCCGCCCGGGGATGCCGCCAATAAAGGCCGGCGGACGGAAATCGGCCAGTGCTGCCGATGCCGAACAGAGCAGTATCCAGACCGTCAGCCAGACCCTTTTCATGGTTCGTCCTCCAGGGCCGCCAACAGCGCCGGCCAGTGTTGCCCCCAGCAACAAGCATGGTCGAAGCCGCTCAAGCGCTCCAGCCGCCCGCCCTGGCGAGCGACGAAATGGGCGGCAACTGCCGTGGGCACCAGGCGATCGGCGCTGCCGCTGAAATGCCAGGCCTGCGCCGCTGGCGGCGGCCCGTCCAGGGGGTCAAGCGAGCCCTGCAGGGGCGACAACTGCAGCAGCTGCACCCACTCGTTCAGGGCCAGCGGTGCGGCCAGGGTCACCAGTTGCTCGACATCGGTGCGACGCTGGGCCAGCAAGGTGGCCAGTACCCCACCACCGGAGTAACCGACCAGACTGAGCCGCTCGGCGCCGGCCTGGTGTTTGAGCCGGCTGACGGCCTGATCCATGGCCTGCAACACCTCGGGGGCAAAACGCCGTGTTGTCCAGTACTGCGGTGAACACTGGCGCAACTCGGCTTGCGGCAAATACTGGCAAGGGCGCCCCAGATAGGCGACAGCCGCAGCGGGGTCCTGCTCGGCCAGGCTCAGCACCAGCGCTCGCCTGGGCGTGGGGTTGGCCGGCGGCTGCCACGGACTCGGCCAGGGCGCACCGTCACCCTCGATATAGAGGGTCAGCCGCGCGGAACCGCCGCGCTGGCGCAGTAGCGCCAATGGGGCAAGGGGGTCGGCTGGCTGCGCCAACACCTGCCAGCCCTGCCCGCGGGCCCATACCTGTGCCTGCTCGCGGGTATCGAACGGTGCCGCGCTACACCCGGCCAGCAGCAGGCACAGTGCCCAGACCAGCCACCGGGGCCCCATCATGCTAGAGCCGCAGGCTGATATTGGCCGTGAGGGTATCGCGGGATTGATGGCTGCGCGCCGTCTCCTGCTCGAAGGCCAGGCCGGCAGTAATGCCATGGGCCAGGGAGTAGTAGTTCAGCCCCAGAGTCCAGACCCAGGCCTCGCGGCCGATCTGATCACGGCTGCCTTTGAGGGAGTTGGAGCGATTGATGTCATCGACAAACTTGAGCCCGGCATAGGGCATAAAACCGTTGTACCAGTAGCCCAGTTGCCCGCCCAGTTGGATCTGGTCGATCTTGTTCTTGGCATCGGTGTTGTTGAAGGAGACGCCACCTGCCTTGGCCTTGGCATAGTCCTCCTCGGCATGCAGGTAGCCGGCGCGGCCACCAAACTGCCAGTTGCCCATCCAGCGGCTGTACACCAGATTGGCCCCGGCAAACCAGCGATCGGCCTCCTGGGAACCCTCGCCACCCGAGGCACTGAGCTTGCCTTCACCCAGGCCGATACTGGCATCCAGGGACAGCTCGGGGGTCAGCTGCCAGCCCACATAGGGGGCGAGCATCCAGCCCTTGCTGTCGAGCTTGTTGGTATTGCCCGGATTGGCCGTGGTGCGCCCGGAGATATCGCCCCGGTCGATCGCCAGGGACAGGCCCAAGACCAGTTGAGGGTTCAGCGTGTAGTCGACGCCGAGAATACTGTTGACCACGTCGGCATCGTTTTTCACCCGCTGATCGAAGGCATTGCGGTAGCTCTGCCGAGTATCGTCGTCCAGTACATTGGCCCAGATCGTCCAGTTGCCCATGGCTTCACCGGCGGCCAGGCCGCGCTGCTCGGGCTGGTAGGCCAGGCTTGGCGCGCCCTGGCGGATCTGTCGGCGAACCAGCTCCTGGGAGATGGTCGACCACTGTCGCCCGGAGGTGGCATTGATCAGCACCTGAGCATTGTTGGGGCTGGCGCCAAAACATTCGGGATGGTTGGCCAGAACCTCCTGGGCGAAGGATGAATAGATCGAATCCGATGAGTAGAACTCGTAGTCGGAGTACGCGCTGTCGCACTCGGTAGCCAGAACACTGAAAGAAGCCGTTGCGCAAAGGCTGGCGCAGGCCAGCCGCTGGAGAGGTCGCATGGTGGCACTCCTGCTGCTCGCAGATGGAGCAGATTGGCAGTTTA
>Ga0209207_1000180_pt1 | contig 46772 bp, 50 predicted proteins | sample SaghotsprinmetaG_FD_184140 | JGI IMG/M metagenome (GOLD analysis project Ga0209207, IMG submission 184140) | Hot spring microbial communities from South Africa to study Microbial Dark Matter (Phase II) - Sagole hot spring metaG (SPAdes) (version 3) | ecosystem: Environmental > Aquatic > Thermal... | reverse complement strand
AACATCGTTAAAATTTAACTAACAAAAAGGTTGGCTTGCCAACCTTTTTCATTGTCTTAATTCATATTTTAAATATGTTACAATATCGATGGATACTGGAGGATTTTGAATGAATATTCTAGAAAAATTGTTCAATGGAGATAAGCGTAGACTTGAAGAGATTCGAGTGATTGCGTTAAGAGTTGACGCATTAAAAGATGCGATGGCTTCATTGGATGATACCCAATTAAAACAAAAAACAGAAGAATTTAAAGAAAGAATTAGAGTAGGGGAATCATTGGATGATATCCTACCAGAAGCTTTCGCAGTAGCGAGAGAAGCAGCGAAACGTGTTATTGGAGAGTTCCCTTATTTAGTCCAAATCATGGGTGGTATTGTCTTACATCAAGGTGATATTGCGGAAATGAAGACGGGGGAAGGTAAGACTCTTACATCTGTACTTCCTGTTTATTTAAATGCATTATCCGGTAAGGGTGTGCATATCGTTACAGTGAATGAATACTTAGCAGGACGTGATGCGAAGTGGATGGGTGCGATTCATGAGTTTTTAGGTCTAACAGTAGGCTTAAATATACGTACACTAACAACAGCTCAAAAGCGTGCTGCTTATGCATGTGATATTACCTATACAACTAACTCTGAAACAGGTTTTGATTATTTACGTGACAACATGGTTACGAATGTTAAGGATCGTGTTTTGCGTGAATTGAATATGGCTTTAGTGGATGAAGTGGATTCCATCTTAATTGATGAATCACGTACACCCCTTATTATTTCTGGTGGACAGAAACAAACAGCGCAACTGTATATCCAAGCGGATCGTTTTGTGAAGAGTTTGGTTAAAGATGAAGGGTATGTTGTGGATATTAAAACGAAGAGTGCTCAATTAACTGAACAAGGGGTTGCGTTAGCTGAAAAAGCATTTAGAGTAACGAACTTATATGAAATTAGTCATACGCATTTAGTGCATCATATTCACCAAGCATTGAAGGCGAATTATGCGATGGATCTAGATGTCGAGTATGTTGTTCAAGATAATGAGATTGTGATTGTCGATCCATTTACCGGTCGTTTAATGAAAGGTCGTCAATATTCAGATGGCTTACATCAAGCGATTGAAGCGAAGGAAAATGTGCCAATTAAACAAGAAACTTCGACAATGGCTACCATCACTTATCAGAACTTTTTCCGTTTATACGCTAAGTTGTCAGGTATGACAGGTACAGCTAAAACAGAAGAAGAAGAATTCTTAACGATTTATAACATGCGTGTTGTGGAAATTCCTACGAATCGTCCAGTTGTTCGTGATGATATGCCAGATGCGATTTTTGGGACTCAAAAAGCAAAATTTCAAGCATTGATGGTTGAGATTAAAGAAAGACATGCGACTGGACAACCGGTATTGGTTGGGACGATTGCGGTTGAGACGAGTGAGTTCATTTCTAAGATGTTAACTCAGAATAAAATTCGTCATGAAGTTTTAAATGCGAAGAACCATGCACGAGAAGCGGATATTATTGCGAAAGCAGGTCATAAGGGCGCGATTACGATTGCGACGAATATGGCGGGTCGTGGTACTGATATTAAGTTGGGCGAAGGTGTTCGTGAATTAGGTGGTTTAGCGGTATTGGGTAGTGAAAGACATGAATCTCGTCGTATTGATAATCAATTAAGAGGTCGTTCCGGTCGTCAAGGGGATCCAGGTTATTCACGTTTCTATGTCTCTGTTCAAGATGAACTTATGGTTCGTTTCGGTAGTGATCGTTATCGTGCTATCTTTGATCGTTTAGGCGATGAAGCGGTTGAATCTAGCTTAGTCACTAAATCCATCACGGGTGCTCAACGTCGAGTTGAAGGTGTTAACTTTGATGTGCGTAAGACATTACTTGAGTACGATGATGTACTTCGTCAACAACGTGAAACAATCTATAATCAACGTGATTATATTCTTGAGCATCAAGATGTTCATGAATTGATTCGTGAGATGTTTGATCGTGTTATTGAGAAATTAGTGAAGAGTCATGTGGAAGTAAAGAATCGTCAAGATGAAGTCAATGCGGATGGTTTATTATCTGCATTAACCGCAAATCACTTTACGGATGTAGCTCTAACTGAAGCAGATATCAAAGGCAAGAGTGTAGAAGACGTGATTAGTCGTGCTAAACAATTGGCTTGGGATAGTTATGAAGCTAAGATTGAACCATTTAAGACACATGGTTTATCTCTTGAAAAGAATATTGTATTATCCATCGTCGATCGTTCATGGCAGGAACACATTGATACCATGTCTAAATTAAGAGAAGGTATTCATCTACGTTCTTATGCACAGAATAAACCTCTACAAGCGTATATTGCGGAAGGTTATGAACTCTTTGAAGATATGTTACAACGTATTTCTCAAGAAGTAGTAGGATTCTGTTTACGTATGAAGGTGGAAGTAAGGAGTAAATAATGGAAGTTTATGAGATGAAACAATCGGTCAATGAGATCAAGGCTAAGCTAAAGCAGCTTGGCGACTCTCTTTGACTTAGTTGGTAAGCAAAGTAGAATTGATGAAATTGACCAATTGATGATGTTGGATTCGTTTTGGAATGATCGAAAAAAAGCGCAAGCTTTGATTAATGAGAAAAATGATTATTCTAGCATCATTGATACGTATAAGAAACTTGTTGAGCAGTATTCGTCAATGGATGAAACCGTTGAGCTTTTAAAAACAGAGTTTGATGAAGATATGATGGCTATGGTAGAGGAAGAAGTCTTAAGTGCTCAAGAAGCCTTTGAGAAGTTTGAAATTAAAATTCTATTATCACACCCATATGATCACTCAAACGCAATCTTAGAATTACATCCTGGGGCGGGTGGTACTGAATCACAAGATTGGGCAGAAATGCTTTATCGTATGTACACTCGTTATGCCGAACAAAAGGGATTTAAAGTAAAAGTATTGGATTATCAACCAGGGGATGAAGCTGGTATAAAGTCTGTTTCTTTCTTAATTGAAGGAGATATGGCCTATGGCTATCTTAAGGCTGAGCGTGGTGTACATCGCTTAGTCCGTATTTCGCCGTTTGATTCATCCGGTAGAAGACATACGTCGTTCTGTTCGTTGGATGTTATGCCTGAGTTTAATGAAGAAATTGAAATCGTTATTAATCCAGATGATATTATCTTGGAAACGCGTCACGCGAGTGGTGCTGGTGGACAAAACGTTAATAAAGTTTCTTCAGCTGTTCGTTTAATTCATAAGCCTACGGGGATTGTAGTGAACTGCCAAACAGAGCGTTCCCAGCTTAATAATCGTGAGAATGCGATGAATATGTTAAAGAGTAAGTTGTATCAATTAGAGATTGAAGCTCAGGAGGCAAAGTTGGCCAATATCAAGGGTGAACAGAAGTCGATTGAGTGGGGTTCTCAGATTCGTTCTTATACTTTTATGCCTTATACTTTAGTAAAAGATCATCGTACTGGAGCTGAAGAAGGTAATGTTCAGAAGGTTATGGATGGTTCGATTGATGATTTCATTTATGCTTATTTAAAACAACAGATTTCTTAGTTTTATTAATAAGTTAGTGTTTAAATATACACTGATAATGTGTATAATGATTGAGACAAGTTTTCTTGTCTAAGGCACTGACTTCCCCCCCAAAATAAAACCAGTGCCTTATAAAACCACTAGAAATAGTGGTTTTTCTTTTGTGCTATAATGGTAAAAAAGGGGGGCCTTATGTTTAAAAGTCGCATTACACCTGTTGAAGTGACCGCACAATCGAGAATACTGGTAAGTTGTGTCACGATTGATGGAGAAGTATCCAAAGTATTGAGTCGTTTTGGGGTTACGTATGATTGTGTATTCAATGATCAAGATATTCGAATTGGAATATTAAATCCATTTAAGCTTAAAGATGTAGAGTTATCAAAGGTAGTGATACCTTATCATAAAATTGAGTTCTTTAAGTTTTCAATTGTTAGATTACCCATGAGTAATCCACTTATTCGTGGACCGCAATTTGCTTTAGATATTTTGATACAAACGAGAGAGAATAGTTATCATTTAGAAACACAAGCGTATAAGTTAATGGAAAAGATTATGAGTAAAGCGAAAGCAGAGAATATACATATTATTGATCCAATTGGATTAATTGAACTATGTGGTGGGTGTTGCGGGGAGATTGTTAAAGAGAAGTTAACACCTCTATACGATAAGCTTATGGATAGGTTTGATTTACAAAACTATCGTACGATAGATGATCGAAGTCAGGTGAAAATATAAAAGGATGCTTAGGCATCCTTTAAAATTTGTAAGTCTTTTGTGTAATGATTTAGTACTTCACAACCTGATTCAGTCACAAGAACTAAGTCTTCTATACGAATTCCACCTTTATTGGGTATGTATATTCCAGGTTCAATTGAGAAAATCATACCAACTTGGGCAATATGTTCACTGGTTGAACTGACATCATAGGGTTCATGAACTTCTTGGCCAATCCCATGGCCAGTACGATGGATAAAGTATTCACCATATCCAGCATCTTTAATCACTGATCGAGCCGCATGATCAATTTCCTTTAGTGGTACACCAGGTTTTACCATTTTAATAGCAGCCATGTTCGCTCTTTTTACAACATCGTAAATATCATTTAGTGAGTTGTTTTGAAAAAAGAAAGAACGTGTCATATCGCTACAGTATCCTTCATAGACACAACCCATATCTACAATAATGGGCATACCTTTTTCTAATTTAGTATCGCCGGGCATTGCATGTGGATCTGATGTGTTTTGTCCAAAGGCGACGATTGGAGTAAAGCTAGTGCTTTGTGCACCTAAGGAATGAAAGATTGATGGAATCATTGTAGCAAGTTCAAGTTCTGTCATGCCTTCTTTGATGCTTAATTTTACACGTTCCATGGCTTGATCATTGATTAAGCTTGCTTGTCTCATTAAGTCTATTTCGTAGTTATCTTTTATGGATCTGAACTTATCACATGTCTCATCAATTTCTATATTTAATAGGGGTGCATATTTCATAAGTTTGATTAAAAATCCAGCATGCATATTCTTATCCACATAAAGGATATCGGACTTTAAATCATGTTGTAACATCTTGATTGGATCTTCTGTATCATCAAAACGTATGATTTCGATATCGGTTAGTGTTGTTGGAAATAGATTGTTTAAATAGAGTTTTATCGCATCTTTCTTGATTAATAATCCGATGAATCGCTCAGACACATGAAATCTTTGATGGATGAGATAGGCAATCATGCTTTCGTCTGTTATAAGGATAGGATGGAGTATGTGTGTTTGAAGTTGATGTATTTTCATGAAATAACAATATCATAAGATTGATTTATTTAATAGTTTTGAGTATTATATATAAGCGTTCAATACGTAAGGAGATTTTTATGCGTAATCCATTAGTTACATTAACATTAGAAAACAATCAAGTTATTAATATCGAATTATATCCTGAAGTGGCTTTGAATACTGTGAGTAATTTTATTCAACTCGTATCTGAAGGTTTCTACAATGGGTTGATCTTCCATCGTGTTATTCCTGGATTTATGGTTCAAGGGGGATGTCCTACTGGGACTGGTACTGGGGGTCCTGGTTATTCCATTAAAGGTGAGTTTAATGCGAATGGTTTCAAGAATGATTTGAAACACACTCGTGGTACGATTTCTATGGCGCGTGCTCAACATCCTGATAGTGCGGGTTCACAGTTCTTTATTATGGTAGCGGATGCGCCACATTTAGATGGTCAGTATGCAGCGTTTGGTAAAGTTGTGACGGGTATGGATGCGGTGGATCGTATCGTAAATGAAAAGCGTAATTCCTATGATAAACCTTTGAGCAATCAAGTGATTGTGAGTGCGACGGTTGATACATTTGGGGCAGTCTATAATGTGATTAAAAAATAATTCCTTCGGGAATTTTTTTATTGGAGAATTGGTTTTAATATGAAATAATAGAATAAATGTTAAAGCGAAAGATCATACAAAAATTAGAAGAGTGGAAAAAAGAACCCATTCGTAAAGCACTTATTGTAGAAGGCCCACAACACACAGGGAAATCGTTCATTTTAAGGTCTTTTGCGTATGAGAATTATAAGCAAGTGGTTTATATAAATTTTAATCAATTTCCTTATATGAGACATATTTTCGAACAGGATTTTGATATAGACGCCTTAATTTTACAAATTACACTTATGATACATGGAGCACGTTGTGTGCCGAATGAAACGATACTTTTATTAGAGGAGATTGAGTATTGTCCTACGGCGATGAAGGCACTTATTAAGTTTTCTAATGATGCGCGTTATGATGCGATTGGAACACGAACGACCTTAAATTCTCAGAATAATCCAAGTGAGGTTATTGTATTGCGTATGCATGCCTTGGATTTTGAAGAGTTTTTGTGGGCGAATAATGTGAGTAGTTTAGCTATACAAGAGTTAAAGAATGCGTTTCTTCAACAAAGGTCTGTTTCTAAAGAAGTTCATCAGTTTTTCATTGATATGTTTAGAGTCTATACGCATGTCGGTGGAATGCCTAAAGCAGTGAGAGCCTATACGAATTCTCATGATTTTGAGGCGGTTCAATTAGCTCAACGATATATTAATGATGTTTACTTAAGTGGTATTATGGCTTGGACGGACCAAAAGAAGAAAACAAGAATAAATGATATTTTTCAAACAATTCCTGAACAAGTCAAACGTGGTAATAAGAAGTTTAAGTATACGGATATTTCAAGTTCTGCATCTTACCGTACACATTGGGAGAGCATTCATAAGCTATATGAGTATGGATGGTTATTTTCAATTTATAAAGTAGATAATTTAGCTGAATCTTTATTGGATAATCATCAAAAGGGGAATTTTAAACTGTGTGTCAGAGATATTGGTTTACTTGCAGGACAGTGTGAGGATGCGGATTTAGAATATCTCAACGAACCATTAACGATACAGAAAAATATTTTACTTGAGAATTCGGTCGCGGATGCATTGGTTAAACGTGGCTTGCGAATGTACTACATGGAAGAGGGTAAGTATACATTCTTTGTTGCTACCAATAAAGATCGTAAGATTGGATTAAGCTTTGATGATTCTAATACCTTACGCTATATGAATCGTTTGGTTTTACAGGGTCAATTGGATTGTGCCTATGATTTAGTTGTGGAATCTACGTTTAAAGATAGAAATGGAATCCATATTCCACTATATAATCTAATGTTTGTTGAGTAAGAAAGGGAACGTATGAAAAAGTATTGTGTTATTGATGTTGGTGGTACGAATATTAAATATGCATTGATGGATGAGGAAGCAAATATTCTTGATAAGGGTGAAGTTGAAACGCCTCGTGATTCTCTTGAGTCTTTTGTGGAAGCGATTGGTCGTATTTATGATGGGTATGAGGGTGTATCTGGAATCGCAATGAGTGCACCTGGACGTATTAACTGTAATACTGGTTTTATGTTTACAGGAGGTGCTTTGCGTTATATTCAAAATATATCAATGGCTGATGAACTTAAAAAACGTTGTCCAGTTGATATTAGTATTGAGAATGATGGTAAGTGTGCAGCTTTAGCTGAATTGTGGAAGGGTTCACTTAAGAATTCCCAACATGGTTTAGTCTTAACACTTGGTACAGGTATTGGTGGTGGAGTTATTGCGAATGGTAAATTACTCAGAGGTCAGAATTTTGCGTCCGGTGAGTTATCAAGCTTTCCAACAACCATTCTTCCGATTAACGATCCTATCAACTTTTGGGCAAGTATCAATGGTACACGTGGATTAACGCGTGTTTATGAAGAAAGAATGAATCTTGAAAAGGATTCAGTAAATGGAAGACGATTCTTTGAAGCAGTGAATCAGAATGAAGAAGTTGCGGTTCTAGTATTAGAAGAATTTGCTCAACATTTTGCGAATGCGATTTTTGCGATACAAACCGTTCTTGATACTGAAAAGGTTGCGGTGGGTGGAGGTATCAGTTTCCAAGATCGTTTAATCGAAGCGCTTAATCGCAAAGTGTCTGAATTATTTGATTATTATGGACAATATACACCTATTCTAAAGCCTGTAGTCGTACGTTGTGAGTTTGCGAATGATTCTAATTTAATCGGAGCGCTCTATCATCACCTATATGAATAAAGACAAGCAAACCTGCTTGTCTTTTATTCATCCCCATATTCATCTTCTAACGGTTTTATATCAGTATCGTTCGGATGATTCTCTTTAGAAAACGTTCCTACGATGATATAAAATAACACCGGTATTAGAATGATCCAAAACACAAATTCCCCCATAGTAATCCCCTTTTTTACTATCATACACGAATTATTTGTTAATGTAATAACAACTTCGTTATAATTAACACCATTCACTAATAAACATCATTTTTTGTTAATTATCAGTGTATTTTTATAAAAAAAGCCAGATTATTCTGGCTAATTTTCTTGGTGTTCTGTGTATTCTACATCTATGACATTGCCCATGTTTTTCGGTTTTGGACTTTCATAGTTTTGTGTTTTATTTCTAAATGTTCTATTTTTAAATCGAAAGCCTGAGAACCAAAAGGCGATTAATCCAAAATAAATAATATAACCTAAGATTGGATTGAATCTAAAGACTGAATTAAGTATGACATTAAGAACGACAAAATACAGTATGTATTTAATGAGTGAAAACATGAGTTCCTTTCTTATGAACGCTTATCAAATGCGACATGACAATGTGGACAAGTAATTTCTATCTTACCTCTTCCACGTGGGACACGAAGTGTACGATGACATCTTGGACATTGAACATGTTTGTATTGTTTTTGAGTTAAGTTCAATTTTATAAGTTTGTATTTTGATAAGATGGGTTGAATTAATCGCATAAATTTAAGATTTTCTTGTTGGCGTTTGTAGATTTTCTTAGAGAATCCACGATATAGGATCAAGAAACTTAGTCCATATACAACAAGACTGACATAAAAACTGCGATTAAAGAGTATGCCTCCAATTAAGGAAACTAAGATAGATAGAATGAGGAGTGCTATGTTGAGTTGATCGGATCCATAGCGTCCATTCATAAAGCGGTAGAGTGAATATTTTAATTTATTTAGCATAGTCTTCTTTCTTTGTCACAATGCTCATCATAGAACGATTGTCAATTTTATTCAATACAATTGATGATGAAAATTTTGTCACAATTTACATTATGAATGTTTATAGGAATAACTTGTAGAGCATTCATGTGAGTGTTAAAATTAAACCACCAAGGAAGTTTAAGGTCACGAAAGTGTGAATAGGGAAGTGGGTAAAATGCCTACACGGTCCTCGCCGCCGTATAAGGGAGTTCTATTTCAGATGCCACTGTTTTTATGGGAAGGCGAAGTAGAATGATGATCTTGAGTCGGAAGACCTGCCTTAAATGAATGTGTGTTGGAAGCTTACGAAGGATAAGCATCGGCTTTTTATTATGCACATTTTCTCTTATTGGGTGAGAAAGGGCGAATATGATTCAAACAGTTATTAAAAGAGATGGTCGTAAAGTAGATTACAATCTTGAGCGTATTGTAAGTGCAATTGAGAAAGCAGAGAAGACTCTTAATCAAGAAATCTCTACGGCGAAAGAGATTGCACAGAAGGTTGAACTTAAGTTAAATCAATTGAATCAAACTTCTGTTTCAATTGAAGAGATTCAAGATATTGTGATTACGTGTTTAAAAGAAAATCATGCGCTGGAATGTGCGAAAGCATATGAACATTATCGTAAGGATAGAACACATCAAAGAGAAATACGTGGAGCTTTGATGAAGTCGATTGAGAAGATGACATTCTCTGAGCACAGTGATGAGAAGCGAGAGAATGCGAATATTGATGGGAATACTTCGATGGGAATGATGTTGCAATATGGTTCTACGGTATCCAAGAATTTTGCGAAACATTTCTTGTTAAAAGAAGAACATAGTGACTTACATGATTCTGGTTTAATTCATATACATGATTTAGATTTCTATGCGATGGGTACCTTAACCTGTTGTCAGATAGATCTTACAAAGTTGTTTAATAGTGGATTTTCAACAGGTCATGGGTCGCTAAGAGAACCGAATGATATTAGTTCCTATACAGCACTTGCGGCAATTGCGATACAATCCAATCAAAATGATCAACACGGGGGTCAGAGTATTCCTGCGTTTGATTACGATATGGCTGAGGGTGTAAGAAAGACATTTAAGAAGATCTTAGCGTATGAGTGTGAGATTCTTGAAGAAGAGCTAGATGACAATTTAGTAGATTTGATTAAAGTGTTTGATATTGAACAATTTAATCCCAATGAAGTGTATAACTCTCATGCATTGAATCGTGTCTTACATCGGGTGTATAAACAAACGATAAAGAAGACGTATCAAGCGATGGAGGCTTTGATCCATAATCTAAATACCATGCACTCAAGAGCAGGTGCTCAAGTCCCGTTCTCAAGTTTAAACTTTGGGACAGATACTTCTAAGGCTGGAAGAATCGCAACGGAACAACTTCTTTTAGCGCATGAATCAGGGTTAGGAAATCATGAGACCCCTATTTTTCCTATTTTAATCTTCAAGATAAAAGAAGGGATTAATTTTAATAAACAAGATCCTAATTATGATTTATTTAGACTAGCGTTAAGAGTTAGTTCTAAACGATTATTTCCTAACTTTAGTTTCTTGGATGCGCCATTTAATGCGAAATATTATAAAGCGGGTCATGTGGAGACAGAGGCAACCTATATGGGATGTCGTACACGTGTAATTGGGAATGTGTGTGGAGAGAATCAAGTAAAGGGTAGAGGAAATCTTTCGTTCACAAGTATTAACTTAGTTCGATTAGGAATTGAGTATGGATTAATTTACAATAATGAAGCAGATTGGAAGGGATTCTATCAAGCTTTAGATAAAGTTCTCAATCAAGTATTGGACCAATTAATGACTCGTTTAGCGTATCAATCCAATAAGAAAGTTAAGCATTTCCCATTCTTAATGGGTCAAGGGATTTGGCAGGGTAGTGATCAATTATCACTTGAAGATTCTGTTTCATCTCTACTCAATCAAGGAACGTTGAGTATTGGGTTTATAGGATTAGCTGAGTGTCTAAAAGCGATGGTGGGGTATCATCATGGTGAAAGTAAAGAAGCTCAACAAATGGGCTTAACGATTATCAATTTCATGTATCTTTTCTGTGAGAAGGAGTCAAAATCTAGAAATCTAAATATTACGTTACTGGCAACGCCTGCAGAGGGTTTATCTGGACGTTTCACTTCGATTGATCGTAATAAGTTTGGAATATTAGAAGGTATTACAGATCGTGAGTATTATACCAATTCATTCCATGTGCCAGTCTACTATGAATGTTCGATTGATCATAAGTTATCTATTGAAGGACCGTATCATGCGATTACGCCTGCGGGTCATATTAGTTATGTCGAAATTGATGGAGATCCAAGTCGTAATATTGATGCGATGGAAGATATTGTACGTTTAATGAGACAAGCGAATATTGGGTATGGTTCTATTAATCATCCACTTGATCATGATCCTGTTTGTGGATATCGTGGTGTGATTAATGGTCACATTTGTCCTAAGTGTCATAGAGATGAAAGAGAAGGTGTATCTTTCCAACGTATTCGACGTATCACAGGTTATTTAGTGGGTACGCTCGATCGATTTAATAAGGCGAAATTGTCGGAGGTTAAAGAACGTGTCCAACATGATTCGCTTAGCTAGTATCACAGCACATAGTTCAGTTGATGGTCCTGGGTTAAGAACGGTTGTATGGTTTCAGGGTTGTCCACATCATTGTGTTGGTTGTCATAATCCTGAAACACAGAGTGTTGATAAGGGTTATTGTGTTACGATGGATGAGTTAATTCTTAAGATTGAAAGTTTACATAATAAGAAGATTACATTATCCGGTGGTGATCCTTTCTTACAAGCATTACCCTTACTTGAGTTAGTAGAACGTTTAGAATCCCTTGGATACAATATTTGGTGTTATACCGGTTATACCTTTGAGGAGTGTTTAAATCATCCAATATTCAAAACATGTTTAAGACATATGGATATGTTGGTGGATGGGAAATTTATCCTAGATCAGATGGATCATACTTTAATGTTTAGGGGTTCTAAGAATCAACAAATTATTGATTTAAAACAGTATTTTGAATTAAATACGATTAATGATCAATCACAATGGTATTTTGTGGAATAAAAAAAGGCGTAATGCCTTTTTGTTTATGCAAAGTGTGTGTTACGAATCTTCCATTTCTGAAGTGAAATACCTACCCAGAAACTATAGATTCCAAAGGTAATAATGATAAGGAAGAACCATTTAATCCATTGACCAAATAATCCCATCGCAGTCCCATCAAAACGTAAACGTTTACCTTCAATGACAGTATGATCCGCCATCCATTTTAGGTATAAAACAATAGCCCATGGATAACAGATTCCAAATGTTAATACAGTGATTAAGAATCCAAGGATTTGTATACCGATTAAACCTAATAAACCGCCATCGAAATATGAATTATTCATCGTTAATATCCTCTTCTAATAAGATATCTTGTTTAACTTCAAGGGTGGATACATTCTTTAACTTGGATTGAATCATACGAGTACGTACTCCAACCAACTTATCGAGTTCTTCACTTGTCTTTGTTAATTTGTCTTGAGCGTTTTGTAAGACACTTCCAAACTTTTCAAATTCTGCTTTAACAGAAGATAGGGTACTCCAAACTTCACCGCTACGCTTTTGAATTGCTAAGGTCTTGAAGCCCATTTGTAAGCTATTTAAGAGAGCTGCCATGGTAGTTGGACCTGCAATATTGATTTGATAATCACGTTGTAAGATTTCAACTAATCCACGTTGTACGACTTCGGCGTATAAGCCTTCGGTTGGAAGGAATAGGATAGCGAATTCAGTGGTATAAGGGATACGTACATATTTATCTTTGATGTCTTTTGCGAATGATTTAATCTTGGATTCAAGTGATTTCCAGGATTGATCTATCAAAGTTTTATCACCCAACTCACTCGCATTCATAAGTCTTACATAATCTTCAGTAGGAAACTTAGAGTCAATTGGAAGATAAACGGGTCCACTTTCATCGCCTGGTAATTTAACTGCGAATTCTACAGGATTCTTTGTGCCTGGTATAGTGACATAGTTTTCAACGTATTGTTCAGGAGAGAGGATTTGTTCGAGGATAGAACCGAGTTGGATTTCGCCTAACATACCACGTGTTTTAACATTGGATAATATTTTGGTAAGATCTCCAACTTCTACCCCAATCTTACGCATTTCTCCTAAGCCTTTATAGACCGCTTCAAGTTGTTCAGAGACTTGTTTAAAGGATTGTGAGATACGATCTTCTAAGGTTTTTTGTAACTTCTCATCTACGGTCATACGCATTTCATCTAACTTCTTACTGTTTTCTTCTTGAAGAGAGGATAAGCGTTTTTCAACCGTCTCACGAATTTGGTTTAACTTCTGTTCATTGGATAATCCAGTATTCATTAAAGTCGTATTCATTTGACTGAGTGTTGTGTAGACAGTGTTCTGTAGAGCTTCTTGATTGAGTTTAAGGAGTGATGTAAGATCTTGAAGACGTTTGTCTAAGACTTGATTGGTTTCTTTGTTGGTATTACTTAAGACATTACTAAAGGTACTGAGTGATCGTTGATTATCATCTTTTAAATCACTTTCTAATTCTTTTAGATTATTTCTTAATCCATCATAATTGGGTTTCCTTAAGATTAATATAACTAACAATACAATAATTATCCCAATCCCAATAAGTGTAATAATTTCCATAATTCCCCTTTATTTTGTAGTTGAACCATACTTATTATCATATGGTGTTCCTGGTAGTGCTAATAAGATAATGACGGCTAGATTTCCAACCCAAGGAATAAAATTAAACAATAAGAATAAACCAGATCTATCTTGATCATGAAGACGTCTAACTGATATGGATAAGAGTGGAAATAAGATAAATGCAGAGTAGACAAAAGATAGGATTAACATAACTAACATCACAATATAGGATAAGACACTCTCTATTAGTATGCTTAAGATGATTACTCCTATAAATAATCCAATAAATATGATTAAGAAATTAACCAACATAAACATCCAAAATTCTCTTCTTCCACAACGTCCATTGAAATTTGAATATTGCTTAATTGCGTCAATATAATATTGGAATATATTTTCTTTAATCGGTTTTTGTTTAACTTCAAATGGTTTTCCACAGTGTTCACATGTAGAATCCGATGAATATGTTTCTAAACCACAGTTTGTACAGATTCTTGCCATAATTCCCTCCGCTTTTACTATACACTATAATAGGAAAAATCTCATAATCAAAGACAAATTTAAAACTGATGGTATAATACTTGTACAGAATTATGTATGTCAGGAGGAACAATATGGCTACAGTTTATTCAGAAAAAGAGTATCATGTTCAATTAGAAAAAGGTGATGTTGGGGAATACGTCATTCTTCCAGGCGATCCAGGCCGTTGTGAGAAGATTGCACAGTATTTTGATGAACCTGCACACGTTATGACGAATCGTGAATATGTGACCTATACAGGTAAATTAAATGGGGTTAAAGTAAGTGTAACTTCAACGGGTATTGGTGGACCTTCCGCTGCGATTGCGTTAGAAGAACTGATTCACTGTGGAGCACATACCTTCATTCGTGTTGGGACTTCAGGTGGTATGCAAGAAGAAGTCCTAGGTGGTGATGTGGTGATTGCGACGGGGGCAATTCGTTTGGATGGGACCAGTAAGGAATACGCGCCGGTTGAATTCCCAGCGGTTGCGAATTTCGATGTTGTACAAGCATTAAGAGAAAGTGCTAAGGACTTAAATGTTCCTAGTCATACCGGTGTTGTTCAATGTAAAGATAATTTCTATGGTCAACACTCTCCAGAATCGATGCCAATCGCATCAGAGTTACATGCGAAATGGGAAGCTTGGATTCGTGCAGGTGCTCTAACATCTGAAATGGAATCTGCGACATTATTCGTAGTTGGATCCACTCGTCGTGTTCGTGTTGGGGCTGTATTATTAGTTGTGGCGAATCAAACGCGTCGTGCATTAGGTTTAGAAGATATTCAAGTTCATGATACGGAAGCTGCTATCCGTGTTGCGGTTGAAGCTCTTAGAAAACTAATCGAACAAGATAAGAAGAACAAGTAATCCTCAAGTAATGCTTAGGGATTTTTTTAGGAAAGATTTACTAAAACTTTACTAATTTATGATTTACTAAATCGTACATTACTAAATCGTACATTACTAAATCGTGATATACAACTTCGAGTAATAATTTGAATTATCACTTTAAAAATATAAAAGACGTAAATAATCAATTAGGTCGTAATACATCAATAAGATTCAATCATGTGTATTTGTTGGGATATCTCTATCGAGGATGAGATTAGTTTTTAAATTCTTAAACAAAAGTGCGAAAGCACTTTTTGTATTAATAAACATTTTGTTTGCATTTTTAATCACTTTGATAGTGAATTTCAATATTTTTAAAATATTTAATATAATATATGACTTAAATTTAATAAAAGGTGAAATAATGAAAAACTTGTTTATTTTCGATATGGATGGATTGTTATTAGATACTGAAGCTCTTTATCAGAAGTATTGGTTTCAAGTTATTAATGAGAAAAATATAAATATGACTGAATTGGAATTAAGGAAAATCATTGGTTTCAGTTTTGAACAGACAAAAAATTATTTTCTAAATTATGTAAATAATGAAGAAGAATTTTATGAATTAAGAAAAAGAAGAGAAGTTATTTTTTGGGAAGAAATAGAAAAATATGGTGTTCCAGCTAAACTTGGAGTAATAGAAATGTTAGAACATTTAAAACAAGAGAATATAAAGACTGCTTTAATCACTTCTACAGAAGAACAACGTGCAAAGAAGTTGCTTAATCATGCTGGAATAAAACATGAGTTTGATTACATGGTATTTAGTAATATGGTTTCAAAAACAAAACCTGATCCTGAAGTTTATCATTTGTTAGAGAGTTTAACTGATATAAATAAGGATAAATGGATTGTGTTTGAGGATTCGTATAATGGATTAAAAGCTGCGAACAATGCGGAAGTTGATGTAGTGTGGATTAAGGATCTGGCGGAATTAAAAGATCATAATGTAAATTATATGAATCGATATGAATCTTTATTGGAGTGTTTAGACAAAATTAAAAACGATGAAAGTTTATAAGAAATTATAAACTTTTTAAATGACTGTACATTGATATGAAAAAGATTTGAAATGTATAGACAAATATAAAAGTGTGTGATATTGTGTGAGTAGATTTATAAAAGGTGGTAAATAATTTGAAAAAGATACTAGTTTGTACTCATGGTGAGATGGCAAAAGGTGTAATTAACTCTTTGGAGTTAATTGCGGGTAATGTAAGCGATGTTTTTTCGCTGAGTGTGAGTATGGAAGATAGTCTTGATTTTGTAAAAAGTAAGATTGATGAATTTGTAAATAATTGTGCTGATGAGGACCAGAAAATCATACTTACAGATATTCCTGGTGGCAGTACAACACAAGCAGCATTCTATTTTATTAATTCTAAGAATAAAGTACATGTCGTATCAGGTTTAAATCTTGGGCTTCTATTAGAAATATATTTATCAACTGAAGAAGATATCACTAAGTTATTAAGTAATTCAGTTTTATCAGCAAAAGAAACGTTGAACTATCTCAATAGTTCATACGAACTTTAAATTAAAGAAAGGAGAAATAGAAAATGATTAAATTGCTAAGAGTAGATGATCGATTAATTCATGGTCAAGTCGCGATGGTATGGACGTCGTACCTTCAAGCAAATCTTTTAGTAGTTGCGAACAATAAAGCGGCTACTGATCCGATTACTAAAATGGCATTAAGTTTAGCAAAGCCACCTGGTGTTGACCTTGAGTTTAAGAGTATACAAGACGCGGTTGTATATTTGAATGACTCTACTTTAGCGAATCGGAAAATTTTTGTAGTTGTTGAAAATACAGATGATGCAAAAGTTCTCTGTGATGGTGTGGATGAAATTAACTCAGTTGTATTTGGGGGAATTAGGAAGTCTGGGAATAAAAAATTAATTGAACGACAAGTTTTCTTAGATCAGAATGATTTAAATAACTGGAAATCAATGGTTTCAAACGGAAAAGATGTACATGTTCAAGTTGTTCCTTCAGAGAAACGTTTAAATTTATCTGAAGCTGAAGTCATTTTTAATAAGTAAATAGAGGAGGAAAATATGATTTACTTACAAGCGTTATTACTTGCACTGCTTGCTGGGTTTGCACAATGGGATAGTCGTATTGGTGGCCAAAATATGTTGGATAGACCAATCGTTACTGGACCGATTGTAGGTTTAATACTCGGTGATTTACAGACTGGAATTATCATGGGCGGGACTTTGGAACTTGTTTGGATGGGTATTGTAAATATAGGTGGAGCTACTCCTCCGGATACAGTTACAGGTGGTATCCTTGGGACTGCATTTGCAATTCTTTCAGGGTTAGATACTCCAACAGCAGTTGCGGTTGCATTACCTATCGCTTTATTAGCACAATCTTTAGGTATATTTGCTCGAGTTATTAATGCGACATTTAACCATAAAGCGGATGAATATGCTGAAAAAGGTGATTGGCGTGGTATTGAAAAGATTTTATGGATGGGTGCTGCTTTATTCTTTGTATTCTCATTTACTCCAGTATTCCTTGGTGTAGCATTTGGGTCTGATGTAGTTGCTAATATTGTTACATATATCCCAGCAAAAATACTTCAAGGCTTAAGAGTTGCGAGTGGTTTATTACCTGCATTAGGTATGGCTATTTTGATGAGATTCATTTTCGATAAACATAGTGCTGCTTATTTATTCTTAGGTTTCGTATTAGCTGCTTTCTTAAATGTAAGTACGATTGGGGTTGCGATTATTGGAGCTATTGCTGCTGCATTACACTATCAATCGCTACTAAGTAAATAGGAGAATAATATGACAAACAAAATTGAAAGAAAAGATTTAATGAAAGTATTCTGGCGTTCTCTTGCGTTACAAGGTTGTTTCAACTATGAACGTATGCAGGCGATCGGATATGCTTATGCGATGATTCCTATTTTACGTAAATTATATCCAGATGATGAAAGAATGTCAGAAGCTCTAAAGAGACATGTTGGTTTCTTTAATACTTCTCCACAAACAGTTTCATTTATTTATGGGGCTACAATAGCTTTAGAAGAACAAAATGCGACTACTGAAGATTTTGATACAGATGCGATTAACTCAATTAAAGCAGCTTTAATGGGGCCATTAGCTGGTATTGGAGACTCGTTTTTCTGGGGAACCTTTAGAATTATTGGTGCTGGTGTAGGTGCATCATTAGCTGTAACAGGTAATATCTTAGGTGCAATACTTTTTATTTTAATTTACAATGTACCACATTATCTATTGCGCTATAATGGTTTATTCATTGGTTATAATAGTGGTGTTTCGTTCTTACAAAATGCTTTCTCGACAGGTACAATTGAAAAATTGACTGGTGCAGCTAAAGTAATGGGATCAGTTGTAGTAGGTGCTTTAATCGCATCAATGGTTAGATTTAGTACACCGTTAGTTCTGACTTTGGGTGAAACGACACTTGAAGTTCAAACGATATTTGATGGTATTATGCCTAAATTATTACCTTTAGGATTAACTTTCTTAATCTTCGGATTAGTTAGAAAAGGCTATAAAACTACAACATTGATGCTTGGTTTACTAGTGGTTGGTATATTAGGCGTTTATTTAGGACTTCTATAAAATGAATACGATTCTCGGTTACATCCAAGAAATAGATACAGCCTGTTTATCAATATTGAAGAATAGGAAAGAGATTGCTAAACCGTTTGTTGAGTTCTTATCAAATAACCCCGTTGATGAGTTAGTTTTTCTTGGCTCAGGTACATCATGTCATGCAGCAATGGTTGCAAAGCCGCTAATTGAAGATGTATGTAATTTAAAAGTTGTAACCGGATTCCCAACAATATTCATTGATCAGACAAAAAAATTGAATAAAGCTAGTTGTGTGATTGGTGTTTCACAAAGTGGAAATAGCAGTTCAACAAAAAAGGCATTAGCCTTTTCCAAAGAGTTAGGTGTAAACACGATGTTGTTTACATCTAACTTAAATAGTTTTATAAGTTCAAGTACTGATGTCTTAATCAATATTGATTGTGGTGATGAAAAAGCGGTTGCAAAAACGAAGGGGTATCAAGCGACTATAGTTACATTATGGATATGTGCTTTAGAATATGCATTGACAATGAATAGAATTGATGAAAAAGTGTATACTAACTATATAAATAATCTAGAAAAAACTATTTTAAATATTCCTGTTATCGTTCAACAATCGATTAATTGGTATAATACAAATGAGAAATTATTATCAAATGCAGAAAGCTTTATGGTTGTTGGATGTGAATCGCAATTTGGGAATGTATTAGAAGGTGCTTTAAAGCTCATTGAAACCGTGCGAGTACCTGTTGCAGGATATGAATTGGAAGAGTTCATGCATGGCATTTATAACGCTATTACACATGAATCTTATTTAATTTATATAAATCATAATAGTGATTATTCAGAAAGGCTTTTAAAGCTTAAAGCGTATTTAGATCAAAAGACAAAAAATCAATTCTTAATTCAATCTAAATCTGAATATAAAGAAGATTATCAAAACTGCTTATTAGATTTCATTAATGATAAGTATTTCTGTGGAATAGAATATATTGTTCCGTTTCAAGTAATTTGTAATTACTTACCAGTATTAAGAGGAATTAATCCATTTATTTCGGGAGATCCAAATTTCCACAAATCATTGAGTAGTAAATTAGTGTAATGTGTGTGTCCACCACATGAGTGGTGGGCATTTAACATATAGAAAAGGGTTAGAATATGGATGCTAGTGAAAAACCACTCTACAAGCAAATAGAAGATTTTGTCTTAGATCAAATTGACAAAGGTATATATACTGAGGGCGAACCCATTCCGACCGAAGTTGAATTCTGCAAATTATTCAATACAAGTCGTGCAACGGTTAATAAAGCTCTTAATATTTTAGCCTATAATGGTGTCATTTATAGAACTGCTGGAAAAGGGACCTTTGTTCGTATGTATTCTATGGACAAACAGATGAAGAAACTTATGGGCTTCACTGAGCAAATGAAGATGCTAAATGTAGATTCTTCAACTGAGATTATAGGGTATTCACGAGTAAAAGCTGATCGTATTCCAAAAGTAAAAGAATTATTTAAGTTAGGTAATGATGACTTTATTCATAAAATTGAAAGAGTAAGATATGTTGAGCATGATCCAATTGCGGTTGAATGTATCCATATTTCTCCAAAAGTAATTAGTAATCTTCAGGTGGAAGATATTGGGGGGTCTCTTTATAATTTTATAGAAGAAACATTAGGTGTTAAGATTGGGTCATCAAATTTTGTGATTTCAGCAATGAATGCTACAGAAGAATTAAAAGCAATGTTTCCTTGTGAAGTAAATGTTCCGCTTCTAAAATATGAACAAGAGACTTTCCTTATGAATGGCGTTGTCTTTGAATATAATGAAATTTATTACCTATCTAATAAGTACCAATATAAAGGAAGTAATTTTAGGTAAAATTTATGCAAAAACAGATATTTGTAGAATATCATAATCCAAAGGATGGGAAAACATATTTAGTAACGGAAAAGGAAGATCGTGATATTAAGCTTTTTTCTGCCCGTTTTTTATTTATCTTATCTTTTGCGTTGATTCTATATTTCACAAAATCGATTGATTTGATTTATATTGTTTTGTTGTCTGCATTAATATTAGTTATTTTGGAATTCATGAACTTTAGATTTAGAGTTAAACTATTTTCAGTTAGAAATCCAATTGTGTCTAAAGAAATCAAAAGAGAGATTCCTAAATATAATAATATTAGATCAATCATATATGTTTTGATTGGTATATTAATAATCATTTATACATTCTTCCAATATAAATTCAAATTTGAATTATACCCTGTCTTTATGTATGCGATTGGGTTGTCGTTCTTTTATCAAGCCTTTAAGTTTATTAAAAAGTAAGAAGGAATTTAAAATGGAAAACTATAGATATTCTATGGGCAAAAGAGGTATGGTGGCTTCAGCTCATTCTTTAATCTCATCTACTGGGATAAATATATTAAGAAACAATGGGAATGCTATGGATGCAGCTGTTTCTATGGCTTTAACTGCAGGTGTAGTACTTCCAGATATGTGTGGTATTGGTGGAGATACTTTTCTTTTATATTATGATAATTCTACTAAAAATGTGTATTCATTAAATGGAAGTGGTCCAATGGGGTATGAATATACTGTTGAGTTTTATAAAAATAGAGGATATAACATAAATCCTGAACATGGAATTTTATCAATTTCTGTTCCTGGGTCGATCTCTGCTTTAATGGAAGGGTTAGAGAAGTTTGGGTCTAAGTCTTTTAAGGAATGTTCAAAAGATGCGATTTTTTATGCATCAAACGGGTTTCCAATTGGTAAGAAAACAAGTGAATATATTGAGAAAAGAATAGAAACAATTAAGATGTCCAATGCATTGTCAAAAATTCTTCTTGAAGAAGATGGATCTCCTAAAAAGGTTCATAGTATCATAAAGAATAAAAATCTAGCTAATACATTAGAATTATTATCCAACAATCCGAAAGAATATTTTTATCAAAATTATTCTGAAGTCTATGTAAAAGAATTGAATAAACTTGGGGCTAGTTTTAAGTTTGATGATTTTAAACAATATAAAGCTGAATGGTTAGAACCGATAAGTCTAGAATACAAAGATTATACAGTATTTCAAGTTCCACCGGTTAGTCAAGGAATTATTCATCTTGAAACATTAAATATTCTAAGTAACTTCAATTTAAGTAAATTAGAAACTAGTTCTTCTGAACAAATACATTTGATGGTAGAGTCTAAGAAACTAGCGTTTAATGATCGAATTAAGTTTTTTGGTGATCCAAAGTTTAATCAAAACCCTGTTAATGAATTATTATCTAAAGAATATGGAGAGTTAAAATCTAAGCTTATAAATCAAGATAAAGCAAATAACGTCTCATCAATATTTGAACACCAAGATAAACATACAACTTCTTTAGTAGTTGTGGATGAATTTGGGAATGCATGTTCTTTAATTACTAGCATTAGTGATGCATTTGGATCAGGGATAATGGATGATGTGACTGGAATTCTTTGGAATAATCGAATTGGAACAAATGCAAATTTAGTAGAGAATCATCCAAATTGTGTTGCGCCAAACAAGAGAACTATGAATACACTTAATACTTATATAGTTCTTGATAAAGATAACGAGTGTAGGTATGTAGGAAATACACCTGGAGGAGATAGTCAACCTCAATGGAATACTCAAATGATAGTTCACTTATTAGACAATAAGTTGACATTATTAGATGCGATACGTCAACCCTTATGGTTTGATGCACAATCATCAAATCCTTATAATAAGTTAACAGAAAACATATTAAATATTGAGAACACGGTTAGTAGAAAGGTTGTTGATGAACTTGTATCTAAAGGACATAAAGTTAAACTTATTGATCGATGTAATAGTGCGATTCAATTAATTGAAATAAAAGAGGATGGAACATTGTGTGGAGCAACAGATTTTAGAGCAGAAGGGGTAGCCATTGGTTATTAAGGGACTGAAATGAAACTATTATTTGAAATATTTACTTCATTCTTTAGGATTGGTTTATTCACATTTGGTGGTGGATATGCTATGTTGCCAATTGCTAAAAAAGAAGTGGTAGATAGAAGAGGGTGGATTACGAATGAAGAATTGATTGATTACTATGGTATAGCTCAAGTTAGCATGGGAATTATTGCCATAAATACATCCGTTTTAATTGGATACAAAGTGAATAAGAAGATTGGTGGAGTTGTTGCTGGTATTTCTTCTATGGTTCCTTCAATTATTATTATTCTTGTAATTGCTTTATTTTTAGAGAACATTCTTTCGTTTCCATTTGTTATAAATATGTTCGCAATGATTCGAATTGTGGTTACTGCTTTGATCATCAATACAACTTATACATTAAGTAAAAAAGGAATTAAGGACTTAAATGGTTTACTCATATTTGTTGTTGCATTTATTTTAATTACTTTTTTTGATTTATCTCCTATTTATATTGTTATATTATCTGTTGTTGCTGGAGTGTTGTTATATCCTAAGAAGGTTAAGTTATGATTTACCTTATACTAATACTTGAGTTCCTAATTATTGGTACATTTTCTATTGGTGGGGGATTAGCAACTTTACCTTATCTCTATTCATTAGCTGAGAGGTATCCTTGGTTCAATAAAGTAACTTTAATTGATATGATTGCTATATCTGAATCGACTCCTGGACCAATCGGGATAAATATGGCTACCTTTGCTGGATTTAAAGCTGGAGGAGTTTTGGGCGGAATATTAGCAAGTCTTGCTATTATCACAACGGGAACGATTTTTATGCTTATTATCTCAGGGTTCTTAGATAAATTTAAAGGCCATGTAATACTCGAAAAAGCATTCTATGGAATAAGACCCATGGTTGCGGCATTAATTGCATATGCTGGATATGAGATGTTTCAGATTACGATACTTAATGGAGAAGCATTTAGCATTAACTATATTTCATTAGGTTTATTCATCATCGTTTCAATCTTATTAATAAAGACAAAAATATCACCTATTGTACTGATATTATTTGCGGCTATTTTAGGTATATTTGTTCCGATTACCTAATCATACAAAAACAGACCACTCTCAGGAATGAATGGTCTGTTTTTGTGGTATTACCCTTGGGAAGTAAAATTGAGGGGATACCTCCCATTTATATATCGAATGAAATGAGAGAAACTTAAGTAATGTTAATCAATTTCAAGCTCTAATAAATAGAAACTTAGGGATTTACCATGACGATCAAGATTTAGTGATTGAGTAACTCCACCACCTAAAGCGTCATATAACACGAAATTTAACGCAGGTAAGTTATCACATTCGTAACGAATCACATCACCTTTAACACAAAAACTCATGTGTTCTTTTATGCATTCAGGTGTTAATTGTGTTTTAAGTTTTGAATAATCATTTTTATTGAATGGAATAACTGAAATAATTGAAATATTTCCTTTATCACCCGTTCTTGAATGGGCTAATTCGTAAAGTTTCATAGTATAATGACCTCTTCTTTTAGGATATCTCGGTTAACTAAGACAGATAAAATAGATACTATCGGTTGGATATGTTTCCGAACTCCGCCACCACCTGCAGGTCCATTGGTGTACAGTGCTTCAACTTCATTTGCGATTCTTTGGGCTTCATCATTTGAATTGGTTTTACATGCGACTCTAACGCGTACTTCTTTCAAATTTGTTCGTTCAATTGGTGTTTTGTATAGTGAATTTAGTCCAATTAAATCATATTGAATGGGTGAATCTAGATCACATAAACGATAGCTTAAGATATCAATGGCTTTTTGAGCACGTACGGTACAATGATGTCCACCATAACTGATTTCAGATTCAACCATATATCCATCGGTGATTCCACAACTTACTTTATAGTATTCATTTTGAGCTTTACCATATACATTCGAAACTTGTACTCGATTATGTCCAATTTCTTTTATGTATGCTTTTGAGATATCCATTATGACATCGGGTGTGAAGTAGTTACTTGGATCCATTATTTCATAAAGAAGTTGTTCCTTCACAGTCATTTCATTCACAATTCCTCCAGATGATTCAAGTTTACTGATAATGATATCTCCTGTACTGGATATATCCGCATAAGGAAATCCTAAGTTTTCTAAGTTAGGGACTTCCTTGTATACACCATCATAGAAGTAACCTCCACAAACTTGTGCTGCACATTCCAATAAATGACCAGCGCAGGTTCCTCTTGCTAGATAATCATAATCATCCATCTTCCAACCAAACTCATATACAAGAGGTGCTAGTGCTAAAGATGGATCGGCTAATCGTCCTCCAATGATAATATCTGCCCCTTGTTTAAGTGCTTCTACAACTCCATTGATTCCAATATACGCATTAGCTGAGATAAGTTGATTCTTATAGAGTGATAAGGGTTCTTTTGTCTCAATAGTGTTTAAATTTAAATCGAGTAGATCGAAAATATCATCTCCGATAATTGCGGCTACTTTTAAGTTTAATCCTCTATCATGAATCATTTGTTTAACTTCTTGAGCTAATGCGATCGGATTTGCGGCCCCCATATTGGTAATTATTTTAGTGTTAAATGGTTTTTGTTTATATTGATCGAGTATCATTTCAAATCGATACAGGGATAAGGGATTATATCCTTTGTTTGGATTGATCTTCTTTTCTTGATTCGCTAACGCTATGGTTCTTTCAGCTAGGCATTCGAAAATGATGTAGTCTAAATTTGCTTGAGAAAGTAAATCTAGTGCAGGTTCTATGCGATCGCCTCCGTAGCCAGCTCCTGATCCTATGCGTATTGTTTTATTTTCCATAATACGTTAGTTCAACTCCTTCTTGTTTAATAAATGTTTGTATGTTATGGCTTGTTAGTATCTGTAATTCATTTTCTCTTAAATCTGAATAACTACTTTTTTGTCGAAGTTCATCATCGGAATATCCTGAATGGGTCATGATTTCTATGCATTTATCAGATGGTTGATTTTGTATAATCTCCATTAGATTGGATAGTGTCGCATTCTCACCAAAGAATGTTCCTACAAAGTGGATATCAGATAATCGTCTTGCGGGTATTTGATATTCTTGCATGAGTTTTTGAGTGATAGGTAATATTCTAGGATGATCATGAATACTATGATGACTATCAAAGTGAGAGGGTGTTTGATTAAAATATTGTATGAATTGATGTATCTGAGCTCTAAACTCTTGTTCAACTTCAACTAAATCAAGTTGTTCAAAATCTAGATTCTTACGATCATAGAAGTATCCATTCGCATCTTGTATACTCTTACCTTGTGTTAAGGGTTTCTCGAGTGTTAGATTTAGATGAAGTCCAATTCCTATGTTTGGAATTTGTTTTAATTGATCAACATCATCTTGATTGATTAAACAGTTTGATAGAACAGTTGTGGATGTAATAATTCCGTGTAACATGCCGTGTCGTATGCCTGCGTTGATTCCTTTGGTGTAACCATAGTCATCTGCGTTTATAATTAGTTTCACTTTATTCTCCTATCTTATATACCTTAACTTAGCATATATGAAAAATCTATTCAATATAATATGAATAATCGTGTATAATAATTACAAACTATTTAGGAGGGTATTATGGTTATTCTATCCATCGCAATGAAACAGGATGAAGCTGTTAAGGTCGTAGAGTCTATTGATAAAAATGTAACGTTTATTAAGAAGCAGGGTATGAGTTTATTTTTTGAGACGCCGAATGATGATTTATATATTGGGATTATTAAAAAGACATTGAAGGCAAGCCCTGGTTTTTCTGCTTTGTATTTCAATTGCTCAACCCAATAAAAAAGCAGAAGTGATTCTGCTAGTTTGAATATTTAGCTAAGAAAGAAGTAAGGATATCAATGAAGACTGAGAAGATAACTCCGTTTTCAGTATACGCTTTTAGATTTTGGTTCTTAGAATTAGGTAACCATATGAAGTGAGATAATTGATTCTTATAACTACACTTATCATTCATCGTAATAAGCGCTACTCTGATCTTTCGGTCGAGTAGATTTTTTATATGTTCTTTGACTGAATCACCTTGAGCACTGAATACAACCACTAGATCATATTCATTCGTGATATGGGTTAATTCTTGAGCGTCGTCGTTTGAGAAAGCAGCACAGTTTATAGAGAACTTAATCATGTTATAACGGAAGAGTTCAGCACTTAAGCGACTCTTGTGCATACCGATGGTGAAGACTCTTCTAGAATGATTGATATCTTTAGCAAGTGCTTCTAGTTCTTCGTTGTGTAGAGATAGATCCAGTTTATCGAGTAGTTGTTGGTAAACACTTAGAACAGGATAGTTCTTTGTTTCGTCTGTATTCTCAGTGGACATTAAGTCTTGTTTCTGGAAGCGATAGATATTGAACATGAAGTCATTAAATCCTTCGAATCCAAGTTTCTGACAGAAACGAGTAATGGTTGGTTGAGATACTTTAAACTCTTCAGCGAGTTGTACAATGGAACCACGGATTACTTGGTCTGAATTGTTTATGATGTATTCATAAATGATTCGTTCTTTGTTGGTAAACGTGTGTTCTTTTAATTTCATTATTTCATAGGGATTCATGGCATAACCTCGTCATAATCATAACAATCCTATGACCTATTAAGCAACTTTTATTAATTCTTTTGTACGATTTATGACAAGATCGATGAATTTATCAGCTTCTCCATAGTGACAACGTGAAATGATGGTTTCAAAATACTTTCCATAGTCTTCTTTGTTTACAATATAGTTCGTATAGGCATTGGAGTAACAGCTGATCATCACCTGATAATCTTTAAATGTTTCACGTATTTTTAACCCGAAACTACTGACTACATCGCCTGGTAAACAAACAATTATGAGGTTACCTAATACTAGTACAGTGGATTCCAAGTATAAATCAAAGGATCCCCATGATTCTTTTAGGAGTGCACGTTCTTTTAAATATTCTTCGATATCGGATTTGTTTGGCTTATTTATGAAATTCTTATTCATACTATCATTACTAAAATCTGAATGTGTTGTAAAGCCTATCAGTGAGTATTCTGCATTATTAACGTGTATTGGTTGTGTATTTATATTTAAGAAGAATTGCGTAATTTCAGTACTAATTTCATCGAGTTCATCTTGTTTAGGATTTGATCGAAAGAATCGAGTAGAGACATCTCCGGTGGTTCCATTGAATATCAAGGTAGGAACTAAAGTTTCTTTCTCAACTTTGTTTCGGATCCATCCTAGTAAATCTCCAGATAATTGATAGTTAGATCCATCAAGTATGGTAGGATGTACGGCAATATTTAAACATTGTCCGAATACCTTACCTTCTAAATTGATAAGTTGTAAGAGAGATGCGGTTTTATCACAGGGTCCATCGATTCGATTTCGATTCCCATATAAACCAATAATGTCTGTTTTACCATAAGATAAGGTACATTCTTGTAGGTTTTGATAAGCTTCAAGGATACTTTGGATGATTTTCTCTTGAGCCATAGTTTGTAAATCAACCTCTACTATCGTATTTTCAAATTGTAATTTGAAGAATGCAGGTGCAGAATGAGTGTGTATACATCCAATATTGATATTCTCTTTTTTAATATCTAGTTGATTACTTAGGATTTCGCGAATGGATTGTGTAAATTCGTTTGTGATCATGATGGAGTCTAAATAACTGTATACATATATTAATTGATTAGTTTCTATCATAAGAGTATTGATCTGAATACTATCTAAAACTCCTGTACTTTTACTGGTGCGATTATAGCCTGCCATGTGTACAGGATGTGTTGGTGTTATATCGTATTTGATGATTGATGCTTTCATATATGCGCTCCTTACCCATTTCTATTATACACACTTTTTTCACAAATTAGTAAAATCTATTCAAAATAATTAAAAATGTATTGAATAATATATTCATTCATATTATGATAGTGTCAGAATCGAAAGCGCTAACACTATGTGCACTAGAAATGGCGTCGATTACAAGGAAAGGATCACTTATGAATTCTACTTCTACTTCTTTCATGGATAAACTCCAACTCTTTATGGAAGAAAAGATTCTACCAGCTGCTACAAAGTTCTCTGATCAAAGACATATGGCGTCGATTAGAGATGGTATGACTCTTTTAATTCCTTTAACGATTATTGGGGGTATTGCGATTGTTTTAGCTATTCCACCCGTTCCTGCTACTTTAGAGGGCACTAACTTTTTCTTTCAGTTCTTATTAAATTGGAAAGCAGTTGCGACTGCGAATATTACAACATTGTTGATTCCTTATAATCTTACTATAGGAATTATATCAATTTATGTTGTAGCAGGTATATCTTATCGTTTGGCTAAGAGCTATAACTTAGATGCGATTAATAATATGGTATCTGCGTTGTTTGTTTTCTTAGCAGTAGCGGCTTATCCTGCGAATGATGGTGTATTCTCTACTTCACAATTAGGTGCTACATCGATGTTTACTGCGATGATTATTGCCTTAGTGGTTGTTGAGATTAACCGTTTCTTTATTGAAAAGAAAATTAGTATTAAGATGCCTGATTCAGTTCCACCGAATGTTTCAGCTCCATTCAATGTACTTATTCCTGTTATATTCAATATCGTTTTCTTTATTGTATTAAATACGATTTGTTTCAATGTTGTGGGTGGTGGTTTACCAACTTTAGTGTATAAAGTATTCCAACCATTTATCTCAGTAGCAGGTTCTTTACCTTCTATCTTGGTCATCAACTTCTTAATGACTACATTCTGGTTCTTTGGAATTCATGGGGCTAACATGGTTAGCGTTGTGACATCTCCTATTACTACTGCAGCTTTAGCACTTAATGCGGATGCATATGCTAGAGGTGTTCAATTACCAGCAATTTATGCAGGTGCTGTTAACTCCGTATTTGGTAACTGGATTACCTATACTGCGATGTTAATTGTTATGTTGATGTTTGCGAAATCTGCTCAAATGAAATCTGTTGCGAAGGTTGCGACAGCTCCTACGATGTTTAATATCAATGAACCGATGATCTTTGGTATTCCAACCGTGTTAAACGTATTTACGTATATTCCTCTTATTATTTGTAGTATCTTGAATTTCTCTATTACGTATTTCTTGATGCAAGCAAATATTATTGGTCGTTTCTTTGTGACATTACCATTTACCGTTCCTGATCCTTTACAAGCGTTCTTAGCTACGATGGATTGGAAGACGATTCCATTATGGTTTGCGTTACTTGTAATGGATTGTTTCATCGTATTCCCATTCTTACAAACGTACGATAAACAGTTGTTGAAGAACGAACGTAAAGATTAATCAATCGGGTACCTATAAACTAGGTACCTTTTTTAAAGGAGTCCTATGGCGTATATTGTTTTAACTCAAGTAATTATTATGGCTTTATTAATGGGTGTGGGTTATTTCTTGTTTAAGAAGAAAGTATTAACGACTCTTGGTACAAAAGAGTTGGGTAGTTTATTAGTGATGGTGATTATTCCATCGGTGATTATTAAATCATTACTTGTGGAATATTCGAATGAGAAGCTACAATTACTTATTCTATCTACGATAATCTCTTTCATTTGCTTTATCGTTTCTATCACAGTATCTTATTTATTTTTCAAGCATGATCCCATTGCGAACTTTGGGTCTAGTTTCTGTAATGCAGGTTTTATTGGATTACCTTTAGTACAGAATACACTAGGTAATGATGCGGTATTTCTTATAGTTAGTGTGATTGTGCAATTGAACATCTTACAGTGGACAGTTGGTGTGTATAACTTAACCAAGGATAAGCGTAATGTCTCGTATAAGAAGATTGTGTTTAATCCTGTCATCATTTCTACATTAGTTGGTTTAATTCTATTCTTATCTAGAATTCAATTACCTCAGACTCTAATGAGCACATTATCATCTCTTGCGAATCTTAATACTCCAATTGCGATGATTCTCTGTGGTTCTTATCTTGCACAGTCTCATCTATTTAATTTATTTACGAACACTAAGTTGTATCGTGTATCGTTTGTACGTTTGTTTGTGATTCCATTGATCACATTAATTGTGCTAATAATCATCCCTATGAATCAAACACTTAGACTTGCACTGTTTATCGCGTTTATTACACCTATTGGGACGAACTTAGCAATCTTCTCTCATCTTTTTAATAAGGATACAGTTTATTCTGTTGAGTTGATTTGTAATTCTACCATATTATCGATTATTACGATACCATTGTGGATAAGTGTGTATGGATTGTTTATATAAAAAAAGAAGTTAGTTGCTCAGTTCTAACTTCTTTTTTAATTGTAATAGGAACAATAGGAAAGGAGATGTTTCTACTACTCAATTATTATATGACCTTAGCTTAAGTGATTTCAATTCTATTTTCAATGATTATGACTATAAATAAAAAAGATAGTAACGAATTACTATCCTTAGTTGATCTGAGTTCTTTGGGGGAAAATCATTCAGATCTAATTCACTTAGATTGGGTGGGGGTTAATCTAAGCATTTTCTATAGTACATAAATTATTACAATATTGCAATATAATTGAACATTTTATTTTAAACCCTGTTTATTAGCTATTTTAAAATAAATGTTCAGAAAAGTTGACATATACGAGTATTTATGTGGACAAGTATTAGACATATAATTTCATTCAGGTATAATTATATTATGAAAATTTATAATAAGCTTATAAGAGATCGTATTCCTGAGATCATAGCGAAAGATGGGAATACAGCAGATATCATAATTCTATCTGAAGAATCATTTAAGCAAGCGATTAAAGAGAAGTTAATCGAAGAAGCAACTGAAGTATTAAACGCAGATAATAGAGATGAAGTATTAAGTGAATTAGCAGATTTACAAGAAGTTATGGATACCATTAAACAGATGTATAACATTAACACATTAGAGGTTAATACCATACAAGCGGTTAAAGCTTTACAGCGGGGTAAGTTTGAGAAGAGATTATATTTAAAGAGTGTGAAAGAAAAAGAATAATTAATTAAAGGGGAATTAAATGTCTAATTTATTTTTTGGTAAGGTTACAATTGATCAACAGTATCTTAATAATTATTATGAATGTAGTGGCCCAAACTATAAAAGTTGGATAGGGCAATTACAAGTGGGAGATTATGTTTTAGCAAATAATTATAAATATGGCATTAGAAATTTGTGGAAATGTAAAGAGATTATTGATTCAGGAGTTAACTATGTTTGTAACTTTGAGATTGTAAAAACATTTACACCTGAGTTAACATTATCGTCAAATATAGCTAGATCTTCCCATTTTAAAATAGATTTAAATATTCTTAATAAATGTTACAAATCGACAAAAAGTATAAGTTTTCATAAATTGGAGTTAGAAGATAATATCGTAAATCTTGAGGAATTAGATTATTCTAAAACCAGAAATTTTTATTGTGTTATTGATGATTTGAAAGAGAAAGTTATTAAAAATTTAAGGAATAAAGATATATTAATTACAATTGATAATCTTGATAAACTTAACATTGCCGATATTCTAGAATATAAAGAAGGTAAGTTTGTTAGATATGAATCATTATGGAATTTATATGACAGTAAGAATAATGGATCTAATTATAGCATTAGAGATTTACTAAGGTATGCTTCGTCTGATTATGATAACTCATCTAATAAGCATAAATACCTAAGCAAACTTATAAAGTCACTCGAAAGTGATAACTATTTTAGTATTAATCAAATGGTAAGTTTTTATGACAATGTTTTAGTCGGCAGAAAGAAAACGGGTCCAACCAAAGATAATAATGATGATGAGTCTGATGACTCTCAGATGGAATATGTTGAACAAGAATACAAGAAATATGCAGAGTTACTAAAGTTTACTCCAAATTTAATTCTATATGGCCCTCCAGGAACTGGTAAAACTTATAGTCTTGCAAAAATTATAGAGGCAAATGAGAAACAAGAAAATAGTTCATTAAACTATGCTGAAGTGGAAAAAGAAGGAAGAGTTAAATTTATTACTTTCCATCAATCATTTTCATATGAGGAGTTTATTGAAGGTTTAAGACCATATATGAATGAGAATAATTCTTTGAATTATAGAGTTGAATCAGGAATATTAAAGTCTTTCATTGAGACTCATTCTATACAATCATCAACAAATAAAGGTATAAGTAAAATTAAACATGACATTGAGATTTCGAATGAGAATGTAGTATATAGAATATCTCTTGGAATGAAGGGCGAAAAAGATATATACGAGCATTTTAAGAATAATAATAAGATTGGAATTGGACATGGTGTAAATAAGAATTATTTAGATTTAACATCTGAAGAAAGAAGAAGCGCAAACAATACTTTAAAACGATTCGCGGAACAGATGAATATAGGAGATTTTGTTTGTGTATTTAATGACTCTGAAACGATTAGATTAGTTGGGGTTGTAACAAGTGATTACTATTATGATGAAAAAGATATTTTTGGATATCCGCATAGAAGAAATGTGGTTTGGTTAGAGAATTTTGAAAGTAATCCATTGAATATTCTTTCGATTAATAATAATTCAATTATGACGACAGGGACTTTGTATAAGTTGAATTTTAGTGTGTCTACTTTACTTAGAACAATTGAAGATCTGAAGAAAGTAGTTAAAAAACCGTTATATTTAATTATTGATGAGATTAATAGAGGCAATATTTCCAAAATATTTGGTGAATTAATAACATTAATCGAAAAAGATAAACGTGATAATTTACAAGTTATTTTGCCATATTCTAAACAAAAGTTTAGCTTACCAAGCAACTTATATATTTTAGCAACTATGAATACAAGTGATAGGTCTATCGCCTTACTTGATACTGCTTTAAGAAGACGTTTTGCGTTTGTCGAATTAGTACCTAATTTGAATATCATTGAAACAATTAACCCACTAATTGGAGATTATGTTTCACCTGCGAAATTATTGAATTATCTAAATGGCAAGATTGAGAAGTTAATTGATAGAGATCATTTAATTGGTCATAGTTACTTTGTTGAAGAATCAATGATTCTAGAGGATTTATACTATGTTTGGTATTATCAAATAATACCTTTGTTGTTTGAATACTTTTACTTTGACTATTCAAAATTACACGAAATCTTAAAGGATTTTATTGATAATAATACTAATCAGATCAACTATTTTGAAATTAAACCGAGTGGATCTAATGTTTCGATATTTGAAGAAAAACTTTTGAAACTATATCAATAAAATGAGAAAAGTTATTACTATTTTTGAAGATAGACTTATGAACATTAATTTAAACAGTGATGAACAAAAGGCTATCTTGAAGTTAAGAGAATTAATCGGAAGTAATAATCTTCGAGTTTATTATGATGGTTCAGTTCAAGTAATGCATTATGTTGGGTTTTTTACTATTGAAAAAATAAGCATTCAAATTCTTCCCAAAGTAATTGAAGATGTAAACAACTTTAATGATCAAGATGTGATGAATTGGTCGATGAAAGCTCTTTATAATATGCTTAAAGAATCTGAGTTCAATAATGTTCTAGAATTACCTGAGGCTATTGAACTAAACTTAAATGAGCATAGTTTTTTAGAAATATTTATAAGTATTTTCGCAAGAAAAGTTTTGAATTATTATGAGAAAAGTATTTATAGAGAATATAAAGTAGAGAATCAAGACGTTACTTTTATCAAAGGTAAAATAAATATAAATAATACTATCAAGCACAATATAAAGGGTTCGCATTTACATAATGTTAGTTTTGATGAGTTAACTGAAAATAATGTTTTTAATTCCATAATTAAGACAATATTATTAAAGTTACTTTCATTTACTCAAAGTGCAGAAAATAAGAAGTTGATTAGAAAATGTTTAGTGTTTTTTGATTCAACAAATTTAATTGAACTCTCAATTCCATTATTTGATAATTTGAAATTTTCGAGACTTAATGAAAAACTGAGAGTCTTAATTAATATGGCAAGAATGTTTTATTCAAATTTAGCGCCAGAGTATCAAATTGGTAAACAAACAATTTTCTCTTTTTTGATACCTGTTAATCAATTATTTGAATACTATGTTTATAGGAAGCTTTGTAAAGATAACACTTTAAAAATTATGTATCAAAAAGAATTTGGTTTTTTAAAGTTATATTCTCAAAAGAAAATAATAAAACCAGATTATATAATTTTGGATGATCTAAATATTAAATATGTTGGTGATGCAAAGTATAAGATTGTTGATCCTACTAATTTCCGCGACTTTAATAACTCTGATTTATATCAGATATATACATACTTAAAAATCAATGATAGTAAGATTGGATTTTTATACTATCCGCAAACGATTGGTTCACATAGAAAAGATATAGAGATTGAATCAGTTGAAAGTGATCCAATTAAAGTAATCGTAAAATTTATTGATCTAGTATAATTTTTTAAAAAGATTATGAGTAGTAGCATGATGGGAAAGTATAATTATTCAGTTTTAGAGTTTAAAGAACTTTTAAGTATAATTAAATAGAGTAGAGTGAAAGATTCAGAGCTTGTGTCTTATTTTTCAGCTATTTTAGAAGAATAGATTAATACTATTTAATTGATTTTCTAAAAGTTTGTTTAATTATATAAAATTAGATATTTATTTTTAATTATAGATATATTACCCTCTTATATATTCAATAATGTATAATAAAGATAACTGTTTAGAAAGGGTAAAAATATGATATTAGATTATACTGAATTTACAGATTTATTAAACGAAAAATTTTCTGTAGGATTAGACTTAATAGTTGAAGTATTAAATAAAGTTATTAAGGATCCCAATAGATTTACAGGTATTTATAGAATTAGCAATGCAAAAACTAAACTTATTCAGAATATTACTCAAAGTCATGAAATTAAGTTTGGAGATTTTATGGAAGAATTAATTACAATTTATCTTTCCAAAATAGGTTATAAGAATCTACCAAAAAGACTTGGAGTTAATAAAAATAATGAATCATTAAATGCTGATCAATTATTTGAAGATAAATACGGAGCATTGTATTTGGTAGAACAAAAAATTAGAGATGATCATGATAGTACGAAAAAAAGAGGTCAAATTCAGAATTTCGAAAAAAAAGTAAACCTTTTAAAATCAAGATATCCAAATAAAGAAATTATAGCTGTTATGTGGTTTATCGATGACGGATTAAAGAAAAACAAAATCTATTATATTGATGAAGCTAAGAAAATTAAATATGCAAATACGAGTGTTTCAATACTTTATGGAGATGAATTTTTTGAAACTATAATTAAAAAAATTGAACCTTGGAATGAGATAAAAGAGTATTTAAAAATGAATAAGTTAAGTAGGGCAGATGAAATTTTAACATTACCTGATTTTGGAAACGATCAAATAGTACTCGATGCACTTAATTCGCTAAGTAAGAATTTAATAGGTAAGCTATTATCAACAAAACCAGAATTTGTACAACTAAGGAATGAACTGTTTAGTTCTGGAAATAATCTAGATAAAATAAAAAGAAAGTAATAAAATATGATAAAAAAATTGGAAGTAAATAAGGTATTTAAAGGAGATACAGTTGAGTTATTAAAGAGTATTCCAAGCAATTCAATCGATCTTATATTTGCAGATCCTCCGTATTGGATGCGTGTAAGTGGTGTATTGAATAGAGTTGAAGGCTCAGAATATGATGGTTGTGATGATCATTGGGATAATCAATTTGAAGATCTGAATGATTATAGTAATTTTACAAAAAACTGGTTGTCAGAATGCAGAAGGGTATTAAAGGATAACGGCTCTATCTGGGTAATTGGAAGTATGCAATGTATTTATTCAATTGGGAATATTATGCAGGAAGCTGGATTTTGGTTTATTAACGATGTAATTTGGCATAAGAAAAACCCTACTCCCAATTTTCATGGTACAAGGTTGAATAATAGTCATGAAACATTAATTTGGGCAACAAAAAGTAATAAATCAAAATATACATTTAACTATAAAACAGCCAAAGAATTAAATACTGATACTGTTACTGAAGCCGAATTTGCCTTAGGGGTACGAAAACAACTTGGATCAGTTTGGAAAATTGGCATATGCCAAGGATCAGAACGTTTAAAAGACTCTAGTGGTAATAAACTTCATTCAACTCAAAAACCAGAAGAATTATTGCGAAGAATTATAGCTATATCTAGTAATATTAATGATATAGTATTAGATCCTTTTGGCGGTACAATGACAACTGGTGCTGTTGCTAAAAAAATGGGAAGAAAGTATATAATGTTAGAAAAAGAAGAAGATTATATTAAATATGGCTTGGCAAGAATAGAAAAAACGAATGTTGAATTAGGCGATATTGAAAAAGCTGTTTTTGATATCAAACCATTAAAAGTAACTTTAGAAGAAATGATCAAAGCGGGGTTTTTAATTGAAAACGAAAACTTCTATATAAAAAATGATTCAAGTCCGAAAGCCGAATTACTTAGTAATGGGAAGCTAAATTTTAATAATAAAGTAATCGATATTCATTCTTGCGCAGCATTAGTCAAAGGTTCAAATTCACAAAGGTTGAATGGATTTGATGTTTGGTATGTATTAAGAGATCATAATTTAAAATCAATATCAATTATTAGAGATGAATATAGATTAACTTTGTGTAACGATAGTTTGATAAAAAATGTAGATGAAGCAACTTTTAGTAATTCAAATTCAGATATTCAATTAAATTTTAAAATATAAACGAACATAGTTCGTTTATTTTTTGATATAGGAGAAAAATGGGAAAAAAATATATCTTCGATTGTAGTGTTTGTACTAGTCGTTGTGATGGGGTAAGTAAATTAATATATAATTTTAAAAACGATGTTGAACTTTCTGAATTGGTTGAACAGAAGTTAATTAAGAGATTTATTGAAAACGATTATAAATGTTATAAAAATGATAAAACAGAATATCCAGATTTGAAAATAATAAGTAATGGTAATCCAGTTTATTTAGAAGTAAAAGTAGGAAGACGTACATTTATGAAGATAGAAGAACTACTACCACTTTCTGAACTGGTACCTTCTGAAACAGTGGTTTTAAATTTATCTGATTTATTAAGATATATAGAGTTTAAGAAAAATAAAATAATTGATAAAACATACATTATTTGGGTTTTATATGATAGAAAATGTATAAATGATAAAGATAAAATAAGAATGTTTTTTCAAGATATTGATATTCTGGAAAATATATACAATAAGTATCTTGAAAGAAGAAGATTTAGAAGAAAAAGCGGTATCGGTGATATTGTTGATGGAGTACATAAGGGTGTTGTCGTAAATTATCATTTTAGTTTAAATGAGCTAATAGAGTTCGATTTTGAAAAATTCAAAAAAATTATAAATAATTAAGGATATTTAAAGTTATTGTCATATATAGTATTAGAGGTAATTTTATGTGCGAAATAGTTATTAAGTATTTTTGTGGAGTAAATGCGGGGCAGATTATATACATAAAGAATATTAAGAATAATAGACTAGATGAGTTAATAAGTAATTTAACTTATGATCAGAATTATAATGCAGAAATAATAGTTGTTATTGATGGTAAAAGATACTTTCTTGATGATTATATTCTTACAAAATATTTAAATAAACTAAATTGATCCTAATTTATATTTAAATAAAAAAGTTTTTATCTTGTAATTTGATTTGACTGAATTACACATTTATCAATTTAACTACATGAATTTGTAATATAAAAAATAATTACGTAACATTTATAAAATATACGATTTTATTTTTAACTTGTTAAGATTATACTCTTGAAGTCGGTAGGGGAATTCAAGCAAACTATGGTGCTAAAGCGATTCTTTATAAGAACGTTATTGAAGTTATTCTAAACATTTCGGAATAAAAGTGTGTGTAAAGGAAAAGAATGTGCAAACATTCTTTTTCATTGGTTTAATTCGAATATATCGCTATTAGCTTAATAAATTCATCAAATGTCTTAACACGAATAAGAGAGAATAACTTATCCTCATCAGAAATAGTATCAGTAATGAAGTCAAATATATCCTTGAAAATTACACGATCTTCATCATTGATTGCTAACATAAATATGATATTAACGAGATTATCTTGCCACTGTAAAGGTTTCTGATGAATAGAAACAGAGATAACCGACTTCTTTGAACACATTTCAAGAGGATGAGGCATTGCTATAGTCCCAAAAGCACTAGAACTAATGGATTCTCTTTCATACAATTTATTCTCAAAATCATCATTCACATAACCAAGATTAAACAAATCAGATGCCATTTTATGAATGGCTTCTTTTTCATTGGTAAATATATTATCAATAGAGAAACAACTCTCATTAAACATTGTTTTAAGTTTACTTTCAATTCTCATAACTTTCTTGTATTTCAATGCTTTATCAATCGCGTTGGCAATTTCCGCAATATCTGAATGATTCATATACTCTGTAATTAATACAACTTGTTTATCAATAATCTTATGAACAGGAATAGTAGAAATTAATAAATCAAAGTCTTGATGATCTTTAATCTCAGACTCATCCATAATAACTTCACTAATAATAAGAGAATCATTAAATATTTTAAGACACTTCTTCAGAATATTTAAACTATTTGAAAAGTATTGTGGATTTAATATAACAGCCGTTAACTTATTCTCAAGAGCTTTCTGTTCCTCAATTAATACACCGATATGTAAGGCAATATATGCAATCTCATCTTCACTAATCGATACATGATGATATTGATGAATAATATTAGCGATAAATACAGAGATATCATAGATAAAAGGAAAAGATGTTTTAATGTTAATCATCTGTGGATTTCTTAATTCAATCTTATTCTCTAATCGAATAAATAGATTTCTTATGTGTAAACTAAATCTAAAAGTAAAATCTTGTTGATCGAGTTTAATTAAGAAATCATTCAAAGTTCTTTGTTGAATGATATGAACTAAGTCTAAAACATCTTGACCAACAATATCGATCAATTGATGTTGAGCGATAGATTCAGGTTTTAAATTAATAACACGCGTCATAATCAATAATGCCAAGTCATAACAATCCGATTCAGAGAAATTAACTGAATATTCCTTTTCAATGTCATTCGCAATTGTCTTAATAATTTCATTGATATGTGCAGAAACTAAAGTCGTATTTGAATGAGAACTCTTCTTAAAAGTTAAATGATGATCTAACTTATTTCTTTCCATCGTAATCGCAATATGTAATACAAAATTGAGTAAAGAAAAGTCATCAATAAAGAATTCAAATTGCTTAAGATTATCTGTCACAATTCTTTTGACACGATGCAAATCAAACATAGGTAAGTATTTTTGCATACTATCTAAGTTCATGAAATTTTCTTTAGTATCTTTATAAATCAAACTACTAATCATTTTCTTCTTGTTCTTTTCAAGACCTTCAATAGACGCTACATTCGATTTAGTCTTAAATATTAAATCAAACTCTGATAATTCTAACTTAATCTTAATAAGCTCATTATTCAAAGTAGAAGGAGATATAAACAACTCTTGAGCAAGTTCATCCAAGTCTTTTGATTCATTAGTAAACAATAATGACTTTAATATCAAAGTCTTACGATCAGCTTCCGATTGAGGAATATCAATCACCTGTGAATTTGATAAAATAGAAGAAAGTTGTTGTTTAGAAACAACCTTAAATCCATTACGAGAACTAATGACTAAATTCGGATATTCATCATTAATCGACTTTACACAATATTGAATCGTTCTACGCGAAAAATTAAGATCATAACTAATCTTTGTGGAAGTGACCCAATCATCTTGGTGACCTAAATATTCAAGGAGTTTAATTTCGTTTGTTTTCATTGAGATATAATTCTAATACCTAAATCTATTTTAAAGGATAAAGATAAATATAAGTACCTAAAGAATGCACATATAGTGTGCAAAACATGAAATATAAAAATAAACATGAATAAGACAAAATAATATCGTAGAGAATAGTAGTCTTGCAAGATTAGAAAGAGAAGGTATTTATGGATGTAATACAAGAATGCATGAACATGATTGCTTACGGTGGGGAAGCGAAAAGCCTTGCTTTATTGGCCATACAGCAAGCGCGAGAAAAGAACTTCGAAGAATCAAAAGAATCACTCAGGAAATGTGATGAAGCACTCCTCAAAAGTCATCAAGCACATACCAATCTATTGGTTCAAGAAGCTCAAGGTCAAGAACTGACCATAACCATATTCATGCTTCATGCGGCAGATCATCTTGGAAGTGCAGAGACCATACGAGCTCTAGCAGATGAAATGATTTTGCTACACAAGGAGATCAAAAAATGATAAAAGTATCTCTAATTTGCCAAAATGGCGCAAGTACAGGATTAGTTGTAAAGAAAATGCGTGAATATGCACTTAAAGAAAACATTGATGTTGAAATAAGTGCTTATGCAGATTCACAACTATCCAACATCATTGAAGACAAAGATATTATCTTATTAGGTCCTCAAGTAGCTTTTAAGAAAACAAGTTTTGATAAAGTTTTTCCTCAATATGCATCCAAAATCAGAGTTATAAGTACGATGGATTTTGGCATGATGAATGGTGAAAAGATTCTTAAAGACGCACTTGAGACAATTAAAACATTACGTTAAAAGGAGAAAACATGGAGAAGTTAATGGAAGTTTTGCAAGCGAAACTAATGCCATTTGCGAATACACTCGCATCAAATAAGTTTCTAAATGCACTAGGTCAGACATTCCAAATATTATTACCAATTATTATGATTGGATCATTTGCCGCATTAGGTGCTTTCTTAAATATCGAATTTTGGCAATCATTTATCGCAAGTACCGGTTTAAATATGATACTCATGAATACCCAATCCATGACACTAAGTATCATCGCATTTTATGTTGTTATCGTATTACCTTACCAATATGCTCAAAAATTAAATGTAAACCCAATTTCTGCAGCAGTTGTATCCGTTATGGCATTCTTAATTCTTACACCAACACAACTTTATACAGCAATTCCAACTCAATGGTTAGGTTACCCTGGCTTGTTTGGGGCAATGTTTGTTGGTGGTTTGGTTCCAATACTAATTAAATTTTGTATCGATCGTAAAATTTATATTAGAATGCCTGAAGGTGTTCCGCAAATCGTAGAAGATTCATTTGCGTCTATCGTACCAACATTTATCGCACTCGTTATTGCGACTGTGTTATCTGTTTTATTCGCTAAAACATCATTTGGAAATTTCCATGCTGTGATTTATAACTTAATCCAAACACCACTACAAGGTATTGGTTTATCATTCCCAGCTTATTTATTCATCCAATTACTATCCACATTACTTATGTTCAGTGGAATTCATGGAAATACCGTATTTGGGACAATCACTCCTCTAACAATGGCCGCAAGTGCAGAAAACTTAGCTGCGTTAGGTGCAGGATTACAATTACCAAATATCATTACAAGTTCATTCTCAGTCTTCTGTCAACCAGGTGGTATTGGAGCTACTTTAGGATTAACATTCTTACTTACATTTACTGCTAAAAGTAAACGTCTAAGAACATTAGGCAAACTAGCCATAATTCCAGCTTTATTTGGAATCAATGAACCTCTTATTTTCGGTATTCCGATTCTATTAAACCCAATGTTATTTATTCCATACATTATTAGTCCATTAGTTGCGACATCTGTTTCATACTTCTCAATCCTATCAGGAATTGTTCCTAGATTATCAGGTGTAGAAGTAAACTGGACAATGCCACAAGTTGTTTCAGGATTCCTGGCACAAGGTCCTCAAGCAGCCATTTTACAAGTCGTTATTATTTTACTTACAACTGCAATCTGGTTCCCATTCTTTAAACTAGTGGATAAACAAATCGCAAAAGAAGAGAGTATTGAAAGTTAAGAATGTAAGGGAATAGAAATATTCCCTTAATCTATTTAGGAGGATCCCATGAAATTTGAAAAATTATTCACCCCAATTAAAATAAATCAGTTAATCGTGCGAAATCGAATTGTCGCAACACCAGTTGGGGATGAGTTTGAAGAAAAAGCATTAGGTGGAGCAGGGATTGTTATTTGTGGACATACCATTGTTGATCCAGGAAGATCAAGCTTTGCGAGTCCAGATGAACCCTATGCTTTTCATAAATATGAAGTAGAAAAGACACAATCAAGAATAAGACGAGCTCATCAAGCAGGAGCTAAAGCATCCATAGAAATATTCCATGCAGGACAATACGCAAGAGTTAAAGATTATGCGATTGGGCCAATAAATTTAATACGAGAAGATGGTGTTGAAGTTCATGCCATGACAGAAGAAATGATGTTAGAGGTTGCGAATAAATTTGCACAAGCAGCCAAAGACGCAAAAGACTTAGGATTTGATTTAATCTTTATGCACTTTGGGCATGGTTGGTTACCTGCACAATTTTTATCACCTCTATTTAATAAACGAACGGATGAATACGGGGGATCATTTGAAAATCGTGCTAAGTTCCCTAAAATGATACTTGAAGTCGTTCGTAAAGCTGTTGGACCTTATTTCCCTATTGATATGCGAATTAGTGCGATTGAGTGGGTAGAAGGTTCAATTGAATTCAAAGATACTCTATCCTTTATAAAACTAGTTGAACCATTAATAGACACAGTACAAATATCTGCAGGTTTAGATATAAACCATGAAGGAAACGTACACATGGTCACAACGAACTTCAAAGGTCATATGGTAAACGCCGAATTTGCACGACAAGTTAAAGAAGTAGTAAAGATTCCTGTATCGACGGTTGGGGCTGTATTAAATCCTACGCAAGCTGAATTGCTCATTCAAAGTGGGAAAGTTGACCTCGTAGGATTTGGAAGAGCATTTGTAGCAGATCCTGATTGGCCAAATAAAGCAAAAGAAGGAAGAGATGATGAAATTGTTCCATGTATACGCTGTGTTCAATGTTATCATATTGCGACAAACCGCCGAAATGTAGGATGTTCTGTCAATCCAAGATATAAGAACGAAGAGTTTATTGCGAAAGAGCTCATAGAAACAAAGAATCCAAAGAATGTAGTTATTATTGGGGCTGGTCCGGCGGGAATAAAAGCCGCAACTGTTGCTAGTAAGAGAGGTCATAAAGTTACTTTATTTGATAAGAACGCTTACTTAGGAGGAGCTTTACATCATATCGCAATGGAATTCTATAAGGTAGATATAAAGTATTATTTAGAACACCTCATCTCTCAACTTAAAAAGACAAAAGTAGATATTAGACTAAATACAGTTGTGACACCAAGTTTAGTTCGTGAAATATCTCCAGATGTAATTATTGTGGCAATTGGTGCAGAACCAATGACTCCTCCATTAAAGGGAATTAATAATAAAAATGTCTGGAACTTCTATCAAGCCATTGAGAATGAAAAAGAGTTAGGAAAGAACATTGTTATTATTGGTGGCGGATCAATTGGGACCGAAATTGGTTTAGAATTAGCTGAACTACATGGTAAAAATGTGAGTCTTGTTGAAATGACAAATGAAATTGCAGCGCAAGGCAACTTACTCTATAAAATCGCACTTAGACAAAAAATGGATTCAACACCTAATCTTGTTAAATTAATGGAACACCGATGTGTTGAAATTAAAGACAATGGGGTTGAGTTACTCGATAAGGATGGAAATCAAAAATTTGTTGAAGCCGATCAAGTTATTATAGCGACAGGTGTTCGAAATAATTTAAAGCTAGTTGAGCAATTTTATGGAATTGTTCCAGATACCTTTACGATTGGGGATTGTAATTCACCTCGAAAAATCATGGAAGCAGTATACGAAGGTCATACAATCGCATGTAATATTTAAAAAGAATGTTTGCACATTCTTTTTATTCATACGGAAATACTGGTGTAAACAATAATTCATTCGTTTCTAAATCTCTACTCCATTGTTTAAGCCAAGCGTATACCAGAGAGGCATGAACGCCAGAAGTGATATGAGGGATACCATTCCCAATGATGAATTGAATGACAGGTCTGTACTTATCATCATAGAACTCTCCGAAGTACCATTCTCTGTCTTCAAATTCTTCAGTCCATGTATGTTTGAAGTCTAGTCCTACATTCTTCTTAGTAGGGTTTGTGGTGGTGTTAATAAGCAGACGTGAATCCTCAAATGATAGAGGGACATAATTACTAACCTTAGAAATCTCTTTAGCCCAAATATTGAAATTCTCATAACACTCTTTACCAGGAAAAGGGAAAGGATCTCCAAAATCCATATTACCTCCAACACATAATAGAGGTACTTGAATATTTAAACATTTATTATAGGACTCAGGTGTTATTCGACATAAACTGTTATACATCGCATTACTACCAGGACATGGCGCAACAGCCGCAACCATCTCAGGCCAAAGTGTCGCAATCGACTCAGACGCATCTGAACCAGAAGAATAACCAGATACATAAACTCTACTCCAATCAACTGGGTAGTTTTTCTTTTTAAGTTCATCCATAATACGCTTAAATTCTGTAGGAGCTTCTTCATTTGAATAACCTCCATTGAATGGATAAACCGCGATGAATTGTTCTTTTTGAATAAGTTTAGAGAAACCAACCGTCTCAGCTTCATAAGGCGTTCCATTACCACCATGAGAATAATAAAGGATAGGATATCGTTTTGAATAATCCATATCAAGTGGAGTATGAACAGAATACTTGCCTAATGTATCTTGATCAAATAATTCTTTTTTAACTCCGAATGATTCCCAATATTCTATAACTCTTGGATCCATTTCATCTTTATAATCATTTAATATCTTACGATTATTCACATAAGATAAATAAGACTCAGTAAATCTAAACGCAATAGGATCAAATCCTTCCACATAAGGTTCTCTTTCTTTACCTTTTTCATCTATAATTGTGATTCTTTGTCGATGTCCTTTTTTAAGATGTGTCATATGAACCTCCTTTAATAGTTATTATGAGTAAACAAATTTATTGTCTTCTCAATATTAATCTGACCACGATTATGTTTAGTTTCATAGCCAAGATACTCATATAATCGAATTGCCTTCGTGTTATCACGATCACAGGCTAGAAAACTACGTTGTGCTCCATTCTTAACACCCCAATCAAACGCATGACTGATCAAATGAAGTCCAATTTTCTGTGAGTGAAATTCAGGATGTACAGCGACTTCTCTCAACCATAAAACTGTTCCTTTTTCACTATCGAATCCATATAGATTTACAGCACATACACCTACAATTTGATTGTTTTGTTCCGCAACAAATATCTCAGATAATTCATTGTCTTTCCATTCTTTAAACCATTCAATCTCTTCTCCATTGTATCCTCTAGAATAGCCTTTACAACTTTTAGTAATATAAGATCCAATAACATACTCTTTTTCTTCAATAGGTCGAATAACTAAATTATGAGGAATCACATTATACTCTAATGTAGGTTTCCAATAGTCCATCCATTCACTCTTAATAATGTAATTATTTTGTTCAAAAAGATTGATTATTTCCTCGGGAATAAATTCTATTGATAAATGTTTTATATTCGTGTTTGATACTAAATCTTTCTCTAAAGGTCTCATTGTTTCAATGAATAAAATAGGATTATTGGTTGCCCAATCAATCTTCATTGTATCTTTTTCAATAGTCCCAATGATTAGAATTGACTCATTATTAACTAGAATATTAGATTCATATAAATCTTTTTCTTGTATATAACGCATAGAACTATGCTTATATTGATTCGCTTTATTAATTATTTCTTTCATTATCGTACTCCAATTATTTTCCTATGCATTATACCATTTAAAAATAAAGGCAAATTGTAAAATGAAGTCGTCCACCTACTAGAATAAAAGAAAAGCACCATTTAAAGAAACCGAGTATCATAGAGTTGCGAAACCAACGACACAGGAGACTTAAATGATGCCCTTAAATGATACA
>Ga0209207_1000179_pt1 | contig 46964 bp, 48 predicted proteins | sample SaghotsprinmetaG_FD_184140 | JGI IMG/M metagenome (GOLD analysis project Ga0209207, IMG submission 184140) | Hot spring microbial communities from South Africa to study Microbial Dark Matter (Phase II) - Sagole hot spring metaG (SPAdes) (version 3) | ecosystem: Environmental > Aquatic > Thermal... | reverse complement strand
CGGACTGATCCGCCAAGGGCGCAGTACCAGCCGCCTTGGCCGGCGCCTCGGGGTTGGCGGCGCTGCAGGCGCCAAGGCTGATCAGTACACCGGCGGCAAAACCGGCCAGCAAAGGGCGAGTCAGCAAGAGGGGGGAAGCGGACATGGCGGCATCTCCTGAGCGAGGCAACGAAGCATTCGCTCAGGTAGACGCAGCCCCCGGTCAAAGCGGGTTAAGCCGTTATGAAAAACTCGCAGCGCCCTCCTGGCACAGCTGCCCGGCCAGCATGCCCAGGGTCATCAGCGCCCGCTCGGCCTCGCGGTTCCAGGGGATCGCACAATTCAGGCGGATGCAGTGGTTGAACTGCTCGGTGTTGCTGAAGATCAGCCCCGGGGCGATGGAGATGCCCTGCTGCAGCGCGCGCACATGCAGGTCCTTGGTATTGACCCGCGCCGGCAGGCTGACCCAGAGGATAAAGCCGCCCTTGGGCCGGCTCATCTGCGTGCCCTCGGGGAAGTACTGCTGCACCGCCAGCTGGAAGGCGCTGAGGTTCTTGCGGTACTCCTGGCGAATAAAGCGCAGGTGGCGGTCGTAGCCACCGTTCTCCAGATAGGCCGCCACCGCCATCTGCGTCACGCTGCAGGCCGAATGGGTGCTGAAGGTCTGCAAGCGCTGGATTTCCTCCTGGTACTTGCCGGCGATGATCCAGCCGATGCGCACCCCCGGAGACAGGGTCTTGGAGAAGCTGGAGCAATACAGCACCCGGCCCTCGCGATCATGGGACTTGAGCGCCTTGGTCGGGCCCTGCTCGAACATCAGCTCGCCGTAGATATCGTCCTCGACCACCTGGATATCGTAGTCGCCGGCCAGGCGCAGCAACTGGCGCTGGCGCTCCTCGGGGATGCTGCCGCCCAGGGGGTTGGACAGGCGCGCGGTGAGCACCAGGGCCTTGATCGGCCACTGGTTGGCCGCAAGTTGCAGGGCTTCCAGGCTGATCCCGGTGGTCGGGTCGCTAGGAATCTCGATCACCTTCAGGCCCAGCAGGTCGGCCAGTTGCAGCAGGCCGTAGTAGGTCGGCGACTCGGCGGCGATCAGGTCACCCGGTTTGGTCAGCACCCGCAGGCTCATCTGCAGGGCATCCACACAACCATGGGTGATCACCACTTCCGAGGGGTTCACCACCACCCCGGCATCGCGCATGCGAATCGCCACCTGGCGGCGCAGCGGCTCGAAGCCCGGGCTGAACATATAGCTGAAGGCCCGGGCGCTGTGAAAACGGGTGACCTTGGCCAGTTGCTGATGCAGGGCCCGCACCGGCAGGTAATCGACATGGGGCACCGCCGCACCCAGGGGGAACACCCCTTCACGGCGCGACTCGGTGAGCACCTGATTGATGATGCTGCTGCGGGTAACCAGGCTGGGCCGCTCGACCCGGGCGATATCCGGGGTCGGCGCGGTAAGGGCCGGGGTCTGGTGCACATAGAAGCCCGACTGCGGGCGGGCGCGGATCAGGCCCTGGTCTTCCAGATTGGCGTAGGCCTGCAGCACGGTGGCGTGGCTGACATTGAGCTGCGCGCTCATCTTGCGCACCGAGGGCACCCGCTCGCCGGGCTGGTAGACGCCGCGACGGATATCCTCCGCCAGCTGCTGGGCGATACGCTGATAAAGCAACAGATTGGTCATGGCCGCGCTCCTGCATCACTGAACCGTAACAGTAGCCCAGTGACAAAGAATTGCAGCGGTACAGTTTAACCGTTTGTCGGCCATACAGTGCTGACTGTATGGCCGCAGCACGACTAGCGCTCGGCGCTCAAGCGCCCCTGCTCATCGGAGAACACGATTTCCACCCGACGGTTCTGCGCCCGGCCACGGCTGGAAGCATTCTCCGCCACCGGGAAGGCGATACCGTGCCCCACCACCTCGATACGCTCGGCACCGATGCCCAGGTCCTGGAGCAAATCGGCTACCGACTGGGCACGGGCGCGGGACAGCTGCAGATTGAAATCGACACTGCCAGTGTTGTCGGTATAGCCCTCGATACGCACCCGGCGCTTGGGATGCATCTGCAGGAAATGCGCGACCTGCAGCAGGGTGCGACTGGCCGCCGGCAACAGCTCCGCCGCGCCCACTTCGAACAGCACATCGCCCAGGGTCATGACCAGGCCACGCTCGCCTTCGACGCCCTGCAGCAGGGCCATCTGCTCGGCCAGCCAGGCGGTCTGCTGCTGCACATTGAGCAACTGGGCCTCGCGCAGGGTCAGCTGCAGGCGCTGGCGCTCCAGCTCCAGCTGGGCCAGGCGCTCCTGGTTGAGCAGGGTCAGGCTGTGCTGCCGGGCAATCTCGCCATAGCGCTGGCTGAGGTAGGCATAGTGACGTACATCCTCGGCGCTCCCCCAGTAGCTGGCCAGGCGCTCGGCGCGGGCCAGGGATTCGCTGGCGCGCACCACATCCTTGGGCGCGGCACGCAGGATATCGGCATCGTTTTTGATGCGGTTGAAACCGGCCTGGGCCTCACCCAGCAGTTGCTGGTCGGTGGACGACAGGCTGCTGCAGCCGCTCAGGCCGAGCATCAACAGGGGGGCCAATAACCACTTGTTCATTGCAGGGCCCCCAGCTGTTTACGCAGTTGCTGGATGCTGCCCTGCAAGGCGCTCAGCTGCTCCTGACTGGTGCCATGCAGGTGCTCGGCCTCGGCCAGGCGTGCGTCCAGTTCGGCCTGTTCGGCCAGGATGCGGGCGCGCCGATAGCGGCCCTTGTCCATGGCCCGCTGGGCGGCCGCGAACTTGTCTTCGGCCTGCGCGAGCGCGGCTGACTGCCCGGCACTGATATTCAGGGCGCGGACCTGGGTCAGGGTCTGCTCGGTCAGGCGCAGCTGCTCGCTGGGCACGGGATCGGAGGCACAGCCGACAAGGGCTGACGCCACCAGGACGAGGCATAGGGAGGCTTTGCTCACGGGAATATCCTAAGGGGTCGATTCGTGCTCGGTCTGCGCCTGCTGCTGGCTCTGCCAGCGCAGCAGATTGCGCTGCAGCAGCTGCTCGGGCAACCCGGCCTGCAGCGCCTGGTTCATCTTCACGGCCAGCTGGCCGCGTAGCCAGGCATTGTTGCAGGCAGAGTTATGGGAGAGGGTCAGATAAAGCCCTTCACTGGAAATGGGCGGTTCGAGAATCTGCAGGTGCTCTTCCAGGCCCTGGGTGCCGGCCACTGCCAGCCCCGGGTATTGCTCGTAGAGCACATAATCGGTGCGCCCCAGCAGCAGCTTCTGGAAAGCCTGGGTCAGGCTGGCCACCCCTTCCAGGGTGAGGTTTTCCTTGGCATAGGCATCGAACTGCTGACCGAAGCTGTTGTTGACCAGGGTATCGCCGGTTCGCCCCTGCAGATCGTCCCAGCCGCTGTAGTCGAAGGCGCGCTCCTTGCTTACCCAGACCACGCTGGGGGTGTAGTAGAAGGCTGGGTGGACATAGTCCATGGTCTGCAGGCGCGGCAGGGTCAGGAAGGCACCGGCGATCAGATCGACCCGCCCGGTACGCACTTCATCCTGGGCACGGGACCAGGGGCCGGTGTAGATCACATCCACCACCAGGCCCAGTTCATCGGCAATCTGCTTGAGCAGGTCGGCATTGGCACCGATCAGCTGCCGGGGGTTCTGCGGATCACGCCAGAGATAGGGCGGGTACTCCGGGTTGCCTGTGGCCACCAGGCGCTCGCACTTGCCGGAGGCAAAGCCGGCAAGCGGCAGCAGCGACAGGCCAAGCAGCAACAGCAGGGACTTCAGGACACGAGACTCAGGCATTGACAACTTCCCGACTTAACCATGGATGGGCAGAGCAGCGCGGATCGGCGCAAGTTTTCCGCTTCGTGCTAGCTTAAACGCTCAAATACCGATTCGCGATAAAGACCTTAAATGAAAAAACCAATTGTCTATCTATTGGCTCTGCTGCTCGCCACAGCCGCCCTGCTCTACCTGTCGCCCGCCACGCTCTTTGCCAGCGTGCAATGGCTGGAAAGGCAACGCGCCGGCGTCAGTGCCCGGCAGGTCAGCGTGGGCGATCTTAGCATTCATTACTATGTCGGCGGCCCGCAGGCAGCGCAAAGCATTGTCATGCTGCATGGCTTTGCCGCCAACAAGGACAACTGGCTGCGCTTTGCCCGTGACCTGAGTCGCGACTACCAGGTGCTGGCCATCGACCTGCCCGGCTTTGGCGCCAGCGACAGGCCCGCCGGCAGTTACGATGTCGGCACCCAGGCCGAGCGCCTGGCGAGCATTCTCACGGCGCTTGAGATCGAGCAGGCGCACCTGATCGGCAACTCCATGGGTGGTCATATCGCCGCCCTGTATGCCGCTCGCTACCCCGAGCGCACGCTGTCCCTGGGGCTGTTCAACAACGCCGGCGTCGACTCGCCACAGCTCAGCGAACTGCGCCAGATTATCCAGCGCGGCGAGGCCAACCCGTTGGTGGTCAGAAACCGCGAAGACTTCGAGCGCCTGCTGCAGTTCGTGTTTGTCGAGCCGCCCTACCTGCCCGACTCGCTCAAGGGCTATCTGGCCAGCCAGGCCTCGGCCAATAGCGCGCACTATGACCGGGTGTTCAAGCACCTGATCGAACGCTATATCCCCCTGGAACCGGAACTGGGCAAGGTTCGCGCCCCGACGCTGCTGCTATGGGGCGAACAGGATCGCGTGCTGCATGTTTCCAGTATCGAGGCCATGCGACCGTTGCTGCATCAGCCCAGTGTTGTGGTGATGGCCAACACCGGCCATGCGCCGATGATCGAGCGGCCGCAGCAGACGGCCGCCCACTACCGCGCCTTTCTCGACACCTTGCAGGAGTAAACGGCCACAAAAAACCCGCTCAGTGAGCGGGTTTTTTGTGATGCTGGGAAACCGGCTTAAACCAGTTTTTCCAGCTCAGGCACGGCTTCGAACAGATCAGCCACCAGGCCGTAATCGGCTACCTGGAAGATCGGGGCTTCTTCGTCCTTGTTGATCGCAACGATCACCTTGGAGTCCTTCATACCGGCCAGGTGCTGGATCGCGCCGGAGATACCGACGGCGATGTACAGCTGCGGCGCAACGATCTTGCCGGTCTGACCGACCTGCATGTCGTTGGGTACGAAGCCTGCGTCCACCGCAGCGCGGGAAGCGCCCACGGCAGCGCCCAGCTTGTCGGCCAGGGCGTACAGGTGCTTGAAGTTGTCGCCGTTCTGCATGCCGCGGCCGCCGGATACGACGATCTTGGCAGCAGTCAGTTCAGGACGGTCGGACTTGGCCAGCTCTTCACCAACGAAGGCGGACTTGCCAGCGTCGCCGCCAGCAGCCACGGCTTCAACGGCAGCGCTGCCGCCTTCGGCCGCAACCGGGTCGAAACCGGTGGCACGTACGGTGATCACCTTGATGGCAGCCGAAGACTGCACGGTGGCGATGGCGTTACCGGCGTAGATCGGGCGCTTGAAGGTATCGGCGCTTTCCACGGCGATGATCTCGGAGATCTGGTCGACATCCAGAGCAGCGGCAACGCGCGGCAGGATGTTCTTGCCGTTGCTGGTGGCGGCAGCCAGGATGTGGCTGTAGCCCTTACCCAGTTCGGCCACCAGCGGCGCGACGTTTTCCGGCAGCTGGTGAGCGAAGGCGGCGTTGTCGGCAACCAGCACCTTGGCTACGCCAGCCACTTTGGCAGCGGCCTCGGCAGCTGCGCCACAGGCGGAACCGGCAACCAGTACGTGGATGTCGCCACCGATTTTCGCGGCAGCGCCAACGGTGTTCAGAGTGGCTGCAGCCAGGGCAGCGTTGGTGTGTTCAGCGATAACCAGGATAGTCATTTAGATTACCTTCGCCTCGTTCTTCAGTTTCTCGACCAGTTCAGCCACGGACTTGACCTTGATGCCGGCGCTGCGGGTAGCAGGGGCTTCGACTTTCAGGGTCTTGACGGTGGAAGCGGTGGAAACACCCAGGGCGTCCGGGGTAACGGTTTCCAGCGGCTTCTTCTTGGCCTTCATGATGTTCGGCAGCGACGCATAGCGCGGCTCGTTGAGGCGCAGGTCGGTGGTGACGATAGCCGGCAGGTTCAATGCAACGGTCTGCAGACCGCCGTCGATTTCGCGGGTCACGTTGACCTTGTCGCCCGCCACTTCCACCTTGGAGGCGAAGGTGCCCTGGCCGAAGCCGGTCAGCGCACCAAGCATCTGGCCAGTCTGGTTGTTGTCGCTGTCGATGGCCTGCTTGCCCATGATGACCAGCTGCGGCTGTTCTTTATCGACTACGGCCTTGAGCAGCTTGGCTACGGCCAGGGAGTTCAGCTCGTCGGCGGACTCGACCAGGATGGCGCGGTCGGCACCCAGGGCCAGGGCGGTACGCAGCTGCTCTTGGGCAGTGGCCGGGCCGATGGTTACCACGACGATTTCACTGGCCACGCCTTTTTCTTTCAGGCGCACCGCTTCTTCCACGGCGATTTCGCAGAAGGGATTCATCGACATCTTGACGTTGGCAAGATCAACGCCGCTGTTGTCCGCCTTGACGCGAACCTTGACGTTGTAGTCGACCACTCGTTTGACAGCTACAAGAACCTTCATGGATTCCTCGTTACTCTCCGGTGAATAAGAATGTCGCCAAAAGCGAACATGGCGGGACCAGCATGCCGGCCGGAACCGGCGGCCTACCTGTAACGGTGGACCCAAAACCGCCCGTATCTTGACCGCACGACCTGGCCTGGTCAATACAACGGGCCAGCCAATTGTCAGCGATGTAGTAGGATTCTAGCATCGCTACAGAAAATTCAAACAAACGTTTGTATTGGCCCATTCGAAGCGTGTGGATATAATGCGCCAGCATCGCCCAGGGAACGAGCCTGATCGTCAAATAAAATTAGAGTGCCTTGAGTAGGAGATAGCCTGTGGAACGCGAATTTATGGAATTCGACGTCGTCATCGTCGGCGCCGGCCCTTCTGGCCTGTCCGCCGCCTGCCGACTGAAGCAGAAGGCCGCCGAAGCGGGTCAAGAAATCAGCGTCTGCGTGGTCGAAAAAGGCTCCGAGGTCGGCGCCCATATCCTCTCCGGCGCCGTGTTCGAACCCCGCGCCCTGAACGAACTGTTCCCCGACTGGAAAGAACTGGGCGCCCCGCTCAACACCCCGGTCAAGCGCGACGACATCTACGTACTCAAGAACGCCGAGAAGGCCACCAAGGTCCCGGACTTCTTCGTACCCAAGACCATGCACAACCATGGCAACTACATCATCTCCCTGGGCAATCTGTGCCGCTGGCTGGCGCAGCAGGCCGAGAACCTGGGCGTGGAAATCTACCCCGGCTTCGCTGCTCAGGAAGCCCTGATCGACGAAAACGGCGCGGTCTACGGCATCCTCACCGGCGACCTGGGTGTCGACCGCGAAGGCAACCCGAAAGAGGGTTACTACACCCCGGGCATGGAACTGCGCGCCAAGTACACCCTGTTCGCCGAAGGCTGCCGCGGCCATATCGGCAAGCAGCTGATCAAGAAATTCAACCTGAACAGCGAAGCCGACGCCCAACACTACGGCATCGGCATCAAGGAAATCTGGGATATCGACCCGGCCAAGCACGAGCAGGGCCTGGTGGTGCACACCGCCGGCTGGCCGCTGGATATCGTCGGCAACGAGAATGTTGGCGGCTCCTTCCTCTATCACCTGGAAAACAATCAGGTCGTAGTGGGCCTGATCATCGACCTGTCGTACAGCAACCCGCACCTCTCGCCGTTCGACGAGTTCCAGCGCTACAAGCACCACCCGGTGGTGGCCCAGTACCTGGAAGGCGGCAAGCGCGTGGCCTATGGCGCCCGCGCTATCTGCAAGGGCGGCCTCAACTCGCTGCCGAAGATGGTCTTCAAGGGCGGTGCCCTGATTGGCTGCGACCTGGGCACCCTGAACTTCGCCAAGATCAAGGGCAGCCACACCGCCATGAAGTCCGGCATGCTCGCCGCCGAGGCCGTGGCCGATGCGCTGTTCGCAGGCAAAGAGGGTGGTGACGAGCTGACCGGCTATGTCGAAGGTTTCAAGGCCAGCTGGCTGTATGACGAACTGTTCCGCAGCCGCAACTTCGGCCCGGCCATCCACAAGTTCGGCGCCCTGGCTGGCGGTGCGTTCAACTACATCGACCAGAACTGGTTCGGTGGCAAGATCCCCTTCACCCTGCACGACAACACGCCGGACTACGCTTGCCTGAAGCCAGCCGCCGAGTGCGAGAAGATTGCCTACCCGAAACCGGACGGCAAGCTCAGCTTCGACAAGCTCAGCTCGGTATTCCTCTCCAATACCAACCATGAAGAGGAACAACCCTGCCACCTGAAGCTCACCGACCCGAGCATTCCGCTGGCCAAGAACCTGCCGCTGTACGACGAACCGGCGCAGCGCTACTGCCCGGCCGGCGTGTATGAAGTGGTGACCCAGGAAGACGGCGAGAAGCGCTTCCAGATCAACGCGCAGAACTGCGTGCACTGCAAGACCTGTGACATCAAGGATCCCGCCCAGAACATCACCTGGGTGGCGCCGGAAGGCACGGGCGGGCCTAACTACCCCAATATGTAAGAACCTGCCTACGATCTGCTGCGCGTCGGCCCTGCTGCGTTAAAAACAGGCTCGGACGGTGGCTTGCCACCGAACGACCTTCAGGTCGGCCCGAAGGGCGAGCGGAGCGAGTAATGCTCATGTACAACAGTACACTCCGCTTCCTCGCCTGCTTGACCAGCCGGAGGCTGTTACTAACGTAGCGCCTTGCATGGCTCTAGCTCGCGAGATCGTAAACAGGCTCTAAGAAGCAACAAAGGCTCCCTCGGGAGCCTTTGTTGTTTTGGATGTCCTGCTACGCCCTAAGGCTCCAGCCCAATGGGGAAAAACACCCCGCCACTCCACACCCCAAGCCAGCGCTGCCCATCGATTTCACGGGGCACCGCCAGCTCCACCAGCTGGTAGAACACATTGCGGTGGATCAGCGCGTCCAGATTGCTGCGCACATGCAGATAGGGGGCAGGCTCGCCGGTCTGCGCATCCAGTTCGATGCGAATCGGGTGTTCGGCACCCGCCACAATCTCATCCTCGACATTGCTGGTAAAACGCAGCTGCTGGGCCTCTCCTTCACCGACCACCTGCAGACTGACCGCCACGAAGGGCGCGTCGTCGACCTGGATGCCGACCATTTCCACCGGTGTCACCAGCACGTACTTGTCACCATCGCGGCGGATGATGGTGGAGAACAGCTTGACCATGGCCTGGCGGCCGATCGGCGTACCCATATAGAACCAGGTGCCGTCGCGGGCGATACGCATGTCGATATCGCCACAGAAGGCCGGATTCCACAGATGCACGGGCGGCAGGCCCTTTTTCTCGCCCTTGGGAATCTGTGCCAGCAGATCGCCGACCTTGCCTGTATCGCTCATACCCACTCCTTTACCCTGCGTACGCTTTTCGTAGGAGCCAGCCTGCTGGCGATCCCGGTAGATTTAAAACATCACCAGCAAGCTGGCTCCTACAGCGTTTGCTGCGCGACAGCGCGGCATCTGCATCCACAAGCGTCTATTTTCGTTAATAACCCAGCCCCAGCAGGCGCCGGGCATAGTCGCGCAGCGGCGGACCGATCAGGTCCTCGGGCTTCTTATCGTACAACGTCAACAGCCCGCCGCGACTGCGGATACGGGCAGTGTCGACCAGATAGCGGCTGCCGGTATCGAGCAACATCAACTGGATCACACTGCGATCGGTGCCCAGGCGATCGAGGGCCTCCTGGTCCTCCCACTCCTCCACCGTGCCGATACGGTCATCGGCATAGGCAAAACGGCTGTACAGCAAGTAATGGGCACCGGCCTCGCGCGCCACGTCCAGGGCCTGCTCCAGGCCAAGCGGCGCCCGGGCCCGGCGAACCATAGGGAAATACTCGACAAAGCCCTTGAAGGCCTCTTCGGCCACCACATTGGCCCGGGGATGATGGGGTTGGCCCGGCGGGGTGAAATGGCCCTGGGCAATATAGATCGAGGAGTCGGCCTGCAGGCGCCAGGGACTGGCCCGCTGCACCCGGCTATGGTCCAGCACGCCGACATCACGCAGCTGATAGAGGGCCCCATCGGCCAGGTCGCTGGCCTTCATGCAGCCCTGCAAGCCCGATAGCAGCAGTACAAGTAGCAGAATACGCATTCTCTTCTCCCGCAGCCGGCGACGGAAAACCGGCAGATAGAGCCTAGATGCAGATTTCACGCCAGCAGAGCCAAGGGAGCTCTTAGAGGCCGCGCTGCCACTCCTGACGTAGCCTGGCCTGCTGCGGCTGCTCGATGGCCTGGCGCACCTGAGCCAGCATGCGCGCCTTGTCGGCGCCCAGGTTGCCCTTGAGCACCAGGTAGTTGGAGGCATGATCGCTGCGAAACACCGTATCGCGCAGCTCCAGCCCCTGCAGCAGACGCTCCACTTCAAGGAACAGCTGCTGCTGGGTCAGCGGCTGGTAGTCAGCAAAATTCGCACGAAAGCGCGCCTCGCCCATGGGAAAGCTCACCACCAGGGTCGACAGGTATTCGGGCTGCGTCTCGTTCATCAGACGCGCCGAATTGTCGGCGTGCTGCTGGCTCAGGGAGGCGCCGCCCAGGCCGTTGAGGATCATCACCGAGCGCGTGATACCGGCCTGGCCCAGCTTGTCCAGGGCGCTCAGGCTGGACTCGTAGGTCTCGCCCTTGTTGACCCGCGCCAGCACCTCGTCGTCCCCGGACTCGCAGCCGACATAGGCCATCTTCAGCCCGGCATCGGCCAGCTCCTTGAGTTCTTCCACGGATTTCTTGCGCAGATTGCGCGGCAGGCAATAGCTGGAAACCCGTTCGACCTCGGGCATATGCTCGCGGATCGCCTGCAGAATGCTCAGCAGACGGCGGGTCGGCAGCACCAGGGCGTCACCATCGGCCAGAAACACCCGCTGCACGATCAGTTGCTGGCCGGCACGGCGGATCTCCTCCAGCACCTGGACTTCATCCCGGGCGCGGAACTTCTTCTGCTCCTGGGTATACATCTCGCAAAAGGTGCAATGGTTCCAGGAGCAGCCGTTGGTCACCGGCAGAATCAGCGAATGGGCTTCGCTGGGCGGGCGAAACACCGGTTCGATATAGGCGATGGGAAAGTCCTGCATGCTCATAGCCGCTCGCCCAGCCTTAGCCCTGGGCCGGCTCGCTGTCGCGCTTGCGCTTGTTACCCATGCGCACGCCGATATCCATCAGGAACTGGAAGAAGCCTTCCTGATCTTCCAGCACATTGCTCCAGAACGGCGAGTGGTACAGCGCCACGGCGCCATGCACCAGGGCCCAGGCCGCGCAGTAGTGGAAATATGGCGGCACGTCCTCCAGCTTGCCTTCGGCGATACGGCCCTTGATCAACTGGGTCAGACGCTCGAAGTTGGAGGCGCGGATCTTGTGCAGTTGCTCGACCATCTCCGGCACCTGATTGCCCTTGACCACCTTTTCTTCCAGGCGGTCGAACAGGCGGTAGCGCTGCGGATCGCGCATGCGGAACTCGAAATAGGCCCGCGACAGGGCTTCCTTGTCGCGATCGATATCGGCCGAGTGCAGCAAGGCATTGAGGTCACGCTCGTAGTCGAGCATCAGGCGCAGGTAGATCTCCGCCTTGGACTTGAAATGCTTGTAGATGGTGCCTTTGCCGATACCCACGGCATCGGCGATCATCTCAACCGTCACGCTGTCTTCGCCCTGTTCGAGGAAGAGCTTCAGCGCTGTATCGAGAATTTCCTGTTCGCGGCGGCGAAACTCACGGACCTTGCGGGGTTCTTTATGCATAAAAGGACTAAGAGGTCGAAAAACGAAGGGGCGTATTATGCCTAATTACCGGCAAATTGCACGGATCATCCGACCATGTATGGACTTCCTGACGAGTTCCCCCAGGCCCCCGGCCTGCGCTACCTGAACCACGCCGCCGTCGCCCCCTGGCCCAGACGCGCCGCTGATGCGGTCACGGCATTCGCCCGGGAAAACGCCTTCAGCGGCGCCCGCGACTACCCGCACTGGCTCGGCACTGAACGGCGCCTGCGCGAGCGCCTGCAACGCCTGCTCAACGCCCCAGCCAGTGACGATATCGCCCTGGTCAAAAACACCTCCGAAGCCCTGTCCTTTGTCGCCTTCGGCCTCGACTGGCGGGCCGGCGATCAGGTGCTGATCAGCGACGAGGAATTCCCCTCCAACCGTATCGTGTGGGAAGCCCTTAGCCGCTTCGGCGTCGAAGTGCTGCAGGTCAGCCTGCAAGGCAGCGACCCCGAAGGCGCCCTGCTCGCGGCCTGCGGCCCGCGCACCCGGCTGCTGTCGATCAGCGCGGTGCAATACGCCAGCGGCCTGCGCCTGGACCTTGCCCGCCTGGGCCTGGGCTGCCGGCAACGGGGGGTGCTGTTCTGTATCGACGCCATCCAGCAGCTGGGCGCCCTGCCCTTCGATGTACAGGCCTACGCCTGCGACTTCGCCATGGCTGACGGCCACAAGTGGCTGCTGGGGCCAGAGGGCCTGGGGGTGTTCTATTGCCGCAGCGCACTGCGCGAGCAACTCAAACTGCATGAATACGGCTGGCATATGCTCGAACATGCCGGCGACTACCAGCGCCAGGACTGGCAACCGGCCCACAGCGGCAGACGTTTCGAATGCGGCAGCCCCAATATGCTCGGTGCCATGGCCCTGGAGGCCAGCCTGTCGCTGCTCGAAGAGGTGGGCATGGAGCAGGTGGCCAAGGCCCTGGGTGAACGGGTGCAATGGCTGCAGGACGGCCTGCAGCGCCTGCCCGGCTGCCGACTGCACAGCCCGCTGCCCCCCGAACGACGCGCCGGCATCCTCAGCTTCAGCCTGGCCGGCTGGGACAACCAGGCCCTGCACAGGCGCCTGCTGGATGAGCAGGTGATCTGCGCCCAGCGCGGCAACGGCATTCGCTTTTCACCGCATTTCTACACGCCTGCGGCGGTGATCGAAGAAACCCTGGCCCTGCTGCACCAGCTGGGAACAGGTTGAGGACTCAGCAGCGCTCCGGGTATTCCAAATCCGTTTAAGAACCCGGTGAAATGGCCTGGACGATCGGGAAACTTCGCCAATACTGAAGGGTACTGGTGTGCGGCATCTCCCCCCAAGTGCCCCGCCAGGCAAGGTACCGTGGACCGCGTACCTTGATTTACTCCTAATGGTCTTAACCCGGACTCATCCCCCAGAGCCCGGGTTTTTTTTCGCCGGCATGTTCCGCCCCCGCATGCAGCAGCGGCCTGTTAGCCCAGTACAGCAGCCAGGGGGAAGAGTCGCTTAAAGTTGGCCGTGGTCTGTTCGGCCAGGGTCTCGCTGCTGACGCCGCGCAGCACGGCCAGGTAGTCGGCCACTTCGCGCACATACTCCGGCAGGTTCGGCTTGCCGCGATGGGGTACAGGCGCCAGGTAGGGCGAATCGGTTTCCACCAGCAGACGGTCGGCCGGCACCTGCCGCGCCACCTCGCGCAGCGCCTCGGCATTGCGGAAGGTGACGATACCCGACAGCGAGATATAGAAGCCCATATCCAGCGCCGCCCTGGCCATGTCCCAGTCCTCGGTGAAACAGTGCAGTACGCCGGCCTGGGGCAGCGCCGCCTCGCGCAGCAGCGCCAGGGTATCGGCGCGGGCTTCACGGGTATGCACGATCACCGGCTTGCCGGTGATGCGCGCCGCCTCCAGGTGCAGGCGGAAGGAGGCCTGCTGCAGGGCGGCGGATTCCGGCTCATAGTGGTAATCCAGCCCGGTCTCGCCGATGGCCACCACCTTGGGGTGGGCCAACTCGCCCAGCAGCCAGTCCAGTGCCGGCTCGGCCCCCGGTTCGAGATCCAGCGGATGCACCCCCACCGAACAGTCGACATCGGCATAGCGCTCGGCCAGCGCCTTGATCGTGGCGGCATTGGCGGCACTGACACCGATACAGAGAAAGTGCCCCACGCCCCGGGCGCGGGCCGCTGCCAGCGCGGCATCCAGACAGCCGCCATAAGCGGTCAGATCGAGGCGGTCGAGGTGGCAGTGGGAGTCGATCAACATGCGGGGAATGGCCTGGCTGGGAAACTAGGCATTGTAACGGAAAGAGGCTGGAGGCTGGAGGCTGGAGGCTGGAGGCTGGAGGCTGGACAGCATCTGGGAAGCAGCCATGCCCTCCATACTTTGTCGCTCAGCCCTCCAGCTTTCCAGCGCTTTTAATCGGCTTTTTGCCCTACATCGTGTGGGTGGGACGATCCGAGCTCAGAGCACCGGCCAGATAGGTCTCGATTTTGTTGCGCGCGGTGTTGTCACCGTCGTTGAACTGCACCCCGACGCCGGCGGCGCGGTTGCCCTGGGCGCCCTTGGGGGTGATCCACACCACCTTGCCGGCCACCGGAATCTTCTCTGGCTCGTCCATGAGGTTGAGCAGCATAAAGACTTCATCACCGAGCTTGTAGCTCTTGTTGGTGGGGATAAACAGGCCGCCATTCTTGATAAAAGGCATATACGCGGCGTAGAGCACGGACTTGTCCTTGATCGTCAGCGACAAGATTCCGTTACGCGGACCCAGATTAGGAGGCAGACTCATGCGGCATTCCTGATAGATAACTCAATAGCCGATTCTAGCCCGGTCCGGGCAGGCTTGCCCACTGCACGAGCAAGGCTTCGAGAAGCAAGGCACGATTGAGGTTGGCCTTACCCAGCACCTTCTGGCGCTGGGCAAGCAGCCAGTCCTGAATCTGCAATACCTTGGCCTGGGGGGTTTTATCCGCCAGGTACTGCACGACCTTGCGCATATCGGCCTGGCCGAGCCCGGTCTCGTCCCGGCTCAGTTGATAGCGCAGCATCAGCTGCGACCACTGGCAGAACCAGTCGAACAGCAACTGCAGGGAGACCGCGTTCCAGGCCTCGGCCAGTTGGCTGGGGGCCATCTCGCGCTTGAGCAGCTTCTTCACCCCCTCCACCACCAGGGCACGCTGGGCTATAACGCCTTGCTCATGCATGCGCACGGCAGCCAGGGGCGAGCCGGCGGCCAGAAACAGCAGCTCACTCAGCGCCTCGGCATTGCAGTCAGGCAGGGCCTTGGCCAGCCACTCAAGGCTGGCGGCCTCGCTGGGCAGCGGGCAGGCCTGCTGCACGCAGCGACTCTTGATGGTCGGCAACAGCCGGCTGGGCTGATGACTGACCAGCAACAGCACGGTATTGCCGGAGGGCTCTTCCAGGCTTTTCAACAGGGCGTTGGCGGCATTCAGGTTCATCGCCTCCACGGGTTCGACCAGCACCACCTTGCGCCCGGCCAGCTGCGCGGTCTGCACCACAAAGCTCACCAGTTCGCGCACCTGATCGACCTTGATCGCCTTGTCCGCTTCCTCGGGTTCGAGAATAAAGTTGTCCGGGTGACTGCCCGCCGCCAGCAGATGGCAGGATTTGCACTGGCCGCAGGCATCCAGACCGGCCGGGCTCTGGCACAGCAGACGGGCCATCAGGCGTTCGGCCAGGGCCCGCTTGCCGATACCGGCCGGCCCATGCAGCAGGTAGGCATGGGCATGCTGACTGCGCCCGGCCAGTTGCTGCCACAGCGCCTGCTGCCAGGGATAGGCCTCAGCCACGGGCCCGCTCCAGCAGCTGCGGCAGCAGCTCGTCCAGGTTCTGCTGCACCTGGGCCAGGGGTAATGCGGCGTCGATGATGCGATAGCGTTCAGGCTGCGCGGCAGCCCGCTGCAGATAGGCCTGGCGTACCGCCTGGAAGAATCCCTGGCCCTCCTGTTCGAAGCGATCCAGACGCCCACGCGCCGCCGCCCGGGCCAGCCCCACCTCCACCGGCAGATCGAAGATCAGGGTCAGATCCGGGCGCAGGTCGCCTTGCACGAACTGCTCCAGCACGGCGATACGCTCGCTGCCCAGGCCACGTCCGCCGCCCTGGTAGGCGTAGGTCGCATCGGTAAAACGGTCACAGAGCACCACGCAGCCGCGGGCCAAGGCCGGACGGATCACCTGGGCCAAGTGCTGGGCCCTGGCGGCAAACACCAGCAGCAATTCGGTATCGCTGGCCATGGGTTCGGTACTGGGCGCCAGCAGCAGTTCGCGAATGCGCTCGGCCAGGGGCGTACCACCGGGCTCGCGGGTCATCAACACATCCAGGCCCTGCCTGCGCAGGCACTCGGCCAGGTACTCGCGATTGGTACTCTTGCCGGCGCCTTCCGGCCCTTCCAGGGTGATAAACAAACCGCTCACAGGCTGTCCTTACTCGTTATTGCGCTTGATCGGAGCCGGGCTGGAGCGGTAATCCGCACGGCGCTTGAGCTGATACTCACGCACCGCCCGATTGTGCTGCTCCAGGGTATTGGAAAACACATGACTGCCGTCGCCCCTGGCCACGAAATACAGGCTGCTGCCATCGGCCGGGTTGAGTGCGGCATTGATTGCCTCACGGCCGACCAGGGCAATCGGGGTGGGTGGCATGCCGTCGATGGTGTAGGTGTTATAGGGCGTAGGCTCACGCAGATCGGCCCGGGTGATGCGCCCGTTGTAGCGCTCGCCCATGCCATAGATAACCGTCGGGTCGGTCTGCAGGCGCATGCCGATGCGCAGGCGACGGATAAACACCCCGGCGATCTCGCCACGCTCCTCCGGCACCCCGGTTTCCTTTTCGATCATCGAGGCCATGATCAGAGCCTCATAGGGCTCCTTGTAGGGCAAACCCTCGGCCCGCGTCGCCCACTCCTCGGCCAGCACCTGCTCCAGCCGGGCATGGGCCTGCCTGAGCAGGTCCAGATCACTCATGCCGCGCACGAATCGATAGGTATCGGGGAAGAAACGCCCCTCCGGGTTCAGGCCGGGCAAGCCCAGGCGTTCCATCAACTGCTCGTCGCTGAGCTCGGCCAGTAGTTGATCCAGACGGGTTTCGCGCTGCAGGGCAGTACGCAGCTGGCGAAAATTCCAGCCTTCGACCAGGGTCAGGCTGTACTGCACCACCTCGCCACGGCGCCACAGGCTCAACAGATCCAGCGCGGTACTGCCCGGCACGATGCGATACTCGCCGCTGTGCAGGGCCTGCTCGCGCAGGTTGAAACGCCAGTACAGGCGTAGCCAGAAGGCATTGTCCAACACGCCCTCGGCTTCAAGCCGATTGAGCACCCCACCGGGAGTCGCCCCCGCAGGCACCTCGACAAAGTATTCGGCATCGAGCCTGAGTTGCTGCTGCAGGGCACTGTGCTGCTGCCAGGCGGCAAAGGCCACCAGCAGACCCGCCAGGAGTACGGCGCCTTCAAGCAGCAACAGAATTTTCCGAATCACAAATCAGCAGTCCAGTAACGTACGGGCAATGGCCTGCAGTTTACGGGTCAGCGGCCCAACCGGCCAGTCGTGCGTCGCCAGTGCGCGTACCGGCCACACGCCATAGACGCTGTTGCACAGCAGCACCTCGTCGGCAGCCAGCAACTCGGCATAGTCGATATCGCGCACCTGGCAATCGATACCCAGAGCCTGGGCCTGTTCCAGCAGCTCGGCCCGCATCACCCCGGCCACGCCGCAACGCTGCAGATCAGCCGTGATCAGCACACCATTCTTGACCAGAAACAGATTGCTGTAGACGCCCTCGATTACCCGTCCGTGGCCGTCCCGCAGCAGCCCTTCGGCATGCTCGTCATCCTGCCATTCCGCACGGGCCAGTACTTGCTCCAGACGGTTGAGATGCTTGAGGCCGGCCAGCAAGGGCTGCTCGGCCAGACGCGTCATACAGGGGAACAGGCGCACGCCCTGCTCGGCATAGGCGGCCGGGTAACAAGGCAGCGGACCACCCTGCAGAATGCGCCGCGGCTGAGGCGCCGGAGGTGGACCGTAGCCACGCAGACCGTCGCCACGGGTCAGAATCAGCTTGGCCACGCCCTCGCCCAGCTGAGCGCAGAAGGCCTGCAGCTCGGCCTGCAGCAAAACCAGATCCACCGGGATGGCCAAGCGCGCACAGCCCTCGGCCAGGCGCGCCAGGTGACGCTCCAGCAACACTGGCTGGCCGGCGCGCACGGCGATGGTCTCGAACAGCCCATCGCCATAGGCCAGGCCGCGGTCCTGCACGGGCAGATGGGCCGCCGGCGCGCCATCAACCCAGCTCAACATCAGTCGACGAACCGGCGAAATACCAGCGAACCATTGGTGCCGCCAAAGCCAAAGGAGTTGGACAGCGCCACCTCGATCGGCATGGCCTTGGCCTGATGGGCGACGAAATCCAGGTCGCATCCCTCATCCGGCTCGTCCAGGTTGATGGTCGGCGGCGCCACCTGATCGCGGATCGCCAGCACACTGAAGATCGCTTCCACCGCCCCGGCGGCGCCCAGCAGGTGCCCGGTCATGGATTTGGTCGAGCTCACCGCCAGCCTGTAGGCATGCTCGCCGAACACCGACTTGACCGCAGCCACCTCGGCCTTGTCACCGGCCGGCGTGGACGTGCCGTGGGCATTGATGTACTGCACCTGATCGGGATTGATGCCGGCATCGCGCAGGGCATTGCTCATGCAGCGCGCCGCGCCGGCGCCATCCTCGGGCGGCGAGGTCATATGGAAGGCGTCGCCGCTCATGCCAAAACCGATCAACTCGGCATAGATATGCGCGCCTCGCGCCCTGGCATGCTCCAGTTCTTCCAGCACCAGGGCGCCGGCACCATCGGACAGCACGAAGCCATCGCGATTCTTGTCCCAGGGACGGCTGGCCCTGACCGGCTCATCGTTGCGCGTGGACAGCGCCCGGGCCGCACCGAAACCACCCATGCCCAGGCCGCAGGCCGCCATTTCCGCGCCACCAGCCACCATCACATCGGCCTCGCCATAGGCGATATTGCGCGCCGCCATGCCGATGCAGTGGGTGCCGGTTGTGCAGGCCGTGGCGATGGCATAGTTGGGCCCCTGCAGACCCAGATGGATCGACAGAAAACCGGAAATCATATTGATGATCGAGCCGGGCACGAAGAACGGCGAAATGCGCCGCGGCCCCTGCTCCAGCAAGGATTTGCAATTGGTCTCGATATTGGTCAGGCCGCCGATACCCGAACCCATGGCCACGCCGATGCGCTCACGGTTGGCATCGGTCACTTCCAGGCCGGCATCGCGCATGGCCTGAAAACTGGCCGCCAGGCCATACTGGATAAACAGATCGAGCTTGCGGGCTTCCTTGGCGGACAGGTATTCCTCGACATTGAAGCCCTTGACCGAGCCGCCGAAACGGGTGGAGAAGGCGCTCAGGTCCATATGTTCAAGCGGAGCGATGCCACTGCGCCCGGCCAAAATACCCTGCCAGCTGCTCGGCACATCGTTACCCAGCGGCGACAGCATGCCCATACCGGTAACCACGACGCGTCTACGCGACACAGCAATCTCCTTTTCTTATCTGCAACACTTGCACTGCGCTTAAAGAAAAGCCGCACACCTGTTCAGGGAGTGCGGCTTTTCCAGGTCGGGAACCGACGAATACGTCTTAGGCGTGAGCGGTAACGTAGTCGATGGCTTCCTGAACGGTGGTGATCTTCTCAGCCTGCTCGTCCGGGATTTCGGTCTCGAATTCCTCTTCCAGAGCCATCACCAGCTCAACGGTGTCAAGCGAATCGGCACCCAGGTCTTCGACGAAGGAAGCGCTGTTGGTGACTTCCTCTTCTTTAACGCCCAGTTGCTCGGCAACGATTTTCTTGACGCGCTCTTCGATGGTGCTCATATCTTGTTTTCACTCCTATTGGACAAAACCGGGCTGCAATCTGCGGCCAAGTGTATAGAAAGGGTTTTCAGCATTTCAAGGGCAATGCCGGGAGCCCTGGAAACCTATCACTATCTGCCCGAAAGCCTGTTGCAGCTTTATAACGGATTTTAGACAGCCACTATGACAGTTTTCCCGGCGCTCTCGTCACATTTAGCTCATGTACATCCCGCCATTCACAGGGATAGTAGCCCCTGTGACGTAAGCTGCGCCATCGGAAGCGAGAAACGCGACCACCTTGGCGATCTCCTCGGCCTGGCCCAGGCGCGCCAGCGGAATCTGGGTCAACAGCGCCTCGCGCTGCGCATCCGGCAGCTCACGGGTCATGTCGGTGTCGATAAAGCCCGGCGCCACGGCATTCACGGTAATGCCCCGGGAGCCGACTTCACGCGCCAGGGCACGGCCGAAACCCTCCAGCCCGGCCTTGGCCGCTGCATAGTTGACCTGCCCGGCATTGCCCATGGCGCCAACCACCGAACCGATATTGATGATGCGGCCGAAACGGGCCTTGGTCATCCCGCGCAACACGGCCTTGGTCAGGCGATACAGGCTGCTCAGGTTGGTATTGATGACATCGAACCACTCATCATCCTTCATCCGCAGCATCAGGTTATCGCGGGTGATGCCGGCGTTATTAACCAGAATCAGCGGCTGCCCCAGGTGCTGCTGGATATGCTCCAGGGTGCTGGCCACGGATTCGTCATTGCTCACATCCAGCACCAGGCCGGCGCCTTCGATGCCATTCTCCTTGAGGATCTCGGCGATACGCTCGGCCCCCGACGCGGAAGTCGCCGTACCGATCACGATAGCGCCCTGGCGCCCCAGTTCCAGGGCAATTGCCTGGCCGATGCCACGACTGGCGCCGGTTACCAGGGCCACCTTACCTTGCAGACTCATAGCGTTTCTCCTTAATCAGACCAGGGCCGCACGCGCAGCGGCGAAAGCGTCCGGGGTATCCAGGTTATGGGTATTGATGCCTTTTACGCAGCGCTTGTTCAGGCCCGAAAGCACCTTGCCCGGGCCGCACTCGACCAGATCGGTGACACCCTGCCCAGCCAGGCAGACCATGGACTCGACCCAACGCACCGGGCTGTACAGCTGCGCCAGCAGATCGCGCCGCAGCACGGCCAGATCAGTCACCACCGCGGCACTGACGTTCTGCACCAGGGCGATCTGCGGCGCCTGCCAGGCAATCGCCTGCACGGCCTCGGCAAAACGCTCGGCGGCAGGCTGCATCAGCGCGCAGTGGGACGGCACGCTGACCGGCAAGGGCATGGCACGCCTGGCACCACGGGCCTTGCACGCCTCGACGGCACGCGCCACGGCAGCGGCGCCACCGGCGATCACCACCTGGCCCGGGGCATTGAAGTTCACCGCACTGACCACTTCACCCTGAGCGGCTTCGGCACAGGCGGCCAGTACATCGGCATCTTCCAGCCCGAGAATGGCGGCCATACCGCCCTGCCCGGCCGGCACGGCCTGCTGCATCAGCTGCCCGCGGTGCTCGACCAGCTTCACGGCAGCCGCCAGCGGCAGGCTACCGGCCGCCACCAGAGCGGAGTATTCACCCAGGCTATGGCCGGCGACAAAGGCCGGCTGTGCGCCGCCCTCTGCCTGCCACAGACGCCACAGGGCAATGGACGCGGTGAGGATAGCCGGCTGGGTCTTGTCGGTCTGATTGAGCTGCTCTTCCGGCCCCTGCTGGGTCAGCGCCCACAGGTCGTAGCCCAGGGCTTCGGAGGCTTCACCAAAGGTATCGAGAATCAGCGACTGCTGAGCGCCATGCTCAGCCAGCATCGCCAGGGACTGGGAGCCCTGGCCAGGGAAGACAAATGCGAGGGATGCAGACATAGAGGAAGTCCCTAAGGGTCTTGTCGTCGGAGGAAGGTGTCACCCGGCATAGCCAAGCGCAACAAACTGACAGTTGGATGACGGGCCACTGGCCGCAGTCACATCCTATAGCAGGTGTTCGCCCAGTCTACCGTGCAAGCGTTGCGGCAAATTTTCTTCAATCTCCGCCAAAGCTCGGCGAATGGCGCTCTTGAAACCCTCAGGCCCCGCGCTGCCATGACTCTTGATCACAATGCCCTGCAAGCCGATAAAACTGGCGCCATTATGCTGCGCTGGCGCCAGTTCCTGACGTAGACGACGCAACAGCGGCCGCGCCAGCAGCCCCACCAGGCGCGCCAGCAAACCGGCGCGAAACTGCGCCTCGACCCGTCGCGCGATCATATCGGCCAGCCCCTCACTGGATTTGAGCAGGATATTGCCGACAAAACCGTCACACACCACCACATCGGCCTCACCACGGTAGAGCCCGTCGCCCTCGACAAAACCGATGTAGTTGAGACCCTGGGCCTGCTGCAACAGGCTGGCAGCCAGCTTGACCTGCTGATTGCCCTTGATCGGCTCCGTACCCACATTGAGCAAGGCCACCCGCGGCCTGGCCACTCCCAGCACCTCGGCCGCCACAGCCCCCATCACCGCAAATTGATAGAGATGCTCTGCACTGCAGTCGACATTGGCCCCCAGATCGAGCAGCTGGCAACTGCCCGTGGTCGTGGGGATGGCGCTGACCATGGCCGGCCGGTCGATGCCCGGCAAGGTCTTAAGCACATAGCGCGACAAGGCCATCAGCGCGCCGGTATTGCCGGCACTGACACAGGCCTGGGCCCGGCCGTCGCGCACCAGCCCCAGGGCCACACGCATGGACGAATCGGGCTTGCCACGCAGGGCCTGGGCCGGACGCTCGTCCATGGCCACGACCTCGGCCGCCGGCTCAACACGCAGGCGCGCACGATCGACACCCGGATAGCGGGCGATCAGAGGTTCGATAAGGGAGGGTTGGCCGACAAGGACCAGGTGCAGCGAGGGGTATTCAGCCAGGCAGGCAATGCTGGCCGGAACAATGCAGTGGGGACCGAAGTCCCCACCCATTGCATCAATCGCGATGATCGAGGCGGACAAGGATTACTCGTCAGCGCCCTTGTCGATCACTTTGCGACCACGGTACACGCCTTCAGGCGAAACGTGGTGGCGCAGGTGAACTTCACCGGTGCTCTTCTCGACGGACAGAGCGCTAGCCTCGAGGGCGTCATGGGAACGACGCATGTCACGGGCGGAACGGGATTTTTTGTTCTGCTGAACAGCCATAACTGATTAACTCCTAAACGTTTGGGTCACGCTTTAACTGTGCCAATACACTGAACGGGTTGGACCGCGTTACCTCGTCCTCACTCGACTCGGGCTCTTCGAGGCCGGCCGGTTGCTGGCAATCTTTAGGGTCATGAGCCGGGACAATCGGCAAGGCGAGCAACAGCTCTTCCTCGACCAACGCCAGCAGATCCAATGGGTCTTCACCCAATTCAAGCACGTCATAGCCTTTAGGCACTGACTGGGTATTAGCACCTTCCTTCACCACAGCATAATCACAGACACTGTGGATCGGCAAAGTGACCAGCTCCAGACACCGCTGGCAAACCATCTTCACTTCCGTCGCAAGCTCGCTGTGGAAAACCACGGCATTGCGCTCATCACGCTCGAAGACGAACTTCGTGCGTACTGCACCGCCATCATCAGCCAGTGCACCGCAGAGACGCGGCAAATCGATCAGCTGCAGCTCACCTTCGAGGGTGGCGCCGCGATCAGCCAACTTGCGCGGATCTACGTGAGGTGGAATCGGTCCATTTGACATAGGCGGCGCATTCTAGGGATGCAACCCGCCGCTGTCAAAGGAAATTCGGCCTGTCCGCCGGCTGGCGCCCTGGCTAAAATCCCGCGAATTGATAACACCGATAAAAGGAAAAGCCATGCTGCCGTTGCTGCTCGCCTCAAGCTCCCCCTACAGACGCGAGCTGCTCAGCCGCCTGCGCCTGCCTTTCAGTTGCAGCGCACCGGATATCGACGAATCCGCCCTGCCCGGAGAAGCCCCCGAAGCCCTGGTGCAACGCCTGGCCGAGCAAAAGGCCCGCGCCCTGAGCCACAGATTCGACCAGCACCTGATTATCGGCTCGGACCAGATTGCCGTCCTCGACGGACAGATCATCGGCAAGCCCCACAGCTTCGAACGCGCCCGCGAACAGCTGCTCAGCGCCAGCGGCAAGCGCCTGACCTTCCTCACCGGCCTGTGCCTGCTGAATAGCCAGAGCGGCCAGATACAGATCGACTGCATCCCCTTTACCGTGCATTTTCGCGACCTCAGCCTGGCTCAGATCGAGCGCTACCTGCAGGCCGAGCAGCCCTATGACTGCGCCGGCAGTTTCAAGTCCGAGGGCCTGGGCATCAGCCTGTTTCGCAGCACCGAAGGCAACGACGCCAACAGCCTGATCGGCCTGCCACTGATTCGCCTGGTGGATATGCTGCAGGCCGCCGGCGTACAGATCCCGTAACGCAAAAGGCCCGATTCAGAATCGGGCCCCTGCTTTAACGGCAATAGCCTTTAGCAAGCCGTTGAAAAACGTAGGCGAGGTAGGCAAGACAAGGCAAAAGCGGCCGAAAAAGCGGAGTTTACATGTTGTAAATGAGCATTTTGAGGCCGCTTTTAACGCAGTATTGCCAACGCAGGTAGTTTTTCAACGGCCTGTTAGCGCAAAACCGGCCCCTGAAAGCCCATCCACAGCGCCAGATGCTCCGCCACGCTGGAGCCGAAGGCCTTGGCAAAGCGATCCAGCGGGGTTTCCTTGACGGTAAAGTCCACCACCTCCTTCACCCCGATCACCTCACGCGCCACATGGCTGGTATTGCCCAGGGCATCGATCAGGCCCAGCTGCAGCGCCTGCTCACCGGACCAGACCAGGCCGGAAAACAGCTCGGGGTGCTGCTCAGCCTTGAGACGCTCGCCCCGCCCCTGCTTGACGCTTTCGATAAACTGCTTGTGGGTGGTTTCCAGCACCTGATTCCAGAAGCGGGTTTCTGCCTCCTTAGGCGGCTGGAAAGGGTCGAGAAAGGCCTTGTGCTCACCCGCCGTATAGACACGGCGATCAACCCCGAGCTTCTCCATCACCCCGACAAAACCGAAGCCGGCCGCCGTCACACCGATGGAGCCTACCAGGCTGGCCTTGTCGGCATAGATCTCATCCGCTGCACTGGCGATGTAGTAGGCCCCGGACGCCCCGAGATCACTGATCACCGCATACAGCTTGATGGCCGGATATTCGGCGCGCAGGCGGCGGATCTCGTCATATATATAGCCGGACTGCACCGGACTGCCGCCCGGACTGTTGATGCGCAGAATCACGCCCCTGGTATCGCTGTCGGCAAAGGCCGCCCGCAGGCTGCCCACCACATTGTCGGCACTGGCCGACTCCTTGTCGGCGATCATGCCGCGCACCTCGATCAGCGCGGTATGCCCACCCGCCTTGCCGGCACCCTTGTGCAAATCCAGCATGGGGGTAAACAGCGCCAGGGCACCGAACAGGTATACAAAGGTCAGCAGCTTGAAGAAAATCCCCCAGCGCCGCGCCCGGCGCTGCTCCTGCACGCCTGCCAACAGGGTCTTCTCCAGCAGCTTCCAGCTTTTCTCATCGGACTCAGTCGCCGCCGATGCCTTCCATTCATCCGCCATACGCACCCACCTCTATAGACTGTTCTACCACCTGCCCTTCCAGCCAGGCACGCAACTGGGAAAACTCACTGATCGCCAAACGCGGCCCATGCTCACGTAAGGCGTCCAGAGACTGAGCACCATAGCCCACCGCCACCGCATCCACCCCGGCATTGCGTGCCATCAGCAGATCGAAGGACGAATCGCCGACCATCAACGCCCGCCCTGCCGGCACCCGACAATGCTGCAGAATCTCATGCAGCATCAGCGGATCAGGCTTGCTGGCGGTTTCATCGGCGCAGCGCGTGACATCGAAATAATCCAGCCAACCACGCCCCTGCAACACCCGCTGCAGGCCGTGCCGCGTCTTGCCAGTGGCCACCGCCAACCGATAGCCATCGGCGCGAAAGCGCTCCAGCGCTTCAGCCACACCGGCAAACAGGGCTGAAGGCTGCGCCTCCAGCTCCAGATAGCCGTCACTGTAGCACTGGCGAAAACGCTCGATCAGGCGCGGATCATCCAGCTGCGGATAGAGCCGGGCAATGGCCTCGGGCAACCCCAGGCCGATAATCGACTTGACCTGCTCATCCGTGCAACGTGGGACCTCACAGCGATCGGCCGCCCCATGCATGGCCGCAACGATACGACCAATGGAATCGACCAGGGTGCCATCCCAGTCAAAGATCAGCAGCTGATAGTCAGGCACCTAAACGCTCCAGGGTCGCCGCCCACATCTCATCCACCGGCGCCGCCAGCTCCAGGCGCCCACCATCGGGCAGCGGCACAACCAGCTCATAGGCATGCAAAAACAGGCGCTTGCCCCCCAGGGCACGGATTTCCTTGGTGAACTCATCGTCGCCATACTTGCTGTCACCGGCAATCGAGTGCCCGGCATACTGGGCATGCACACGAATCTGGTGCGTGCGCCCAGTCACCGGCTTGGCCTCCACCAGCGTGGCAAACTCACCAAAGCGGCGCAGCACCCGGAAGACCGTAAGCGCCTCCTTGCCTTCGGGATTGACCTCGACCATGCGCTCGCCCGAGCGCAGGTTGCTTTTCAGCAACGGCGCACTGACCTGCTTCTTGGCCGTCGCCCAATGGCCACGCACCAGCGCCATATAGCGCTTGTCCACCCCATCGCCGCGCAGCGCTTCATGCAGATGACGCAACATGCTGCGCTTCTTGGCGATCATCAGCAGGCCCGAGGTGTCGCGATCCAGGCGGTGCACCAGCTCCAGATCCTTGGCCTCCGGACGCAACTGACGAAAAGCCTCGATCACCCCGTAATTCAGCCCGCTCCCGCCATGCACGGCGATACCAGCCGGCTTATTGAGCACGATCAGCGCCTTGTCCTCATAGACAATGGCCGCCTCAAGGCGCTGCAACAAACCCTGAGCCAGCGGCTCCGGCTCGTCGCGCTCGGCCAGGCGCAGGGGCGGCACACGCACCACATCACCGGCCTGCAGCTTGTATTCGGGCTTGATCCGCCCCTTGTTCACCCGCACCTCGCCCTTGCGCAAAATGCGGTAAATCAAGGTCTTGGGCACGCCCTTGAGCTGAGTGCGGAGAAAATTGTCGATGCGCTGGCCGGCAAGTTCCGGTGCAACCTCGATCAGCTGAACGCCGGAGGTTGGAGAGGCAGGAGTAGTCATCGCGCAATCATAGCAATTTTTCATGGATTTGAAGCACTTAATCATTGCTGCTATAGTCGGGGACGCCGCCAAAAGCGGCCTGGTCTGCGGATGATCGCCAAAACTGCCATCCCCAACCTACGCAACCCATTTTGGACGCGAGGCCGTCCGACGGGCTCTTCAGAGATAGACAGGCCGCCAAGGCCGTGAAGCAGTTCGGAAATAAAGCCTCAAGCCACAATGCGCGGCCTGCCCAGCGGGCGGCTGCGGTAAAAGACAACCCGCTGCGGATTTACGCGAGCGGCACCCGATTTTCAGCGATACGTGTAGGGTGGAGATGCACAACTGTTGGTCTGCGTAGCACCTTGCTTTACCAAGACGCCTTATCTCGTCCGCTACCGACAGCTGATTCCTCCTCCTGACTGAGTGCTTTCTGTCACAACAGCGAGCAGGAGACGTCCGTCGCGGCCCAGCATTACTGGCTGCCGCCGCTAGACACTGGAACGATTTACGACCGTTTCTGACGCGCCTGACACCGACCCTGAGAGTCGTGTGTGCCGAACGCCGCTTCCGCCAGCACCGGAAACCGACGGTACTACATGAAAAGAATGCTGATTAACGCAACTCAACCCGAAGAGTTGCGTGTCGCCCTGGTAGATGGGCAAAAACTCTACGACCTGGACATCGAGTCCGGCGCCCGCCAGCAGAAAAAATCCAACATCTACAAGGGTAAGATCACCCGCGTAGAACCCAGCCTCGAAGCCGCTTTCGTCGACTTCGGTTCGGAACGCCACGGCTTCCTCCCGCTCAAAGAAATCTCCCGCGAATACTTCAGCAAGGCCCCCGAAGGCGGCCGCGTGAATATCAAGGACGTGCTCAAGGAAGGCCAGGAAGTCATCGTCCAGGTCGAAAAGGAAGAGCGCGGCAACAAGGGCGCCGCCCTGACCACCTTTATCAGCCTGGCCGGTCGTTACCTGGTACTGATGCCGAACAACCCGCGCGCCGGTGGCATTTCCCGTCGTATTGAAGGTGAAGAGCGCAACGAACTGCGCGAAGCCCTCAACGGCCTGGTCGCCCCCAGCGACATGGGCCTGATCGTGCGTACCGCAGGCCTGGGCCGCTCCAGCGAAGAGATGCAGTGGGACCTCGACTACCTGCTGCAACTGTGGAGCGCCATCAAGGAAGCCTCGCAGGATCGCGCCGCGCCCTTCCTGATCTACCAGGAAAGCAACGTGATCATCCGCGCCATCCGCGACTACCTGCGCCAGGACATCGGCGAAGTGCTGGTCGACAGCGTCGAGGCGCAACAGGAAGCCCTGAGCTTTATCAATCAGGTGATGCCGCAGTACGCCAGCAAGATCAAGCTGTATGAAGACAGCGTGCCGCTGTTCAACCGCTTCCAGATCGAAAGCCAGATCGAAACCGCCTTCCAGCGCGAAGTGAAGCTGCCTTCCGGCGGCTCCATTGTCATCGACCCGACCGAAGCCCTGGTGTCCATCGACATCAACTCGGCCCGCGCCACCAAAGGCAGCGACATCGAAGAAACCGCCCTGCAGACCAACCTGGAAGCGGCCGAGGAAATCGCCCGCCAGCTGCGCCTGCGTGATATCGGCGGCCTGATCGTCATCGACTTTATCGACATGACCCCGGCGAAGAACCAGCGCGCCGTGGAAGAGCGCGTGCGCGAAGCCCTGGAAGCCGACCGCGCCCGCGTGCAAGTGGGCCGTATCTCGCGCTTCGGCCTGCTGGAGATGTCCCGCCAGCGCCTGCGTCCGTCCCTGGGCGAGACCAGCGGCATTGTCTGCCCGCGCTGCAACGGTCAAGGCATCATCCGCGACGTCGAGTCGCTGTCCCTGGCGATTCTGCGCCTGATCGAAGAAGAAGCCCTGAAGGATCGCACCGCCGAAGTTCGCGCCCAGGTACCGATCCCGGTGGCGGCCTTCCTGCTCAACGAGAAGCGCAACTCGATCACCAAGATCGAACTGCGTACCCGCGCGCGCATCGTCATCATCCCCAACGACCACCTGGAAACCCCGCACTTCGAAGTGCAGCGCATCCGCGACGACAGCCCTGAAGCCCAGAGCGGCCAGTCCAGCTATGAAATGGCTGCGGTTGAAGTGGAAGAAGAAAAGCAGGCCGCCGCCACCCGCACCCTGGTCCGCCAGGAAGCCGCGATCAAGGCGACCCCGCAGCGCCCCACCCCGGCGCCCGCACCTGCTGCCGCCGAGCCCGCAGCCACCGCTGCAGCCAGCACCGAACCGAGCCTGTTCAAGGGCCTGGTCAAGTCGCTGGTCAGCCTGTTTGCGAGCAAGGAAGAAGCCAAGCCGGTGGTGATCGAGAAGCCCAGCGGCGAGCGCAAGCAGCGTAATGACGAGCGTCGCAATGGCCGCCAGCAGAACCGCAACCGTGACCGTGGCGGTCGCCGTGACGAAGAACGCAAACCCCGCGAAGAGCGCGGCCCGCGTGAAGAGCGTGCGCCACGTGAAGAACGCCAGCCGCGCGTAGCCCGCGAAGAGCGCGCGCCTCGCGAGGAGCGTGCCCCGCGTGAAGAACGCACCCTGCGCGACGGCGTGGAAGTACGCGAGCCCCAGGAGCTGCGTCAGTCGCGCCCGCCGCGCGAGGAGCGTCAGCCCCGTGAGCGCAAGCCCCGCGAAGAGCGCCAGCCACGCGAACTGCGTGCCCCGCTGGACGCCCCAGTAGAAGTTGCGCAGAACGAAGAAGCCGAAACCGAAGCCCGTGCCGAACGCCCGCAACGCGAACCGCGCCAGCCGCGCCCGCCGCGCGAAGAGCGCCAGCCGCGTAACGAAGCCAGCCCGGCCGATGAAGAAGCGCTCAACAACGACGAGCAACTGCAGGATGACGAGCAGGACGGCAACGAGAACGGCGAACGTCCACGCCGCCGCTCCCGTGGCCAGCGCCGCCGCAGCAATCGCCGCGAGCGCCAGCGCGATGCCAATGGCAACCTGATCGAAGGCAGCGAAGAAGGCGAACAGGTGCAAGCCGCCGCCGACGAGAACGCCGCCCCAGCAGCCGCTGCCGTTACAGCTGCTGTTGCCAGCGTTGCCGTGGAACTGCCGCAAAGCCTGGCAAGCGCAGAGCCTGTAGCCGTTCAGGCTACCGAGGTCGCCGCCGGCGAGGCGCAAGCGCCTGCTGCATCGGTTGTCAGCGAACAGCCAGCTGAGCCCGCCGCCGAAGTAGTTGCCAGCGAAGCAGAAGCAGTGGTCGAAAGCCAGGCCGCCGAAGAGCCGGCTGCAGCCAGCGAAGCTGAGCCAGTGGTTGCGCCGGTGGTTGCGCAGGAGCCTGTGGAGCCGGTTGCCAGCGAAGCCGCTGCCGAGGTTCAGCTGCCGGTAACGCCGGGCCGCGCCCCTAACGACCCCCGCGAAGTGCGCCGCCGTCAGCGCGAAGCCGAGCGTCTGGCCCGTGAAGCAGCCGAAGCGGCCGCTGCCGCGCCTGCCGCGGTCGAGAGCCCGGTCGTGCAGGCCGAAGCAGCACCTGTCCAGGCTGAAGCCGAAGCCGTTAACGTTGCTGAAGCCCCTGCCGCCGAAGTCGTCAGCAGCGAAAGCCAGGCCGAGGTCCCAGCCGAAGCCACTCCGGCTGCCGTCGAGGCCGTGGAGAGCGACGCCGTGAACGAACCTCAGGCCGAGGAAAGTGAGCAGCAGGATCAGGAAGCGGTCAAGCCGCAGATCTGATCACTGTCAGGCGACAAAAAAGGGGGGATGCTTAGGCATCCCCCCCTTTTTTGTACTTCGCAAAACATGGAAACCGCCCGGTAGCCCGGATAAGCCCCGGCGCAATCCGGGATTCCCCCCAGGCTAAGCGGCCTGGCCAGGGCTCTAGATCAGATTGGGCTCGATCTCCAGCGCCACGCCAAAGCGCTCGGCAATATCCGCCTGAATACGCCGTGCCAGCGCCAACAGCTCCTGGCCTGTGGCCTGACCGTAGTTGACCAGCACCAGGGCCTGCAGGCGGTGCACGCCTGCATCGCCTTCGCGGTAACCCTTCCAGCCAGCCCGCTCGATCAACCAGCCGGCAGCCAGCTTGACCTGGCCATCGGCCTGGGGATAGGCCACCAGATCGGCATGCTCCTGGCGCAGGCGTTGTGCATGCTCGGCACTGACCAGTGGATTTTTGAAAAAGCTGCCAGCATTGCCCAGCTGTGCCGGGTCCGGCAGTTTCTCGCTACGAATGGCGCAGATGGCGCGACTCACATCCACAGCCGTGGGCGCGCTGATGCCCTGCTCCGCCAGGCGCTGGCGCACCGGACCATAGTCCAGATGCAGCGCGGCGGCGCGGCTCAGCTGAAAGCGCACGCGCAGGATCACCCAGCGCCCGCTCTCACGCTTGAACAGGCTGTCGCGGTAGGCGAAGGCACAATCCTGCAGGTTGAAATCGCGCAACTCGCCGCTCTGCCGATCCAGCGCGGTCAGGCCCGCGAAGCAATCCTTGAGCTCGACGCCGTAGGCGCCGATATTCTGCACCGGCGCGGCGCCCACTGTGCCGGGGATCAGGCTGAGGTTCTCCAGCCCAGCGAAACCCTGCTCCAGGGTCCATTGCACGAAGGGATGCCAGGGCTCACCCGCCTCCGCCTCGACCACCACGCACTGGCCATCATCGACCAGAATGCGAATGCCGCGACTGGCCATGCGCAGCACCAGGCCCTGCACATCGGCGGTCAGCAGCAGATTGCTGCCGCCGCCGAGCAGCAGCACCGGCCAGCCGTGCGCCTGGGCCTGGCCCAGGGCCTCGACCAGCTGCGGATCGCTCTCGACCTCGACCAGATGACTGGCCCGGGCCTCGACGGCAAAACTGTTGTAGGCCTTGAGCGACACATCCTGGCGTACCTGCAGCATCACAGGCGCCCCCTGAGCTCAATCAGCAGGGCATCGCAGGCCTGCTCCAGCAGGTCGAGCACCTGCTCGAAGCCTTCTTCACCGCCGTAGTAGGGGTCAGGCACCTCATCCAGCGTCAGCTGGTAACGCCGCAGAAACAGGTCCAGTTCGGCCGATTCGCCCTGCGGCTGCAGGCGCTGCAGATGGGCCAGGTTGTTCTGATCCATGGCCAGCACCAGATCGAAGCGCTGGAAGTCCGCCGCCACCACCTGGCGCGCCCGCAGGGCACTGAGGTCATAGCCGCGGCGCAGGGCCGCCTGCCGGGTACGGCTGTCCGGCGCCTTGCCCACATGCCAGTCGCCAGTGCCGGCGGAATCCACCTGGATACGCCCCTCCAACCCCGCCTCACGCAGCTTTTGGCGCAATACGCCTTCAGCCGTGGGCGAGCGGCAGATATTGCCCAGACAGACGAACAAAACGCGCATCAGGCCCCCAGCAGGCGACGAACCCGCTCCAGGTCCTCGGCCGTATCAACCCCCGCGGGCGGCGCTTGCAGGGCATCGGCGACATGGATACGCACGCCATGCCAGAGCGCACGCAGCTGCTCCAGGCATTCGGTATCTTCCAGCCAGCACGGGCCCCAGGCGACGAAATCATGCAGAAACTGGGCACGGTAGGCGTAGATGCCGATATGGCGACGGTAAGGCACCCCAGCCGGCAGGGCCTCGCGGCTCTGGGCCAGGGCATCGCGGGCCCAGGGCAGCGGCGCGCGACTGAAGGTCAGGGCCAGACCAGCCTGGTCGGCGACCACCTTGACCACATTGGGGTTGAACAGCGCCTGCACATCCTCGATGGGCTCGGCCAGGGTGGCGATCGCCGCCTGCGGATTGGCCGCCAGGTTGGCCGCCACCTGATCAATGATTGCCGGCGGAATCAGCGGCTCATCGCCCTGCACATTGACCACTATGGCATCGGGCGCCAGGCCCAGGGCCGTGGCCACTTCTGCCAGGCGGTCGGTACCGGAGTTATGCTCGGGCCGGGTCATCAGCACCTGGGCGCCAAAGCCCTGGCACACCTCAACGATACGCACGTCGTCAGTGGCAACCACCACCTGCTGGGCGCTGCTCTTGCACGCCTGCTCCCAGACATGCTGGATCATGGGTTTGCCGGCAATATCCTGCAGCGGCTTGCCGGGCAGACGACTGGAGGCATAACGGGCGGGAATCACAACGGTAAAGGCAGTGCTCATTTACTTGTCCAGGCGCTCGTCGACGGTCAGGGTACGGGCTTCGCTTTCCAGCATCACCGGGATGCCATCGCGTACCGGAAAGGCCAGTGCATCGGCCTTGCAGATCAGCTCGCTCTTGTCCGCATTGAGCTGCAGGGGGCCCTTGCACAGAGGGCAGGCGAGGATATCGAGCAGTTTCGGGTCCATGGGTAATCCTTGAATTGAAAACAGTGGCGCCGCTCTCGCAGACCTCAGGCGCGCGGCAGCAGCGCTTGCAGGCGCTGGTCGAACCAGGCCAGGAAAGCCGGCGACGGCACGGCATCCACCGCCAGGTACCACCAGTCGTCCGCGGCGAAGGCCCGGCACTTGACCGCATCCTTCTCCGTCATCAGCACCGGTAGAGCCGGGCTGAAATCCAGCAGCTCAGCGCTGTAGGCGGCATGGTCGGCAAAGGCGTGGGCAACAGGCCGCCAGTGTAGCCCTTCGAGGGTCTTGAAGAAACGCTGGGGGTTGCCGATACCGGCCACCGCATGCAGCGCCTGGCCTGGCGGAAAATGGCTGAGGGCATGCGCCTGACCACTGCGCAGGTTGATCAATGCGCGTGGCTGCAGGGTAAAACCGAAGCCATCCTGCGGGTCCTCGGACGCGCCGTTGTACAGCCGCGCATCCACCGTCTGCAGGCGTTCGAGCGGCTCGCGCAGCGGGCCGGCCGGCAGGCAGCGGCCATTGCCAAGGCCGCGGGCGGCGTCGATCAGCACCAGTTCCAGATCACGGGCCAGGCGGTAGTGCTGCAGGCCGTCGTCACTGAGGATCAGGTCCAGCGGCTCGGCCGCCAGCAGGGCTGCCACGGCGCGACCACGATCCGGGTCGATCATCAGCGGTACGCCACTGCGCTGCACGATCAGCAAGGGTTCGTCGCCGGCAACACTGGCGGTCTGATCAGACTGCACCCGCCAGGGCAGTTGCGGCGGCTCGGCGCCATAGCCACGGCTGACCACGCCCACGCGCAGCCCGCGGGCGCGACAATGTTCGATCAGCCAGAGAATCAGCGGGGTCTTGCCGGTGCCTCCGACGGTGATATTGCCCACCACCAGCACCGGCACCGGGGCACGATAGATGGCCCCCTCCCCGGCGAGAAAACGCTGGCGGCGACGCTGCACCACCGCACGGTACAGCCACTCCAGCGGGCGCAGCAGGAGCAGGGCCGGATGGCCCTGATACCAGGCCCGGGTCAGGCTATCGGCCAGGCTCATAAGGGCTTCCGGATCAAGGCGCGGCCTGCGCCTCGACCGTGGTGATGCGCAGATGGGCGAAGCCCAGCTTGCCGGCCGCATCCATGGCAGTGATCACCGCCTGGTGTGGGGTCTTGGCATCGGCGCTGATGATCAGGGGCAGGCTGTTGTCGCCATCGGACTCCTTCTGCAGGGCTGCCATCAGGCTGTTCAGGTCGCTTTTCAGCAGTTGCTGACCATTGAGGGCAAAGCCGCCGTCGGCACCGATCAGCACCTCCAACTGCTTCAACTCGGTCTGCTCCGGCGGCGTGCCACTGGCCGCCTCAGGCAGATCGACCTTGAGCTGGGTCTCGCGGGTGAAGGTGGTGGTCACCACGAAGAACAGCAGCAGGATGAATACCACGTCGATCAACGAAGCCAGGTTGATCTCGACGTTCTCCCGCGGTTTGCGCCGGAACTTCACGCCTTGCCCTCGCCCAGATCCACCTCGCGGTCGCCCTGCACCACTTCCACCAGTTTGATCGCCTCCTGCTCCATGCCCACCACCAGCTCATCGATGCGCCGCTGCAGGTAGCGATGGAAGAACAGCGCCGGGATCGCCACCATCAGGCCAGCGGCGGTGGTAATCAGGGCCTTGGAAATGCCGCCGGCGAGCATCGGCGCATTGGCCATGCCCGAGCCCATAAAGGAGCTGAAGATCTCGATCATGCCCAACACGGTGCCGAGCAGGCCCAGCAGCGGCGCGATACCGGCGATGGTGCCCAGGGCGTTGAGGTAGCGCTCCAGATCATGAATGACCCGGGCCGCCGCTTCCTCGATACATTCCTTCATGATCTCGCGACCGTGCTTGGAGTTGGCCAGGCCCGCGGCAAGGATTTCCCCCAGCGGCGAGTTACCGCGCAGCTCCTTGAGCTTCTGGTTGTTCAGCTTCTTGTCCTTGATCCAACGCCACACCTGGCCCAGCAGATTGGGCGGGGTGATGCGACTGGGGCGCAGGGTCCACAGACGCTCGGCGACGATACCGGCAGCGGCGATTGAACAGAGAATTATCGGCAGCATCATCCAGCCGCCAGCTTTGACCAGTTCCCACACGGTGGCAAATCCCCCTCACAAAAGTGGCGTCACTCTAGCATAGGGTGGTGCCCTCGCCGACCGCCCGGAGGCTCATTTTTCCCGCCAAAAACGTGCGTGGTCACGCAAAGCCTGCGCTTGCTCGAAGGCCCCCAGGCGGATGCGCAGCGCGCCCTGCTCGGCACTGTCATGCACCCGGATACCCAGGCCCCGATAACGGGCCAGCACCTCCGGGGCCGGATGGCCAAAGGCATTGTGGCGGCCGCGACTGACCAGTACCGCCTCGGGCGCCACCTGTTCCAGCAAGGCCATGGACGAAGAAGTGCGGCTGCCATGGTGCGGCGCCAGCAACCAGCGCGCCGACAAGGACAAGCCGCTACCCAGCAGCGCCCGCTCGGCCGCACTGTCGATATCACCGGTCAGCAGCAGCGCCTCGCCACCAGCCTCGACGCGCAACACGCAGGAGGCCTGATTGCCATCGCGCGCTGCCGCCCATTGCCAGGTGCTGAACTGCACGCCGTCCCATTGCCACTGCCGCGCCTCGCAGGGCTCGGCGGCCAGGCTGGCGGGCAGGCGCGCCGGTTCGCCACTGACTACCCGCGCCACCGGGAACTGACGCTGCAGGGCAGGCGCTCCGCCGGCATGATCATTGTCGGCATGGCTGAGCAGCATCAGGTCCAGACGCTGCACCCCCAGGGCACGCAGCGATGGCAGGACGATCCGCTCGCCGGTGTCGAAATCGCCAAAACGCGGTCCGGCGTCATACAGCAGTGCATGCCCATGGGTGCGCAGCAGCAGCGCCGAGCCCTGCCCTACATCCAGCATCCACAGCTCCGCCTGGCCCATGGGTGGGCGCGTCTGCGGGGTGAAGAACAGCGGCAGGAGCAGGACCAGCCCCAGGCTGCGCAAGGGGATGCCCGGCGGCAGCAGGATAAGGAAGGCGCCCAGCAGCACCAGCCCCCAGCTCCATAGCGGCAGCTGACTCGGCAACCAAGCCGGCAGCCAGGCAGCCAACTGCCCCAGCACGCCGAACAGCCCATCGAGCAGGCCGCCGGCCAGCCACAGCAGCCCGGCGCCCAGCCAGGGCACCGGCAGCAGCAGCGTGCCGAGCAAGGCCAGGGGTACCACCAGCAGCCCCACCACCGGCACGGCCAGCAGATTGGCCAGCGGACCACTGACACTGAGCGGCAGACCCAATGCCAGCAGCAGTGGCATCAGGCCCACCGCCATGGCCCATTGCGCGCGCCCCAGGCTGCGCCACCAGGGCCAGCTGCCCAGGCGACCGGCGAAGATCAGAATCAGCCAGGCCACCGCCCCGAAAGACAGCCAAAACCCCGGCTGCAGGCTGGCCAGAGGCTCCAGCAGCAACACCCCGAGCATGGCCAGCCCCCAGGGCAGCCACACACCCAGGTGGCGAAAACGCCAGCGCCACAGCAGGACCAGGGCCACCATCACACAGGCCCGCTGCACCGGCACCTGAAAACCCGCCAGCCAGCCGTAAGCCAGGGCGCCGAGCAGCGCCAGCGCACAAGCGACGGGCAACCAGGGCCACTGCCGCGGCCAATAGCCCAGGCGCGCCAGACCGGCCACCAGGCCATAGAGCAGGCCGGCCAGCAAGCCGACATGCTGACCGGAAATCACCATCAGGTGCACCGTGCCGGTATTCTGCAGGACCCGCCAGTCGGCGTTGGACAGACCCGAGCCGTCCCCCACCACCAGCGCCGCCAGGGCACCCTCGCGGCCATGGGCCGGGGTGGCCAACAGGCGCTGGCGCAGGCGGTCGCGCCAGGCCCCCGTACCACTGGCCGGATGCAGCAGCTCGCCGCTTTTCACCGTGCCGGTGGCGCCGATACGCTGCGCCAGCAGCCAGGCCTCGTAATCGAAGGCCTGGGGATTGACCAGACCATGGGGACGCTTCAGACGCACGGCCAGGCGCCAGGTTTCACCAGCCTTTAGCGGCGGCCCGCCATACCAGGCCAGACGCAAACGGCCGGGCAGCTCGGCACGGCGCGATTCGGCGTCCTGCATCTGGAAGCGCACCACGCCCCGGCCCACTTCCGGCAGGCCCACCACCTGCCCCTGCAGCCACAGGGTGCGCCCGTCCAGCGCCGGACTCAGGCGCTCGTCCAGGGCCCACTGGGCCGACACACAGGCCCAACTCAGCCCCAGCAGAAACAGCCCCAGCCAGTACAGGCGCCAGGGCAACAGCAGCACCCCGCACAGGGCCATGGCATACAGCGCCCAGCTTGGCGGCAGCTGCGGCAACCAGCGCAGCACCAGTAACCCGGCCAACAACGCCACCATCCCTATGGGCATCGACACGCTCCCTGCGTCTGCTCTGCACCCCCGATACTTATTTGCTGACACAAAGTGTAAAAGCAGTCAGGGGCTAATCGGTGCATAATAGCGGCGCTTTTATTCGCCCGAGATTTTTCATGCCGCGTCGTTTATTCAAGCGCTACATGCCCAACCCGCAGCTCATCAAGGACAATCAGTCCCTGCGCTTTCTCGGTGCCTTGATCCACGACCCCAACCTCTGGCACCTCAATCGCCACTCCGTGTCGCGCGCCATGGCCATTGGCCTGTTCTGGGCCATGATCCCCATGCCCATGCAGATGCTCGCCGCCGCCATCATCGCCATACCGGCCCGGGCCAACCTGCCGATTTCCGTGGGCCTGGTCTGGCTGACCAACCCGGTGACCATGCCGGCGATCTTCTACTGCAACTACAAACTCGGCGCCTGGCTGATGAACACCCCGGCCATGCATATGCCCGAACATATCAGCCTGAGCTGGATCACCCAGATGCTGCAGACCCACTGGCAGCCCCTGTACCTGGGCTCACTGGTGCTGGCCGTGGTACTGGCGATCATCGGCTACTTTGCCACCAACGCCTACTGGCACTGGTGGGTCCGGCACAGCTGGCGCAAACGCCAGGAAAAGCGCCGCAAGCGCGATCAGCAGCAATAGAACGAAAAAGGCCATCAAACGATGGCCTTTTCTTTTATTCGTAGCGCAGCGCCTCGGCCGGCTGTACCTGAGCCGCCCGCCATGCCGGGTACAGGGTGGCGAGAAAACTCAGACTGAAGGCCGCCGAACAGATCAGCAGCACATCCGACACCAGCAACTGCGACGGCAGGTTGCTGATGAAATAGACATCCGAACTCATCACCTGCTGGCCGCTGATACGCTCGATCCAGCCCACCAGTTCACTGACATTGAGCGCGGCAAGAATGCCCAGCAGCGCACCGATCAGGGTACCTATCACCCCGATCACCGTGCCCTGCACCATAAAGATGCCCATGATCTGCCGCGGCGTCGCCCCCAGGGTGCGCAGGATGGCAATATCCCCGCCCTTGTCGGCCACCACCATGATCAGGGTGGCGATGATATTGAACGCCGCCACCGCCACGATCAGCAGCAGGAGCAGGCCAATCATGGTCTTCTCCATCTTCATGGCACTGAACAGGCTGCCCTGGGTCAGGGTCCAGTCGCTGCTGCGGTAGCCCTCCCCCAGCGCCGCAACGACGCCAGCGGCCACCTGGGGGGCCTGATACAGGTCACGCAGCCTGAGCCGCACACTCTGCACCTGCCCCGGTTGCAGACGCTGGATATGCGCCGCGTCGGCGACATGGATCAGCGCCAGGGAACTGTCCAGCTCAGCGCCAACCTTGAAGATACCCACCACATTCAGGCGCTGCATGCGCGGGCTGATGCCGCCCGGTACGCTGCTGGGTTCCGGCACGATCAGCGCCAGCTTGTCGCCGACCCGCAGCTGGAAACGCCGCGCCGTGATCTCGCCGATCAGCACACCGAACTCGCCTTCACGCAGGTCACTCAGGCGCCCCTGCTGCAGATGTTCGCCGATGATCGACACCTGGCTCTCCAGGGCCGGCTCTATGCCCTGCAACTGCACCGGCTGCATGGCGCCCCGGTAGGACAGCATGCCCTCCAGTTCGGCAAAGGGGACCGCGGCCAGCACCTGTGGGTGTTGGCGCGCCACATCCGCCACCGCTTGCCAGTCATCCAGCGCCTGCCGGCCAGCGATGCCGGCATGGGGCACCATGCCGAGGATGCGCGTGCTCATTTCCTTCTGAAAACCGTTCATCACCGACAGCACCAGGATCATGGCCAGCACACCCAGGGCCAGACCGATCATGGAGGTCATGGAGATAAAGGAAATGAAATGGTTGCGCCGCTTGGCGCCGGTATAGCGAATGCCGATAAACAGGCTGAGGGGACGAAACATCAGATGCTCACCAGTTTGCCGTCCTGCAGATGCAACACGCGATCCATCTGCCGGGCCAGAGCCATATCGTGGGTGACCACGAGAAAGGCTGTCTGCGAAGAGCTGCTGAGCTCCTTCATCAGCTCCTGAATACCCTGGGCCGTGTGGTGATCCAGGTTGCCGGTGGGCTCGTCGAGCAGCACCAGGCCGGGGCGATTGACCAGGGCGCGGGCGATGGCCACCCGCTGGCGCTCGCCACCGGACAGCTCGGCCGGTTTGTGCGCCAGGCGATGACCCAGACCAACCCGCTGCAACAGGGCGGTGGCCCGCTCGCGGGCTTCGCCGATCGCAGTCTTGCCGATCAGCAGCGGCATGCACACGTTCTCCAGAGCGGTGAACTCCGGCAGCAGGTGATGAAACTGGTAGACGAAGCCCAGAGCCCGGTTGCGCAGCAGACCGCGCTCGCGTTCATTGAGCGCCGACAGCTCCTCCCCTGCCAGCCATACGCTGCCGCTGCTGGGCGTATCCAGGCCACCGAGCATATTGAGCAGGGTGCTCTTGCCCGAGCCGGAACTGCCGACGATGGCTACCCGCTCGCCTGGATGCAGTTCCAGTTGCAGATCGTCCAGCACCACCACCGACTGCGGGCCTTCCTCGTAACGCTTGCCGAGGTTGCGACAACTCAATACTGCGTTGTTTTGCATAAGCGGGTCACTCATAACGTAGCGCCTCGGCGGGCTGGGTACGGGCCGCGCGCCAGGCCGGATAAAGGGTGGCGAGAAAACTCAAGAGCAAGGCCGCGCCGCATACCAGCAGCACGTCCTGCAGCATCAGCTGGGAGGGGATGTAGTCGATGAAATACACATCGGCGTTAAGAAACTGGATGCCCAGCAGTCTTTCCAGGGCGGCGATGGCGCTGCTGACATTCAAGGCTGCCCAGATACCCAGGGCCGCGCCTATGGCCGTGCCGAACACCCCGATCACCGTACCCTGCACCATAAAGATCGCCATGATCTGCCGCGGCGTTGCCCCCAGGGTACGCAGGATGGCGATATCGGCTTTCTTGTCGGTCACCACCATGACCAGGGTGGAAATGATATTGAAGGCCGCCACCGCCACGATCAGCAGCAAGAGCAGGCCGATCATGGCCTTTTCCATGCGGATCGCCTGGTACAGATTACCGTGGCTGCGGGTCCAGTCACGCGCGTAGAAATCCCCCTGTTCCAGGCGCTGGGCCAGCTCCCAGGAGATACGCGGGGCCTGGAACAGGTCGGCGAACTTCAGGCGCAAGCCCTGCACCTGATCCGGTTGCCAGCGCTGCAGCCGGGCCAGATCCTGCACATGGGCCAGGGCCAGGTGACCGTCCACCTCGCCGGCACCGACATGAAAGATACCCACCACGGTAAAGCGCTTGAGGCGCGGGAACATGCCCGCCGGGGTCACCGTCACCTCCGGGGCGACGAAGGTGACCTTGTCGCCCAGTCCGACACCCAGCTTGTCCGCCGCCCGATCCCCCAGCACCATGCCGAACTCGCCAGCCTGCAGATCCGCAAGCCGGCCCTGACGGAAGAAATCGGCAATGATCGAGACCTTGATCTCCTCGGCGGGATCCACGGCATTGATCAGCACCTTCTGCACCTGCCCTTCATGGGTCAGCAGCCCCTGCATCTGGCTGAACGGCGCCACGGCCAAAACCTGCGGGTCGCCCTGCACCTCGGCGGCCAACCCACGCCAGTCCTGGATCGGGGTGATGCTCTCAAGCGTCGCATGGGGCACCATGCCGAGCACCCGGGTGCGCATCTCATGGTCGAATCCATTCATCACCGACAACACCAGGATCATCACCAGCACACCCAGTGCCAGACCGATCATCGAGGTCAGGGAGATAAAGGAAACGAAGTGGTTGCGCCGCTTGGCACGGGTATAGCGCATGCCGATAAAGGCAAACAAAGGTCTGAACATGGGGAGGGGCTGATTCGAGGGAAAAAGAAACGTCCTTGTGGCGGGTCGTGGCGTGCAGCCTTACACTCTGACAACCACAGCTGCCATGGGTTCGCCATGCCGACTCAAGATGAAGAAGACCGCCGCGAATACTATCGTATCGAGGATACGATCGCACTGGAATTCAGCCTGCTTTCCGGTGCCGAGGCACTGGCCAGCGATGAGCTTCACGACAACTCCCCGCTCTTCAACCTGCTCAGCGACCTGCATCTGACGGACTTCGAATCGCAGCACCTGCTACGCCATATCAGCGAGCGCGACCGCACCCTGGCCAACTACCTCAAGGTGATCAACAAGCGCATCGACCTGCTCGCCCAGGCCGTGGCCCAGAGCCTGCTACGCGATATCGGCGCGCCGCGGCGGGTCAGCCTGTCCGAGGGTGGCGTGAGTTTCAACAATGCCCAGCCCGTGCCTGCCGGCAGTCATCTGGCCGTAAAAATGGTGCTGATGCCCCAGGCCCTGGGCCTGCTGCTGCGGGCCAAGGTCGTACACTGCCGCCCCCGTGGCCAGCAGTTCGAAATCGGCACCGAGTTCGAATCCTTGACCGATGCCCAGCGCCAGTTGCTCGCGCGGCACATCCTCCAGCGCCAAGCCCTGGAGCGTCGCCAGGCTCGCGAACAACCCTGATGCCGGAGCCCCGAACATGCCTGCCCTGCCCCTGCTACTTGCCCTGTTGCTGCCCCTGCCACTGCTGGCAGACACCCTGATCATTCCCATCGGCGAGCAGGGTCGCGAGGCCACGCTACCGCCACTGCCACGCCTGGGCGAATCCAAGCGCGCCGTACTGGAGCGCTTCGGTCTGGCCGACGAGGAACACCCAGCCGTGGGCAAACCGCCCATCAGCCGCTGGGATTACCGCGAATTCAGTGTCTATTTCGAGTACGACCATGTGATCAACAGCGTGCGCCATCACCAGCCGCGCTACCTGGAATCCCTCAAGGAGCCACAGTGACGCTTATCTACGGCCATCGCGGCGCCAAGGGCGAAGCACCGGAAAACACTCTGGCCAGTTTTCAGCGCTGCCTGGAGCACGGCGTGACCCGCTGCGAGCTGGACCTGCATCTGTCCCGTGATGGTGAGCTGATGGTGATCCATGACCCAACGCTCAAGCGCACCACGGGCCTGCGCGGCAAGGTGATCGAACATGACGCCGCCGAACTGGTGCGGCACGATGCCCGCCTCGGCGGCCCGGGCTGGCGTCACCCCTGCCCCATTCCGCGCCTGAGCGAACTGTTCGAGCAATGCGCCTTCGACCACTGGCAGCTGGAAGTCAAAAGCGCCTCGAAAACCCGTGCCCCACAGCTGGTCAGGGCAATCGACGCCCTGGTCAGGCAGCACGGCCTGGAACAGAAGGTGTGCATCACCTCCAGCTCCCGGCAGGTGCTGCGTGCCGCTCAGCAACTGGCCCCCCAACTGCAGCGCGGTCTGGTCGCCGAATATGCCTGGCTCGACCCGCTCAAGGTGGCCCGCCACTACGGCTGCCAGTTGCTGGCCCTGAACTGGACATTGTGCACCCCGGAACGCCTGCTCAAGGCGCAGAAACAGGGCCTGCACGTATCGGTCTGGACGGTCAATGAGCCCGCCTTGATGCGCCGCCTCGCCGACTTCGGCGCCGACAGCATCATCACCGACTTTCCCGGCCTGGCGGCACGCACCCTCAGCCCATAACGCAAAAGCCCGCAGCACTGGCCGCGGGCTTTCTTAGTGCACCGTCACTCAGGCGGTGGCTGGCTTACGCAAGCCCAGGGCACGGTCGACCATCACCGCCAACAGCAGGGTCAGCAGCACCGGCAGCAACCAGCCCAGGCTCTGTTCGGCCAGGGGCAGCTGGCTGAACCAGGCCGGCACCTTGGCGCCCCAACCCGCAGCGGCCAGGCCATCGACCATACCGAAGACCAGGGTAACCGCCATCACCGGGCGAAATACCCGTGCAGACGACAGCCAGAAGCCATCCAACAGACTCAACGCCACCAGGACAATGGCCAGCGGGTAGAGCCCCACCAGCACGGGGATGGAGAAGCTGATCAACTGGGTCAGACCCTGGTTGGCCACCAGCAGGCTGAACAGGCCAAAGCCCACTACCACCGTGCGATAGGACAGCGGCAGCAGCTTGCTGAAAAACTCGCCGCAGGCCGTCAACAGGCCCACTGCAGTGGTCAGACAGGCCAGGGTAATCACCACGGCCAGCAGCAGGCTGCCTGCCGTACCGAAGGTGTGCTGCACATAAGCGGTCAGAATCTGCACGCCGTTCTGCGCCTCACCGGCAATCCCCTGACTGGTGGCACCGAGGTAGAACAGCGCCATATAGACCAGCGACAGCCCCACGGCGGCAATCAGGCCGGCAATCATCGAGTAACGCGTCACCAGGGCGGTGTCACTGACCCCACGATCACGGATAGCCGTGGCGATCACGATGCCAAACACCAGCGCCCCCAGGGTATCCATGGTCAGATAACCTTGGAGAAACCCCTGCAGCATGGGCGCCGCCTGATAATCCGGCGCCACCTCACCGATTTCGCCGGCCGGCAGCAGCAGTGCAGCGCCGCCCAGTACCAGCAAGGCAGCCAGCAGCACCGGGGTGATGAACTTGCCAATACGATCCACCAGCTGCCCCGGATTGAGGGCCAGAAACAACACCGCGGCAAAATAGGCCAGGGTATAGATCAGCAAGGCACTGCCGCTGTTGCCGACAAAGGGCACCACGGCCATTTCAAAAGACACCACCGCCGTGCGGGGCGTGGCAAACAAAGGCCCGATGGCCAGGTAGACCGCTACCGCAAAGAGCACCCCGGCATAGTTGCCCAGGGGCGCCGTCAGTTGCGCCATGCCACCGCCCACCCGCGCCAGGGCGACAATGGTCAGCAGCGGCAGTCCGACGCCGGTCAGCAGAAAGCCCAGCGCCGCCAGGCCGATGTTTTCACCGGCAGCCAGACCGGCGCTGGGAGGGAAGATGATGTTGCCGGCCCCGAGGAACAGGGCAAAAGTCATAAAACCGAGGGCGAGGATATCCGGTCGTTTCAACGCATTCATGGAAGAGCAGTACCAAAGCAGGAAGTCTTGAGGGAGCCGTGTTTCCCGGCTCATGACCGGGAGCGGGGCCAGCAGGGTCACAGGCCACTCACGCCAGCGCCACTCGCCCTTGTGGGGCCTGCGCTGAATAAGTCGCGCACCTTAATGCAAGGGATGCGGGTCGGCGAGCCATGCCGGTCGCGGCGTCGGACCAGCGCCCGTACATGTCGCATTCCTGTAACTTGGCTCTCTCGCGCGCCCTCAGGTCTGAAACTGCTCGATCAGACGACTCAGCTGGTTCTCCAGCTCGCGAATGCTCTGGGCGGCCGCTCGGGTCTGCTCCACGGTCGTATAGGTGTCTTCGCTGATAGTGTTGGCGCGCACCACACCAGCCCCCACATCCTCAGCCACCTTGGCCTGCTCCCCGGCCGCCGCGACCAACTGCTGGACACTCTGATCAATGGCATCCACCGCCTGCGTGATGCGCAGCAACGACTGACTGGTCTGCTCGGCGCTGCCATGGGCCAGCGCCACCGCCTGCCGACTCTCCCCCATCATCTCGATGCAGGACTGGCTGCGTCGCTGCAGGGTCTGGATGATGCTCTGAATTTCCTCGGTAGAACTCTGGGTACGCTGCGCCAGGCTACGCACCTCGTCGGCCACCACCGCAAAGCCCCGTCCCTGGTCCCCAGCCCGCGCGGCCTCGATGGCAGCATTGAGGGCGAGCAGGTTGGTCTGTTCGGCAATCGAACCGATCACCGCCAACACCGAACCGATGCGCTCGCTGTCGCTGCCCAGGGACTCGATCACCTCGGCCAGCCGGGCCACCTTGTCGGTCAGGCTCTGCATGGCCTGGCGATTGCCCTCCACGCAGCGCATGCCCTCATCCGCCGCCGCACGGGTTTCACGCGACAGCAACTGCCCCTGCTCCGCACTCTGCGCCATTTCCTGGGCACTGGCAGCCATCTGCACCATGGCCGAGGCAATCTGCGCACTTTCATCACGCTGCTGCTCCACATCATGATGAGCCCGCTGCGCCGACTGCTGTAAATCCTCACCCGCCTTCTCCAGGGTATGGGAGGCCAGTGCAACCTCGGATACCGTCGCACGGATCTTCTCGACAAAGGTATTGAAGCTGATCGCCAACTGCCCTAGATCATCCTGCCCGCGCACGGGCAGGCGCCTGGTCAGATCACCCTCGCCCTCGGCCATATCCTGCAACATCAGGTTGATCTGACTCAGTCCCTGCACCAGGGCGCGCCCCACCCCATAGGCGAGCACGGCACCGAACAGCAGTGCCGCCAGCAAGAGGCTCCACAGCAGCTGATTGACCTGCAGCACCGTCGTATCTGCCGCCTGGGACGCCTCCTGCATACCCGCCATCAACTGCTGCTGCAGGCGGCGGGCAAGGTCTGCAATCTGCGGATCGATACGGTCCATCTGCTGCAAAGCAGCATTGCGCTGATTGACCAGCACCACCACCTGATCCGCAGCAACCTTGTAGCGCTCCAGACTATCCAGGGCCTGGGTAAGCTGGGCCGTCAGGCGTTCGCTGCTGCTGCGATCACGCAGCACGCTGACCATACTGCGGGCATTATCCAGTTCGCGGGAAAAGGCCTTGACCTGGGCTTCCTGATTTTCCTGCAGAAACTGATAGAGGTATTGGCTACCCAACAACAGATGACGCATGGCCGCACTGGCGTAGAACACCGCATCCAGGTTGAAACTCTGTTGGGCATTGGTCAGTACAGCGGACAACACCTGCTCAATCGCCGGACCGTGCTCGCTTAACTCCCCCCCGAGCAACGCCTGGCGCTGCCGACTCAGAGGCACCAACTGCGTGCGAAACAGATCACTGTACTGACCATGCAATTGCTGCATCGCCTCAAGCAGTCGTTGCTGCTCGGGTTCGTGCAGGCGCGCCGCTGTTTCCTGCAAAGCCCCACGCAAGCGGCCGTCCAGTTCGGCAAACAGGGTTTCTGCTGCAACATCTCCGGTACGCGCATACTGACTAACCGACAACTGTAAGCGCGCCATGTTGTCACTCACTTGGGCCACCCAGTCGATGCTCGGCCCCAGATCCCGCGTCACCACTTCAACCCGATCGGCGACATTGCGCAAGGACAAGGACGACACCCCGCCCAGCACAAGCAAGAGCATGCACAGCACGAACGGCACAATGGCAATCTTGTAGGCGATACGTAGGTCAGCAAACCAGCCCATAGAGCAACTCCCCGGTAGCGAACGCAAGGACACAACGCTCCACAGCCATATCGACTGCAACGCGCATGTCTTGAGCCTATAACCCTTTCGGGGGAAATGCTTAAGCGAAGGCGACTTATTGCGTCGCAGAAAGTCCCACAGTAGGCTTTCATTGCGCACAAAGTAAAACCCCCGATCAGTTACCTGATCGGGGGTTTCGGTGTAGGTGCTTGACGATGACCTACTCTCACATGGGGAGACCCCACACTACCATCGGCGATGCATCGTTTCACTACTGAGTTCGG
>Ga0209207_1000178_pt1 | contig 46970 bp, 51 predicted proteins | sample SaghotsprinmetaG_FD_184140 | JGI IMG/M metagenome (GOLD analysis project Ga0209207, IMG submission 184140) | Hot spring microbial communities from South Africa to study Microbial Dark Matter (Phase II) - Sagole hot spring metaG (SPAdes) (version 3) | ecosystem: Environmental > Aquatic > Thermal... | reverse complement strand
CAATCGGCGCCATCTGCTCGGCCAGTTGTTCGATACCGCGACTGGCGGCCTGGATGCTGCCGGCGCTGTGCTGCACCTTCTCGCCGGCATGCTGGGCCAGTTCACTGGCGTAGTGCATATCCGCCTGACTGTGCTCGATGGCCTCCAGCAGCGCCGCCAGTTGCTGCTGCAGTTCGCTCCACTGCGGCGCGGGTGCAGGCACAGGCTCGATCAGCAACGGCTCGGGTTGCCGGGACGGCGGCTCGATAGGCGCCAGATCGGGATAGCTGATTTCCAGCGGCTGGCTGGGGGCCTGGGGCCGCGGGCAAAGCGCGGCCATGCCCAGGCTGAACACCAGCACCAGCAGGACCATAGCCTGCTGCAACTGACCCTCGGCGAAGAACAGCTGCACGCAGCCCAGCAGTGCGGTGGCCAGGGCCAGCAGGGTGGCGGGGAAACTTGATGACATAGGTGCCTCCACAGAATGGCGCGCCCCGTAACGGGCGCGCCAGCGCGCTCAGCAGGTTGTTAAAGGAGGTTCCAGCTATAGCTAAGAATCAGCCGGTTCTCGTCGATATCGGTGCGGTAGTTGGAGCGCGCGGTGACGTTGCGCACGCGTACGCCGAGGCCCTTGAGGGCACCGTTCTGCACCGTGTAGCCGATATCCAGATCGCGTTCCCAGTCCTTGCCCTCATAGCGTGGGCCGCCGCGGTTGGTGGCCTGAGCATCGACATTGTCGCCACGGATATAGCGCACCCCGGCCACCAGGCCGGGCACGCCCAGGGCGGCGAAGTCATAGTCGTAGCGCAGCTGCCAGGAACGCTCATCGGCCGATGCGAACTCGTAGGTCGGCACTTCGTTGCCCAAGGGGCTGACATTGGCAAATACCCGTGGGAAAGCCTGATCGCCAAATATCGCCTGGTAACCCAGGTAGAAGGTGTGGCCGCCGTGCTTGGCCGAGAGCAGGGCAAACAGCGCCTGGTTGTCGATATCACCCAGCAGGCGCTTACCGTTTTCGCCCGAGTCATAGAAACCGAGGTTGGCGCCCAGGGTCCAGGCGCCGAGCGGCTGGCTGTGCTTGAGGCTGACAAAACGCTGGTCGTAGATATCTTCGAGCTGGGCGTACCAGGCGCCTACCGAGGTGCGCCCGGCATTGAAGGCATAGTCGGCGCCGGCGTAGTTGAAGGCATCGCTGGTCGCCGCGCGCTGCGGCAGATGGCCGAGCATGGCCAGCATCTTGTCGTCGCCGGACTCGTTGCGCAGGCTGGTGGAATTGAGGTGGCCGGCCTGCAGGGTCAGCCCGGTCAGCTCGTTGGAGACGACACTGACGCCCTGGTAGCTGGGCGGCAGCAGGCGGATATCCGAATGCACCAGCACCGGCAGATTGGGCTGCAGCTCGCCCACTTTCAGCTCGGTCTTGGAGACGCGCAGCTTTGCCGCCAGGCCCAGGCGGCTGTACTCGTCGGCGGCCTCACCATCCTCCTGCAGCGGCAGCAGGCCGGTATTCACCCGGCCGCGCCCGCTGTCGAGCTTAAGGCCCAGAACACCGATGGCATCCACGCCAAAGCCGACCGTGCCCGGCGTATAGCCGGATTTCACATTGAGGATAAAACCCTGGGCCCACTCCTCGGCCCTGGACTGTTGGTTGGGCCCGACTATGTCGGAAAAGTCGCGGCTGAAGTAGTAGTTGCGTGCCGTCAGGGTGGCAGTGGCGTCTTCGATAAAACCGCCCTCCCCGGCCTGGCTCAGGCTCGGCAGGCAGGCAGCTATGGCGGTGGACAGCAGACAAAGGCGTGGACGGTGGTTCATGGTTGGTGTGCTCTTGTTGTTATCGAGATTGCAGAAACCCGCCCGGCAGCCATGGGACGGCCGGTTGGGAGGATGGATCGGATCGATTGGGGTTATGTACCCGTTGGACGGGGCGCCGTAGGGTGCGCTGTGCGCACCGATATCCGTGGCAATGCTTGGTGCGCACAGCGCACCCTACGGCCGTCTTAGTCGCGCAGCGGCGCGGCCCGCGGGTTGTTCGCGGTAGCCGGCAACTGGCGCCGCGCACGCAGCAGCAGATGCGCGGCCAGACCGAACAGCAGGCCCCAGAACACCGCCGACAGGCCGATAAAGCTCACCCCGGAGGCCGTGACCAGAAAGGTGAACAGCCCGGCGTCGCGCTCGGCCGGATCACTCAGGCTGCGCGCCAGGGCTTCGCTAAAGGCACCGTACAGCGCCAGGCCGGCCAGGGCAGCGATCAGCGCGGCGGGAAAGGCGGCGAACAGCGACACCAGGGTGGCGCCGGCGCTGCCCAGCAGCAGGTAGGCCAGGCTGCCGGACACGGCGGCCATATAGCGCCGTTTGGGATTTTCGTGGGCCTCGCGGCCGGTACAGAGGCTGGCGGTAACCGCCGCCAGGTTCAGGCCGTGGCAGCCAAAGGGCGCCAGCAGCGCCCCGCCCACGGCGCTGGCGCCAATGATCGGGCTGGCCGGGGTTGAGTAGCCGGCATTGCGCAGCACCGCCATGCCCGGCATAAATTGCCCGGTCAGGGCCACCAGCACCAAGGGCAAGGCCAGATTGAGGGTGGCGCCGAGGCTGAACTCGGGGACGATCCACTGCGGCGTGGCCCAGTCCAGCACCAGCGCCTCGCCGCGCAGCTGGCCGCCGAACAGGGTCAGCGCCGCGCCCACGACCAGTACGCCGGCCACCGCATAGCGCGGCGCCAGGCGCCGCAGCAGCAGGTAGGTGACGAACATGCTGGCGATCAGCACGGGCTGCTCGGGCAACGCCTTGAACACTTCGATGCCGAAGGCGAACAGAATGCCGGCCTGCAGGCCGGCGGCAATCGAGCCGGGCAGTTTGGCGATCAGGCGGTCGAAGCTGCCGCTCAGGGCGATCAGCAGCAGGATCAGGTTGGCGATCAGGTAGGCGCCGATGGCCTGGTTCAAACCCAGGCTGGGCAAGGCGCCGACCAGCAACGCGCTGCCGGGGATCGACCAGGCGATCACCACCGGGGTGCGGTAGCGCAGGCTGAGGACAATGCCCAGCACACCGCTGCCGATGGAAATGGCCCAGACCCAGGACGACAGCAGTGCCTGGCTCAGGCCGGCGCTGTCCGCGGCCTGAAAAATCAGCACCAGCGGCCCGGCATAGGAAATGGTGGTGGCCAGCAAGCCGGCCAGCAGTGCGGTCAGGCTGAAATCGTTAAGCAGGGCTTTCATGGTCCCTCGCAAGGTCAGGCTGGCGTCCCTCGTAGGGGACGCTCTTGTTGTAGGGTGCGCCGTGCGCACCGACCAGGCCGCGCATCGTGGACATGGTGCGCACGGCGCACCCTACGGAATCGGCGCAAGACCGAAGGATCACGCGCCCTGCAAGGCCCGCGGCCGGGCGCTGCGCTGTTCGGCCTTGGCGCTCGGCGCTTTCTGCAGCACGAAGTCGAACGTCAGGGTGGCGAAGCGCTTGCCGTCGACACCACGGTCACGGGCGGCGGCTTCATCCTCGACGAACTGGATATCGCCGACCAGGCCGTCGCGGGTGGCGTAGGCGAAGTCGTCCCACAGGTACTTTTCACCGGCCAGGTTGATCTGGGTGGTCAGGTGGCGATGACCCGGCGCCGAGATAAAGAAGTGGATATGCGCCGGACGCTGGCCGTGGCGGCCGAGCAGGTCCAGGCATTCCTGGGTCGGGCCGTCCGGGGCGCAGCCGTAGCCGCAGGGCACGATGCTGCGGGCGCGGTAGCGGCCCTGGCTGTCGGTGACGATGCGCCGGCGCAGGTTGTAATCGCTCTGGCTCTTGTCGAAGTAGGAGTAGTTGCCCTGGGTGTTGGCATGCCACAGGTCGACCACCGCACCGGCCACAGGCTGGCCCTGGGTGTCGGTGACCACACCGTCGAGGAACATCACGGTGGCCTGATCCAGCTCAGTGCCATCGTCCATCCGCGCCTCGCCTTCGACCACGGGGGCGCCGGCCACATAGAGCGGGCCTTCGATGGTGCGCGGGGTGCCGCCGGTCAGGCCGGCCTGGGCGTCCTTGGCATCCTGCAGCACGTCGAGGAAGTGCTCCAGGCCCAGGCCCGGCACCAGCAGGCCGACTTCATTGCGACCGCCCAGGCGGTTGAGGTAGTCGACGGTCTTCCAGAATTCGTCTTCGCTGATTTCCAGGTCTTCGATCAGCTTGGCCGCGTCATTGATCAGGCGCAGCATGATCTGCTTGACCCGTGGGCTGCCCTGGTCGTTGTTGAGGCCGGCGGCCTCCTTGAACAGGTCTTGCATGGCGGCAGTGTGGCTAACTTTAACGGTCATGATGGTTTACCTCGTTGTTGTTCTGAGTGGGATCAACGGTCGTCGCTATGGATCGACGAGGGGTGCCGGCACAGCGGCGTGACCTCGATATCCATGTAGGGGAACAGCGGCAGCTGCAGCAGGGTGTCGTGCAGGGCCTCGACACTGGCCACGTCGAACACGCTGTAGTTGGCGTAGTGGCCGGCGATGCGCCACAGGTGGCGCCAGGTGCCCTCGCGCATCAGGCGCTGGGCCAGTTCCTTCTCCTCGGCCTTGATCTGCGCGGCGCGGCTCGGGTCCATATCGGCCGGCAGCCTTACGGTCATCTTTACGTGGAACAGCATCAGGATTGCCTCCGTTTTACTTACGGGCGAAGAACGCCAGGCGCTCTTCGTCCAGGGTCAGGCCCAGGCCCGGGGTACGCGGCACCTGCAAGGCGAAGTCGCGATAGACCGGCGCCTCGGTGACGATTTCTTCGGTCAGCAGCAGCGGGCCGAACAGCTCGGTGCCCCAGGTCAGCTGCTTGAGGGTGAGGAAGGCGTGGGCCGAGGCCAGGGTGCCGATGGCGCCTTCGAGCATGGTCCCGCCGTACAGGGCGATACCGGCCGCTTCGGCAATCTGTGCGGTGCGCAGCACGGCGCGCGGCCCGCCGTTCTTGGCGATCTTCAGGGCAAACACTGAAGCCGCGCCGTCGGCCGCCAGGCTAAAGGCGTCCTCCACGCTTTCGATGGATTCGTCGGCCATGATCGGGGCCGGGCTGCGCTGGTTGAGGCGCACCTGCCCGGCCCGGTTGATCCGCGAGATGGGCTGTTCGATCAGGTCGATGCCGTTGTCACCCAGCACCTGGCAGGCGCGGATGGCCTGGGACTCATCCCAGCCCTGGTTGACGTCGACCCGCACGCTGGCGCAATCGCCCAGCGCCCGCTTGATCATGATCACGTGCTTGAGATCGCGCTGCAGCTCGCCGGCGCCGATCTTTAGCTTGAAGATGCGGTGACGACGCAGGGCCAGCATCTGCTCGGCCTCGGCGATATCCTTGGCGGTGTCGCCCGAGGCCAGGGTCCAGGCCACTTCCAGGCTGTCGCGCACGCGGCCGCCGAGCAGCTCGCTGACCGGCAGGCCCAAGCGCTTGCCCTGGGCGTCGAGCAACGCGCTTTCGATACCGGACTTGGCGAAGGTATTGCCCTTGGCGATCTTGTCCAGGCGCTGCATGCAGGCGTTGATATTGGCCGCGTCCTGATCCAGCAGCGCCGGCGCCTGATGGCTGTCGATGTTCTGCTTGATGCTCTCCGGGCTCTCGTTGCCGTAGGCCAGGCCACCGATGGTGGTGGCCTCGCCTATGCCTTCCACACCGTCGCTGCAACGCAGGCGGATAATCACCAGCGTCTGCTGCTGCATGCAGTGCATGGCCAGCTTGTGCGGGCGGATGGTCGGCAGGTCGACGAGGGTCGCCGTCAGGCTTTCGATCAGGGCGTGGCTCATTTCAATCTTCCAGTCAGTGGCCTATGACACCCCTCTCCCGCTTGCGGGAGAGGGGTCGGGGGTGAGGGCTAAATCTCAGGCCTTGGCCGCCACCAGCGCTGCGGACGCCGCCTGGCGCCGCTGGCCGCTAAGGGTGAACACGGCCATGGCCAAGGCGGCGATGGCCCCAGGTACGGCGAAGGCAATAAAGTTCAGTTGCAGCGGCAGGTTGATGGCCATCAGCGCACCACCGAGCAGCGGGCCGACGATGGCGCCGTTGCGGCCGATGCCCGAGGCCCAACCCAGCCCGGTGGAGCGGATCGACAGGCCATAGAACTGCGCGGCACCGGCGTACAGCAGGATCTGCGTGCCGATGGTGGTGGCGCCGGCGATAAAGATCAGCAGATAGAGCACCGGGGTCGGGCTCTTAAAGCCCAGCAGGCTGATCGACACGGCAGCAGCGACGAAGAAGGCCACCATCACCTTGCCCAGGTTGAAGCGATCACCCAGCCAGCCACCGAGAATGGCCCCGGCCATGCCGCCAAAATTCAGCGCCAGCAGGAACGACAGGCTCGACCCCAGGCTGTAGCCGGCGCTGGCCATCAGCTTGGGCAGCCAGGAGCTCAGCGCGTAGACCATCAGCAGGCAGCAGAAGAACGCCAGCCACAGGCACAGGGTGCGCAGCGCGCGGCCGTCACGGAACAGCTCGAAGACGCCGACGCCCTGGCCCTTGCCATCGCTCATCTGCAACTGGTCGGCGGCGTCGAGGGCCAGGCCCGGCTCGACCTTGGCCAGCACCGCGCGGGCCTGCTCATGGCGACCCTGGCGCACCAGGAAACCCACCGACTCCGGCAGCTTCCACAGGATCAGCGGCAACAGCAGCAGCGGCACGGCGGCGGCGAAGAACATCGATTCCCAGCCGAAGCGCGGCAGCATGTAGATGCCGACGCCGGCAGCGAGCATGCCGCCCAGCGAGTAGCCGCTGAACATCACCGCCACCAGGGTGCTGCGCAGGCGCTTGGGCGCGTACTCGTTCATCAGCGCCACGGCGTTGGGCATCAGCCCGCCGCAGCCAAGGCCTGCGATAAAGCGGAAGATGCCGAACTCGCTGGGACTGCTGGCGAAGCCATTGAGGATGGTCGCCGTGGAGAACAGCACGAAGCAGATGGCGATGCCCTTCTTGCGCCCGATCCGGTCGGCCAGGGTGCCGAAGCCGAGGGCGCCGAACATCATGCCGAACAGCGCGTAGCTGCCCAGGGCGCCGGCCTCCAGCGGGGTCAGCCCCCACTCCTGCATGATCGACGGCAGCACCACGCCGAAGATGAACAGGTCGTAGCCGTCGAAGATCAGCAGCAGCGCACACAGCGCCATGACCATCCAGTGAAAGCGGGAAAAGCGCGCGTTGTCGATAACCGGGTGAACGTCTATCTGTCGCATGGCATGGGTTCTCTCTGTTGTTTTTGTTGTGAAAAGCTGTGTGGTGCTTTTGTAGGAGCCAGCTTGCTGGCGATGCTCTTGATGGATCGCCAGCAAGCGGGCTCCTACGAGGTTGTGCTTAGCCCAGATCGCCGCCGCCCACTGGCAGGGTGACGCCGGTGATATAGGAGGCCTCGTCGGAGGCAAGAAAAAGGATCGCGCCGACCTGCTCGTCGATGCTGCCGTAGCGTTTCATCAGGCTGCTCTGCACGGTCTGCGTGACGATCTGCTGGTACCAGCCCTTCTCCTCGACGCTCTGTTCGGCGGCATTGCGCGGGATACGCCGCGGCGGCGCCTCGGTGCCGCCGGGGGCGGTGGCGTTGACGCGGATGCCGCGCTCGGCGGTCTCGAACGCCAGGCAGGCGGTCAGGGCGTTGACCCCACCCTTGGCCGCGCCGTAAGGCACACGGTTGACCCCACGGGTGGCAATGGAGGACACGTTGACGATGGCGCCACTGCCCTGCTCCAGCATCTGCGGCAGCGCGGCGTGGCAGCACCACAGCGTCGGGAATAGCGAGCGGCGCACCTCGGCCTCGATCTGCGCCGTTTCATAGTGCTCAAAGGGCTTGGCCCAGATGGTGCCGCCGACGTTGTTGATCAGGATATCGAGACGGCCGAAGCGCTCCACCGCCGCGCGCATCACGCCCTGGCAGTCGCCGGCCTGCTCCAGGTCGGCGGTCAGGCACAGCACGCCAGGCTGCTCGGCCAGCTCGAAAACCAGCTCTGAGCGGTCCACCGCCACCACCTGCGCGCCCTCCTCCAGCAGCCGCTCGGCGACCCGGCGGCCGATACCCTGGGCGGCGCCGGTGACCACGGCGACTTTGTCTTGGAAACGCTTGTTCATCTTGCCCACCTCAATCCGGGGTATCCGCTATCTACCCCCTCTCCCGCTTGCGGGAGAGGGCTGGGGAGAGGGTGGCGTTTGCTCGGCCCTCTCCCCCGGCCCCTCTCCCATAGGGAGAGGGGTGTTTCACGCCGATGCGGCAAACTTCTCGTAATAGAAATTGGCCGGCGCTATGCCCTGCTCGCGGATATAGGCGCTGACCGCCTCGACCATCGGCGGCGGGCCGCACAGGTAGATGTCCACCTCGCCGTCATTGAGGTGCCTGGGCTCGATGTGCTGGGTGACGTAGCCCTTGAGCGGATAGCGGCTCTCGGGGCTGGCCACGCAGGCGCTAAAGGTGAAGCCGGGGATGCGCGCGGCGAAGGCTTCCAGCTTGTCCAACTCGACCAGATCATGGTCATGGGTCACGCCGTAGATCAGGTGCAGCGGGTGCGCGCTGCCCTCGGCGGCGATCTTCTCCAGCATCGCGGTAAAGGGCGCCAGGCCCGTGCCGCCGGCCAGCAGCAGCAGCGGGCGCTTGATCTCGCGCAGGTAGAAGCTGCCCAGGGGGCCGGCCAGGCTGATGCTGTCGCCGGTCTTGGCCAGGTTGCTCAGAAAGCTGCTCATCAGCCCGCCCGGCACATTGCGGATCAGAAAACTGACCTCGCCGTCCTTCTGCAGGCTGCTGAAGGAATAGGCGCGGGTCTGCTCGCTGCCCGGCACCTTGAGGTTGACGTACTGCCCCGGCAGGAAGGCCAGCTGGCTCAGGGCCTCGCCCTTGACCGACAGGGCGATGGTGCTGTCGGAGAGCTTGCGCACCGCACTGATGGCCGCCTCGAAGCTGGCCTGCTGGGTCTTGCAGACCTGCGAGGAAGCCGGCACGCGGACCACGCAGTCGCTTTCGGCACGCATCTGGCAGGTCAGCACATAGCCTTGCTCGGCCTCGGCCTCGCTCAGGGCGTCCTCGATATAGTCCTCGCCCAGGTCGTACTGGCCGGCTTCGGCAAAGCACTTGCACGCGCCGCAGGCGCCGTCGCGGCAGTCCAGCGGGATATTGATGCCCTGGCGGTAGGCGGCATCGGCCACCGTCTCACCCAGGTTGGCGTCGATAAAGCGGGTCACCCCGTCTTCGAAATTCAGTGCGATCTTGTGGCTCATGGCGCACCTCGCTATGCGGTTGGCGGCGTGCAGAATCCCGCGGCGGGAGCTCATGGCCCCGCCGGCAGCGCTGCAGCGGAATCAGATGTGGTAGACGTCGATGATCTGTCTGACGTAATCGTTCTTCAGCACGACCTTCTTGGCCTTGATCAGCGGGTTCTCGCCGCGGGTATCCAGGCTGTAGAAGCTGGTGCCGTAGAAGTGGTCGACGGCCTTGTAGCGAAAGCTCATCGTGTGCCAGTTAAAGCGCACCTTGCTCAGGCCATCGCCCTGCTCAACAATCTCGATATTGTTGATGTTGTGCGAGGTGCGGGTATCCGGGATGGTGGCGCTGGAGCGCTCGGTGCGGATGCGGAACACCCGGTCTTCCAGGCCGCTGCGGTTGCCGTACCAGATCAGCGAGATCTCGGTCTGCGGGTTTTCCACCAGCTCATCGTTATCGTCCCAGGCCGGCATCCAGAACTCGGCGTCCGGGGCGTACAGCTCCAGCCACTCATCCCACTGCTTGTCGTCCAGGTAGCGCGCTTCGCGGTAGAGGAAATCGCGCACGGCGTCATAGGAAAGGCTCATTTACGCACCCTCCACGTGAATCAGTTGTTCCTGCTGTTCTTTCAGCGCCTTGATCATCTGCTGCTGCCAGTAGTGGTGCTGCAGCACAAACAGCCCCTCGTCCTCGGTGCGCGCACCGCTCATCAGCGGGTGCAGGTCGATTTCCTTGGCCGACTCGTCGGCGCCGTCGATCCAGTGCTTGGCCCCGCGGGACATGTCGTTCCACTCCATGGCGCGGCCGGCGAAACCCTGCTGGCAGGCGCGGAACTCCTCCAGGTCATCGGGGGTGGCCATGCCGGAGACGTTGAAGAAGTCTTCGTACTGGCGGATGCGCCGGGAACGCGCCTCGGCGCACTCGCCCTTGGGCGCGATGCAGTAGATGGTCACTTCGGTCTTGTCCACCGACAGCGGCCGGGCGATACGCAGCTGCGAGCCGAACTGGTCCATCAGGTACAGGTTGGGGTACAGGCACAGGTTGCGCGAGTGGCCGATCATCCAGTCGGCGCGGGCTTCGCCGAACTCTGCGGCCAGGCGCTCGCGGTCGGCGAACAGCGGACGATCCTCGGGGTTGTCCCAGCGGGTCCAGAGCAGCAGATGGCCGTTCTCGAAGGAGTAGAAACCACCGCCCTTCTTGCCCCAGCCGCCGGCGCTCATGGCGCGGATATCGTCGCCGGCTTCCTTGAGTTTGCGCTGCTGCTGGGTGGCGGCGTAGTTCCAGTGCACGGCGGTGACGTGGTAGCCGTCGGCGCCGTTCTCGGCCTGCAGTTTCCAGTTGCCCTCGAACACATAGGTGCTGGAGCCGCGCAGCACTTCCAGACCTTCGCTGGACTGGTCGCAGATCATGTCGATGATCTTCTTCGACTCGCCAAGGAAGTCTTCAAGCGGCGCCACGTCCTCGCGCAGGCTGCCGAACAGAAAGCCACGGTAGGACTCGAAGCGGGCGACCTTCTTCAGGTCGTGGCTGCCGTCGCAGTCGAAGCTGTCCGGGTAGCCGGCTTCCTTGGGATCCTTGACCTTGAGCAGCTTGCCGTTGTTGTTGAAGGTCCAGCCATGGAAGGGGCAGGTATAGGTGGCCTTGTTGCCACTCTTGAAACGGCAGAGCATGGCGCCGCGATGGCTGCAGGCGTTGATAAAGGCGTTGAGCTCACCGTCCTTGTTGCGCGCGATAAAGATCGGCTGACGCCCCATATGGGTGGTGTAGTAGTCGTTGTTCTGCGGGATCTGGCTTTCGTGGGCCAGATACAGCCAGTTGCCCTCGAAGATGTGCTGCATCTCCAGGTCGAACAGACGAGGGTCGGTGAACATCTCGCGCTTGCAGCGGAAAATGCCCTTGTCTTTATCGTCTTGCAGCAGGCCGTTCAGGTAATCGAGTCCCAGGTTCATCGCCATGGCTCCGTTGTTATTGTTTCAACGGTTCCAAGACTATGGCGTAGGACTGTCTGACAATATCCAGTTAGTGCACGACCTTTATCCGTTTTCTGCAGAGCGCGAATGACGGGGCCTACGACCTATACCCCTGGTGCGCACGGCGCACCCTACCCCGCTTGCGAGTGCGCCCACGTAGGGTGCGCCGCGCGCACCGAAAACAGGCGGAAGGATCAGGCTTCGCGGCGACGCAGGGTATCGGACGGCAGCTCGCCAAAGGTGCTCTTGTAGCACTCGGAAAAGCGGCCCAGATGAAGGAAACCGTAGTCCAACGCCACCTCGGTGATATTGCGCACCCGCACACTGGGGTCGCTGAGGCGGGCATGCACCTTCTCCAGCTTTTTCTGCCGGATAAAGTGCTTGGGCGTGCTGCCCACATGCTTCTCGAACAGGCCATAGAGGGTGCGCGGGCTGACCCGGGCCAGTTCGGCCAACTGTTCCAGGCTGATGTCCTGCTGCAGGTTGCTGTCGATAAAGTGCAGGATGCGCTCGAAGGAGGCCGATTGCTCGTCCTGGGGCAGGCGCTTGACGTTATTGGCCACCTGGGCCAGCAGCTTGGTGGCGATGATACGGGTGAAATGCTCGGCAATCTGCGGCACCGCCTGCTCGCTCTCGGCCTCTTCGCAGACCAGCGCCAGCAGGTTGCCGAAGCCCTCGATGCCGTCGAGGTTATAGCGCGAGGCAAAACGCACCCCTTCCCGGGGCATGCTCCACTGATTGTCGCGGCAGACCTGCTCGATCAGCCGTGCCGGCAGCTTGAGGATAAATTTCTCGCAATCGTCGGAATAGGTCAGGTCAACCGGGTCGTCCGGGTTGATCAGCAGCAGCTCGCCGGGAGTCAGATACTGCTCACGCTCCGGCCCGCCGCGCCACAGGCAATGCCCGCTAAGCAACAGCTGCAGGTGATAGATGGTTTCCAGCGCCGGCGAGGTGACCCGCACACTGCCGCCATAGCTGATCCGGCACAGGTCGAGGTCGCCGAAGGTGCGATGACTGAGGCTGGCCTCAGCACCATAGGTTTGCGGCAAACGAATGCAGTGGCTGCCGACATGCTGATTGACATAGTCGGACACGGCATAGGGATCTGCATGGGCGAAGATCCGGCTCTTTTCATTCAGCAGGCGAAAAACCATCACGCAGGCACTCTTATCGTTATAGGCCGCGACAATCGACCACAGTGCGGCACTTGGCTATCGCCAACTAATACACCAGTTGACGGCAACCCTGGCCAGCAGACGATCAGCGGTCACCCGCAGGCGACGAGGTTGAGACGGCTGCCTGGCATTATGCGCCATGCCAGCCGCCCTGCCCTTACGACCATCCGATAATCGAACGCTTTAGAAGGCCGTTGAAAAACGTAAGCGAGGCAGCCAGTGCAAGGCAAAAACAGGCGAAAAAGCGGAGTTTACGTGCTGTAAATGAGCATTTGATTCGCTTCGCTCCCCCCTTCGGGGCCGTGCTAAAGCACGTTCAGCCTTTGGCTGTGAGCCTGTTTTTAACGCAGCAATGGCAATGCAGGTAGTTTTTCAACAGCCTGTCAACCAATCTGCTGACCCAATTCCTGACTGGCCGCCAGCAGCTGCGGCAAGAAGCGCTTCTGCAGTTCCGCACAACTGCTGCGCGCCGCATGGCTGCTGACATTCAGCGCCGCCAACACCTGCCCCGAGGCATCACGCACCGGCACCGCCAGGGAACGCAGGCCCGGCTCCAGTTCCTGATCGACCAGGCACCAGCCCTGGGCTCGTATCTGCTGCAGGCATTCCCAGAGCGCCTCGGGCGTGTGCAGGGTGCGGCTGGTCTTGGCCTGCAACTCGGCGCCCTGCAGGTACTCGGCCAGGCTCTCGTCATCCAGCGCCGCCAGCAGCACCCGGCCCATGGAAGTGCAGTAGGCCGGCAACCGGCTGCCCACGCTCAGGTCCACCGAAATCAGGCGCTGCGGCACCGCCGAGCGACAGATATAGAGCACCTCGCTGCCTTCCAGGGTGGCCAGGTTGCAGGCCTCGTGCAGCTGCTCGCTAAGGCGATCGAGGATCGGCTGGGCAGTCACCGCCATGGGCGTCGACGACAGATAGGCATGGCCCAGGGTCAGTACCTTGGGCAGCAGGCTGTAGGTGGTGCCCTCGCAGCGGGCATAGCCCAGCTGCATCAGGGTATACAGACAACGCCGCACCGCCGCCCGGGGAATCCCGGTGCGGTGGCTGACCTGGGCGATGGTCAGGTGCCGTTTACGCTCCTTGAACGCCTGAATCACCGCCAGTCCCCGGGCCAGGGAGCTCATAAAATTGGGATCCCCGGCAAAACCGTCAATCCGCTCGGCAGGTGAAGCCACCGACGCAGGCGGCAGAGAGGAAAAGCGCTGAGGGGTATCGGTCATGGAGGTGGCCCTGGCAGAGATAGGCCGATTATCGGACAGATGGGCGATTTGTGCACAGTACTGATCTGAAACACGGCTCCGTTGGCCAGCCCGCTCTAGCAGGCATTCACCTGCAGACCTTGTCCAACCTGCAAGCAAAATCCCAGAAGCCGAAGCTGCTGGGGTTTTCTATAGCGCAGGAGAGTAACGTCTCATTGCGCACCTTAGCCATATCCGCTGACCGGCCCTCTCCTGTCCCGCGAGCCTTGTCTAGCATGTGCACAACGTATATGCGTTGTAGTTACGAATTGACTGATAGGTGAAGCATCATGGCCAAAGAAGCCGTTTTCAATTTGAAGTTGGAGCCCGAGCTACGCGAAGAATTTATGGCCACCGCGCAAGCCGCACATCGCCCGGCCTCTCAGATCATGCGTGACCTTATGCGCGATTTCATCCGCCAGCAGCAGCAGGCCAAAGAGCATGATGAGTTCGTGCAGCGCAAAGTGATTGCTGCCAGGGCATCGGTCGAGGCCGGTCGTGGTCGATCCAATGATGATGTCGAGGCCGAATTCGCCGCCCGCCGTGCTAAGGCTCAGGGCCATCCATGAAGGTTATCTGGACGCCCGAGGCTCTGCAGGATCGTCTGGAGTCCCTACCGTGCTGGTTCGTTGCTATTTAGCACAGTGTTTTCGACACTTTATCGACACTCTCTCTAGCGGTAGGATGTTACTTGTTTGCCAATTTTTGCCAAAAGGCGGATTTTTCATGAGCACCATGAACATTTCTTTACCCGATGCGCTGAAGAATTTTGTCGATGAGCAGGTCGGCCGGCGTGGCTACAGCACTAGTAGCGAATACATTCGCGAGCTGATTCGCAAGGATCACGACCGGCAGCACCTCCGAGGCCTGCTCCTGGCTGGAGTGGAATCCGCCCCCACGGCGCCTGCCGATGGCGACTACTTCGAATCGCTACGCGCGAAGGTGCGGAACGCTCGGGCATGAAGGTTAAGCCGGTTATCCCGAGAGCACTGGCGAGCCAGGATGTTGACGACGCAATCAGCTACTACCTGAACGAAGATGCCGAACAGACTGCGCTTGGCTTTATTGACGCCCTGCAAAAGGCCTATGCCCACATTGGGCGTCATCCATCCTCTGGCTCCACCCGCTACGCCCATGAACTCGACCTACCGGGGCTGCACTGCTGGCCGCTCAAGCGTTACCCGCACCTCCTCTTCTATATAGAACGCGACGATCATATTGACGTGTGGCGGGTGCTTCACGGAACGAGAGATATTCCTGCTTGGTTCAGCGATACTCCAACTCACTGAGGTATCAGCTCAATAAACAGCTCTTCGCATAGGTTACCGGATAAATAAATCCGCCCCCTTTAGCCCTCTCATCGATCATCGATCATCGATCAAACGTATTACTCGCTTAACAATCATAAGCAAAGTAATTATCAAATTAGATGAAACAATCACAGATGCAGCAAAAAAAACATCGGACACATTAACACTAAAGTCAAACTTCCAGAAAACAACAGGGAAGTCGAATTTTGTCACCAATAAACTGACAACGCAGAGAAATATTACAAACAAGGACGCGATTATTGAATAAGAAATATTAACCACCAACTCATCAAGCACCCTCAAATGCGTTTCATACTTGGAGACTAGGGAGTGTGATTTTGGGGGGTCACGCCGAATTAATTCATCCAAATTATCAGCTGGAGCAGGTTTGTCAGCCAATGCATAAAGCCCCTCAAGCTTTTCCTCCGTCCGTTTACTTTGGTCATAAACAAGCATCAGAAGGCTCAGCAATAGGCCGGCAAATATTGAACTGGCCGTTATAATTATAGATACCGCATCATTACTGCTCGCAGAGTCTGAAAAATACGACATCCCCCCTAAAACGCAAGGGACTAGCAAAAACGCAATTACATCGACCCAATCAATTCGCAAGCTATCCGACTTTCTAAGCGCATACTGAAAATGTTTACGCAAAACAAAAGTAATATTTATTTTAGCGCTCATCTTGCCACCTTGACCTCAAACTCAGACATCAATATATCAGCATACGCCTCAAGACTTCCAGGAAGCGGAGCCCCGTCTTTTATCTCTACATTATCGGATGTGATTTCGATAGATGCCACCGGTTCACTTTGTCTCAAAGAAACAATCTTGGTTCTTCCTTCCGACTCAAGAACCGCTTTGACCTCTGTTGACAGTTCAGAGAGAATTTCAACAAAACTTTCCCCGTCTTCTGTTTTCTTCCCTTGGAAAAAACCGTAACTACCAAAGCTACCCCCTCGCTTTGGCTTCAAAGTGACCTCAGCCCGGTCAACTCCTAACAAATCAGCAACATCAGCACCAGCCCTGGTGACTTTATACTTCGCAAGCCTGATTTCTTTGACCTTAGACTTATCAAGCCACTCACGCACTGTTTTTTCATGTGCCATCGGTGGCATCTGAACAGAAAGACCGACAAAATTCTTGAAAAACTCATTGAATTTCGTAGCAACAAAAGTTTTCACACCTTTGTTCCCAGCGGTATGAAACATAGCAATACCTGTTTTCGAATCAACAGGAACTCTGAAGTGAAAGTACAAGCTAACAACATCAGAATCATCATGCTTTTTCGTATACGTCGTCGTCTTTGCCGAGGTACTGTAAATTACGCCAGGGATACCGTACTCCCCATACTCTACCCAACCAAAAATATCGCGCCCACGACGGGTCAATTTCACAACATGCAAGGTTTTCTTACTATCTGTATCGTTATGCACTTCCTTTTTCAGGGTCCGGAAAAAACTTTCAATAAAATCCAGAATATCTCTAGACCGTATATTATCGAGTTTATGATAACGCTCCCCCAGAGGGCCAGGCAGTAACTTATCGTGAACCTTGATACTATACGCCATAAAAGAATGCATAACTCGCCCCAATTTTTTGTTAGCAAAAAGTATAACAACACACCACGCGCAATACTACTCCAGCAACTTCAAAAATCACAACAACGCCCACTACCAGCCAAAGCCGCTGAAACAAACCGCGCTATTCAACAGTATATTTTCTAAATGCTATATATTTGGTAAAACCAAATTTAATATAAATCTTGCCATTCTGAGCTTCGAATGCAACGCCCACCACGATGAAGTCTGCCCCCTGAAGCTCTTCAATATCTTTCAGACGAAAATCTTCAGCGAGATCTTGCTCCAACTCCTCATCGTCTATCAAAATACTTGGCTCGGCTTTGTAATCACCGAAATTCAGCCAAAGCGCGCCATTATTTTTGTTGACGTTGTTAATACGCCCCCAATAAATCCTAGCCTCGCCCAGCGGTGCACTTGGTATTTCTTTTTGTGATACAAGAAGATCAGCCAGCACACCTTGGAGAACAATACGACCATTATCTGCAACCATTTTTACTGTCGCATCATCATCCGGATAATCCGGATTACGTGACAAACTGGTAAGTATCTGGCGCAGCGACTTGTTCTCGGGGTAATCACCAATGCTGGAATACATTCTTGTAGTACCCCAACGAGATTCTTTACCTGGCTTGGGTGCTGGTGCAGCCACATCAATAGACTGCTTTCGCTGCTTGTCCAGATCGACGTGGATTGTGGTCGCATCACCTGAGGTAGGATCACCCTCATCATCAGCAATCAGTGTGATCTTGTTGTCGCAATCACTAGCGTGATGCGCAGCGAAACACGGAGCACGATCGTATTTCTCTGTAGAGAAACCTTTGACAAACCATGACTTTTCTTCACAGACATCGCATGCAATGTTGCCCCGGTATTTTTCGGGGTCTTGCTGGTACAGGATGACAGTGCAATCAGTGCCGTCCGGCACGTAGGTAACCGTTTCCATTCAGCATCCCCGCCAAATGAACGCCAGAGCGTTTCAACCATGCCAGTAACGGGATGTCTCTAGTCACAGCACGCATCCCTTCCAAAGCGAGACTACCAGCAGAAATTTACCGGCGATATGCCACCACGAAATTTAATTGCTTGGCCAGCTGCGGCGCAGATTCGGGCATCAACTAGCCTGGCATATTCCCTTACCCCCTCAAGTAAGGGTGCTAGGCAAAGGGAAAGGTATCTACAAAGGCTGTAGCAATACGATTCATGACGCCACTAGCCAGGACACATGGCTGAGTTGGGAATAGCTACAGGAACGCTGCGAAGCCCCTTGGCGTGCACGTATAGACCGTACAACGGGCAATGAAGATAGGGGCCCCCAACCCCACCACCGAGGGGAGGTACGTTTACGATGGTACCTAGATGGCAGCTAGCTGACCGGGAACCCAACCGGGTAGCCACAACTGGCTACACCGACCTGCGCGCTGGGTAGAAATGCTGGGTAGAACCAGAAAATAAAAAGCCCCGTAACTCATTGAATTACGGGGCTTTTTTGTATGGCGGGAAGATAGGGATTTGAACCCTAGGTACCCTCGCGGATACAACGGATTTCGAATCCGTCCCGTTCGACCACTCCGGCATCTTCCCAAGCGGCGCGCATCATATCAGCTTGAAGGGCATTGGCGAAGCCCAATACGGGATTTTTTTCATCTGCTTTCAGGGGCTTGCGCGCGTTGATAGCCAAAAGGCGCCCGCAGGCGCCTCAATGGACCAGCGCCAGGCCCGTCACTGGGTCAGGCGGGTCAGGGCTTCGCGGTATTTGTCGGCAGTTTTTTGCGCCACCTCGGCCGGTACGGCCGGTGCCGGGGCCTGCTTGTTCCAGCCGGTGGATTCCAGCCAGTCGCGCACAAACTGCTTGTCGAAGCTGGGCGGGTTGCTGCCTTCGGCATAGCTGTCGGCCGGCCAGAAGCGGCTGGAGTCCGGGGTCAGGGCTTCGTCCATCAGCACCAGGGTGCCGTCTTCGTCCAGGCCGAACTCGAACTTGGTGTCGGCGATGATGATGCCGCGGGTGGCGGCGTATTCAACCGCCGCGCTGTACAGGGCGATGGCGGTGTCGCGCACCTTGGCCGCCAGTTCGGCGCCGATGATGGCTTCGCACTGGGCGAAGCTGATGTTCTCGTCATGGTCGCCCACGGCGGCCTTGGTCGAAGGGGTGAAGATGGGTTGCGGCAGCTTGGCGGCTTCCTTGAGCCCGGCCGGCAGCTGGATGCCGCAGACGGTGCCGCTCTTCTGGTATTCCTTCCAGCCGGAACCAACGATATAGCCGCGCACGATGGCCTCCACCGGCACCGGCTTGAGGCGCTTGGCGACCACGGCGCGACCTTCCACCAGGGGCAGCTCGGCGGCCGGCACCACGTCTTCAACCTTGTCACCGGTGAAGTGGTTGGGCACCAGGTCCTTGAGTTTGTCGAACCAGAAGTTGGAGATGGCGGTGAGGATCTTGCCCTTCTCCGGGATGGGCTCTTCGAGGATCACGTCGAAGGCCGAGAGGCGGTCGCTGGCCACCATCAGCATGCGCTTGTCGTCGATTTCGTAGAGGTCACGAACCTTGCCCGAATAGAGTTTCTTCAAGCTGAGGGAGGTGGCTGTGGTCATGTAAAAATCCCGCCTTGGTAAACGAAACAGGCGAAACCCACCGGGTTTCGCCTATTGAGAGTGTTGCACGCAGACAAGCTCGGGAATCAGCCGAGATTGTCCTGGATCAGGGTCAATACGCGGCGCGCCACATCGGCCGGGGCCACGGTGTTGAGATCCTTCTCCACGCTGACCTGTACGCTGTCACCCACCGGGGTCAGGCGCACCTGATAACGCTCGGCGCGGGCGTCGATTTCTTCCTTGCTTGGCGTGCTGCCAAATACCTTGCCGAAGAAGCCCGGCTTGTCTTCCGGCTTCTGCGCGCGCTCGGCCAGGTTGACGTAGTACACGCCGAGGCTGCGGTTGATATCGTCGATGCGCACATCGGCCAGTTCCAGGGAGCGCCCCACACCGGACCAGGCGCGATCGAAGTCGGCGCCCAGGCTGAGGATGGGGTTGCCATTGCCGTCTTCGGTCAGGCTGACGCGGCTCGGAGCGTCAAAGTCGCGGGCCGCCAGCAGGGACACGGAGCCACCACGTTCGGCGCTGCGGGCCAGGCTGACCAGCATCTCGTCGAGCAGGGCGGCATCCAGGCCGGGATTGCTGCTGCGGCTGGTAAAGGCCACATCGGCACTGCTGCCGGCCGGACGCTCGGCGCTGACCACGAAGATCTCGCTGGTGTTGCGCGTCACGCCCGGCTCGATGCGCACCCGCACGCGGGTTTCACCATCCGGGTTGACGCCGCTGACACGGCTGCTCAGGCGCCGGGCCATGCTGGAAGACAATGCATCGAAACGCTGCCAGGCAGTGCTGAATTCACCGGTCTGCGGGCGCTCGTCAACGATCTGGAAACCGTTGTCGGCAAAGAACTGACGGGCCAGCGGCCAGACTTCGGCCGGCACACGCTGGGCGATCAGCCAGCGCGAGTCACCGCTGCGCTGCAAGCTGAATTCACGGGCATCGGCGCTCACGCCCAAGGGCTGCGGCCGCGGCACGTCGAACTCGCCACTGGCGGTGCTGCTGGCCACCTGCTGCGGCACGGGCAGCAGCGGGTCGATACGCTTGGCGTTGACATTGGCCGGCAGCTGCATCGGCGCGGTCTGACGCGCTTCGAGGTAATCGCTGCCGCGATCACGGAAGTAACCGTTTTCCCCGTACAGCCAGCCGCAACCGCTGGTGCCGGCGATGATCAGAGCGAGGGTGGAGAGTCCGGCGAGTCGCTTCATGCGTAACATTTCCTCAATTAAACCAGTACGCCGGACTGGCGCATGGCCTGACGCAGCGGTTCATGGCAACGCTCGCTGAGCCAGGTCAGCGGCAGGCGAATACCTTCCGGGATCAAGCCCATTTCATGCAGAGCCCACTTCACCGGAATCGGGTTGGATTCCAGAAACAGGTTCTTGTGCAGCGGCATCAGGCGATCATTGATGGCCCGGGCGATGGCCGCCTCGCCACGCATGGCCGCGGCGCACAGGTCACTCATGGCGCGCGGGGCAACGTTGGCGGTCACCGAGATATTGCCCTTGCCGCCCATCAGCATCAGCTCGACGGCGGTGGGGTCATCGCCGGAATAGACGAGGAAGTCCTTACTCACCCGATCCAGGACTTCCTGGCCGCGCTGCAGGTCACCGGTGGCTTCCTTGATGCCGATGATATTGTCGATCTTCGACAGGCGCTCGACGGTTTCCGGCAGCATGTCGCACACGGTACGACCCGGTACGTTGTAAAGAATCTGCGGGATGGCCACCGACTCGGCGATATGGCGGAAGTGCAGGTACAGGCCTTCCTGGGTCGGCTTGTTGTAGTAGGGGGTCACCAGCAGGCAGGCGTCGGCCCCCACGTCCTTGGCTGCGCGGGTCAGTTCCACCGACTCGCGGGTGGAATTGCCGCCCGTGCCGGCGATCACCGGAATACGCCCGGCCACCTGGTCGACCACGCGTTTGATCACCTCGATATGCTCGGGGACTTCCAGCGTGGCGGATTCACCCGTGGTGCCGACCGCGACGATGGCGTTGGTGCCCTCCTGCAGGTGGAAATCCACCAATTTGCTCAAGCTGTCCCAATCGAGACCCCCTTGCGCATCCATGGGCGTGACCAGTGCCACCATACTGCCCGCAATCATGCAACCACTCCTGCCGGTAAAATAGACGCGTAATGGTACTGGGGCCACCTGCCTTGCACAAGCGAAGCGCGGTGGCCGGACGCATCCAGTCTTTCCCGGCCAAACCGCGCATATTCGCTAGCCAGCCAGGCCCCGAGCATTCCCCTGGGCGGTGCTTTTCGCTACCCTTCTGCCTCTTATGCGGTGCGGCTTGAAAGCCTGCCGCCCATCGTTTTTAGGAAGGCTGCATGTCCACCCCTGCCGTTCGTGAACAATTTCTCCTCGTCAGCGCGCTTGGCACCAACGCCATGGAGCTGACCAACCTGCTGTGCCGCGCCAGCCATGAAAATCGCTGCGCCGTGGTCAGCAGCCGCCTGAGCCGCCATGGCGAGTACAGCGCCCTGGTGCTGCAGATCTCCGGCAGCTGGGACGCCCTGGCCCGCCTGGAGTCCGGCCTGCCACTGCTGGCGAAGAAGCATAACTTCACCGTCAACCTGATCCGCAGCGGCGTCCCCGAAAGCCGCCCCCAGGCCCTGCCCTATGTGGCCTATGTCAGCGCGGCCTATCGCCCGGATATTCTCAATGAGCTGTGCCAGTTCTTCCTGGACCACCATGTGGAGCTGGAAAGCCTGACCTGCGACACCTACCAGGCCCCACAGACCGGCGGCACCATGCTTAACGCCACCCTGACCGTGACCCTGCCGGCCGGCACGCAGATCAGCTGGCTGCGCGACCAGTTCCTCGATTTTGCCGACGCCCTGAACCTGGATGCGCTGATCGAACCCTGGCGCCCACAGAACCCCTGAAGGAGAAGACCATGGCTGTTGCCCTCGACGCCCCCGTTGCCGATTTCCAGGCCCAGGCCACCAGCGGCCAGACAGTTCAGCTGTCGGCGCTCAAGGGCCAGCAGGTGGTGCTGTATTTCTATCCCAAGGACAGCACCCCGGGCTGCACCACCGAGGGCCAGGGCTTTCGCGATCACTACCCGGCCTTCCAGGCGGCCAACACCCTGGTGTTCGGCGTATCGCGCGACGGCCTGAAGTCCCACGAAAACTTCAAATGCAAGCAGGCCTTCCCCTTCGAGTTGATCAGCGACAAGGATGAAGCCCTGTGCCAGCTGTTCGACGTGATCAAGCTGAAAAAACTCTACGGCAAGGAATACCTGGGCGTGGACCGCAGCACCTTCCTGATCGACAAGGATGGCGTACTGCGCCAGGAGTGGCGTGGGGTCAAGGTGCCCGGCCATGTCGAGGCCGTGCTGACCGCTGCCCAGGGGCTGCACCAGGGCTGATGACCGGCAGTAACGACAAAGGCCGCTGATGCGGCCTTTTTTGTGCCTGTGTCCCTACCGGCTATTCACCCAGATAGGCCGGCTCACTGCGTGGCCAGGCATTGAGCACGGCCTTGAACAGGGTAGCCAGGGGGATGGCAAAGAACACCCCCCAGAAGCCCCACATGCCGCCAAACAGCAGCACCGCACAGATGATCGCCACCGGATGCAGGTTGACCGCCTCGGAGAACAGCAGCGGTACCAGCACGTTGCCATCCAGGGCCTGGATAATCCCGTAGACCACCATCAGATAGAGAAACTGGTCACTGAAGCCCCACTGGAACAGGCCGATCAGCGCCACCGGCACCGTCACCACCACCGCGCCGATATAGGGCACCACCACCGACAGCCCCACCAGCAGCGCCAGCAGCGCCGCATAGTTGAGCCCCAGCACGGCAAAGGCGATATAGGTGACCACGCCCACGATAAGGATCTCGATGAATTTGCCACGGATATAGTTGGCAATCTGCTGGTTCATCTCCAGCGCCACCTGGCTGAGCAGTGCACGCTCGGTGGGCAGCAGGGTGCGGAACCAGTCGCCGATCACCTGGCGATCCTTGAGGAAGAAGAACACCAGGATCGGCACCAGCACCAGATAGATCATGATGCTCACCAGCATCGGCAGGCTGGACAGGGAGAAGGACAGTGCCCACTGGCCGAACTTGCCGGCTTCGCCGCGCAGGGTATCGATCATCTGCAACACCTGAACATCGGTGATCAGGTTCGGGTAGCGCTCCGGCAGCAGCAGGAACAAGCTCTGCCACTCACCGAGCATGCGCGGCAGCTCGTTGAACAGGGTACTGAGCTGCTGCCAGACCAGCGGCATCAGCACCAGCAGGAACAGACACAAGAGCCCCATAAACAGGGCGAACACCAGCCAGACGGCGGCGACCTGGGGCAGCCCCATACGCTCGCAGGCATTGACCAGCCCCTGCATCAGAAACGCCAGCACCATGCCGGTCAGCACCGGTGCCAGCATGCCGCCGAAGATCAGCACCACGGCGAAGCCGCCCACCAACAGCGCCGCCAGCACCACCGCCTGCTCATCGGAGAAGTAGCGGTGCAGCCAGTTTCGTAACACCTTGACCATCGATATTCCTTAGGGTTGAACCGCTATCACTCAGGCCTTGCGCAACCAGTAGCCGTATACGCCATCGCTGACCGTTTCATGCAGCAGACTATGCCCGGACAACGTGGCAAAGGCACGAAAATCCCGCTGCGAACCGGCATCGGTAGCCCTGACCCAGAGCACATCGCCACTGCCCAGACGATTGAGTTCGAGCTTGGCCTTGAGCAAAGGCAGGGGGCAGCTCAGGCCACAGGCATCCAACTCGGCATCATGGGCCGGTACAACAGGATCAAGATCGGTCATATATCGCTCCATTAGGGCCATTAAGAATAACCAAGCCCGCCTAACCCTGGCCAGCAGCGCAAGCACGGGGCTAAAGTAGCCACTTCACCCACCACGAGCTTCGTGCATGCCTCTTCTGCGCCCTGCCCTGCTGACCCTCGCCTGCCTCCTGGGCAGCTCCACCTTCGCCAGCGACCTGCCCGCCCTGGGCGACGCCAGCTCGGCCATCGTCTCCACCCAGCAGGAACACCAGCTGGGCCGCGCCTGGCTGAGCCTGGTGCGCGGCCAGGTACGCCAGCTGTCCGACCCGCTGCTCAAGGACTATGTGGAAACCAGCGTCTATCGCCTGAGCGAAACCAGCCAGTTGCAGGACCGCCGCCTGGAGTTTGTCCTGCTCGACAGCCCACAGATCAACGCCTTTGCCGCCCCCGGCGGGATCATCGGGGTCAATGGCGGCCTGTTCCTGCATGCCCAGACCGAAGCCGAATACGCCTCGGTCATGGCCCACGAACTGGCCCACCTGTCGCAGCGCCACTTCGCCCGCGGCCTGGAAGCCCAACAGCGCATGCAGATCCCGGTGATGGCCGGCCTGCTCGCCGGCATCGTCGCCGCGGCGGCCGGCGCGGGCGATCTGGGCATAGCCGCCATCGCCTCGACCCAGGCCGCGGCCATTCAGGAACAACGGCGTTTTTCCCGGCAGAACGAACAGGAAGCCGACCGCATCGGCCTGCTCAACCTGGAAAGGGCCGGCTACAACCCCCGCGCCATGCCGAGCATGTTCGAACGCCTGATGCGCCAGTATCGCTATGACCGCAAGCCGCCGGAGTTTCTCCTGACCCACCCGGTATCGGAGTCGCGCATCGCCGATACCCGCAACCGCGCCGAGCAGTACCAGGATGAAGGCATTACCGACAGCCTGCGCTATCAGCTGATGCGCGCCCGCGTGCAGCTGCACTACGAGGAAACCCCGGGCCTGGCCGCCAAGCGCTTTCGCAGCATGCTCGACGACAACCCCAAGCTGGAGGCTGCCCGTTACGGCCTGGCCATCGCCCTGAGCAAGGGCGGCCAGCACCAGGAAGCCCGGGATATCCTCCAGGTCCTGCTGCAGGAAAAACCCAGCGATATCCTCTACAACCTGGCCCAGATCGAACTGGACAGCAGCGCCAACCAGCTGGAAGCCGCAGAGAATCGCATCCAGCGCCTGCTGCAGCTGTACCCGGGCAACTTTCCGGCCCAGCAGGCCCAGGTCGAACTGCTGATCAAACAACGCCGCCTGGCCGAGGCCGAGCGCGCCCTGGACGAGCTGGCCAGACGACGCAGCAAGGACCCGGATATCTGGTACCTGGTGGCGGAAATACGCGGCCTGACCGGCAACACCATCGGTCTGCACCAGGCCCGCGCCGAATTCTTCGCCCTGGTCGGCGACTACAACCAGGCGATCGAGCAACTGGATTTCGCCAAACGCCGGGCCAGCAACAACTTCCAGCTGGCCTCACGTATCGACGCCCGCCAGCGCGAGCTGATGGACGACAAGCGCATTATCGAGCAGATACTGCGCTAAGCGCAGACAGCAAAAAGCCCGGTGAACCGGGCTTTTTGCTGTCTGCTTCAGGGTTTCAGGCGTTGCCGCTCAATTTGAGGCGCGCCGCCTGGGTAAAGTCGAGCATGCGCTTGAGTGGCTTGATCGCCCTGGGGATCAGCGCCGGATCGACAAATATCTCGTTGCTGCCCTCTCGCAGGCACGCCAGGGTGCGCTGCAGGGTGTTCATGGCCATCCAAGGGCAATGGGCGCAGCTGCGGCAGGCGGCGCCATTGCCGGCGGTGGGCGCAGCCACAAATTCCTTGTCCGGGCACAGCTGCTGCATCTTGTAGAAAATGCCGGCATCGGTGGCGACGATAAAGGTCTTGTTCGGCAGGCGCTGGGCCGCGGCGATCAGCTGACTGGTGGAGCCCACCGCATCGGCCAGTTCGATCACCGCCGTCGGTGACTCGGGGTGCACCAGCACCGCCGCATCCGGGTACAGGGCCTTCATATCGGCCAGCTGCTTGGCCTTGAACTCCTCGTGAACGATGCAGGCACCATCCCACAGCAGCATGTCGGCACCGGTCTTGTTCTGGATATAACGCCCCAGATGCTGATCCGGCGCCCAGATAATGCTCTCGCCGTTATCCATCAGGTGCTCGACGATTTCCACCGCGCAGCTGGAGGTCACCACCCAGTCGGCGCGCGCCTTCACCGCTGCCGAGGTGTTGGCATACACCACCACGGTGCGCTGCGGGTGCTGATCGCAGAAGGCGGTGAACTCCTCCACCGGACAGCCCAGATCCAGCGAGCAGGTCGCCTCCAGGGTCGGCATCAGCACACGTTTTTCCGGGTTGAGGATCTTCGCCGTCTCCCCCATAAACTTGACCCCGGCCACCAGCACGGTCTGCGCCGGATGAGCGTTGCCGAAACGGGCCATTTCCAGGGAATCGGATACGCAACCACCGGTTTCCTCGGCCAGGGCCTGAAGCACCGGGTCGCAGTAATAGTGGGCCACCAGCACGGCGTTCTGCTTCTTCAGCTCGGCGGCAATCTCGGTGCGATAGAAGGCTTCCTCGGCAGGCGTCAGCGGCTTGGGCTGCTTGGCATCGAGATGGGCTTGTACCAGAAGGCGTTCGGAAATCTGCGTCATGTCATCAAACCTGTGGCGCTCGTGCGCGAGCTGCGAGTATACCACCCGGCTCTTCGCACTCACCGCCACGGAGGGGCGCGACATCGGCCAAGGGGCTTTTCCGAGAGCAAAAAAAAGCCAGTCTAGCGACTGGCTTTGCGATTTGGTGGGTCGTGTAGGATTCGAACCTACGACCAATTGGTTAAAAGCCAACTGCTCTACCAACTGAGCTAACGACCCAACGCGAGGCGCATGATACTGATTTAATTCAGGAAATCAACACTCCGCGAGAAAAATTTCAAAAATAGCGAGTAGGGTCGACGACCCCGGCAGCGGTAAAGCCGGCCGCACGCAGGCGGCAGCTGTCACACTTACCGCAGGCACGACCCTCTTCGTCGGCCTGATAGCAGGAGACGGTCAAAGCATAGTCCACGCCATGGCGCATGCCGACCTGAACGATCTCGGCCTTGCTCATGTTCTGCAGCGGCGCCTGGATGCGGAAGCCCTGCCCCTCCACTCCTTCGCGGGTAGCCAGGTTGGCCAGGCGCTCGAAGGCCTGGATAAATTCCGGCCGGCAGTCCGGGTAACCGGAGTAATCCACGGCATTGACGCCGATAAAGATATCCTGCGCCCCCAGCACCTCGGCCCAGCCCAGCGCCAGGGACAGGAAGACCGTATTGCGCGCCGGCACATAGGTCACCGGAATGCCTTCTGTGGGGCTTTCCGGCACATCGATGGCACTGTCAGTCAGGGCCGAGCCGCCGATGCCATTGAGATTGAGGCCTATCACCTTGTGCTCGACAACGCCCAGTTGCCGCGCCACCCGCTCGGCTGCCTGCAACTCGACGCGATGGCGCTGGCCGTAGTCGAAACTCATGCTGTAACAGCTGTAGCCCTCGGCCTTGGCCATGGCCACCACGGTGGCCGAGTCCAGACCACCGGACAGAAGAATCACCGCTCGCTTTTCATTCATCTCAGTGCCCCGGCTCGTCGTTCCAGAGAATCTTGTGCAACTGCAACTGCAGGCGTACCGGCAGGTTGTCCGCCACTATCCAGTCGGCCAGCGCCCGTGCACTCACTTCCTTGTGGCTGGGGGAAAACAGCACCTCGCCAGCACGCTGCTCCAGCCGGTACTGGATCAACTTGCTCACCGCCCAGTCATAGTCCTCGCGGGAACAGATAACAAACTTGACCTGGTCATTGGGCGTCAGCAGCTCGATATTCTCGTAGCGATTGCGCGCCACCTCGGCCGAACCTGGGGTTTTCAGATCCAGCACCTTGCTCACCCGCGGATCAACGGCGGCAACATCGAGGGCACCGCTGGTTTCCAGGGACACCTCATAGCCGGCATCACACAGACGCGTAAGCAAAGGGATGCAGTTGGGCTGAGCCAGTGGCTCTCCGCCAGTCACGCAGATATAGCGTGGCTTGTAGGCTGCCACCTGGTCGAGAATGGCATCCAGGCTCATCAGCTCGCCGCCACTGAAGGCATAGGCCGTGTCGCAATACTGGCAGCGCAGGGGACAGCCGGTCAGGCGAACGAACACCGTCGGCAAGCCGGCGGTGCGCGTCTCGCCCTGCAGCGAGTAGAAAATCTCGGTAATTCGCAGGGTTTCTTGCATATCAGCCACGGGCGTGACAGCTAAACAGGCTGTCCGCCTCCGTTGCGGGAAAAGGGCCGCGAATTGTATACGAAAAAATTTCCGGGAGAAATTTCTAACATCGCGCAGCGACGGCCCGAAGGGTGGCCGCCAAGGATGGCAGGCCATCAAAAACGCCGGGAGCAGTTTTTAACGTCGACCCGCAACCACAACAGAACGGACACAAAAAACCCGCGACTGGCGCGGGTTTATGGAAATCTGGCAGGATCAGGGCAAACGCTGCAAATCGCGTTGGGCCAGCTGTGCGGCAGAGCTGCCCGGATACTGGGCAATCACCTGGCGCAGAATGCCCTTGGCCTTGTCGGTATTGCCCAGGCGCTGCTCCACATCGGCCAGCTTGAACAGGGCATCGGGCACCTTGGCATGGCTGGGATACTGCTGGGCCACCTTGGCGAAAGCCTGGCCCGCGCCCTGCACATCGCCATTGGCCAGGGTCACCTCGCCCAACCAGTACTGGGCATTGCCGGCGTACTGGCTGTTCGGATACTTGTTGAGGAAGCCATTGAAAGCCTGGGCGGCCCGGGTGAAGTCCTTGGCCTTGATCAGGTCGAAGGCAGCGTCATAGAACAGCTTTTCCTTCTCGGGGTCCGCCGGGGCAGCAGCCTGCCCAGCCGGAGGGGTTGGCGTGGTGTTGGCATTGATCGCCCCACCCGCCACGGAATTCTCGGCAGTCGCAGCAGGCGCTGCACCACCACTGACACGCCGATCCAGATCCTGGTAGCGGTCCAGGCTTTCCTGTTTCAGACGCTGAATCTCATTCTGTTGCTCTTCCAGCATGCCGCGCAGCTGAGCAATTTCCTGCTGCATCTGCTGCAACTGGTTGAACAACATGCCCTGCGCAGAGGCAGGGGCCTCAGCCCCTCCCCCCACGTAGGCACCGGACGTGCCGTAACCGACCGGCGGATAGCTACTGCCATAGGCAGTGTTATCAGCCATGGAAAGCTCAACCCAGGCCGCGAGCGGCAGGCTGAGCGCCAGAACGGCTACAGCACGACGGTACGTACGCATATCGAATTACTTACGCAGTTCGACGCGACGGTTTTGAGCCCAGGAGGACTCGTCGCTGCCAGTGGCAACCGGACGCTCTTCACCGTAGGAAACCAGCTCCAGCTGAGCCGGGGAAACGCCCTGCAGTACCAGGTAACGCTGAACGGCCTTGGCACGACGCTCGCCCAGAGCCATGTTGTATTCGCGGGTACCGCGCTCGTCGGCGTGGCCTTCCAGGACTACGCGAGCACCGTTGCCTTGCAGGTCACGGGCGTGTACGTCCAGAGCGCGCATGGCTTCCGGCTTCAGGTCGGAGCTGTCGTACTCGAAGTAGAAGGTGGTGATAGCGCGCAGAGCAGCTTCTTCGCTCAGGCTGCCGTCAACAGCGCCAGTGTTGGCACCGTAGCCAGCGTTCGGGTCGATAGCGCCTTCGCCGCTGTCGTCACCGCCCTTGGAGGAACAACCTACAGCCACGGCCAGAGCCAGGCTCAGTGCAGCAAACTTACCGAATTTCAGCATTTCCATCATATAGCTCCTAATGAACCCCAGTGTGTTAAGCAGTGTTTAAAGCAAAAGGTGTAGCGCCGCATCAGTTCAGGTAAGGGGACCAAGAAGGCTCTCGAACTTCGCCTTGAGCGGTAGGAAGAGGGAGCCTCACACGTCCGTTGGTCGACGCTAACATCAAGACTCCCCGGCCCTGCTGGCGGGTGGCGTAGATTAGCATTGTGCCGTTGGGCGCAACAGTAGGCGACTCATCCAAACTTGTATCGGAAAGTATGCGCAGACGATTGGTCTGCAGATCCTGCGCCGCCACCTTGAACACGGTAAAACCGTCCTGGCGATGGATCATCACCATGGTCTTTTCATCGGCCGACAACTTCGGGTTGGCGTTGTAGTTGCCGATAAAGGTCACCCGCTCCACAGCACCGCTGTTGATATTGGTCTTGTAGACCTGCGGCCGACCGGCGCGGTCGGAGGTGAAGTACAGGGTTTGACCATCCTTGCCCCAGAAGGGTTCGGTGTCGATGGCATAGTGATTGGTGACCCGGCGCAGCTGGCGGGTGCCCATGTCCATCACATAGATTTCCGGGTTGCCGTCCTTGGACAGGACAAAGGCCAGGCGATTGCCGTCCGGCGACCAGGCCGGCGCACCATTGAGGCCCTCGAAGTTGGTGATCTGCTCGCGGCGACCGGTATCGATATGCTGCACGAAGATGCGCGGGCGCTTCTGCTCGAAGGACACATAGGCGATGCGCCGGCCATCCGGGGCGAAGGACGGCGACAGGATCGGCTCGCGCGATTGCAGCAGGGTCACCGCACGGGCGCCGTCATAGTCGGAACGCTGCAGGGTGTAGCGGGTGTTGTTGACCCCGAAACGCTCGGCCGTGACGTAGAGCATGCGGGTGGAGAACGCGCCCTTGACCCCGGTGAGTTTCTCGAACGACTGGTCGGCAATATAGTGCGCCATGTCGCGCAGCTGATCGGTGGCACCGGCCACATTGCCGGTCATTACCTGCTGCTCGGTGGTCACGTTGAACAGGGCGTACTGCACCTGCAGGCGGCCGGCATTGGGCAGGATATTGCCCACCAGCACGTATTGCGCGCCCAGGGCCTTCCAGTCGCGGTAGATCACTTCACTGGCCTGGGTCGGCAGGCTGATCATGTTCTGCCGGGGAATGGGCTCGAAATAGCCCGAGTTGCGCAGGTCATTGCCGATGATCTGCGCCATGTCCTCGGGCAATACGGTGCCGCTGGCCCAGCCAAAAGGCACCACGGCGATAGGCGTGGCACGGTCGGTGCCGCTACTGATCACCAGGGGGTCATTGGCGTGCACGCTGCCGACCAGCAGGGCCAGGCCGAGCACGGCGATACGCATCAGGATGTTCACAGACCTAAGTCCTCCGGTTTGAAGACAGCGCGACGCTGCCGGTAAAGCCGATCGAATGTGGCGCGATCCAGCTGCTGCATTTCCGCGATGCGCCCCACGTTGCGCACCGCCTGTACTGCCGAACTGTCGAATGGCCCATCGCCGCTGGAACGGGTCACGCTGGCGTTGGTGATGGTGCCATCGGGCAGCATCTCGATCAGTACCTCCACACTCATGCCATTGCGCGCCGAGGGCGGACGCCGCCACTGCTCGCTGACCAGACGCACGATCAGATCATCCAGGCTGCCAGCCACCTTGTCGCCATGGGTCTCGGCCAGGGCCTGCTGACGCTGCACGCTGTCGGACAAGAGCTCAGCCAGGGCCGCGGCTTTCTTGTCCTCGACGGCCTTGCGCTGGGCGGCTTCGGCATCGGCCTTCTTCTTGGCGTCTTCGGCGGCCTTTTTCTTCGCCGCTTCGGCTGCAGCCTTTTTCTTGGCCTCCTCTTCAGCCTTTTTCTTGGCGTCCTCGGCGGCTTTCTTCTTGGCGGCCTCATCGGCAGCCTTTTTCTTGGCGATTTCGGCCTGGCGTTTCTGCTCGGCGGCCTTCTTCTCAGCCTCGGCCTTCTTCGCCGCTTCGGCCTTTCGAGCCTCCTCGGCCTTCTTTTGTTCCGCTGCCTTGGCCGCGGCAATCTTCTGATCTTCGGCCTTTTTCTGCTCCAGCTGCTCGACCTCGAACTGCGGCGCCGCGGTTTTCTGTGCTTCGCCAGCGATCTTCTGGTTGGTCTGGGTGGTGGCCTGGCTCTGCGACTGCAGCTGGTACAGGGTAGCCTGTACTACCGGGCGGGCCGGTGGCAGCTCCGGGGTAAAGGCGAAACTGACGAACAGCATGGCAAAGATCAGGACGTGCAGCGTCACGGCCCAGATCACCGGCCAGTAGTAGCTCTCCGCAGGCGAACGCTCAGGCTGACGCATCAGGGGGCCTCGGTAATCAGGCCGACGTTGCCCACTTCGGCCTGCTGCAGACCGCCCATGGCGGCCATGACGGTGCCATAGTCCACGGCCTTGTCGCCGCGCACGAAGACCTGCACCTGCTTACCCATGCTGCGGTTCTGGCTGATGATGGCGCGCACGGTCTGGGTCATCTGCTCCAGGCTGACGGCCTGATCCTGGATGGTATCCACGTCGACTTCCGTGCCCATGTTCCAGTAATAGGTCTTGTCGGCCTTGATCGAAATGGTCAGCACCAGGGCATCGTTGTCCTGGGGCAGCACTTCGCTGCTCACCTGGGGCAGGTCGACCTTGACCCCCTGGTTGAGCATGGGCGCGGTGACCATGAAGATGACCAGCAGCACCAGCATCACGTCGATATAGGGCACCACGTTCATCTCGGCGACCGGTTTGCGTCTGTTGCGAATTCTCGCCATGACAGGATCTGCCCTTTAGTCGTCCGCGGTATGCACCTTGCGGTGCAGGATCGCCTGGAACTCGTCGGCGAAGGTGTAGTAGCGCCCAATCAGCATCTCGCCACGGGCGGCGAAGCGGTTGTAGGCGATAACGGCCGGAATCGCGGCGAACAGGCCGATGGCGGTGGCGATCAGTGCTTCGGCAATACCTGGAGCCACGGTGGCCAGAGTGGCCTGCTGCACCTGGGCCAGGCCGAGGAAGGAATTCATGATGCCCCATACGGTACCGAACAGACCGATATAGGGGCTGGTGGAGCCCACGGTGGCGAGAAACGGCAGCGCGGCTTCGAGTTTTTCCTCTTCACGGGAGATGGCCACGCGCATGGCGCGGGACACACCGTCCATCACCGCATCCGGATCCACACCCGGCTGCTGGCGCAGGCGCGAGAATTCCTTGAAGCCAGCGCGGAAGATCTGCTCCAGGCCCGAATCCGGGTCGGGATTGCTGCCGGCCTGACGATACAGCTTGGACAGGTCGATACCCGACCAGAAGCGATCCTCGAAATTATCCAGGGCCCGTTTGGCCGCACGGATCGCGGTACTGCGCTGGAAGATCATCACCCAGGAGATGACCGAAGCGGCCACCAGGGTGAGCATCACCAGCTGCACCACCAGGCTGGCATGGCTGATCAGGCTCCATATCGACATATTGTCTACGTTGGCTTCCACGCTTACTCTCCTGCTTCAATTAATCCCGCGCCAGGCTGCGCGGCAAAGGCCGTACGCAGGGCCTGGGGTATGGCCCGGGGTTTCAAATTGTCGGCGCGCACACAGGCCACCAGAAACTGCCCCTCGCAGAGCAGCACATCATCCGCAGCCCGCCTCACCTGTTGACGAAAGCGCAGGCTGGCGCGGTTCAACTCAATTACATCGGCACTGACCAGCAACTCGTCGTCGAGCTTGGCCGGCGCGTGATAGCGCGCTTCGGCCGAGTGCACAACGAACAACAGGCCCTCCTCGGCCAGCGTCGACTGGTAGAAACCCAGGTCACGCAGGCGCTCGGTACGAGCCCGTTCCATAAATTTGAGGTAGTTGACGTAGTAGACGATGCCGCCCGCATCGGTGTCTTCGAAATACACCCGACAACGATGGGTAAAGGATTCAACTCCGTTTTGCGCGCGCATACTTTAGTCTCCGCCCCTGGTCTTGCCAATCGTCTGTAACAAGTATTTTTCTCACTCAGGCTCGCCGGAAAACAGATCCGCAGCCGGCAGCTCGCCCAGGCGCCCCGGCGCATTCAGGCCGAAATGCAGGTAGGCATGACGCGTTACCACCCGCCCCCTGGGGGTGCGCATGATATAGCCCTGCTGGATCAGATAGGGCTCCAGCACATCCTCGATGGTGTGCCGCTCCTCACTGATGGCCGCTGCCAGGTTATCGATGCCCACCGGGCCGCCGTCGAATTTCTCGATCATGGTCAGCAACAGGCGGCGATCCTGATGATCGAAACCGCGCTCATCCACATCCAGCAGGTTCAGGGCCTGATCGGCGATCTGCCGGGTGATCTCGCCCTGGCCGCGCACTTCGGCGAAATCACGCACACGGCGCAGCAGACGGTTGGCGATACGCGGTGTACCACGGGCACGGCGGGCGATCTCCAGGGCACCATGGGCCTCGATGGGCAAACCGAGAATGGCGGCCGAGCGGCTGACAATGGTGGCCAGATCGTCCGTGTTGTAGAACTCCAGGCGCTGGACGATGCCAAAGCGGTCGCGCAGCGGGTTGGTCAGCATGCCGGCGCGGGTGGTGGCGCCCACCAGGGTAAAGGGCGGCAGGTCCAGCTTGATCGAGCGCGCCGCCGGGCCTTCGCCGATCATGATATCGAGCTGGAAGTCCTCCATGGCCGGGTACAGCACCTCCTCGACCACGGGCGAAAGGCGATGGATCTCGTCGATAAACAGCACATCGCCCGGCTGCAGATTGGTCAGCAGCGCCGCCAGATCCCCCGCGCGCTCCAGCACCGGGCCGGAGGTGCTCTTGAGCGAGACGTTCATTTCCTGGGCGATGATATTGGCCAGGGTGGTCTTGCCGAGCCCCGGCGGCCCAAAGATCAGGGTATGGTCCAGGGCCTCGCTGCGCCCCCGGGCCGCCTGGATAAACAGCTCCATCTGCTCACGCACCACCGGCTGGCCGATATAGTCGGCCAGTTTCAGCGGGCGAATGGCACGATCGACCTGCTCTTCGCGGTCGCGGGCCGTGGCGGTAATCAGGCGATCGGCTTCAAGCACTAGAGCATTCCCTTCAGGGCACGACGAATCATTTCTTCACTACTCAGGCCCTCTTCCTTGATGGCGGCCACCGCACGACTGGCTTCCTGGGGCTTGTAGCCCAGGGAGATCAGGGCGCTGAGCGCATCATTCTCGGCGCTTGAGACTGCTGCCGCGGCTTGAGGTTCCACCACCAGGCCGGCCATACCCGGCAGGGTTTCCCAGGCCTTGAAGCGATCCTTGAGTTCCACCAGCAGGCGCTCGGCGGTCTTCTTGCCAACCCCCGGCACCTTGACCAGCACCGAGGTGTCCTGGGCCTGTACACAGCGCACCAACTCATCCACTTCCAGGCCCGACATCAGCGCCAGGGCCAGTTTGGGCCCCACGCCATTGAGCCGGATCAGCTCACGGAACAGCTCACGCTCGCGCTTCTCGAAAAAACCGTAGAGCAACTGGGCATCCTCGCGTACCACCAGATGGGTATGCAGGGTCAATGGTTCTCCCACCGCGGGCAAACGGTACAGGGTGGTCATGGGCACTTCCAGCTCATAACCCAAACCATTTATGTCGAGAATCACATGGGGCGGCTGTTTTTCCGCCAGGGTGCCGCGCAAACGTCCGATCACCGCTGTCTTCCTAAAATAAAGTTACAAACGCAGGCGCCCGGAACGTCGCCGGGCGCCCTGCAAGCCATGGGGAATCAGGCTCTGTCGATGATGGGCATGGCACAGGGCAATGGCCAGGGCATCGGAGGCATCAATCTGCGGCTTCTGCACCAGCCCCAGCAGATGCATGACCATCAGCTGCACCTGTTCCTTGGCCGCCCCGCCACTGCCGGCAATGGCCTGCTTGACCTGGGTGGCGGTGTACTCGGCAACCTCCAGCCCGGCCTCGACGGCCGCAACGATGGCGGCGCCGCGGGCCTGACCAAGCTTGAGCGCGGAGTCGGCATTGCGTGCCATAAACACCTGCTCGATGCCCATGGTCACCGGACCATGGCAGCGGATCACCTCGCCAACGCCGCGAAAGACGATCTGCAGGCGCTCGGCCAGCGGTCCATCGCCAGTGCGAATGCAGCCACTGGCGACATACTCGCAGCCACGGCCGGTATCACGCACCACGCCATAGCCGGTAATGCGCGAGCCGGGGTCGATGCCTAGAATCAGAGTCATATCAGCAACTGTCTATTTATCCAGTTGGCGAGTATACGGGGCGCCCTCGGCAACGTCATCAGCCGCCGTCCAGCCCGACGAAAAAAGCCGGAACCGCTGTTCAGCGCTTCCGGCCTCCTCGTTCGTAGCCCGGATGCAATCCGGGACATATTCCCCGGATTGCATCCGGGCTAGGGCCTCAGCCGAGCTGTTCCATGATCTCGTCGGCAACTTCGGCGTTGTGATAGACGTTCTGCACATCGTCCAGGTCTTCGAGCATATCGATCAGCTTGAAGACTTTCTGCGCCGTCTCCAGATCGGTGATCGGCGCACTGATCGAGGGGATCATGGCAATTTCCGCCTCCTCGCCCTTGAAACCGGCAGCACCCAGCGCCTCGTTGACGGCATGAAACTCGGTGAAGCTGGTCGACACCAGGGCCGAGCCGTCCTCGCCCATCTCAACGTCATCGGCACCGGCCTCCAGCGCGGCTTCCATCAGGGCATCCTCGTCGACACCCGGTGCGAAGCTGATCTGGCCCTTGCGCTCGAACATATAGGCAACCGAACCATCGGTGCCCAGGTTGCCGCCGCACTTGCTGAAGGCATGGCGCACTTCGGCGGCGGTGCGGTTGCGGTTGTCGGTCATCACCTCAACGATGATCGCCACGCCGCTCGGCGCATAGCCCTCGTAGCTGAACTCGACAACGTTATCGGCTTCGTTGTTGCCGGCACCGCGAGCGATGGCGCGATCGATCACGTCACGCGACATGTTGTTGGTCAGCGCCTTGTCCACCGCCAGACGCAGACGTGGGTTGTCTGCGGGAATCGGACCGCCATGCTTGGCAGCAACCGTCAGCTCACGGATCAGCTTGGTGAAGATCTTGCCGCGCTTGGCGTCCTGACGCCCCTTGCGGTGCTTGATATTGGCCCATTTGGAATGACCAGCCATAACTCACTCCATCTATAAGGTTTCACAATTGCAGGGGCGTAAGCACTTGAGTCTCTCCACCCCATAACGAAGAAGCCTGGGATCTCCAGGCTTCTTTTGCAGGCTTATTCGGCCTTGGCTTGCTCACGCAGGCGAATATGCAGCTCGCGCAGTGCCTTGTTGTCCACCAGACCCGGCGCCTGGGTCATGACGCAGGCCGCGCTCTGGGTTTTCGGGAAGGCGATCACTTCGCGGATCGAGCTGGCACCGGTCATCAGCATCACCAGACGATCCAGGCCGAAGGCCAGGCCGCCGTGGGGCGGCGCACCGAACTTCAGGGCGTCGAGGAGGAAGCCGAACTTCTCCTGCTGCTCTTCTTCACTGATGCCCAGCACGCGGAACACGGTCTGCTGCATGGCCTTGTCATGGATACGGATCGAACCGCCGCCAAGCTCGGTGCCGTTGAGTACCATGTCGTAGGCACGCGACAGCGCGGCGCCCGGGTTGGCCTCCAGCTCCTCGGGGCTGCAGCTTGGCGCGGTAAAGGGGTGGTGCATGGCGGTCAGGCTGCCATCGTCGTTTTCCTCGAACATCGGGAAGTCCACCACCCACAGCGGCGCCCACTCGCAGGTCAGCAGATTGAGGTCATGGCCCAGCTTGATGCGCAGGGCACCGAGGGCTTCGGAAACGATCTTGGCCTTATCGGCACCGAAGAACACGATATCGCCATCGACAGCGCCAACGCGATCGAGGATGACATTGATGTTGTCCAGCGGGATGTTCTTGACGATCGGCGACTGCAGACCGTCAACGCCGGCGGCACGCTCGTTGACCTTGATATAGGCCAGGCCCTTGGCGCCGTAGATGCCGACGAACTTGGTGTAGTCGTCGATCTGCTTGCGCGGCATGCTCGCCCCGCCCGGCACGCGCAGCGCGGTAACGCGGCATTTCGGGTCGTTGGCCGGTCCCGCGAAGACCTTGAATTCGACCTCCTTGAGTTGGTCTTCGACGTCCACCAGCTCCAGCGGAATACGCAGGTCCGGCTTGTCCGAACCGAAACGGCGCATGGCTTCGGCCAGGCTCATGTGCGGCAGTTCGCCGAACTCGACGTCCAGCACTTCCTTGAACAGGTTGCGCACCATGGTCTCGGTGATGCCCATGATGTCTTTTTCATCAAGGAAGCTGGTCTCGATGTCGATCTGGGTAAATTCCGGCTGACGGTCGGCGCGCAGGTCTTCATCGCGGAAGCACTTGGCGATCTGGTAGTAGCGGTCGAAGCCGGCCACCATCAGCAGCTGCTTGAACAGCTGCGGCGACTGCGGCAGGGCGAAGAAGCTGCCGGCATGGGTACGGCTCGGCACCAGGTAGTCGCGCGCGCCTTCCGGGGTGGCGCGGGTCAGGATCGGGGTTTCCACATCGAGGAAGCCGTTGTCATCCAGGTAGCGACGGATGCTGCTGGTGATGCGCGAACGCAGCTTGAGCTTCTCGGCCATTTCCGGGCGACGCAGGTCGATAAAGCGATAGCGCAGGCGGGTTTCCTCGCCAACGTCGGTGTATTCGTTGAGCGGGAACGGCGGGGTTTCCGCCTCGTTCAAAACTTCCAGCTCGTAGCCCAGCACCTCGATGGCACCGCTGGCCATGTTCGGGTTAACCGCACCGGCCGGACGCAGACGCACCTTGCCGGTAATTTTGACCACGTATTCGCTGCGCACGCGGTCGGCCTTGGCGAAGGTCTCGGCGCGATCCGGGTCGAACACCACCTGGGCCAGACCTTCACGGTCACGGATATCGAGGAAGATCACCCCACCGTGGTCGCGACGACGGTGAACCCAACCGCAAAGGGTGATTTCCTGGCCGTCCAGGCTCTCGTTCAGTTGGCCGCAATAATGGCTGCGCATCATGGATCGCTTCTCTTGAGTCTTGAATTCGTTGGGTCGCCTGCTCGCGACGCGTTTGACCGGGCAAGCCGGCTGGCGCAAAGGCCGCTACTACAGTGTCTGGCCGGAACCTGGCGTGCCTGTATGCATACCAGCCCTGCCCTGCAAAACGCGGGATTATATATGGTTAGGGCGCCACATGCAGCCGCCATACCCCGCGCATTTTCCCAGCCTTTCTATACTCAGCAGAGCGCAACAGCTTCGCCACCACCGGAGGCGCCATGACCATGCCCAACCTTGCCGAGATCCCCAGCGATCTGCTGGCGGACTTTCGCCAGGAATCCAGCGAGCAGTTCGAGCGCTGCGAACAGCTGCTGATCGAACTGGAACACAGCCCCAACGACGGTGAGCGCCTGCGCGAGCTGTTTCGCCTGGTGCACACGCTCAAGGGCAATCTCGGCTATATCGGGCTCAACGACCTGATGCCGGTGCCCCAGGCCATGGAGGATGTGCTGGCCTGCCTGCGCGAAGCCAGCCTGGCGTTCGACAGTCTGTTGGGCGACATCCTCCTGCTGACCCTGGACCATATCAAGGCACTGATCGCCCAGAGCCTGGGCGAAGGCCCCAGGCAGATCAGCGAAGCGCAAAGCCAGGCCCTCACCCAGAGCCTGGCACACCTGGCCAAAACCCCAGCTGCCGAACAAACCCAGCGGCGCAGCGCCCTGCTGCAGCAACTGGACCCCGACACCCAGCTACCGCCCCCCGCCCCAATGCCAGCACCCGCTGCCGCCGAACTGTTACAGCACCACGGCATCAGCGCCGATGCCGACCTGCTGTTTTTCGTCGAGCTGATGCAAGCCAGCGAGCGCCGCTCCCACTACTGGCAAGGCCGCGGCCTGCGCCAACTGCAACTGGCCTTGCAGATCAACCAACTGGGCGGCCACCCGGTGGCAGCCGAACAACTGGCCGCAGCAGTATGCCTGCACGACCTGGGCATGGCCTTTCTGCCCCTGGAAATCCTCCATAAGCAGGCCAGCTACAGCCGCGAGGAACGCCGCCAGATGCAGGCCCACCCACGCCTGGCCTACGACTTGCTCAAGCGCCTGCCGAACTGGCAGGAAGCCGCCGAAATCGTCCTGCAACATCAGGAACATGCCGACGGCAGCGGTTACCCCAAAGGCCTGCAGGAAATCGAAATCAATCCGGGCGCCCTGATCCTGGCCATAGTCGACACCTTCGACGCCCGCACCCACGAGCGCGCCCACCAGACCCTGACCACGCGCCCCCTGCTACGGGCCATTCTGGAAATCAACAACCTGGCCGGTAGCCAGTTCAGCAGCCACTGGGTCGGACTGTTCAACCAGGCCCTGCAGCAGCAACCGGAACTTGCACACCAGTAACCGGTCACTGCATGCTCAGGCGCTCGACGCCATCATCAGACAAGGAAGCTCCATGCAAGGATTAGCAGGCAAGGTCGCCGTTATCACTGGCGCAGGCTCCGGCATCGGCCGCGCCCTGGCCCAGGCACTGGCTGAGGAGGGCTGCCACCTGGCCCTGGCCGATATCAATGAAGACAATCTGCACAGCCTGAGCCAGGAGCTGCAGCATCCCGAACGGCGGATCAGCTGTCACCGCCTCGACGTCGCCGACCGCGAAGCGGTGTTTGCCTTCGCCGACCAGGTACGCGAACAGCATGGCGGTGCTTATCTGGTGATCAACAATGCCGGCGTGGCGGTTTCCCAGAGCATTGCCGAACTCAGCTACGCAGACTTCGAGTGGCTGATGAACATCAACTTCTGGGGCGTGGTGCATGGCAGCAAGGCCTTCCTGCCCCAGCTGCTGGCCAATGGCAGCGGTCATATCGTCAACTTGTCGAGCATCTTCGGCATTGTCAGCCTACCCAGCCAGGGCGCCTACAACGCCAGCAAGTTTGCCGTGCGCGGCTTCACCGAAGCCCTGCGCCAGGAGCTGTGCCATACCGGAGTCAGCGCCAGCTGCGTTCACCCTGGCGGCATCAAGACCAATATCGCCCGGGCCGCGCGCTTCTATAAAGGTATCGACGGCCAGCGAGACGCCGAACGCGCCGCCCAGGCCTTCGACAAACTGGCCCGCACCACTCCGCAACAGGCCGCCGCACGCATTATCCAGGGCATCAAGGCAAGGCGCCCGCGCATCCTGATCGGCCAGGACGCCCACCTGCTGGACTGGATCCAGCGCCTGTTCCCCAGCCGCTACCCGAAACTGCTGGCCAGGTTGCTCAAGGCCCGCTGAAGCCAGGCCAGCATAGCCACAGCCCATGACATTGATTGATTTAGCTCAGCAGCTTCGCCAATACGCTCATGCTAGGCTGAGCTATCCGTCTTACAAGCCCTGAGGAGAGCAGACATGGAAATCAATATCGGTATCGCCGAACAGGATCGCGCCGCCATCGCCGAAGGCCTGTCGCGCCTGCTGGCCGATACCTACACCCTGTATCTGAAGACCCACAACTTCCACTGGAACGTCACCGGCCCGATGTTCAATACCCTGCACCTGATGTTCGAGGGGCAGTACAACGAGCTGGCCCTGGCCGTGGACCAGATCGCCGAGCGCATTCGCGCCCTGGGCTTCCCGGCGCCAGGTACCTACGCGGCCTACGCGCGCCTGTCCTCGATCAAGGAAGAGGAAGGCGTGCCCAGCGCCGCCGACATGATCAAGCAACTGGTACAGGGCCAGGAAGCCGTGGTGCGCACCGCCCGCGGCATCTTCCCGCTGCTGGACAAGGTCAGCGACGAACCCACTGCAGACCTGCTCACCCAGCGCATGCAGGTACACGAGAAAACCGCCTGGATGCTGCGCAGCCTGCTCGACAGCTGATCCAGCGCAAATACAGGCCCGAATTTCGGGCCTTTTGCTAGGCGTTCGTGCAAGCCATGCTCTATGCTTTGCTCAATCGCAATTTGCCACAGTGACGTGCATGAGCCAGCCGAAAAAAGCCCCCAGCCTACTGGATCTATTCCCCGAAGATACTCGCGAGGCAGCGGCGCTTCTGAAAAAATCTGTGCCGCTGATGATGAAGCACAGCATCCCGCCCAACCCGGTGCATTACGCCCTCTGGTACAGCTACAGCAAGGGACTGGATGCCGAGCTGAACCGGCGCCTGGACAAGACCGTAGAAGATTTCGACTGCTTCCCCCCGGAAACCGCCGTCAAGCTGTTCCGCGAGTTCATCATTCACGGCGAATTGGAAGAAGCCCGCGCCGGCCAGCAGCAAGTTATCGATCTGGTTGATGATATCGAAGGCGATGTCTCACGCAGCCTGATTGGCAGCCGCCACTACCAGACCAGCCTGGAACATGGACTGGCCGCCCTGCATGAACCCATTATCGAAGACCTGCCTGCGGTCCTGACTGAGCTGCAACAGAGCACCCAGGTCATGCAGGACCAGCAGGACAAGTTTCTCTACCGCCTGCAGGCCGCCCAGGAAGAAATCAAATGCCTGCGCAACCAGCTGGAACGCGCCCATATGGCCGCCACCCTGGACAGCCTGACCAAGGTCTTCAACCGCAACGCCTTCACCCGGTTGCTGGAGCAGATTCTCCTCGACAACCCGGACAAGGTTGCCCTGCTGATGCTCGATATCGACCATTTCAAGCAGTTCAACGACCAATACGGCCACCCCCTGGGCGACCGTGTACTCCAGCATGTGGGCATACTCCTGCGTGATCTGCTGCCGCCCCAGGCCATCGCAGCTCGCTATGGCGGCGAGGAATTCTGCGTCATTTTGCGCGACTGCAGCAGCCCCGCCCAGGTCCACGCCTTTGCCGAGAAACTGCGCCTGAAGATCCACGCCCTGCGTATCAAGGTCAGGCGTACCGATGAAGTACTCGATAGCATCTCGGCCTCCTTCGGCTATGCCATGGCGCAAGCCGGTGATGACTTCGAAAGCCTGCTCACCCGTGCCGACGATGCCCTCTACCAGGCCAAGCGCAATGGCCGCAACACCATCCACCCCAGCCTCGAAGCCAACGCCATAAGCGCCTGATTTGAGTCCCCCCGCGCTTTGCTGTTAAATACGCCCCGTGCAGCCAGCCGCCTTATCGGCCTGGCGCATAGGCCCGCTGCGTATGCCCCACCAAACCCTCTTCAATATGGCCAAGCCTGCGCAGCCAGCTCTTCCTGTGACCCTGTAAAAAGTGAGCTCATTCAACATGCTTAAAGCCGTCCACCTGTTTACCGGCCTAGCCGCCCTGCTGCTTTCTACCATCCCCAGCTTCAGCGATAACGCCCAGCCCTTCCTGCAGCAGACCGACGCCCTGTGCCTGGCCCTGTTTGGCCTGAGCAACCTGATTCTTGCCCCTCAACTGCCCATCTGGCACAACGGCCTGCGCCACCAGTTGCAAAACCTGGTCAGCGCCCTGCTGGTGCTGGCCACCCTGTTGCAGGCCCTGATTCTGCTCGCCCCTCTGCCCAGTATCGCCGACCTGCCCGCCACCCTGTTCAGCCTGCTGATCCTGACTACTGCCGTAGCCCTGCACCTGGCCTGCAACCTGCGCTTGCACCTGCAACCGCGCTCGCGCAGCAGCAGCGAGCCTGCCGGCAACCGCGAGACCGGCACGGTAAAGTGGTTTAACACCTCCAAAGGTTTTGGTTTTATTTCCCGCGACTCGGGGGACGATATCTTTGTGCACTTTCGCGCCATTCGCGGCGAGGGCCACCGCGTGCTGGTCGAAGGTCAGCGGGTCGAATTTGCCGTGATGCAACGCGACAAGGGGCTGCAGGCCGAAGATGTGATTGCCACCCTGCCCGGCCGCCGCTAGCTCCAATGCTCCAAACAACAAAGCCCGCAATCGCGGGCTTTGTTGTTTTCATCGCCGCTCAATAATGTGGCGGCGGGGCCTCGTCCTCACTGATGCCGAACTGCCCGGCCACCTCTTCCTGGCGCTTGGCCAGCAGTGCAATCTGCAGCTGCATGCGCTCCAGCAACCGCTGCTGCGCCACCAGCTCATCATTAAGGGCCTGGATGGTGTCATCCTGGAAAGCCAGACGACTCTCCAGCTCACTGATCCGTGCATCCGCATCCATTACTCAACCCTCGGCAAAACAGAAGTCATCGGTCAACACCAGGCGCAGGCGCTCCTTGACCCGCTCGATCTGCTGCGCGTCATAGGCCAGCGCCGGCTGCCGCCCCCAGACTGGCGCAGGCCAGGCTGCATCGTCACGGCGCCGCACGATCACATGCATATGCAGTTGCGCCACCATATTGCCCAAAGTCGCCACATTCATCTTGTCGGCAGCAAAACTGTCCTTGAGCACCTCTGCCAAAAAGGTAGTCTCGCGCCACAACGCCAGCTGATCCGACTCATCCAGCTGAAACAACTCACTCACATCCTCGCGCCGCGGCACCAGGATAAACCAGGGGTACTGCGCATCATTCATCAGCAACAAACGGCACAGCGGAAAATCCCCCACCAGCACCGTATCCTGCTGCAAACGCGAATCCAGGGTAAACATGCCCCTCTCCTTACACCGAAAAACAAGCCTTGCCTGGCCCAGCATACCCCTGGGCCAGCCCTGAATCACCCCAAGCCACTATGCGCACCAGGATAAGGCATGCAGAGGGACACCTCGGCAACCTCTGCACCAATATGTTTCCTTTGGTAATCAATACCATCACGCATGACGTTACCCCACCACCACATGAGCCGCACCCGCAGCGTCCAGCCCAACAACCCAAGCCGCAACCCCGAAAAACCCCCCAAATCGCCTAGCGCGCACCCTATAAACCCCTAAAAAAGCATCAACGCACCAGAGCAAAAGCTGAATAACCCATAAAAATCAGGAAACAAAACAAATCACCAGCGCAACCACAAAGCTGGCATGCTTTTGGCTTTCTGTAAGCGATGGATTTGCCAGACGGCAGCTGGCACAAGAAAAACAACGCCAGTCCAGTATTTGCAAGGGTTACAGCTCGATAGCGCAAGGCCTGCAGGACGAAATCTACAGATTTGCGACATGATTCTTTAGTCATTGCGACAAAATTGTGAAGAATTCGTTACGAATAGACTGCAACTATCGTCAACCCCGGTGACGTGCTATAAGGTATGCCGCCGACACAAAAAGAAAAATCTGTCCATATCTTTCGTATGTGACAGAAGTGCTTTCAAACCAAAGGAGCAATCACGATGCAAGTGATGAAGTGGAGCGTTATCGCCCTGGCAGTAGCCGCGGGCAGCACCCAGATGGCAATGGCTTCCAGCCAGTCCGAATCCAAGGGCCTGATCGAAGATACCAGCTTCGATATCTTTAACCGCGCCCTCTACATGAACCGTGACTTCAAGAACGGCGCTTCCAACGGCGCCAGCGACTCGGCTAACCCAGCCGGCTATCGCGAAGAGTTCGGCCTGGGCATCCGCCTGCTGCTGGAATCCGGCTTCACTCAAGGCACCGTTGGTGTTGGTTTCGACGCCCACTCCCTGAGCAGCATCAAGATCGACAGCGGTCGCGGTCGCGTTGGCACCGGCCAGTTCTCTAAAACTGACAGCGGCCGTGCCGATGACACCCAGACCGAAGTTGGTGGTGCCATCAAGTTCCGCGTATCCGATACCGTACTGAAGCACGGCAACATGATGGTGGATACCCCGGTATTCTCCACTGACGACAGCCGTATCCTGCCGGAAGTTGGTACTGGCACCCTGATCACCAGCAACGAAATCCAGGGCCTGGAAATCAATGCCGGTCGCTTCACCGCGCTGAGCGGCCAGACCCCTACCACTCGCGACAGCGAAGAGCTCAAGTCCATCAACTTTGCTGGCGCCAGCTACAGCTTTACTGACGATTTCAGCGGTGCTGTCTACGCATCCCGCGTTGAAGACGAGTTCAATAAGCGCTACCTGAACCTGAACTACAACTTGGGCCTGGCTGAAGAGCAGTCGCTGAACTTCGACTTCAACTTCTACCGCACCACCGACACCGGCAGCAACCCGGACAAGATCGATAACAAGATCTGGAGCCTGGCAGCAGCTTACAATATCGGCGCTCATACCTTCACCCTGGCCCACCAGCGCTCCACCGGCGATAGCGGCTATGTCTACGGTATTGACGGCGGCGGCACCATCTATCTGGCCAACTCGGTACAGATCTCCGACTTTGACCAAGAAGACGAGCGCTCCTGGCAAGTACGTTACGATCTGGACATGGCATCCTATGGCGTACCGGGCCTGAAGTTCATGACCCGCTATGTTCGCGGTGACAATGTCCAGTGGGGCCCGGGCCAGGAAGGCAAGGAACGTGAGTGGAACCTTGAGGCCCGCTACACCGTTCAAGAAGGCCCTGCTAAGGACCTGATGGTTCGTGCTCGCAGCTCGATCTATCGCGCCAATACCGTGCATAACGAGAACTATGCAGACGATATGAATGACTTCCGTCTGATTATCGAGTACCCGCTGAGCGTTCTGTAATCCAGCCCGCTTAGTCGCTACAAGAAAAAGCCCGGCCTAGGTCGGGCTTTTTTGTGCCTGGCTGGCCATACGCCACATTGCCAACCTTCACAGCGCGCCGCTAAAGGCGACCCCGAAGCACTGAGCACCCATGCACGCTTTACAGCGGCAAGGCATAGGTGCCCGTGACGTGGGCCACCAACTCTTCCTCGTTGCCCGCCGAATACAGCGACACCTCGCAGACCGCCTGTCGCCTGCTTAGGCGCAGGATGCGTGCCTCGGCCAGCAGGTCCACAGGCCTGGGCTTGACCAGAAAGTTGATATTCAGGTTTGAGGTCACCGCCATCTCCACCCGACCCAAGCGGCCCAGCACCACGGCATACATGGCCGCATCAGCCAGGGCCATAATGGTCGGCCCGGACAGGGTGCCACCGGGGCGAATCAGCTTGTTGTGAAAAGGCACCCGCGCCAGCACGCCCTCGCTATCCAGGCGATCGATACACAGGTTGATATCCTCGGCCATCGGCAGCCCCGCCCGGATCAGCCCCTGCACCTGCTCTGCACTTAAACCAGCCATCCCACTCTCCTGCGTTTTACCGGCATCCTGTACGCCGCTATATAGGCACCGTACAATGCCGGCCATTGAAATCCCCTTGCAAACGACAGAACAGCCAATTATGCGTACCAGTCAGTTCCTGCTCTCGACCCTGAAAGAAACCCCTTCCGATGCCGTGGTGATCAGCCACCAGCTGATGCTGCGTGCCGGCATGATCCGCAAGCTGGCCTCCGGCCTGTATACCTGGCTGCCCATGGGCCTGCGCGTGCTGCGCAAGGTGGAGAAGGTGGTGCGCGAGGAGATGGACGCCGCCGGCGCGCTGGAAGTGCTGATGCCGGGCATCCAGCCGGCCGAGTTGTGGCAGGAATCCGGGCGCTGGGAACAGTATGGCCCCGAGCTGCTGCGCATGAAGGATCGCCATGGCCGCG
>Ga0209207_1000177_pt1 | contig 47352 bp, 49 predicted proteins | sample SaghotsprinmetaG_FD_184140 | JGI IMG/M metagenome (GOLD analysis project Ga0209207, IMG submission 184140) | Hot spring microbial communities from South Africa to study Microbial Dark Matter (Phase II) - Sagole hot spring metaG (SPAdes) (version 3) | ecosystem: Environmental > Aquatic > Thermal... | reverse complement strand
TTCTTAAGAAAGAAACTAGCCTAATGAAAGTCATCATGTTTTGTGCAGGTGGCTTATCCTCTAGTTTACTTGTAAATAAAGTCAAAGAAGCCGCAAAAAAGCGTAATATTGATTTACAATTTGAAGCATATGGATCTCGATCATTTAATAAACTTGAAGGAGCTGATGCTTTACTTGTCGCTCCTCAAGTACGTCATATGAAGAAGACCTATGATGAAATGGTGAAATTACCTACTGCTTATATTGATTTTAAATCCTATGGTTCTATGGATGGGAATGCGGTATTAAATATAGCATTAAATCTCTTGAACATAAATAGGGACATCTAATTGACATTTATTTCATAACATACTATAATCTGCATGCATCCATCCCACATGGGGGTGTCATGGTTTCGACAGATTGACTGTTGGATTCAGACTGCAGTGGAGTGGCGACCTAATTGCCAAAAAAAATTAACCGGAAACAAATTAAGTTTCGCTGCATAGTTAGCCGCTAAAGGCTCGTAGCTGTCTACTCGACCCTGTCCTTGGGGTTGTACTAGGCACCATAAACAAGGAACCGCTTAACCAGAGGTCTTATCGAAGTTAAGTTAAATCCAGTAAGACACATCAAGTAAGGCTAGTCTAAGGCAACTTATTTGATTACCAAGTTAGACTAAACTGTAGATGTTTGAATGTGGACACAATTTGGACAGGGGTTCGACTCCCCTCACTTCCACCAATTTGGTGAACTAACCGCTGAAAGGCGGTTTTTGTTTGTCTATTTAAATAATTCCTAAATTCTCTTGCGCCTCATTATTCTTATTTTATTTCAGTAAATTCTAGAAGTATCATTGAATTTTTGTTGGTTTACATTCAAATAGAATATGTTGTAAAATTGAAATAATGAGATTTTCGGGGGAAAATAAATAAATGGGAAATATAATTGAGATTAGAAATCTAAAAAAAGTATATAAGAGATTTAGTCTGTGTATTGATAAAATTGAAATTCAAGAAGGCACTATAACAGGATTAATTGGTAAGAATGGTGCTGGTAAAACTACACTAATCAATTGTTTGATGAACATTATTGACAGTACTTATGATGAATATACTTTTAATCAGAAGGAGTTGAATTATTCGGATTTTAAATTCAGGGCTGAGATTGGTTATGTTGGGGATTCATTCGATGCATATCAAAATATCAAACTCTCTGATATCACCAATTTCTATAAATCAGTGTATGGCGATAAGTGGAGTAATGAGAAGTATAATTCATATATGGAGTTATTTGATTTGGATGCAACTAAAAAAGTATCCGAAATCTCAAAAGGAATGAAAATTAAATATCAGTTTGCATTAGTTTTATCAAGAGAAGTTAAATTTTTATTACTAGATGAACCAACATCTGGACTTGATCCGATTATTAGGGAAGATATATTAAGTATTTTACAAAAAGAAAGCAAGAAGAATAAAGTAACTGTCTTGTTCTCTTCACATATAACAGAAGATGTAGAAAGAATTGCCACTGATTTAATCTTTATAGATAATGGCAGAATTATTTTACACAGCTCATTGCATAGTATAAAGAGTAGATTCAAAATTATAGATAAAGAAATAACTGGATTAAAACTTGGTAGTAACTTCGTACAACAGAATGATTTTTTTATCATAGATACAATGAATATTGATGAGAATATGTTAGATAGATATTATGATCACTTGAAAGATTGTGATTTAAGCCAGATATTGGTATATGTGAATGGAGAAAATAATGTTAAGTCTAATTGCTAAAGATGTAAAATTCAATTTAAAGTATGTAATAATTGCAACTCTATTTTTATTAATTGCTCCAATTATCTTAGTGAAAGGCGAAGGGACAACCTCACAGTTTTTTGCAGTAGTCTTGTATTTCCCTTTATTAGTCGTGAATTATATTATAGGGAAATTTTGTTATATAGAAGATTCCACATACACACTTAACTTCGTAAAATCATTACCTATTAGTAAATACAAAAGAGTAGGTAGCAGGTATTTAGAAGGAATTCTTTTGGTTTTCTTTACAACAGCATATTGCACATTTATTGAGCAAACCTTTTTTATAAAGGATCCGTCTGTTTCATTACAATACTTTTCTATATCTGCCTCTGTTTATATTGCTTATTTAGGACTTTATTTAGGATTGTTTTATTTTAAGAATTATCAACTTGCTCAACAAAGCTTATCTATAGCTTTTATTATCTTTTTCGCAGTGGTAGCTATATTTAAATATTTTAATCTTGATCTTCAAATCCAGCTTAGTAGCTTCCTCCTAATTTCTATATTTATCATATCAAGTTCGCTATGTTTCCTTTCGTATTTCTTGGTATGTAAGAAAAAGTAGATGATTTACTTATAATACTTATAAGGCTTTACATAAGTAACTATCCTACTTAAATGAAATTCAATAATTTAGTTATCGAATCATTTTACCAAATGATAAACGTGGCACGCCTCACATCCATCAATTTGGTGAACTAACCTCTTAAGGGCGGTTTTTGTATATTTGAATATGATTTTATCTTATTATCTAGTCTTCTAGATTTTCAAAACTTCTTAAAGATATTTATGTTTAAACAAAAATAACAAGTACATTTTGATGAACAATTCTCAATATAAGGCATATATATTTATTCGAAATGATATAATTTCGTTATGGAAAACTCAACACAAAATAATGATAGTAAAGTAGTAGTTTTTACCGATGATGGACTCGAATTAAGAGTGAATTTTGATTCAGAAAGAGAAACGTTTTGGTTATCACAAAAACAGATGTCAGAGCTATTTGAAACTGATCAATCAGTAATCTCAAGACATATAAACAGTGCCTTTAGAGAAAAAGAGTTAGAGAGAACGACTTCTATGCAAAAAATGCATAAAAGTAAAGCTTCAAGACCTGAAATGCTTTATAACTTGGACGTTGTAATATCTGTCGGTTATCGAGTGCATTCGAATAGAGGAGTTAGATTTAGAAAGTGGGCAAATGGAGTATTAAAGGATTTTTTATTAAAGGGTTACGTTATCAATCGAAATCGACTTACTATTCCTAACCTAACTGAAATAACAGAAATACTAGATAATTATCGAAAATTTGATGGAGACTTACATTTAAGTGGTAATGAACTTTTAGAGTTTATGATTGCTTATAATCGAAGCTTAACATTACTAGATGATTATGATCATCAAAGCTTTGAATTACCTAATGGAAGTAAAGATGTATATAGAATAGAGTATAACGAATGCCTTGATATCGTAAAGAGAAGTAAATTTACAGGTAAAAACGATAATTTTGGTAAGGAAAGAGATAAATCTTTTGATTCAAGTATATCCACAATTTACCAAACATATGATGGAAAAGAACTCTACCCAACACTAGAACAAAAAGCAGCAATGCTTCTATATCTAGTAACAAAGAACCATAGTTTCATTGATGGTAATAAGCGAATAGCGTCTACAGTCTTTCTCTACTTTCTAGATCGTAATAAGAGTTTATTTGTTGATGGTAGAAAAAGAATATCTGATGAGACACTCGCAACCCTTACAATATTAATTGCAGCTTCTAATCCCAAAGATAAAGACATAATCATTAATCTCATTCTCGCAATTCTAAACTAAGAGGTTTGATTTTAAGAGTATGTATAAGCATACATAAAAAATGTATAAAACTATAAGATTTAATCATATTAAATTAGATAATTTTACCAAGTGATAAACGTGACACGCCTCACTTCCACCAACTTGGTGAACTAACCGCTGAAAAGCGGTTTTTTTATATGTATTTAGTTTTTAATACTTGAATAAATTACTATATTGTTGTTTATTATGAATGCAATTTATAATTGCTAGGTTAAATAGGTGAATTTCATTAAGATAATCACAAAGGAGGATTTCATATGAAATTCAAAAGAATAGTATTTAGTTTATTGTTTATTGTTTTCTCGTTTATAGGTGTTAATGCAATTAATATTAACTCCTCAATTAATTTAAAAACTGAGATGGCTAAGCAAGAGTATATTGATTTTGCAGAAGCAATAATTCAAAGTGTTGAGTTAAGTGCAAATGTATCAGTTATAGATAGTGTAAATGAATTCATTAATATTGAATCTAATAAAATTAAAGGTGAATCCTATGTTTTATTAAATGAAAGTTCAAGATTAAATAGAGAATTGAAAACTAGTAATATTTCTAAAAATGAGAATGTTGTTATAAAAAGATATACTACAAAAGATTTCTCAATTGAGTTCTATGACAATGGAATATTCAGTGTTGAAGTATATCCAACTCAAATATCTTTGTTAGCTTCTGGAACAGTGTTTGGATCTGCTACAAAAGAGTACTTTTCTGCAGCAGGAGTTAATATTTTTACGATTTCAGTTTCAAGTACATTTTCATATAATGGAACAAAGGCAAGCTATTACAGCGGTTTTGATGCATATTATACAAGAGGATTCTTATCAATATGGCAAGTTAGCAATTGGGTATCTGGAAAAGAGGCTGTTGGTTATTCATATAGCGCTTATGCAAAAGGGAACTTTCATTTTGGTCTTGAAGTTAATGGTGTTGGTATAGTTATTCAAGATTTCTATATAAAACACACTGTTACGTGTTCTAAAGATGGTGTCATTAGTAGAAGTTATGTTCAAAACTAAACATTTCAAAATATTCGCTCTTCTTCTTTTCTTTATATTTTCAATATTTTGGATAAATATATATCAAGTCACTTGGCAACTTACCTTGATTACATTAATTGTTTCGATAATTAGTTCATTAATAATTACGTTTATAATAGGTTTGTTTATGAAAGTGAAAGTAAATGAGTAATCATTTGCTTTTTTTTAATATGATATAATTTGAATAAAGTTTATGGGGGAAAAATGAAATTATCTGATCAACTTAAGAAGTATCGTTTATTAAATAAGTTAACTCAAGAGGATTTAGCGCAACAGATTCATATAACCAGACAAGCAATTTCACGTTGGGAAAATGATTTAAGTGAACCAGATTTGACAACACTAAAAAAGATGGCTGACTTATACAATATACAACTTGAAGAATTAGTTAATGGTAATATTTATGATTATGAAACAAAGCATAATCAACTGATGTTCTACTATTTTTTGAGTATTTTATCCTTTATTATTCCACTTGGTTTTATAATTTCATTATATATTCTTATATCCATTCGAAAGAAGCAAATTGAGTATAAAATTCTCAAAGGTGTGTGTATAAGCAGAATACTTCTAACCTTCTTGTTAATTGTTTTTATACTTTTAAACTTTATGTAATAAAGTTTAAGATAATCGCATGGTTTTCAAGAATAATAAATATTAACCTTTTATCAAGTGTTAAACGTGGCACGCCTCACTTCCACCAATTTGGTGAAATAACCGCTGAGAGGCGGTTTTTGTTTATACAGATATGATACCCATCATTCGCTCTATAGTCACGCAAACCTATATAAACAAAAGGTTTATTAATGTCGTTTTGAAAATCCTAACATTTTTTCAAAGGTATAATAGATTAGTTTATTTTTGATTGTTTAATTTTGATTGAAGTGTAAAATTATAAATTATTAATATAGCAACCCAAAATATTGACATCCAAATATTATTTATGAATGAAACAGTTAATAAATGTAATATAGATAATGAAGGCATAAAATTGAATATAGTAACTTGTAGTAAAGCAAAGCCTAACATGATTACTACAACAACTGCTAAGTCGAATTTTCGTGAGAGAATATATACAAAGCGAGCCATACTTATATAAACAAATAGATGAAGTATGAATGAAATTAACGTATAACTCAATAGACTTATTGATGAGGAAGTCGAAGTAGTTATTGCGAACAATGGCAAGTTTTGATCATAGATTACATAACCTTTTTGAATTTTTAATAGATAAAATCCATATACCATCAAGACGATAATAAAACATATGAAGTAATAAATTATTAAATCAAAAGTTTGCTTCTTGAGATGTCCAAGCTTTGTTGATGTATATAAATGAGTTAATCTTCTTTGATACTCATAATGAACATTCATGGATATAAACAAACTTATTGCAATGGTCAAAAGTAAAAAGTGAATTATGGTTGAGAAATATGATTTCTCCTCAAAAATGAAATCATAGCCGTTATCATCGATAAAGTATTTAGAACCAGCATTATAAAGTTGATCCATTTTATCTTTTATTTTAAGAAGTGATGTGTATGGGCGAGCTTTATTATCTAGAACTTGGTACTCATCTTGACTTAATTGATTTTGTCCATCGTTGTTTTGATTGGTAAGTATAACAAGTGCTTTGTGTGATTCGTCAATATCTTGTGAAATCTTATTCATAACTGTTTCATTTAATTCACCATAATATTGACTTTCAATTAATTCGTAATCCAACTGACCTTGTGATTTTGAAACCGTAAAGGTAGAATAACGATTCAAGGAGTAAATAAGAATCAATAGAACAATTAAGAACCCTTTATTGAAGAAAACAGTTCGTAAGAATTCATGCCAAACTAAACTCGTTGAATGGACTTGAAATCCTCTAGCATTATGATTTGAAAATCCTAATGATGAGTTCTTGTAATTGTGCAAGCTAATTGATAACACGATAAAACCTAATACGAATGAAAATAGTAATGAAACCAAAGAAAAATCGAACATTCTGTTTGCGACTAAAACCCATTGCACATGATTAATTGTGCCGAATAAATAATAGTAAAGATTAATGTATTTAATAACAGTAAAAGAACTAGATACACTCGTAAAGGAATATAGAAAGTATTCAGATAAGAGAAATAACAAAGTAACTCCATATCCGAGTGACAAGTTTCTAAATAGAATGACTAACATTAAGACAAATACACCAATGAAAATGGCTGCGAATGCTTGTATGAACATCAATAATACAATTTGATCGAATAGTGTAAACATAATTATATTAAATCTGTAATCAAGTAACCATTGAATCGGTGTATTTAAACTAATCCCATCCCATTGAGTCATCAAGAAAATCACAATTAAACATAAGAAAGTAAACATAATGACAATAAACAAAAATACAGCTAGTTTAATAAAGAATAACTTATTTAATGAGTTTTTAGTACTCTTATATAAAAACATTGATCGATGAAGTATATCTTCAAAAAATAGTGAGTAAATGAGTAAGCTACAAAGTATTAATATAATTATTGAAAATATGGATGATTCAAAGAACTGAGTAATCGCATAACTTGGTACTATCTCGACATTCATCGTTTGAATTTTTGTGAGAGTTTGATTCTCGGATTCTAGTTGTGTTCTAACAAATTCGTCGTTGAAAACCGACATATTCAATTTAGCATTGTTACTTTCAATTCGATTATTAATATCATTCTGATAATTAGAGTAAGCGTTGATTTGATCGTTCAAATAACTGTTTTCAATTATTTCTACCTGACCCATTTGATTTAATTCATTCTTATAATTTTGATTATCTATTCCATAAAATATGGATACACCAAAAAGAATGAACGTAATAAAAAGACATGGAATAACCCATCGAATTAAATTATTTTTATATTGTCTTTTTAACTCACTAATAAACATACTAACCTAACCAATCTAAATACACATCATCGAGCGATGTACTTACTTGATTGTCAAATGGATGTCTTGAGATAAATCGAGTTTTAATACTATTTCTAATTCGAATCTGATTAACAACTTTCATGTTTGAATCCACTTCAATCAGTTTGTCTAAATTATCAAAAGATTCAAACACTTTAGTCTTCTCCAGTAAGTCTGCTTGAGTACTTATTGTAAGAATCTGTCCATTACGCATGATCATAATTTCGTTTGCGATCCATTCGACATCAGATATAACGTGTGTCGCTAGAATCACAATTTTATGTTCTGAGATACGTGCAATCAACTCTCTAAAAGAACGTCTTTCAACAGGATCCAAACCAACCGTAGGTTCATCCAATAATAATACTTTAGGGTTATTCAATAATGCTTGAGCTATTAACACCCGTTGTTTCATTCCTCCAGAAAGGGTAGAAAGTGATCTATTTCGTATCTCATATAAATGCACCTCTTTCAAGACAGATTCAATGATTTCTTTAGCATTTTTATGATTAATATCTTTCATGCTTGCTATATAGTATAGAAAAGATTCAATACTTAAATAGGGGAGTAATTGTTGTTGCTGTGGCATGTATCCTAAGATTGATCGATATGCTTGTTTGCTTGCATCAATGGCTTCGTCGTTGAAATAAATTGAACCAGAATCACTTTCAATCACAGTAGCAAGAATGTTCAAAAGAGTCGTCTTACCTGCACCATTGTGCCCTAATAAAGCATAGATACCAGGTTCTAAGTCAAAACTAACATGATTTAGGGCTAATACATTTCCGTATTTTTTAGATAAGTTTTGAATTTTTAGCCGATTTACTTTATTCATTATTTAAATCCTCAAAAACTGATTGAAAAATTTCATGCCAAGTTCCCGTTTTAAGATTAATTAGATAATACTTAAGACCACTATCTGAACCGCCTACTACAAAGATGTTTTCTCTTATAATTCCTTGTATTTGAGAAGCTTCCATAGGCGCATTTAAACCTCTTATATAGTCATTAACTTTAAGATTATTCAAAACACTTATATCATAGATAACATTCCCTTGATAATCATATATTTTATATTGTTGAGGACCATCAATTGAACTCGTGTAAATATAATTAGAATCCAAATAATTTAGCAACCTATTATCTTCATTAATTTCAGCAATAACTTCCATATCTTGATTGACTACTTTCAAATCAGCCTTTAAGGGCTCCCAACTATTGATATCATAGATGAGTAGATTATTACCATCTCCATCAGTTATTTGAATATCTTTTGAGACCATAAATACTAATTCTTTATTTAAGAAGTTATAACGATAAAAGTTATGGCTCTGATCGTTTATATCAAATGTTTGAAGATATAAATAGTCTTCAGCGTATTTAAATGTTATAAAATCCTGATTGATTGGTAGTTCTATTTTATGTGTTACTGACGTGTTAAGATTTGTCACAATAATCTCTTGAGAATATGTATCAACATAGAAAAGATGTCCTTTTGTTATAACAAGTTGACTAGGAATTGTATCAATTGATAAAATTGATTCGCGTTTTGTTCCATCTGCACTCAGACGATTTAAACTATACGTAATCTCTCCTTCAACAGTTATTTTTTGAGCTAAATAATAGACATAATTATCATAAAATTGAAGAAAATTGTTATCAACTACTTCACAGTATGTTTTAAATGAATCAGGACATTGTTTGTCGATTTCTTTATCATCCGCAAAATTCAAGCTTGTCAATGTAACTTCTTTAAGAGTACCAATATCAACATATTTAAGTTTGCCTTTGTCAATCATGTATATACCCTCATCAGATGCAGTAGCGACATATCCATCATTATCGTACACACCTCTTGATTGGGTAATGAAGTTTGAATTTAATCCAACTTCTTCATTAACCTTAGGTTGATCTTGACATGAAGCTAAAATCATCACAAATGATACTATTATTAATTTTCTTGCTTTCATTTCTATTTCCTTTCTTGAGCTTATCTTATGTATGATTCGAATGATAGAGTTGAAGTATCTCTAAGGAATTTATGAGATTACTAAATTAACATTAAATATTTTGTAAATAATTCATTAGAAAAAACCATGAAAAATTCATGATTTAAATTATATTGTATTATTAAGTGATTTTTAATGAAAAACAAAATATCTGCAAAATGTTTCCCCCATTTGTAAATATAATAACATATTGATTTGTATTTCAAAACTTCTAAATACTATTCCTCTGTTTAGTTCGTAAATTTTACCAAGTGATAAAAGTGCCACGCCTCACTTCCACCAATTTGGTGAACTAACCGCTGAAAGGCGGTTTTTGTTTGTTAAGATGTAAGACAAACTGGACGATTTTTCTTTAAGTTCCTGTTTTACTAAATAGTATTAATCTAATCATTAGATCATATGAATTTCAATATTTTCCTGCTTATTTTCTTATTAGATTTTGTCTAAATTTTTATAATTACTATGGAATGTTACAAGTTAAACATTGAAATCAACAAGTTTTACATAGATGGTACTAATCAATATAAGAATATGCTAGTTTATATAAAAGGAGGATGTTATGAGTCATATAATTAACTTTATACTTTTTATTTCAAATAAATCAGAGTCTTTATCCTTGTGGAGTTTTTATAAGCCACGAAGGAAAATTTTATGAAATGTCAATTTTATATTTGAATTATAATTCTAAGTTTGTATACAATTGTTAAACTATGAAATTCAAACTTAAATAACTATTGAAAATTAAAATATACTTTATAAATTTCATAGTATAAAGAAGATTCTAAAAAAATATATTTATTAAATCTGGAAGATTAATGAGATTATATTTAATAAAAACAATCGTGAGTATTAAATTAAAAAACAGCTAAAAAACGTTAAAAAAAGATTGATAAATATCAACATAGTAGGATTATTGTTAAGAGTATATTTAAATCAATTGAAAATTATAAAGAGCAGTAAAGATATATAAAACGGGGATGATGAAATGAGAAACTTTATAAAACTAATGCTGTGCTTAATAATTTTAAATGGTTGTATAGTTGATAATCGATATCGACAAGAAAATGATAATTTATTAGTTCGAAATACTTATTCGTTGGATCATTTCAACTTTGATATGTTCTTAATTGACTATGCTGATTTAGAGAAGTTGATTGGTGATAAATATAGTGGATTAGTTTTATTGTCAAGAAACGATTGCGAATTTTGTGTTGAGAACCTTACTAATCTAGTGGATATACTTAATACTGAAAGCAATTTTAAGTATTATGAGATCTTAATTATTTCTACTGATAAACTAGAAGTAGAAGAAAAGCAGATATTAATGGAAAGATATGATATAAGTTTTGTTCCAACATTATTAATTCTAAAAGATGGAGAAATAGATGAAATAGTTATTGGCCTACTCTCTAAGAATCAAATAAGTGAAATTATGAAAGGACATTAAAGGAAGTAAATATGTTAAAAATAAAGAGAATAGCAATTATTTTAATTTTACTAACAGTTACAGTTCATATCTTACCAGAATTATATTTCTTTGAAGTTAAAGCTACATCCCAAAGTGAAAATAAGCTAACTCAAGATGAAGCAATTAAAGAATTTATGTCAATTATTAAAAATACTGTTCAATATAGTGAATTTGAATCAAAAATAAATGAAGTTGAAGTAATGGAATATTCGTCGACAAATGTTGGAGATCGAATAACAATATCATTTACTACAGATAGAGAGAATCAAAGGATTATATTCGTTGGAAGTGAAACTTATGAAATATTATATATAGGGCTCATTACCGATGGTGAAGATGTATTAGAAGTTTTTGATTTGTTACAATCTAAAAAGATTTCTTATAGCTATACAAGTTTATCGAGTATTTCTCCTGATCCTAATTGTAGTACATATTACTGTACAAGTTATCAATCAAATTATGTTTGGAATCCTCAACCTGCATGCTCAATTATTATTGGGCAAGGATGTTACGGATTTGCTTTATTGCCTGGTTACGGTTGGGTTGCGTATGCTGTATGTAGGGCGGGTGTATTTATTGGTTGTAATTTTTACACTAATAAAAAATGTACTACAGGTTTTTGGAATAATGTATGTCCAATGTAATTCAAAATGAATATTAGATAAGGAGATAACGATGATTGTACATTATAGAATAAAAACAAACATACTAGCAACTTTATGTGGTTTGATACTAGGAAGCATATATTTGTTTTTCTATATTAATGGTTTTTTTGGAAAAGCATTGTTTGGGTGGACATTTTTGAGTGATTTAATTTTAGTGTTCATACATCCTTTGTCACTTTTAGGGCTAGTTCCCATTTTGATATTAGTTTATTTGAAACGAAACAAAAACTTCAATTTAGGTTATCAAGATTTCAAAAAGGTGATTAAAGGTCATATAGTTGTGATGGTAATTTCTACAATTTTATTAATTACTTTATTTTTAATTCAAAATGAGTTAGCATTTATTTATGCGTTCTTATATTTTTTTATCATTGGTTTCTTCAGCTCATATTTATTATGGATGCAGATATTTCAAGTAAAAAGTGAAATAGAATCGTAAGAAATATTTATTGGGCAAGCATAATAATATTAGGATATTGTAGTTGTTGTTTGCTGTTTGAATGTAAGCTTAAGACGTCTAATAAGATTAATTGGTAATAAAAGACAATTATTTATATAATTTTACCAAGTGATAAAAGTGCCACGCCTCACTTCCACCAATTTGGTGAACTAACCGCTGAGAGGCGGTTTTTGTTTGTAAAGATGTTAGACAATCTGGACGATTTTTCTTTAACTTTCTGCTTTACTAAATAGTGTTAATCTAATTATTTAATTGTCTTACTTTTAATATTCTCTTTCTTATTTCCTTATTAGATTTTGATTATATTTTTTCTAATTAATATGGAAAGTTACAAGTTAAACATTGAAATCAACAAGTTTTACATAGATAGTACTAATCAATATAAGAATATGCTAGTTTATATAAAAGGAGGATGTTATGAGTCATATAATAAACTTTATACTTTTTATTTCAAATAAATCAGAGTCTTTATCCTTGTGGAGTTTTTATAAGCCGAGAAAGTAATTTAAACAAGATTTAATAATTTAGTTCCATAATCATGTTTAGACTACCAATTGGGTAGCGAAAGTGTAAAATTAAATATTTGCTTCTAAGAACTACGATATTTTTAAAGTTATTAAGAAAATATGACAAATTCAAACGAATTTTATGATTTATTTATAAGTCATAATTTAAATAGAGGGGGTGAATTGAGTTTGTTTATGTAATTCATAATTAAATGAGAAGCTATTTCATATGTATTTGTAAATAGATTAATCTGTTTAGATTCAGAAATGACTAATTTGTAGTATTAACTTAAGAATTTTTGGACTAGCTTAGTATGATTTAAATAATAACTAAAATAATAGCCAAAAGGAGAAATTATGAGAAAATTTATAGTTATTTGTTTTCTAATATTAAATATAACTTTCATAAATACAAATGCAATTAGTAGTATTATATTTAATGTTTCAAAGGATGAAATAATTTATAAAACATTAAATGAATTAATTAGAATTGGGAATGAAAACTTAACATTTAAAAGTTATGAATCAATCTATAGTATTAATGGGGATAAGAACATTGCCTTAATTACTTTTAATGAAGGAGGATTTACTTTTGTTAATGAAACTAATAATCAAATAATTATTTATATTCCAACAATTAGTGAAACACCTTATGAAGGTGTTGATTCTTCATATAAAAAAATCTTTGGAGGTCCATATGCTTATTTTGTTGAAACAGTTGATAATAAAATTATCAATCTAGAAACATCAAAAGTTGTGGATAATAATGATATTGATTTTGATATTAATGAGAAAGTAAATTCTAATAATACAAAAAATTTGATAAAAGAATCTCAAAAATCAACTATATCACCATTAGCTTATGTAGGTATGACTGAGTCTCGTTTTTCGAGGTATAATTCGTCAAGTTGGATCAATTATGATGGTACTTGTGGTACATATGCTACCGCGATTATGTTAGCATATCTAGATGATTATATAAATGATAAATACATACCAAGCGCAATAAGGTCACGTAACAGCACATTGCCTGGTAGTTTGATTTCAACTTTGAAGCCACTAATTGATGGAAGAACAAATTATACTGGTACATATCCTGATGATCTTTATATGGGTGCGTTACAATTTTTTTTGGACAATGGAATATCTGTAGTACATGATTTTGGAGGCTCAACATTTTCAACAGCTAAAACGGTGATAAATTCAGGAAGACCAATTGCTATAGGGCTATTAACAATACTGGGGTCGAGCTATGGAGATCATTGGGTAACAGCATATCAATATGAAGATGGATCACTCCTAAATGATTATTATAAAGTGGTCGATAATCATGGAAATTACAAAGCAATAATTTCGGTTGGTTGGACAAATGGATTTTATAAAATTACTGGATAAAAGAACTAATAAGTTGCTTTTTGGGTTATTACTAATTATTGTAGCTTCATTTATACTTTTACCAAAACCTTCTCGAGATGATTATTTTGACCTAAAGAACATTATTCTTGATATGAACATCGAAAAATTAGGTGAAAAGAAAGTTAATGATATAGAATACAATTTAGATCAAATAAGAAAAACTTATAAAGATTTATTCTACTTTTATGAACCACTCAGTGAAAATGAAATAAAGAATGAGTTTCAATCAGTAATTACTTATGAGCTTAAAGTAATTAAAGTGATGCATCAGTCAGAAAATCTTCTTAGTATACACGGATACAATTATGAACCTATTAATTCAGATTGCTTTATAAATGCATATAAAACTAAACAACAGGTATTATATAGTGAACTGATGAAAGACTTGGACTATCGAGTATATTTATGGGATATAGATAAAAGTAGCAATCGTCCTACTAAGTGGTATTTCAATAAAAGTGGTGATGAAATCTCAACAATAGTTTCAAGAGATATTAATAAATATATAACAAATCAAATTGCTATTGAAGATGTTAATATTTTAGATAAAGAAATGTTTGTAAGAAACTTCAAATTTGAAACTTGGATAGCTAGCAATGCAAGAGAATCATGTAATTTAAGTACTAACCCTGATATTTCATATGACTGATTATTTTTTATATAAAATTAAAATGTAAATTGAATGAGAGGTCGTCCATTTAGATAATATTAATTAATTATTAGAGATTTTTGTATAATTTTAACAAGTGATAAAAGTGCCATGCTTCAAATTTACAAATTTGGTGAACTAACCGCTGAAAAGCGGTTTTTGTTTGTAAAGATTTAAGATAATCTGGACGATTTTTCTTTAAGTTTCTGTTTTACTAAATAGTGTTAATCTAATCATTAGATCATATGAATTTTAATATTTTTCTGCTTATTTTCTTATTAGATTTTGTCTAAATTTTTATAATTACTATGGAATATTACAAGTTAAACATTGAAATCATCAAGTTTTACATAGATACTATTTTTAATTCAACGAATATGTTAGTTTATAGCAAAGGAAATTATTATGAATAATGTAATAAATATCATACTATTTATTTCAAGTAAATAAGAGCCTTTATCATTATGAGAAACAATGTTAAGTAGTATATATTTAGTAGTAACAATTAAATAATTTTTTTCCAATTTACTATTATTTATAACACAAAAATATAGTCATCAAAAGATGAAGAAATGGAGATTTAAATGAGATTTTTTAAAGGAATAGTGTTGATTGTGATTATGATTCAGCAATTGAAACTATATATATTTGGTAATGAAATGAGTAATTATAGTGTAAATATATGAAATGGTTAAAAAAAATATCTAGTTGGAGTTATGGTTCAGGGATATTTAGGGTGATTTTCAATTTTGGGTTAATGTTCTCAGCATATAGTATATTAGATATATTTTTTAATGGATTCAATCAAAATGTTGGCTTACTAATTCTTGGAGCAATAATGGTAATGATTTCTGTATTTATTACTGAGAAATCGAAAAATAAGTAAATGAATATATAGTAGATTTTATAAAGTAACACTGATATTAACCAAATGATAAACGTGACACGCTTCCCATCCATAAATTTGGTGAACTAACCGCTGAAAAGCGGTTTTTGTTTGACTTATGGGATGTGTTTTTTCCTGCTAGTATTATGGAAGATATGTTTTGTTTATTGTTTAGAAAATTTGGATACAAGTAGAAATTATGAAATAAGAAATTTAAAATATATCTTTCAGGATCAAAAAAAGTGAACTACTTAATAGGTTAGTATTTGATATAATAAAGCTAATATAAATAGTAATCAAGTAAATCATGGGGGAAGTATGTTGAAGATAGCTATTGTAGATGATGATAGTGTATTCCTTAATCAAACTGAATTAATATTGATAAATACACTAAATAGAAGACAATGTGATTTCTCATTATCAAAATATTTTTCTGCTGAAGAATTTTTAAATGATAAAAATAATATAAATATAAACATCGCGATTTTAGATATTGAACTAAATGATATGAATGGAATAGAGCTTTCTAAAACACTATATACATTGAATAAAAAAACAATAGTGATATTCTTAACGTCTCATGATATTTTCATTAGGAAAGCTTTTGGATTAAATGTATATCGATTTATATTAAAGAATGAAGTTGCGGATAGTTTACCTACTGAAATAAATACACTAATAGATGATTTAAGTTTAAGTAATAAAGAACTTCTATTTAAGTCAAACAATGTAGATTATTTAATTGAAAGTAATAGTATAATTTGCCTTTTAATTGAAGGCAGGAATATTTGTTTGTATACTATAGATACTATTTTAAAGTTATCATCAACCATAACTATAAAAGAAGTTTACAACAAGCTTGATAAGAGTAAATTTGTATGTCCAAATAGTGGAGCAATTATTAATTTAGATTATATCGATACTATAAATACAAATACACTAATGTTAAGGGGATTAAATATCAATGTTTCTATTTCTCGTGGTCGTTTTAAAGAGATTAATAATTTATTAACTAGAAATTTATTATATGGAGATATGATTTAAATGGCTATAAATATATTAAGACAACTTATTGAAGTATCCTTTTGTGTTGCGGATATTTTCTTACTTTATGAGTTCTCTAAAATATTTAAATTTGAGTTAAAAGTTGATATAACGAGACTTAGGGTTATCAACATATTTACGATTTTTATAGTATATATAATTGGCTATTTTTATATGTTTACAAGCGTAAATGAAATTTTATCAATAATAATTCTTATAATTTATTATTTTCTGATTTTCAAAGGCAAGTTAATTATAAAGATCTTTGCACCTATACTATTTCAACTAGTCCTAGGTATAATAACTGTTACTGTTAGTTTAGTTTATTTGTTTATCTCTAATTCTTCAATGGATATCGTATTTGATTCAACATTACCTAGGGTAATCATAACTTTGACAATTAAAGTAATAATGTTTATTCTAATACAATTTGTGTTAAGACACAAAAACGAGAGTTTGAAAAATATTCAAATACCTATCAGAAATATATTAGCTTATATTTGCTTTAACTTGCTTGTTTTAATGCTAGCATTTGAAGTTATCTTTCTTGAAAATAAATATCTTGAAGATTCTTTATTAATCATGTTCTTAGTAGTATTTATTGTTTCATTTATAGTTATTAATGTGCTGTTGGTGAGATATTATCGAAATAAAGATGAAATTAAGACAAATCAGTTATTACTTGAGGAGTATAAGTTAAAACAGCAAAACTATATCAGTAAAATAAAAAATCAAATGGATGTAATGAAATTGAAACATGATATGAGAAATCATTTAATCACAATTCGCACACTTATAAGCAATAACCAGTATGCAAAAACTATTGACTATATTGATTCACTTCAAAAAACAAATGCGGTAAAACCATATATTAGTACAAATAATGATGTTGTGAATGCAATACTAAATTCAAAGATCAACGAGTTTCCTGACATTCAATTTAAGTTTAATATTGATATAAACTATTTTGAAATTGATATGGTTGATTTAACAGTTCTATTGGGAAATCTTATTGATAATGCAATAGAAGCAGTTAATAGACTGCCTATTGAGAATAGGGTTATTAGAATTTCGTTAAGTGAAAATAATCAGTATTGTAAGCTCTCCATCTCTAATGAATATGCATTTGATTTAACTATTGAAAATTCTGAGTTTATATCGAGTAAAGAGAAAAATAGAAAAGGATTTGGTATTAAAAATATTAAAAGTGTTATAGAAAAGTATAATGGATCATATGAAATTAATACTGAAAACAGAATATTTAAATTTACTATAGTTTTAAAAAAAGTTTGATCTAAGAGGTAATTATGGAGAATTTTGCGTTATTTTTAAGCAAATTATTATTAAAATATGACCATATAAGAATTGACCAACTTAACGACATAAGATATGGTATTGAAGTTATACTTAGTAATATCCTATCTTTTTTAACAATTCTTATTTTTGGGTTTTTGTATAACCAATTTAGCGTTACAACATTATTTCTTTTAATCTTTATAAGCTTGAGGTTTTTGTATGAAGGATATCATGCGAATACATTTCTTTCATGTTTATTACTTACGGTTTCTTCTTACCATTTTTGTATAATAATCTATCTGTTTACTCCTAAATCGTTGAATTTTGGTATTAATTTAGGTTTTTGTCTTCTTAATTTAATACTTCTATTTTGTAATAAAAAAATCTACAAGTTAAAACTGTTTTTAATGCTTTTCATTTTCATAAATAGTGCTAATCTTATTCTGAGCTTTTATGATTTTCAATATATTTTCATGTATATATCATTGGTAAATTTTGTTTATATTTTATCTGATTACTATGGAATATTACAAGTTAAACAATGAAATCAACAAGTTTTACATAGATACTTTTTATCGTGAAATGTTTATGTTAGTTTGTAGGTAAGGAGTATATTATGAGTTATCATGAAAGTTTTATTTAAAAGTGACCAAACACAAAAGCTATTAATCCTAATAGCTTTTGTGTTTCTATCTATCATATATCTTGTTTTATATAATCATAATTACCAGACATTTATAAATGGACATGGCGAAAATGTTGTTAAGCAATCATTGTTAATATTCTTTTATAATTTACATAAAGGAATGGATTTCAGTTATTTTCAATTATTTGTATTGCTTTGTTTCCCTTTAATAAATGGTTTTAATACATTTAATTCATCCGTCATGAAGTATGATGTATATGAAATCCAGCGGATTGGTTACTTAAAATACTATATTAATCAAGTATCTAATGCCATAAAAGGTATTTGGTATTTCCCATTGGTTATTAATCTAATTTTTATTTTGATGTTGATAGCTTTTGGGTATGAATTCGTTGGGCAAAGATCAATTTCTTTATATACATCTTCAGATATTTTAGATTTATTCATTTTTATATTTCTGCAAACATTAGGTTGGATTGTTTTAAATGTTTTTTGTGTAGTCCTCAGTCAAATAATTACAAATAAATACCTATATGGTTTGTCTCTTTTGTTGTATTCCATTGCAACTACTTTGATTTCTGTAATGATTCTAGTGCCATTTGAAAATACATATATACCATTTTTTGGTTCATTACAATCAACATTAGTATATTTAATTTCACCATTTACAATGTTGACTGTAGGCTCATTTAGTATAATTGGAGTTGTTAATCAATTGTTAATAATGATATTATCGATAATTTTCTATTCAGTTCTTAGTGTATTTCTAATTTTAATAATTATATTACGTAGAAAGAAAAATGGACATGTGTTTTAATCGATTGTTACTAAAAAACTTTAGAATTAGAGTTATGTATATTGTCGCTATTTTAATAACAATTTTTTTTGTGTATATAAATAGCAATGCTGGAGCTATAGGTTACTTAATTGATTCTAATTCAAAATTAATAATATTTGCAAATCTATTTATGATTTTACTATTTAACAGAATGCGTATCTATCTAGAAATCAGTAAATATTCAATTGTTAGAATTGGGAATGAAGAATTCACAAAAAATATCCTGAAAAGTGAACTATTTTTTTACATAAATTTTGTAATTTTTATCTATATTATTTGTGCATTATTTTTAGGGATTGAAAATTACTTTGTATATCTAGTGCAAGTTATTATTACGATATCTGTATTGGCATTAACGGAAATTCTTTACATAAGAGCAATTTACTTAAAACATTCATTGATGTTAACTTTGATTATTTCGTATGTTTTACTAATTGTTCATAATTATTGGATTGAACCAATTATATTTAAATTATTAGGTTTCTAAAAGGAGATAGAAATATGGAAGATCTATTAGTGTTTAAAAATATAAGTAAATCTTTTAATAAAATAAACGTATTGATTGACTGTTCACTGAGAGTTAAAACTGGCGACTTAATACACATTAAAGGAACCAATGGTTCTGGGAAATCGACATTATTAAAAATTCTATCAGGATTACTTGAATCTGATAATGGACTAATAGAGTTTCATAAAGATGTTAATATTGGGGCATTGATTGAAAACCCAGAGTTTGCTGAATATTCTACAATAAAAGAAAATCTAGTATTCTTAGCAAAACTTAAGAACAATTATAATAGTACTAAAATTGAAAATCTATGCAATATCTTCAATTTAGATTTTAATGATAATAAATTCATAAAGAATTTCTCTGTTGGTATGAAACAAAAACTAGGGATTATTCAAGCAATTATGGAGGATCAAAATTTAATATTTCTTGATGAACCAACACGAGGATTAGATGATTCTTCAATAAATGCATTTGAAGATTATATTAATCAACTGATAAGCAATAAAAAATGCGCAGTTATCATCGCTTCTCACGATATGATTGATGGGCTAAAATACTCTCATTACTACACTTTGAAAAATGGAATACTAAATGAAGTACAAGACTAAAATTATCACGACTTTTTTACTAATTTTGATTTCTATTATTCTGTTTGTGTTTAATGAAAAAATAGACATATTTTATAGTTCAATCTTTTATTTTCAAGCAAGCAGTTTTAAATTACCAATAATACAACTCTTCATTTCTATATTTATTTTAATTTTAAAAATGTTAGTGGTTCTTTTAGTTATCGACTTTGAGATCAAACTTATAAAGATGATAGAATGTAGAATTACTGTCAATAACTATAGAATGTTATTAATTAAGAACTTTGTAATAGTTATTTCGATAATTACATTACTAAATGTCTATGTTGTTTATAATATGGGTATTAATCATCAATGGGTATTACTGATTTCTGATATTGGTTGCTTGTCTATTGTTGGATTAATTCATTTATATTTTCCAAAAGTTAATTATATGATTCTTACTTTAATAGTGGGAATTACATCAATAATTGTAAATTATAGTTTAATGATTTTAGTATACAGTATTTGAATGTAAGCTTAAGACGTCTATTAAGATAAATTGGGTAATAAAAGACAATTATTTAAATAATTTTACCAAGTGATAAAAGTGCCACGCCTCACTTCCACCAATTTGGTGAACTAACCGCTGAGAGGCGGTTTTTGTTTGAAATGAAGATTTCATAAATGCAATTCTTACTAACTAAAGTAAATATCGATCTTTTTCAATTGCATATTGTATAAATTAATTGCATAATATAGATATATAAATATGCAATTGAAAGTGTGGTTAGGCAATTGAAAGGGAATCTAAATGCGTGACTTTGATTATTTAAAAAGATGTGAGAAACTTCTAACTCCAAGAATTGTTCAAATGCTTAATGTGATACATGAAAGCAAAGGAAGACAGGATCTTTATATCGAAACGAATTCTGATGCATTATCCAGTTTAAAAGAAATTGCTTTGATACAGAGTACAGATGCCTCAAATAGAATTGAGGGGATTTTCACATCTGATCAAAGACTTAGAGCTTTGGTTAAAGATAAGGTAGAACCGCGTAATAGAAATGAATCAGAGATAGCGGGATATAGAGATGTTCTGTCTATGATTCATGAAAGTTATAATCATATACCAGTAAATACGAGTGTGATATTACAGTTGCATCGTGATCTGTATCGATATTCAGGTAGTAGTATGGGAGGAAAGTTCAAGAATGTTGATAATATTATCGAAGAGAAGGATAGTTTAGGAAATAGTTTTGTTCGATTTATACCGGTAAGTGCTTTTGAAACGCCACATGCAATGGATATGATGATACAGGCATATGGTGACGCCCAAAAGCAAGAGTTCATAAATCCACTAATTATCTCTTCATTAGTTATTTTAGATTTTTTATGTATACATCCCTTTAATGATGGAAATGGACGGATGAGTCGATTATTGTTTTTACTATTCATTTATAAAGCTGGATATATCGGAGGTAAGTATATTAGTGTTGAGAAAATTATTGAGGAAACTAAAGAGACTTACTATGAAGCTCTATATGAAAGTTCACAAAGTTGGCATGAAGGCATTAATAATGATATTCCTTTTGTTGAATATTCTTTAGGAATCATCGTTTCTTTATATAGGGAACTTGGCACACGAGTTAATCTAATTACTAACAGCGGAATGACCAAACAATTGAGAATAAGACGAATTTTAGAAGAATCATTAGGTAAGATTACAAAAAGAGAGTTAATGGATATGAACCCAGATATTAGTGAGACAACTATTGAAGATGTCTTATCTGAGTTAGTGAAAGATGGAACAATTAAAAAAATCGGGGGTGGTCGATATACTTCCTATGTATACAACAGGTCTTTTTAGTGATTTTCAATTGCATGTGATAGCTCATAAAAATGCAAATGAAAGTTATGATATACAATTGAAATAGATAGTTATTATGTTCAATTATAGTTTTACCAAGTGGTAAACGTGGCATGCCAAACTTCCACCAATTTGGTGAACTAACCGCTAAAAAGCAGTTCTTGTATGTAAACAAAGTTACATCGAAGTATTTTACAACAAATAGGTGCATCGATAGACAAATAATCAGCGCAAAATACATCGATTATTGCAACGATAAAACAATTCGCTAATATCAATATGTCTGAAATCTACTAAAGAGCATTATAATGAAGATTAATAGAGCTAGAGTTTAACTGCCGAGGATTTCTCGGAAGTTTGAATTGAAGGGTCTCAATCTAGAGATTCATCAAGCACAACGATAAACCGATACGCTAATTAAATATGAAAAAATATGAAATAAAATTACTCGAAACAATCAAACAACTCAATGGAATTCTTAATAATGTAAACTCTGAGTCAACTATTAAACTAATATCTAATGAACTTTTTGGATATGAAAAGGATTTGCCAACTTATCGAATACTTGATTATGATCTTATCATAGATTATGAAGATTTAATTCTGAATTCAAGAATACAAAATTATCAAGCTAATCAGCAATTTTTTAATAATAATCTTGATTTAAAACAATTTGATAGATTATATATATTTACAGGTTTAAATAATATGAAACATAATATGAAAAATATTTTAGAGGTTGAATTATCTAATGCAGAAATTGAGATTTTAAATTCGAATTTATATAACAAGATAATTATTAAAGCGCATCATGTTATAAGCTATCAGAATTTCAGTGTTTTTATGGATAATATAATTAATCAATTTAAAAATATTTCTAATTAGACGATATTATAGAAGATTCATTTTCAAAAGATAATAAATAATTATATATCGAAGAATATTACCAAGTGATAAATGTGACACGCCTCACTTCCACCAATTTGGTGAACTAACCGCTGAAAGGCGGTTTTTGTTTATTGCGTATAATTGACGCATTACTGTCGTGGACACCTAAAGTTAATTTAACTATAATGAGTGAAAATCAAGATATGAGGTATACTATGAAAATTGATTCAAATAAAGTTAAAACTTTAAGAATAAGTAAAGGCTGGTCACAGGAACAACTCTCTGAATTCAGTGGTTTAAGTCTTAGGACAATACAACGAATTGAAAACGGTGTGAATATTTCCTTGGATTCCTTAAGTGTGCTTGCGAAAGCACTCGAGGTTGATCGCAATGAATTAGTAGTAAAGGAAGATATACAGCCTTCAACACCTATTGAAGTTATCAAGAAATGTTTTATGGAGTATGCGAACTTCTCTGGGAAAGCTTCACGATATGAATATTGGTGGTTTCTAATATTCATGGTAATCGTTATGTCAATCGCATCAGTCATTCATGAACGCATTCTTCAAATAGTATCTATTGGTTTTCTTGTTCCATTATTAGCTGTAGGTTCACGTCGATTAAATGATGCTGGTCATAGTGTGTGGTGGCAATTATTTCTATTTGTACCATTTGGTCAGATTATCGTATTTATTTACATGGCTGAGAAATCAAAGAGTATTGATAATCAAATTTAATCATTATAAAAAAACTTAAGTTTAATTAACTTAAGTTCTGAGAAACTATATTTTGTTTGGATTGATTTAATTTATAGTAGATGATTAATAGAACTAAACATGGTAAATAAAATATTAAAGTGAATAATCCAATCCTTACATAGTTACTCATAAATCCATTTACTGCGCCAATATAGAATAAGTAAGAACCAAATATGAATGATAAAACCGGTAAAATCAAACCTACCCATTTTTGGTTTGAATTACACAAATAGACTTGTAATACAATAATCAGTGCGACTGGTAATAATGCGGCAAATCCAGATAAAATCATTGGAATAGAAACTACCATAATACATTCCCCCTTTATTTCTATTATACTTTAGACTTATTCTACCATTTAATGAAATTAGTACAATTATAAGAACCTATTAAAACTCTATGATATTTTATAACGTTCAATAATTAATTCTCTAAATCGATCGCCTGGTAAAAAGTAGACTGTTTTACCAGATCTCTTCTGTGTCACTAAATAATCAAAATTTACATCTTTGTTTATTTGAATCGTATTGAGAATTCCATTGTTTATATACTCGTAAAATATATAGCCATCAAGAGCGAATTCAAATTGATTGTGGTTCAATGATGAAATTATACTTCTATTAGTGAGTTTCGAATATGTACATAAAGAGTAATGTTCGAAAAGTCCTTCGAGAAGTTTGATTAAAGTTTCATCATCTTTATAAAGCTCTATTAAATAATTTGCGACAATATTTGGGATACTATCCATATCATTAACTTTGATATCAAATATAAAAATTGTAAATTTACTCGCAAAATTCATAACTTGTAGGCATTTTCTACGATCAAAATAAAATAGTTTCATTCCCCACTCGAGCAAATCATCTCCACTTTGATTTGTGATAACGTTCTGAGCAATTTGTTTTGAATGATCACTCAATTTATCATATGTTTTAATTCTTAATCGTTCTACGGTTTCTTTTGTCGCATAGAATATCATATATTCACCCTTACTTTTTCGTATATCACTAGTCTACAATGATTTCCAACCATAATCCCCAACTAATTCCACAAACACTACGCCACCCATATCTGTTTTAGTGATGTTTCCCATTCTATCCTTCTCTACAAGGTTTAATCTTTGTGAATATTTCTGTCCCACTGGAATTAAAAGCTTACCATTCACATTGAGTTGATCGATTAGAGAAGGTGGAATCTCATTACATGCGGCAGAGACAATAATACGATCATAAGGTGCAGATGAAGGATATCCATTTGTTCCATCTGCGATAATAAACTCGATGTTCAAATAACCCATTTGAGTTAGCCGAGTTTGTGCTTGTTTAGAGAGTTCTTTGATTATTTCAACGGAATAAATCCTACTCACAAAAGGGGATAGGAGTGCTGTTAAATAACCTGATCCTGTCCCAATCTCAAGGACAGTATCTGTAGGTTCTGGATCAAGGATTAATATCATTTGTTGAATTAACGATGGTTGTGAAGTTGTTTGTCCAAATCCTATTGGATAGGGAGTGTCTAATAATAATTCAACTTTAAAAGGTTCTGGTATAAAATCCCTTCGGTTGAGATGATTAAAATGATGAATAAAGGTTTGTTTATCCATAATCTTCCTCAATACCATTATAGTTCTAATTGATCAGTAGATTGGAACTATTTTTCATGTTTGTTTGTTTATGTTTTCACTCTTCAATGATAGGATGAACACTAGAGAATAGAGGGAAAATATAATATGAAGACAAAACTAGTTATTGCAGATATTGATGGAACTCTAGTGAATTATGGCAAAGATATCATGCCACTTACACGCCAAGCATTAATTGATTTACATGAAAAAGGAGTATTATTAGGTATCGCATCTGGAAGACCTGTTGGAGATCAACTAAAAGCGAATGCGGCTAAGTGGGGATTGGATTTTCAGTTTGATGTTATCATTGGAATGAATGGTGGACAACTCTTAGATGTTAGAAATGATTCATATGAAGAGTTTTTCAAATTAAAAGCAGAGTATATTCATGAAATTATTGATATGATGAGACCTTTAAATCTGAATCCATTTGTTTATAAAGAAGGATATATGCTAAGTGGTCGATTAGATGAAGAAATGAAGGCATCGGCAGTTCGTAATCATGAACCAGCTATTCCATGTAAAGAAGAATCCGAATTATGGGAAACAGATAATGCGAAACTATTATTTAGACTTCCTCCAAATCCTGAAGAAGTTAAGAAGATTGTAGATTTTGCGGCTGCGCATCCTAGACCTTATTATCAATCATTCTTATCAGGACCTAAAATGTTAGAATTCCAAGATCCAAGAGTAAATAAAGGGGTTGCGTTGATTGAATATTGTAAAAAGAATGGAATAGAGTTGTCCGAAGTCATCGCTATTGGAGACGCAAGTAACGATAATGATATGTTAAAAGTGGCAGGCTTAGGTGTTTGTTTAAAGAATGGGACACCCGATACTTTAGCGATTGCGGATGTGATTACTGAATATGATTGTGATCAAGATGGGGCAGGACGTTATTTATATCAGTATGTGTTAAATACACTATAGTAAAAAAGTCGTTCAAGATTGAACGACTTTTTATTATTTGTATTGATTATAGGATTTTGCGATTTGTGCTCCAAGACGAGCGTTGTTATAAACGAGTTGGATATTTGCCGCTAAACTCTTGCCTTCTGAACGCTTAACGATATTTCCTAATAGGAATGGAGTAGCACGTTTACCACTAATTCCTTTTTCTTTTGCCTCTTGAACAGATGCCGCGATGATTCCATCGATATAAGCTCGATCAAGTTCATATTCTTTTGGGATAGGATTCGTGATTAATTCTCCACCTTTTAAATTGAGTAAATCTTTTGTGTAAACGAAGTGTGCAATTTCAGCTGGAGTATCCATACGTTGTTCCAACTTATAGCCACTTGTACGTGTAAAGAATGCAGGAAGTTCATCTGTTTGATAACCGATAACAGGAACACCTTTCGTTTCTAAGTATTCAAGTGTTCTTGGTAAATCAAGAATTGATTTAGCACCAGCACAGATAACAGTCACACGTGTTTGTGCCATTTCATCTAAGTCGGCAGATACATCCATATCTTCTTCAAATCCACGGTGAACACCACCGATACCGCCTGTAACGAAGAAACGAATACCAGCCATTTCTGCACAGATCATAGTAGCTGCGACGGTTGTCGCGCCAATCTTCTTGAGGGATAAACAGGTTGCTAAATCACGTCGAGATACTTTAAGTACATCTTGTCCTGTTTTAGCTAGTAGCTCTAATTCTTCAGGTTCTAATCCTATCTTAATCTTGCCATCCATGATTGCGATGGTTGCAGGAATTGCACCTTCTTCACGAATGATTTGTTCTACTGTGTTTGCCATTTCCACATTCTGTGGATAAGGCATACCATGTGAAATAATAGTAGACTCTAATGCGACAATAGGCTTACCAGCTTTCATTGCCTCAGTGACTTCTTTTGAAAAACTTAGAAATTGATTTGTACTCATTGGATATAATCCTCCTTATCTTGTTGTAATTGGGCTTCATTCAATTCTTTCCGAACTGAATGTATAGATTGTATTGTTTGGTTTGCATTTGCTAATCCATAATCTAAAGCATCTTCTAAACTCATATTCTGATTTAATGCATAAATCACACCACTCGAGAACGCATCACCCGCTCCAGTCGCGTCCACAATGTACTTTGCAGGTTTAACTCGTTTCAATCGTGGTTCTTGATCATAGCTAGCATAGGCAACACTATTAGCACCATTTGTCACAATCGCATGTTTCGATCCTGCTTCAATCCATCGTTTCGCAAAAACCATCGGATCTCTCTCAGTTGAGTGGAAGTATGCTTGTGATTCATCTAAATTAAATATGGTTAAGTAAGCTCCATCTAATCTTTCTGGTAAACGTTTTGTCTTAGGTGCAGAAACTCCAATTAAGATCAGCTTCTTATTTAAGAGTAAACATTGATTAAATAAATTCTCCATCGTATCTTTACGAAGATTATTATCCACCACAATAAAATGTGCACCTGCTATAACCGATTGATTAGATATCATCCATTCAGGATCCATCTTCTCGATAATATTCATATCAGCTAAACCTAAACTCATTTCACCGTTTGGACTAAGAACGGCAAGATATGATCCTGTTGAATAACCATCTAGAGTTTGAACTCTGGAGACATCCATTAAGGGATGACACTCTTCTAGAATTTGACGTCCAGCCATATCATTTCCAACCAAGGTTAAGAGTGTTACAGATTGACTTAAACGACCTAAGTTCTCTGCCACATTTCTTACTACACCTCCTAAAGAGTGTTTTGATTGAGCGGGATTGGATGTACCAAGTTGTAAATCTTCCGATAAGATCAACTTAGTATCTAAATTTGCACCACCTACACAAACAATTAAGTGACCTCGTTCTTCATTCAAAATATAAGCTCGACCTGTAATATAACCTTCATCCGTTAAACCTTTGATTAGATTAGCGATAGCTGAACGAGATAGTCCAATTAAATCAGCTAGAGCTTGTTGAGAAATATACGGATTTTTACGGATTTCATCTAAGATTCGTTCTTGTGTTTTATTCATACTTGATCTCCATAAACAAATGTCATAATGTCTGACATAAGTTTATTATAGTACGAAGTTTATAACTGTCAAGTGTTATATATAATAAATTTTTATTCTTGAGGTACAATTGAATTAAAAGGAGTTATATGAAAAATAATAAAAGAAAAGTCATATTTGATTGTGATCCTGGCTTAGATGATGCATTAGCACTACTCCTCGCTCTAGCAAGCGATAACTTAGACATTCTAGCTGTCACAACCATTGCGGGGAACACGACGATTGAGAATACGACACAGAATGCGCTCGATTTACTTTATTTCTATGGAAGATCAGATATCCCTGTATCGCGTGGAAACGCTAATCCCTTACTTGGTAATTTTAGTATGGGAGCTCATGTACATGGGAAACGTGGTATTGGAAGTGTAGAACTAAAATCATCACCTGCACAGGAACATTCATTACGTGCACATGATTTAATACGAAAATTACTCATGGAAAGTGATGAAAAAATTACGATTATCGCCACTGGACCATTAACTAATATTGCGTTGGCTATAACCCTCTACCCAGAAATCATTGAAAAAATAGAACTTATTTCGATGATGGGTGGTTCACTCAATGTAGGAAATATCGGTGCCGCTACAGAAGCCAATGCAGGAAATGATCCAGAAGCAACTCATATCATACTAAGCTGTGGTGTACCTATTGCGATGTTTGGTCTACATCTAACCTATGCGACTCAGATCTATCCTGAAGATATGGATCGTATCGAATCGATTGGTGGAACATTTGCCAAAACAATTGCGGATTTTAATCGTTTCCATTTTCAATTCTATAAGAATGAACTTGGGTTCAAAGGTGATCCTTCACACGATTCCTGCGCTGTCGCCTATCTCATTAATCCAGATATCTTCACGATGGAAGAGTATAATGTCGTAATGGATTTAGATGGTAAATACAGTCGTGGACAAACTATCGTAGATCTATATAATGTGACACAACGTAAGCCTAATGTGTTGTTTGGAATGAAGAGTAACCGTGAAGCATTTGTAGATTTAGTCTATCAAAGTGTTAAAACATTATCAGATAAACTAAGTAATTGAATAAAAAATGCATGTTTATAAGCATGCATTTTATTTGATTCATATATTAAGCTGATTGATCATATGCTTTTTTAAGCACACTGAGTAGTTCACGATCTACTTCATCAATATTGGATATCTTCACGATATATTGACACATACTACCTTTAGGTTGAGGAATAAATCGGTCATTATTAATAAGATCCTTAAGATTAATCCCAATCTCTATTCTTGTATTTGATTTGGGTCCAATCATCATAAATTGTCTTTTCTGCTTTAAACTTAGATAACCTTTCTTAGGAATAATTTCAAAGTCTCCAAACAATTCAACTTGACTCATGATTGTTTCATGAATAGGCAGTAATACATTTTTCTTATCACTGTATATTTCTGACACTATTTGATTATGTGATTTTCCTTCTGCTAAACTAACTCCATCAGATTTCAGGACATAATGAGTAAGAGTATTCGCATCACCATACGTTAAACCAAGTTTTTCACTCAGAAAAGAACGGATTTCACTATGCTTAACAAGTTTACTTCCATCTACGAGCTTAGTAATATTTTCAAAAGTTGTGTTTGTGGATAATTCAATACGATGTATAAATCGCTCTTTTTCATTACTCATATGTGTCACCTAAGATTTTCGTAAAATCTTATCCATTGATTTACCTCTCGCAAGCTCATCAATCAGTTTATCTAAGTAACGTATTTCACGCATCAAATCATCTTCTATTTCTTCTAATCTTACTCCACATATTACACCTTTAATTAGAGAGCGACTTGGATTTAATTTAGGAGCTTGATTAAAGAACTCCTCAAAATTAATTTCTTGATCGATGACTGTTCTAAGTGCATTATGATCATAACCTGTTAACCATTCAATGATTTCATCTACTTCTTCTTTTGTACGACCTTTATTCTCTGCCTTAGTAATATAAAGAGGATAAACACTCGCAAAACTCATTTTATAAACACGATGTGTACTCATATGTGACTCCTTTGATTAATTAATTCTTGTTAATTGTATTCTAGCATTGTTTGAATTTAATAAACAATGAATGTACTTTTATAGGAATATGTTAAATTGAGTCAATATTATTTTATCGTGGATACTTGTTTAAGCAAATTTTGCTTATTTCTTTTTTGTTCATACATTTTTTTATCAGTAATCTCTAATAAATCCGACAATGTTTGATTAGAATTGATATGATACTCAGATACTCCATAACTAAAGCTTACATTAAAATTTCTTAAACTTTCAGGGGCATGTTCATTTAAATTTAATAAAATGCTGCTTAATGTTTGTTCTAAATCAATCTCTGACTTATTTTGAGAAACAATCAGAAACTCATCACCACCATGTCTTATAATTTGATCTTCTTGATTTAATTGGTATTTAATTGAGTTAATAATATAACAAATATACAAATTTCCTGCATTGTGTCCTAAATCGTCATTTACTCTTTTTAAATTATCGATATCGATATAAGCTAATGTAAAATTTTTATTAGAGTTTGTTGTAAGCATTTTAAGAAGTTCATTGCCATATAAATTACTATAAACACCAGTTAATGAATCTCTAGAGGTTTTATCAGATAATGAATATAAAGTTTTCTTTTGATCTAATATAAACAAGACTGAGAAGATTGAAACAATAAGAATCAAAACTGAAATAAAGACAAAAAATAAAATAGTTTTATCTTGAGTTGAATTAAAGTATAAATTATATCCATTGCTTAACGATACAAACATTCCAATCCAAACTAGAATTAAAAATGAATAACCTAAAAATTGAAATATATTTTGTGAGTATTTATTTAATATAAAATGGATTAAACTATAAATTTTCTTACCTAATATCAAATAACAAACATAAACAAATAAACCAAAAATTGAAATATAAATTATGGAAAATAGATAAGGATTGAAATTCATTAAGTCTTCTTTTGAAAAAATAGAATAAGCAATTATAGCGAAGAATAAAGTAAAAATGTAATCAATAAATTGGAGATAAATGTAATCAATGATGGATATATAAATAGTTTTCTTTGTGAAAAGATACATAATGATTGGGTAAAAAATAAATCCGAATATATAAATAATATAAATAGATAATTTATAGAAACCAAACACTAAAAAGAAAAAATTGAATAAAATAATACCCAAATACTGCTTAAATTTATTCTGTAATCCATTAATCTTATTCAACTTTATAATAAAGTACATGAAAATAATGCTTTCAATTGATATGAAGACAAAATAGTTGAAATCTGAGGTGATATTAAATAAAAAATAATCCATTTTTTACCTCGTTTTTTTACAGAATAATTATTTAGAAAAACTGTTTCATAAATTATACTATTAAAATGCTTGTTTTTTAAATAATAAAAATCATTATTAATATATTGTGAATTTAAATTGAAATCTACTTAGTCAATTTGAATTATATTGCTAGAATATTCAATTTCCCCTAATAATACTTTATCATAATATAAATTTTTATCTTTTATATAGGAAATACTTTGATCTATTTCTGATTTTATATCTAATAAATCTGACAATTTTGAATCAAGCATTGCTTTTCTTTGAAGTATAGTACTTTTTCCTTTTTTGGCTAATTCCATATAATCTTGGAGTTCTTTAATGCTTAATCCACATTTTCTTAGGCATTGTAGACCATTAATCCAAGCTACATCTCGATCATCAAATAATCTGTAATTGTTCTTATCCCGTTTAACGTTTGGAACAAGTCCAAGATTACAATAATATCGAAGTGTTTCATAACTTAAGTTTGTTTTATCACATACATCTTTCATGTTATACATATTTAATCTCCAATCGCTTGACCTGTAGTTACTACAATGTTGTATAGTGTTAGTATACAAGAAAAGGAGACTTAAATGGAATATACATTACTTAATAATGGAATTAAGATGCCTATGTTAGGATTTGGGGTATTTCAAATTCCAAAAGAAGATACGGAACGAATTGTGTTGGATGCGATTGATGTTGGATATCGTTTGTTTGATACAGCTCAAGGATATGGTAATGAAAGAGGTTTAGGATCTGCAATAAAGAAAAGTGGTATACCAAGGGAAGATTTTTTTATAACAACTAAGATATGGATATCAGAAGCAGGGTATGAGAAAGCGAAAGGTTCTATTTTAAAATCACTTGAAAGATTAGGTATGGATTATGTTGATTTACTTCTAATTCATCAACCTTTTGGAGATTATTATGGAACCTATCGTGCAATGGAAGAACTTTATAAAGAAGGCAAATTGAAAGCGATTGGAGTATCAAATTTCTATTCAGATCGGTTAATTGATTTAATAAAGTTTAATGAAATAGTACCAATGGTAAATCAAGTTGAAACGCATCCCTATCACCAACAAATCAAAGCTCAGGAAATTATGAAGAAATACGACGTGCAAATTCAAGCTTGGGCACCCTTTGCGGAAGGAAAGAATAACTTATTTAATGATGAAACACTCGTAAGAATAGGTCTGAAATACAATAAGACAGCTGCACAAGTAACGCTTCGATATCTCATTCAAAGAGGTATATCGGTTATACCTAAGACAGTCAATAAAGAACGTATGAGACAGAACTTTGAGGTATTTGATTTTGAATTAAATGAAGAGGAAATGAATGAAATACTTCAATTAGATTTACCTCAGAGTCAATTCTTTTCTCATCAAGACCCAGAAACTGTAGAGAGACTTACATCTCTTGTACGTAAGTTTGATGAGTAGTATATAAATAATTGTTCTTTACTTATATAATTAGGTTATTAAGAGAGGTTATCATGAAAATACTTGTCAGTGGTTTTGATCCATTTGGTGGAGAAACAATCAATCCTTCAATAGAAGCTGTAAAACGATTGCCCGATTCAATTAATGGTGTAGAATTAATCAAAATAGAAGTTCCAACAGTTGTCGGTAAATCCATCGTGGTATTAAATCAAGCCATTGAGCAATATCATCCGGATGTAGTACTGAGTGTAGGTCAAGCTGGAGGAAGAAGTGACATAACAGTTGAAAGAATTGCGATAAACATAGATGATTGTAGAATTTGTGATAATGAAGGATATCAACCGGTTGATGTACCGATTGTGATTAATGGACCAGATGCATATTTTCTAACTTTACCAATCAAATCGATTGTGCTTAATATTCAAGCGCATGGAATACCTGCATCGGTTTCAAATACAGCTGGAACATTTATCTGTAATCATGTGGCTTATGGAATGGCACATCTTGCGAAGATTAAGTATCCTAATATGAGAACGGGATTTATTCACATTCCATTTCTTCCTGAACAAGTCATAAATAAATCAAGTATGCCTTCCATGTCGCTTGAAATGATTACACATGCATTAGAAATAGCGATACAAACCATTATTGAGACTAATGGTGACATAAAAGTAACGGGTGGTAAAATCTGTTAATTAAAGAGTGGATTCATATCCACTTTTTGTTTATTTGTTATAATTGAGTTACAAGTGTAGAAAGGATTCAATATGAAAGATCATGAACATTGTCATCATTGTGGATTAGAAAATGATTATTGTATCTCTTTAGTCCCTATTTTTAATCATCTTGAAAAACCGCAAATGGATGAGGTTATGACCTTGATTCACTCTAAGTCATATAAAAAAGGAGAAGATATCTATCAATCGGGACATACATCAGATGCGCTTTATATTGTCCGAAAGGGTAGAGTTAAAATATATCGATTATCTGAGTCCGGAAAGGAACAAATCCTTCGTATTTTGAATCCTGGTGACTTTACAGGAGAACTCGCATTGTTTAATGAATCAGTGCATGATGCCTATGCGAGTGCTCTTTCAGATACAGATATCTGTATGATTAAGCGAAATGATTTACAGAATTTACTACAAAAATATCCCAATATATCCATGAAAATATTGTCTGAATTCTCGAATCGTTTAGCCCAATCAGAAACTCAAACAACTCGATTTGCGACTGAGAGAGTAGAAATGAGAATTGCCTTATTTTTGGTAGAATCACTTGATAATAAGAGTGAATCTCATATAGTTGATTTACCAATGAGTAAGAAAGATTTAGCATCCTTCCTCGGTACGACCCCAGAAACAATCAGTCGTAAGCTATTTGAATTTGAAGATGCTGGATTAATCAAACAAATTACGAATAAGAAAATAGAAATAATGGATGTGGATGGATTACTCCTCATATAAACTCAAATCTTGATGTACATCAAGGTTTTTTTATTATGCAAAGGATAGACTATGTTTATAAGAAGGATAACTTCTGAAAAGGTAGGTAAAAATATGTCAAATCAAACACAATTTAATGAAGTCGTAAAGAAAGTACTTCCAATATTAACTCAATATGTACCAGTAGTTGATCGTGTTCATGGAGATCATCATCCAGAGTTTCATGAAGTTCGAAGACTCTTCAATTCTCTTGCCAAGAAAGTTAAAGAATCTGAAACACCTGATATTACATTTGAATTAAAACAATTGCGTAAGACAACAAACGACTTCGAGATTCCTAGTGATGTATGTGAAACATTTGAAGCTGTATATAACATGTTGAAAGAGTTGAGTGATGCGTATCAAGCTTAATTTCAACAGAAATTAGGAGGATTGTATGCAAAAAATGATATTTAAGAATAAGAATCGTATTACTTTGATAAGTGGGATTCTTATTACAATCGCATTTATAAGTCATTTTGGATTCAAGAATGAATTATTATTTGAATTACTCCTAATTATTGCGTCAATTCTTGGAGTTCTTCCAATCGTAATTCAAGCATACCAATCACTAAGAGTAAAAGTAGTAAGTATTGATGTCTTAGTCACTATTGCAGTTATAGGTGCTTTCTTAATTCAAGAATATGAAGAGTCCGCAATTGTCACATTCTTATTTCTATTTGGAGCGTATCTCGAACATCGAACATTAAATAAAACACGTTCTGCCATAAAAGAACTCATAAGTTTAGCACCAGAAACTGCACTCAAATTAATGGATACTGGGGGCTTTGAAGAAGTTGAAATTGAAGATGTGGATGTGAATGATATATTATTAGTCAAAACAGGTTCAAAGGTACCCGTTGATGGTAAAGTCATAACAGGTGAAGGTTATGTTAATCAAGCAAGTATAACGGGTGAATCATTTCCTGTTCATAAATTAATTGGTTCAATGGTATTTGCCGGTACAATCCTTGAGAATGGAACATTACAAATTCAAGCGGATCGAGTTGGTGAAGATACTACATTTGGGAAAATCATTGAGTTAGTTGAAGAAGCTCAAGATTCGAAATCAGATGCGGAACGGTTTATTGATCGATTCTCAAAATATTACACACCAGTCGTATTACTATTAGCATTCATTGTATGGTTAATATCAAGAAATATTGAACTCGCAATCACAATTCTTGTCTTAGGATGTCCTGGCGCATTAGTAATTGGAGTTCCAGTATCGCATGTAGCAGGTATTGGGAATGGGGCAAGTCATGGAATATTATTTAAGGGCAGTGAAGTGATTCAAGATTTTAGTAAAGTAGATACGATTGTTTTTGATAAAACAGGAACACTCACGATTGGAAATCCTGAAGTATCAGAAGTTATTGCATATACTGATAATCAAGAAGATGTATTAACGTATTTATTGAGCATTGAAAAGGAATCAGATCATCCACTATCCAAGGCAATCATTCAGTTTGTTGGTGAACGAAAAGTGGTTGATGTGAAGAAGACCGATGTTGTAAAAGGTGGAGGAATTCGAGCTCAAATTGATGGATTAAACATTTTAGTTGGGAACCATTCTCTTATGAAACGTGAGAATGTACAACTATCTCAATCAATGTTAGAGGATATAGATCGATTAGAGAAGAAAGGGAATACCATTGTATTAGTATCGATTAATCGTGAACTTCAATTATTGTTGGGTATTAAAGATCAAATTCGACCTAATGTAAAAGAAGATTTAATTAAGTTAAGAAAAATGGGTGTTAAGAAACTTATTCTACTTTCTGGTGATAATCAAACCACAGTTGAGATTGTCGCAAAAGAACTTAATCTAACAGAAGCATATGGAAATATGTTGCCTGAGGATAAAGCTCATTTTATTGAACAACTCAAGAAAAAGGGAGAGATTGTCGCATTTGTTGGGGATGGAGTAAATGATAGTCCATCGATCGCATTAGCCCATATCGGTATTGCGATGGGGAGTGGAACGGATGTTGCGATTGAAACATCCAATGTCGTATTAATGAATTCAAACTTTAGCCGTTTAGTTCATGCGCTTGGTTTAACAAAAGCCACAATGTCTAATATGATTCAAAATATAGTAATTGCGATTGGGGTTGTATTGTTCTTATTGTTCAATGTATTCTTTAGTGAATGGATGAATATGTCTATTGGTATGTTGGTCCATGAAGGAAGTATATTAGTTGTGATTATGAATGGAATGCGATTATTAAACTATAAATTAAGGAGATAAATATGCAAAAAGCTGTTATACAATTAGACACATTGACATGTCCATCTTGTGCACTCAAAATTGAAGGCGCAATAAAATCATTAGACGGAATTAATAAAGAAAGTGTAAGTGTTCTATTTAATTCAAGTAAAGTCAAAGTTGAATTTGACGAATCAATTGTCAATGTAGATGTGATTGGTCAAGCTATTTCAAAACTAGGCTATGATGTATTAAAGACAAATGTTAAATAACCGCTTAGGCGGTTTTTTTAATGCATATAATTTGCATTATATAATTCAATAGTTTATAATATCGATATTCGATAGCGAAAGGCGATATTATGAATACTCCGTTAAAACGTAAATTGTTTAATGCATTTATTAGTATACATATTCTACATCATGCTCAAGAAGAACCAATCTTTGGATCATGGATGATGGAAGAATTGAATCGTCATGGTTATGATATGTCTTATGGTACCTTATACCCATTATTACACAGCTTAGAGAAAGATGGATTGCTGGTTAGTGAAGAATCCGTGGTAGAAGGTAAAAGAAGAATTCTCTATCGAACAACACCTTTAGGAGATGAAACGCTTATTGAATTAAGACATTACGTTAAAGAACTAACGAGAGAAGTGTGATGTTATGAATCAATCATTTAAAGAACGATTTGGATTAAATGCATCAATCCTATCGATGTTAGGAATGGTTATACTCATTGGAATGGGTGAGAAAATGGGAGAACGTTTCTTACCAATTTATATCCTTGCGATCGGTGGTTCAAGTTATGCGGTTGGCGCATTAAATGCGATTGATAATTTTCTGAGTGCCATTTACTCCTATATCGGTGGCATCTTATCGGATCGATTTGGGTATAAGAATACATTAATCAGTGTTAGTATACTTTCAATTATTGGATTCCTTATTGTGATCGTTTTTCCAAGTTGGCAAGCGGTATTGATTGGATCTGTTTTCTTTATTTCTTGGACAGCTCTATCTCTTCCAGCTATTCTTTCACTTATCGCAACAACTTTAAAAGAAAACAAACAAACGATGGGTGTCTCTATGCATTCACTCGTTCGTAGAATTCCAATGGCTATCGGACCATTATTTGGTGGTTTTATTATTAATATATATGGAATTGTTTTAGGTGCACGTATTGCGTTTGGAGTGGCTTTAATTTTTGCGTTAATTGCAATATTCTTTATTCATAGATTTGTGTTAGAAACAGGTGAGAGGTCAAGAATTGATTTAAAAGCTGGTTTTACAAGAATGCCAAAACCACTTAGAGTATTATTAGTTTCAGATATTCTAATTCGTTTTGCGGAACAAATTCCATATGCGTTTGTCGTAGTTTATGTGGTGAATAATTTAGGGAATTCTGCAGTAACGTTTAGTTTCTTGACTTTAATTGAGATGCTTACTGCCATGTTTATCTATATTCCAGTTGCCCTTCTTTCTGAAAAAGTTAGAAGTAAAACAATTGTAAGTATTACGTTCTTCTTCTTTGCGATATTCCCATTAGTACTCAGTATTTCAAATAGTATTTGGATACTATATTTAGCTTTTATCATTCGTGGATTAAAAGAGTTTGGTGAACCAACACGTAAAGCACTGATTGTTAAGCTATCTGATCCAGATATTAAAGCTTCTGCTTATGGAACATATTATTTAATAAGGGATGTAATAGTTTCAATAGCGGCTTTATTTAGCGCAAGTCTTTGGAATATTTCGCCTTATATGAATTTTGGAATCGCATCATTATTTGGTTTTATAGGATTAATATTATTTATACGATTTGGACAAGACCAACGGACAAGTGGTTAAGGAGTGAAAATGGAAAATGTAAAATTAGAAATATTTAAAGTGTTTGCGAAACTAGGGATTTTTGCCTTTGGTGGACCTGCAGCACATGTCGCAATGATGGAAGATGAGATTGTCACTAAACGAAAATGGATGACTAAGGAACGTTTTATCGATATGTATGGATTTACAAGTCTTATTCCTGGTCCAAATTCAACTGAGATGGCAATTCTTATGGGATATCATCGTGGTGGAATGATTGGTTTGATTATTGCGGGATTAAGTTTTATATTACCTGCAGTATTAATCGTTTTAGCATTTGCGTTTATCTATGTTAATTATGGAAGTATACCTTTGGTGGCGGGTTTGTTTGATGGAGTTAAACCAGTTATCTTAGCCATAGTCCTTCAAGCTTTATATCGTTTATCAAAAAGTGTGCTATCTTCATTTGAAAAAGGTTTGATATTTGGTGCGATATTAGCGTTATCCTTCTTTGGATTTAGTGAAATACCTCTTATTTTAATTGGCGCATCTATCTATTTCATAATAAAGAAACTTCCTAAGAATAAATCATTTGTAGTTGAACCTATGTCATGGTTCTTAGTATTCTTAGTATTCTTAAAAATAGGATCTGTTTTATATGGTAGTGGTTATGTATTACTCTCATTCTTAGAAACTGAATTTGTCATTCGTTATGGCGCAATCACTGCACAAACATTGCTCGATGCGGTTGCGGTAGGACAGTTCACACCTGGTCCAGTCTTTACGACTGCTACATTTATCGGTTATGTGATTGCTGGGTTTCCTGGTGCGATTGCGGCTACAATCGGTATTTTCTTACCTTCATTCTTATTGGTAGGACTTGTATTCCCATGGTTTGAGAAATTAAGAAAAAATCCAATTCTTTCAATCGTATTAGATGGTGTAAACGTCGCATCGATTGCGTTAATGGCTGCAGTAACCATTAAGTTAGGTATTGCGACAATAGTAAGTTGGCAAAGTGCAATTATCTTCTTTGTTAGTGCTGGTTTATTAATTAAGACAAAAATAAACTCAACTTGGTTAATACTAGCTGGGGCTATTATTGGAATATTGTTGTAAGATTATATTACTAAAAAACACATAAGTAATTATGTGTTTTCTTTTGGGATAACTTCAATCCACAACTCATTTCGTTTTAGAAATCCTGGAATAAAGGGTGGATTATATCGTGCTAGTTGTAATGGACCAATGATATGATAGCCTTGATTTTCAATCCATTCTTTTAAGTTCTGTTCATATCTTCTTAAGATATCCATTTTGGGACTAAAACTAAATTTAACAACCGCAACAACTCTTTCAGGTATATATACTTTTTTTAAATTAGGAGTAATAGGTGAAGGTACTTTATCGAAGTCCATTTCCGGTGGCATCACAAAAGCTGTAGTCTCAACTCCAGTTTCATTTAATCGATTAACAACAGGTGCTGTCATAGATATTTTTTGGTTACGATCATTTTCACCTTGAATAAAATCAAAGGCTAATTGAAAACCACCATATCCTCTAAGATCAGAATCTCTTGATTCAACTAGAGTGTAGGATTGATAATGTCTTAGTTCATATGGATTATCTTGTTTGATAAGTGTATATTTGGGTTCTTGTACCATAAGCTTATTATATACTTTATGTGTATATTTGCATTTATAATGAATAATGAAAAAAAGTGCCAAAATTTAAACATATACAATAAGGATAGAAATAGATGTTAAAATTGTAAAGAGGGTTAGAAAATGAATCTAAAGGCAATCATACTCGATATAGATGGAACGTTGGTTAACAGTCAAAAGAAGATATCAGAAAGAACTAAGAAGACATTATTAGATGCTCAAAATAAAGGTATTAAGCTAATTCTTGCGTCAGGACGACCTATTCGTGGAATGTTAGAAGTTATGCATGAACTTGAAATGGATAAACATCATGGTTTAGTCGTGGCATATAATGGCGCTAGTGTTATGGATTGTGAAAGTAAAGAGATTGTATTTAATAAGGCAATGACACCACAAGAAGCACAATCTGTACTAAATCATGTGAAGAACTTTGAAGTCATCCCAATGGTCGCTAAAGATGATACGATGTATGTAAACAACGTATATAATGGTATGCTTGTCTATAAAAATAATCCCATAAATATCATTGAGTATGAATCTCGTGGCGGACATTATTTATTATGTGAAAAAAGTGACTTGGCAGAGTTTGTGGATTTTCCATTAAACAAAATACTATTGGCTGGGGATCCAGGCTACTTAAAAGAAAATCACATGAAGATTAGTGAACCATTTATTGGTAAACTAAGTTCAATGTTTACAGCCGCATTCTATTATGAATTTACAGCTCAAGGGATAGATAAAGCTAATGCATTAAATGAAGTACTTGTCCCAATGGGAATTAATCCAGAAGACACTATTTCATTTGGGGATGGTCAGAATGATTTATCTATCATAAATTTTGCGGGTATCGGTGTTGCGATGGGAAATGCGGTGGATGAGTTGAAAAGAGCCGCAGATGAAATAACCCTAAGCAACGATGAAGATGGAATTGCGTATGTATTAGAAAGATATCTTTAAATCAAACTCAGTACTAATACAATAACTAAAATAGTTAGTAAAATCGCATAGGCAAAAATATCAGCACGAATAATTCGATGTTCGTTTTGTTGAACAATTTGATTCGGTAATCGATTAAATAACCAATCGATTGGTTGAAAGAATAGATTCTCAGCACTTAACCAATGTGGTAAGTGTTGATGGAATAAATCAAAACGTATACCAATGTAAAATAATATTGATCCTAATATTAATATTCCTAACATACCTCTAATTTCGAGTAATGAAAAATAATTGAGTTGAATTAAGTACTTATTCACAAAGTCATTATTATAATATGTATTAAAGCTAATAGGTCCATAAAAATTGGTTATAAGATAGCTTGGGAATAAACCTATTAATACGATTAAAATTGAATTAAGCAATAATGCAAACCAAGCTAATTGAGGTTTAAAATTCAATTTTTTAATATGGGTTGGAATAGAGTTAATAAAAATAAACCAATAGAACTTCAAGAAAGAAGTAACTGTACCGGCACTCACTAGAATAAATACTACTTCTAATACGATAAATGCAGGATGTCCATACTGAATACTCTCAGTAACTGCATGATGAATCAAAGCTTTACTAGCATAACCATTGAACCCTACCATACCAGTGATACCTAAGACAGGAATAAGTGTTAATACACCTAAAAGAGGTGATTTTTTTAATATACCTCCCATCATATACATGGAATGTTCACCAGTGATATTAAAAAGAATTCCAGCACTCATAAATAAAGCACTTTTAAATAAGGCATGATTAACCATGTGATATAAAGAACCAGATAATCCTAAGGCGCCTTTTTCACCTAAATAAGCCGCAATTCCTATTCCCAGTAATATATAACCCATCTGAGAAATAGAATGATAAGTTAACATCTTCCTCATATCTTCTTCAACTAATGCAAGTCCAACTCCAATAATCATTGTAAAAGCCGCAATGATTATTAAACCCAATCCTAGCCATTTTATGGTAATTAAAATCGTACTAAGATCAATGTTCAAATTACTTGAAGTGATATAAATCAATGTGATGATTTTTAGTAATCCAAAAGCAGATAACTTCGTTAATATACCAGAAGATAGAGCATTCATTGAATAAGGTGTTTCTTGATATAAACGAACTAGCCAAAAATGAAAAGGAACCGCAGCGCTCTTTATAAGAAATCCCAAGACAAAGAGAATACTTACAAGTATAGCTTGGTTTCCTGTTCTTAAATATAAGGTGGCAAGAGCGTCCCAAGAAAAATCTCCTGTAAATGCATAGAGTAAGATGATTCCACTTAAGATAAGTAAACCTCCAAATACTCCCATTGTGATATACATAAATCCAACCTTAAGTACTTTTGGATTCTTATCTCTTTCTCTTACCACTAAACCATAGGTAGTAAAAGTAACGATTTCAAAAAACAGGAAGAAAGCCATTAAATCATTAGAAAGTAATGCGCCAATAGAAGATACATAGGTTAAGATATAGAACCAACTAAAGCTTCTAACATGTAAGGAAGTCTCATAACTCGATAATTGATAGATCGATATACTAAGGAATACAAATGTAGTGAGTAGGATAAGATGTAAGTTTAATAAATCAAGTTTAAAGGATAATCCAACTCCAAAGACATCATCGATGGAGTAAAAAATTGGATTACTTTTTATATAAGAATATAAACTTAAAAAGAATAACCCAGATTCCGCGATTAAGAGTATATGAGCCCATGTTCTCCAGTGTCTGATATGCTTAAAAAATCGATAATGAACAACTTCTGAAAAAGCATAAAAAAGAATTAAACTTGGCAGTACATAAGGTAAACTCCAAATCAGGTTCATAGGTTCCTCCTATATTAATAATAATAAGAAACTAACAATTGCTGTTAATAATACAACATAAATAAAGGCATCATTTCGAATTAAGTTATTCTCATGTAAGCGAGTAACTAAATTAGATAAAGTAAAAACTCTACCAATAAATCCTTGAGATTTTAAAGCACTCATACTTTTATCATCTGTATAAGGATTGTATGCATTCCAATAATCGACTAATCGTTTACCTCTTAATTGAATATAGATCTGTAATGCTTTATTTATTGGATACATTAGGATACGTTCAATGGTAAACGATGATGAGAAATGAAGATGGAATAGATGATACTTAACACCTAACTTGAATATTACAAATCCTAATATTACAATTTGTCCCATTAAGATAAGATCTTTAACCGCAAAGAAATTCATTGTTAAGATGTATTTTTCAATAAAATGAACATCGAATGCGCTTTGAGATAACGCTGGAATAATTAAATAATCTAAAACAAAATGAGGATTTAACCCAATAAGAACAATTACCAACGCAATACCAGCCATCGCAAGTTCCATAATTCGAATACTTTGTGAACATGCCATATGTTCCTTATTTAATTTTCCTAAGAAAATAAAACTAAAGAACTTAATAAATGAAGTGACAGTCCCAGCACTTATTAGTATAAATAACCATTCAACTAGTAATAGAGAAGGGTGACCATACGTAATTGCTTTCTCCAATGCATGATGAATTAATGACTTACTCACAAATCCATTAAACAATGGGATACCTGCGATTCCTAAACAAGCGATAAAGGCAATGATTGCGGTAATCGGGAAACGTTTATACAAACCACCCATTTTATACATATCATACTCATGAATGGATAAATAGATGATACCTAAAACCATAAATAATAGAGATTTGAATAAGGCATGATTAACGATATGATATAAAGCACCTGCAAATCCAATCGAACCATTCTTACCAAGATAAGCCATAATCCCAATCCCAAGTAATATATAACCCATCTGAGAAATACTATGATACGCCAACATTTTCTTTGCGTTAGATTGTTGAAGTGCTAGAAACACGCCAATTAACATCGTAATTATCCCAATCCAGATCATAATATATCCAATAAGTTCTCCAAAATTCCATGCTGAGTATAGATCCAAGAAAGGATCTTCGGGGAATGTATAGGTAATCATAACTCTCAAAATTCCATATGCACCAATCTTAATCAAAATACCTGAAAGTAAAGCACTTGCAGGTGTAGGTGCCACAGGATGAGCTCGTGGTAGCCAAACATGTACGGGTGCCATTCCAGCCTTTATCCCAAAACCAACAAAAAGTAATCCAATAATAAAATAACGAATTAGTCCAATCTGTTCAAAACGGATTGCCATTGGCTCAAAACTTAATGTGCCAACTGTAATTATCTGTAAGATAATCGCAAGTAGAATCATTATTCCACCAAATACACCAATAAATAAATACTGATATCCTGCAGATAAACTCTCAGCACTTTCACCATGCGTTACTAACATAAAGGAACTTAAGGTCATTATTTCAAAAAATAAAAACATTGTAAGTAAATCACCAGCCAATAATGTACCTAATATAGAACTCAAGGTAAGAGATAAAAAGAAATAGAAACGATTACGATGAATCTCATGCAACATATAATGATGAGAATACATCATGACAAATAACCAAATAAGAGTTGTGATGATTACCATAATATAGCTCAATAAATCAACTCTAAAGGACAACCCAAGCAACAATATATCTTTAAAATTTAAAGTTGTTTGACTTACAGCTTGTGGATAAAGCAATAAACCTAAAATAAAACTGATAAATGTCCATAAAACAATTGAAATATCTCTTCTTTGGTCAGAAAATCGACCAATAATCATTTGAATAAAACTTCCTACAACAGGTGTGAAAATAATTATTAGTTTTAATAAAGTATTCTGACTAAGATGTGCTAATAATTGACCCAATAAAGAAGATTGTAGACCTAAAAGTAAACCTCTAAGGGATGGTGGTTGCGAAAGATAAAGCGCAAAAACACCTAACGCAATAAAAGCCAGACTAAATATAATTGCTGAGAAAATAGAGAATCGACGATATCGACCCCATACTTTAAATTCATTGAAGAAAGAAGTGACCATAGATTCTCCTTAAAAATAGTAGGGTAATGCCAACTCAATCACATCCATGATAATTTGAGGATATAACCCAATGAGTAAAACTGAAAGCGTAATTATGACCATCGGAATAATCATTGTGAGAGGTAATGGATCTTTTTGTAAGGTGTTCTTCACTAGAACATCTTCTTTTAAAAATGAAGAAATAAGAATTGGCATATAATAAATCGCATTCAAGAAACTACTCAAAAGAATAAGACTGAGAAAAATAGGGTGTTTATCGGCTATTAGAGCTAAACCAAGATAAATTTTACTCATAAATCCGCTAATACCTGGGATCCCAATCATACCTAATGCGGCAATTGAAAATGTAATCATTGTAATTGGCATTTTAAAACCAATACCATCTAAGTCAATTAATTTACGCTTATTTGTAGAGAATATTATCGAACCTGCACTTAAGAATAATGCTGACTTCATTAAAGCGTGTGAGAAAATATGAAATAAACCTGCAGCCAATCCAAGAGGTGTTAATAATCCTATCCCAAGGAATATATAACCAATTTGTGCCACAGATGAATAAGCGAGTAATCGTTTGATATCTTTTTGGCCTATCGCAAAAATAGAACCAAAGATCATACCAAAACTAGCCATAATTAAGATAAAGTCATCAATTCTTAAACTCGCAATGATTTCTACTCCAAAGATTCGATAAATAACCTTAATTAATACAACAATATAAATCTTAACCACAAGACTTGATAAGAATGCGCTTGAAGGCGAAGGTGCACTTGAATGTGCATCAGGTAACCATATATGTAAAGGAAACATAGCGCTTTTAATGGCCAATCCAATAAGGATAAATCCGATTGCTAAAACGAGATTAGTTGGATACAACGTCCAAACATTAGATATAACTAATGACATCGAATCCATATTTAATTGACCTGTTACCATATAAAGAAAGGCTAATCCCATTAGAATGGTTAAAGATCCAATACTACTTAACATTAAATATCTAAAAGAAGCTAAGAAATTACTACGTTTATGCTTAATCGAAATAATAGCTGTCGACACAATCGATAGTATCTCCATAAAAACATAGGTATTAAAAATATCATTTGTATATAACATACCTAACATTGAAAACATAAGTAACATAATCAAACAATAATAATAAGCATATTGATGTTCCTTAAGTTCATGTTGGATATCAGAGAAACTATAGATAATAATTAAAAAAGACAAACCAGACACAAATAATACAAGTAATGCGATTAAAGGATCTATTAGAAATTCGATCCCAACCATGGCTAGATAATTCCCAAATACATATCTAAAACTACCATCATTAATCACATTTAAATAACTTAGAATCGATAGAATAAATAATAATCCAAACATGACTGAGACAAATCCAAAAAGAAAACTCTTCTTTTTTGGTAGTAATGGAATTATTAGAGCACTAAAAAGAGGAAGAAGTACAATTAATACAGGAAACTGTTTCATTCTTGTTCCTCCTTGTTTTCTAACATTTTATCTAAATCGAGTGTTCCAAATTCTCGATATAGTTGAATAATAAGACTGATTGAATAAGCCGTAATACTAACAGCCACAACTATTCCAGTTAAAATCAATGCGGAAGGAAGAGGATTAACGTAAATAATATCTGTTTCGTTGAGTTTTATAATAGGTGCACGTCCAAACTGGATCATTCCAATACTTA
>Ga0209207_1000175_pt1 | contig 47510 bp, 41 predicted proteins | sample SaghotsprinmetaG_FD_184140 | JGI IMG/M metagenome (GOLD analysis project Ga0209207, IMG submission 184140) | Hot spring microbial communities from South Africa to study Microbial Dark Matter (Phase II) - Sagole hot spring metaG (SPAdes) (version 3) | ecosystem: Environmental > Aquatic > Thermal... | reverse complement strand
ATCCACGCCCTCCGGCAACCGAAAGCCCCCCAATCGCCTCTTCCGTCCTCTCCATGACCTACCCCTCCTGCTGGGAAACTTCATGGAACGGTCAAATTTCATGCCAGAAATTGTGTGCCTACGGTAGTTTCTAGGGGTGGTGGCAACCACCATGATCGTTTGCAAGAGGCTCAATCATCGATCGGGCTGAGTTGTTGTTCAACGCCATAGTCAGCCCGTTCGGCACGGCGTCATGTCGCAGCTCCGACAGACGGCGTTTTTCTGCGTGTGCCGAATGCGACAGTGCTCCGCCGGGATCGAAGACCGCGTCGTCAAAACAATTGCTTATGGTTTGGCACCGAGCTTGCTACCTGGTCCGTGCACCCATTCGACGCGGAGATTCATGTGAAGCACAAGCCCATCATCCCCATCGCGCTGGCTGACGGCACGGCAAGCGGCGGCGGCTGTTCGAGCGGCGGCTGTGGCAGCGCACCGGAGAAGCTCGCTCATCTGCCGGATCACATCCGGCGTAAGGTGCAGGATCACCCCTGTTATTCGGAAGAGGCGCATCACTATTTCGCCCGCATGCACGTCGCGGTGGCACCGGCCTGCAACATCCAGTGCAATTACTGCAACCGCAAATTCGATTGCGCCAACGAGTCGCGCCCGGGCGTCGTCTCCGAACTGCTCAGCCCGGAGCAGGCGGTGAAGAAGACGCTGGCCGTCGCTGCTGCGATCCCGCAGATGTCGGTGCTCGGCATCGCCGGTCCGGGCGACCCGCTCGCCAATCCGGCGCGCACCTTCGCCACCTTCGCCGGTTTGAGCGAGAAGGCGCCGGACATCAAGCTCTGCCTGTCCACCAACGGCCTGCGCCTGCCGGAATTCGTCGATGAGCTCTGCAAGCACAACATCGACCATGTGACGATCACCATCAACGCCATCGATGCCGGCATCGGCGCACGCATCTATCCGTGGATCTACTGGAAGAACCGCCGCATCCGCGGGCGCGAGGCAGCAGCCATCCTCATCGAGCAGCAGCAGAAGGGGCTGGAGATGCTGGTGGCGCGCGGCGTGCTGGTCAAGGTCAATTCGGTGATGATCCCCGGCATCAACGACGAACATCTGAAGGCAGTGTCGAAAGCGGCCAAGGCCAAGGGCGCCTTTCTGCACAACGTCATGCCGTTGATCGCCGAGCCCGAGCATGGCACCTACTTCGGCGTCACGGGCCAGCGCGGACCGACGAGCGCCGAACTGACGGCGCTGCAGGACGAGTGCGCCGGCGAGATGGCGATGATGCGCCATTGCCGCCAGTGCCGTGCCGACGCGGTCGGCATGCTGGGCGAGGATCGCGGCGCTGAGTTCTCGCTCGCCAAGATCGAAGCGATGGACATCGACTACGCCGCGGCGATGCAGCGGCGCAGCGCGGTACAGCAGGGCTTGTTGCGTGCGCTCGACGAGCGGCGGGCGCGCAGGGCGGCGCAGGATCAGGCGGCGGAGAAGCCGGTGGGCACGGCACTGCGGCCCGTGCTGATGGCCGTGGCCAGCGCAGGCCAGGGATTGATCAACCAGCATTTCGGCCATGCACGCGAATTCCTCATCTACGAGGCGACGATGGAAGACGTGCGCTTCATCGGCGTGCGTAAGACCGAGCTGTATTGCACCGGTAGCGACGGGTGCGGCGATGGCGAGTCGGTGCTCGAGCGCACGATCCGCACGCTGGAAGGCTGCGAGGTCGTGCTGTGCGCGAAGATCGGCTTCGAACCTTGGCAGCGTCTCGAGGCAGCTGGCATCCAGCCCAATGGCGAACATGCTCTGGAGCCGATCGAGGAAGCGGTTGCGGCCGTCTATCGCGAGATGGCGGCGGCTGGCAAGCTGGCGACGAAAGTCAGCCTGGCCAGGGCGGCGTGAGGGGGAGCGCGATGGCCCTGAGCATCACCGCCTTGTGTACCGCCTGCGATGCCTGTCTGCACGTTTGCCCGCAGCAAGCGATCATCGAGCGGCGGCCCTATTACGTCATCCGCGCCGAGCGCTGCACCGAATGCACGGGCGACTACGCCGATCCGCAGTGCGCCAGCATCTGTCCGGTCGAGGGCGCCATCCTCGACGCCCAGGGCGTGGCGCTCAATCCGCCCGGTTCGCTGACCGGCATCACGCCCGACATGCTGCCGCCGCCGTCGTTCGCGGCGTCTTCGCCAGTCTGAGCCGGTCATGAGCCGCATCGTCTTCTGGGAAAAGCCAGGCTGTGGCGGCAATGCGCGCCAGAAGGCCCTGTTGCAGCAGGCCGGCCATGAACTCGAGGTGCGTGATCTGCTGCGTGAAGCGTGGACCGAAGAGCGGCTTTTGGCTTTCTTCGGCGAATTGCCGGTGGCCGAGTGGTTCAACCGTTCGGCACCGCAAGTGAAGAACGGCGAAGTCGTGCCGGAGCGGCTTGATCGTCAGGCGGCGCTCGCTCTGCTGCTCGCCACGCCGCTGCTCATCCGCCGGCCGCTGATGCAGGACGAGCGGGGACGCACGCACGTCGGCTTCGAGCCCCGTGCGGTCGAGGCCTGGATCGGCCTTGGTGAAGCGCTGGCCCCAGCCTTGGCCGGCGCGGCGCCCGAACGCTGCGTCGGTGGTCCAGCGCACCGCTGTCCTGAACCGGATCAGCTCTCGCGGCATGAACACCGCTCTCGCCAGCCATGAGGGTGCGACGCCGATCGCGCCGGGCATCCACTGGATCGGGGCCTTCGACCCCGATCTGCGCCGCTTCGACCTCATTTTGCGCACTGCCAACGGCACCAGCTACAACGCCTATGCCGTGCGCGGCAGCGCGGGCGTGGCGGTGGTCGACACGGTCGCCGCCGACTTCTTCCGCCGGCTCGAAAGCGTGGCGCGTTACGATGAGATTTGCGCCATCGTCCTCAACCATCTCGAACCGGACCACTCCGGCGCCGTGCCCGAGCTGTTGCGGCGGGCACCGCAAGCGCGCGTCTATCTGTCGTCCAAGGCGCAGCCGATGCTGAAGGCGCTGCTCAAGCCCAGTTTTCCGCAGCCGCCGCCCTACACGCCAGTCGGCGACGGCGATGCCATCGACCTCGGCGGCCGGCGACTTGAATTCATCCATACGCCCTATCTGCACTGGCCGGACACGCAATGCAGCTTCGTGCGCGATGCCGGTGTGCTGTTTTCCGGCGACGTCTTCGGCTGCCATTTCTGCGACGAGAGGCTGTTCGACGACGCGGTCGGCGACTTTCGCTTCTCGTTCGAGCATTACTACGCGCATATCATGAGCCCCTTCCGTATGAAACTGCGTGTTCCCCTGCCTGGCCTGCGCATCAAGCTGACGCCGACCGATGAGGAGATCGCCGCCTGCCGCGATTTCGGCCGCGATCTGGCCCGCCATCTTACCGGCGTGCAGGGGCCCCGCCTGCTCGACTTCAGCGCGCTGACCTGATTTTTTACCGGAAAGGAAGCCTCATGCCCAAAGCGAAAGTCACCTTCGAGGACGTCGGCGTCACGGTCACCGTGCCGGCGGGCACCCGCTTGATCGAAGTCTCGGAAAAGGTCGGCGCCGGCATCGTCTACGGCTGCCGCGAAGGCGAATGCTGCACCTGCCTGACCCGGATCGTCTCCGGCGCGGAGAACCTCGCCGCGCCCTCGATGCTCGAGGATCAGGTGCTGAAAGACAACATGGCGCCGCGTCAGCACCGCCTCGCCTGCCAGGCCCAGGTGCTCGGCGGCGAGATCGTCGTCCGCCCGGCCTGATCATTCCAACCTGCCCATCGCTTTTTTCAACCCACTGGAGGCCGACATGCCCCTCATCACTTTCTCCAGCCCCTTGCACAAGGACAAGACCGTCTATGCCGTCGCCGGCAGCCACAAGCAGTCGGTGTTGCAGATCGCGCGCGACAACCACATCCCGATCGACTTTTCCTGTGGCGATGGCGATTGCGGCACCTGCCTGGTCAAGGTGCGCCGCGTCGAGAAGAACAAAGGCCCGATGGGCAACCCGCTCACCGATCACGAGCTCCGCGTGCTGAAGGAGTTGGGCAAGATCACCCAGGAACAAATCGATGCCATGGCCGTGGATGACCTGTGCCACAGCGAATGGCGTCTCGCCTGCCAGATGGTCGTGCGCGACGAGGACATCATCGTAGAATACCCAAGCAAATGAACGATCGATGAGGCCTTCATGAATCCGGACATCGCCGACCGTGCCGTGGCTGCTTATCTCGGCCTGGCCATCGGCGATGCGCTGGGCGCGACGGTCGAATTTCTCACCCCGCGCGAAATCCGTGCTCGCCATGGCACCCACCGCGACATCGTCGGCGGCGGCTGGCTGCAACTGCGCGCCGGTCAGGTCACCGACGACACGACGATGGCGCTGGCACTGGGCGACGCGATCCTCGCCGCCGATGGCGAGGTGCGCGCCGAGGATTGCGCGCGTGCCTTCGATGCCTGGATGCGCGCCAAGCCGGTCGATATCGGCAATACCGTTTGCCAGGGCATCCTGCACTGGCGACGCACTGGCGAGGCCTGCGTGCCGGAAAACGAGTATGGCGCTGGCAACGGCGCGGCGATGCGCCTGCTGCCGGTGGCGATCGCTACGCTTGGGCAAAGCGAGGAAGCCGTCGCCGCCGCCTGTCTGCGCCAGGCGCACGTCACGCACAATAACGCCCTTTCCGACGCCGCCTGCATCACGCTGACTTTGATGGTGCAGGACCTGCTCGACGGCAAGAGCGTGGTCGAGGTGCTGCACCGGCGCGCCCACCTGCTCGACCGCCAGTGGCCACAGTTCGCTTTCCGCTGCCGACAGGTCGAAAATCCCAGCGGCTACATCGTCGATAGCCTGAAAGCGGTTTTCCAGGCTTTTTTCGACAGCGACGATTTCGAGGACTGCCTGATCGATGTCGTCAATCGCGGCGGCGACGCCGACACCACCGGCGCGATTGCCGGTATGCTGGCTGGCGCGCGCTTCAGTACGCGCGCCATTCCGCCGCGCTGGCTGGCTGCGCTCGACGGCCAGGTGCGACGGGCCTGCACCCGGCAGGCCGAGGCGCTGCTGAACTGCGCCCGACGAGGCCAGGGCGACGGCCGGCTGATCTCGTCGCCGCCAGCACCGGCGCCGTGTCGGCGGAACTGACTTTCGGCGCTCGACGAGAATCGTTCGACGCCAACGCTGAATGAAGCCGCACTCCCATGGCCGGGCCAAAGATGACGGAAGAAGCTGATGAGGGCTCGCCGCCCGACGGCGAGGACGCACCCGATGCGCGCCTGCTGACGCTGATCGCCACCTTGAGCGGCGAAATGCTAGGCCGTCCGGTGCGGGTGCGGCCGGACAGCCGGCTCGATACCGAACTCGGGCTGGACAGCCTGGCGCGTGTCGAACTGCTGGCGCGCATCGAGCGGGAATTCGGTCTGCGCGCCGGCGCCGAAGCGCTCTCTGCCGCTACGCCGCAGGCCCTGTGGCGGGCGTTGCAGCGCACGACGGCCCTGCCCGCTGCGGCCGCCCGTGACGCCGTACCGACCGGGCTGACTTTCGCCGGCGAGAATGCGCCAACGAGCCTGCCCGAAGCGGCGACGACGCTCGTCGATGTCCTGCTCTGGCACGCCACGCGCACGCCGGCGCGCGTGCATCTGCGCTGGCTGGAGGAAGGGAGCGAGCGTGAATGTGTCGGTTATGGCGCTCTGCTGCGCGAAAGCCAGCAGGTCGCGCAACAGCTTACGGCGCGCGGCATCGGTCACGGCCACTGTGTGGCGCTGATGCTGCCCTCGTCGCCGGACTATTTTCGCGCCTTCCTTGCCCTGCTGCTGCTCGGTGCCGTGCCGGTACCGCTCTACCCGCCGTTGCGCGCCGCCCGCATCGAAGACCATCTGCGTCGTCAGGCCGGCATCCTCGCCTCCTGTCAGGCCGTGGCCTTGATCGGCGATCGGCGCTTAGCGCCGGTGGCCCGCCTGATCCAGGGCATCGCGCCGCATCTGCGGCTGCTGCTGAGCATCGAGGAACTGCGCAGGGCCGGCAGCGGCGAAGCGCCGCCGCTGCCGGCCCTACGCGGCGAAGATCTGGCGCTCCTGCAATATACCTCCGGCTCGACCGGCGAGCCGAAAGGCGTGATGTTGACCCATGTCAACCTGCTGGCCAACATCCGCGCCTGGGGCCGGGCGCTGGCGCTCGGGCCGAAAGACGTGGCGGTGAGCTGGCTGCCGCTCTACCACGACATGGGTCTGATCGGCGCCTGGCTGGGCAGCCTCTATCACGGCTGCCCGCTGGTGCTGATGAGTCCGCTCGACTTCCTCGCCTGCCCGCGCCTGTGGTTCGAGGCCATCGCTCGCTATCGCGGCACGATCAGCGCCGCGCCCAACTTCGCCTGGGCGCTGATGCTGCGTCAGCGCACGGCGTTGCAAGAGACGAGGCTCGATCTTTCATCCTTGCGCTATCTCGCCAACGGCGCCGAACCAGTATCGGCGAGCACGCTCGATGAATTCGCTTCGGCGTTCGCACCGCTCGGCCTGCGTCGACAGGCGCTGGCGCCGGTCTACGGTCTGGCCGAGAACAGCGTCGGTCTGTGCGTCACGCCCCCCGGACGCGGGCCGTTGACCGTACAGGCGAGCCGCAGCGCGCTGCAACGCGGCCGCTACCAGAGCGCGGCGTCGGCCGGGGATGCGCAAGCGCTGGTCGGCTGTGGCCAGGTCCTGCCCGATCATGCGCTGCGCATCGTCGATGCGCGCGGCCAACCCTTGCCCGAGGGCCGCATCGGCCAGATCCAGTTCCGCGGTCCTTCGGCCACCGCCGGTTATTACCGCCATGAGGCGGCGACGCGCGCACTGTGCGACGGCGCGTGGCGCAACAGCGGCGATCTCGGCCTGTTGCTCGGTGACGAACTGTTCGTCCTCGGACGGCTGAAGGAAATCATCATCCGCGCCGGGCGCAATGTCGCGCCCTACGAAATCGAGGAAGCCATCGGCCTTCTGCCTGGCGTACGGCGCGGTTGTGTCGTCGCCTTCGGCTGTGCCGATGAGGCGAGCGGCAGCGAACGGTTGATCATCGCCGTCGAGAGCCGCCTGCGCGGCGCAGCCGAGCGCGCCGCACTGATCGAGCGCATCCGCGCAACGGCGGCCGGGATCGAAGGGCTGCCGCCGGACGAAGTGCTGCTGCTGCCGCCGCATGCCTTGCCTAAGACTTCGAGCGGCAAGCTGCGCCGCGCCGCCATCCGCAGCGCTTTCGTCGAAGGAAGGCTCGGCGAGCGCGGCATCGGTGTCGGACGCCAGATCGTCCGCCTGCTGGTCAGCGCGCTGGCCCCCCGCCTGCATGCCTTTTGGCCCGGCCTGCGCGCCTGGGCGGCGCTGTTGCTGCTCACGCCGCCGGCGGTGCTGGCCTTGCTGCTGCCCACGCTGGAGCAACGCTGGCGCGCGGTGCATCGGCTGGTGCGCCTGCTCCTCCCTCTGGCTGGACTGCGCCTCTCGGTGAGCGGTGGCGCGCATCTGCCGTCGACGCGCGGCGTGCTGGTCGCCAACCATGCCAGCTACCTCGATGCATTGCTGCTGATGGCCATGCTCGACCGGCCGGTGCGCTTCGCTGCCAAGCGCGAACTGCGTGCCACACCCCTCGGCCCGCTGCTCGCACGCCTTGGCGTCGTCTTCGTCGAACGCTTTGCCATCGATGACAGTCTGGCCGACGTCGCCAACCTGGCCAGAATTGCCGCCGAGCGCCCGCTGCTCGTCTTCCCGGAGGGCACCTTCACTGCCTTGCCTGGCCTGCGGCCATTCCGTCTCGGCGCCTTCCGCATCGCCGCCGACGCCGGTTTGCCGGTCATCCCGATCGCCATCACCGGCAGCCGGCGGGTGATGCCGGCCGGCTGCTGGTGGCCGGCGCGGGCAGCGCTGCACATAGCCGTTTTGCCCGCCATCACGGCGCACGGCGAGGACTGGCCCGCACTGCTCGACTTGCGCCAGCGTGCGCGCTCGGCCCTTCTCGCCGTGCTCGACGAGCCCGCGCTGAGCTGAGCGCAGAAGGGAAGCATGACGATACCTCGCCGCCAGCGAACCTACCGCGCAGTCGAACTCGCCGGATGGCCGGGCTCGTGACGGCTTTTCGTTTTCTCCGAACTTGGCGCGACTTTCTCGAAAAGATCGTGGAAACGACAGTAAGAGACTGGTCGGACAGAGGGTTTTTCGCTTGCCCACAGAATCTGTGGATAAGTTTGTGAATTTTGCGGGCGAACGGGGGCTAACTCGGCGTCGGCAAAGGATTTTTTCTTCGATGATCAAAGATTGCGCAACAAAATTATTCAAATAAAACAAAAGGTTGGATGCTGACAGGTTGGGCCTTGGCGCCAGATGGTCTACTTTGCCGGCGGAACGGAATACTGTGCACAAGTCAAGCCCCGTCGCAACGGCGAAGGTCGATTCGAGGGAGGCGCACGGCCACGGCTGCGTGTGCCGTGACATTGGGGCGTGTTGGCCATCACGGCCGATCGATGCAGGTTCGCCCCACCGATCTGTGATTGAATATGCATCGATTCATGCGATACGCCAGCGGGTGCGCTGGTGCTGGAAAACGGGCGAGACGTCTATGTTGAAGAAAATCAGTGTTCAACATCTGCGTGTCGGCATGTTCATCCACGAATTGTGCGGTTCTTGGATGGAGCATCCGTTTTGGCGCACCAAGTTTTTGCTGAAAGATCCGGAGGACATCCGCCGCATTGTCGACAGCGGCATTCGCGAAGTGTGGATCAACCCGGCCCGTGGTCTGGACGTCTCTGGCGGGAAGTCACTGGAGCAGGCGCAGGCCGAGGTCGAGCAGACGTTGCAGGCGGTCGCGCAGCGCACGGAAACACCCCGGCCGGTGGCGATGGCCGAGGAACTGAAACGCGCCGCCAAGATCTGCGCTAAATCGAAAGAGGCGATGGTCTCGATGTTCCAGGAAGTGCGCATGGGCAAGGCCGTCGATGCCGCAACGGCCGGCGCATTGGTCGAGGAGATTTCCTCATCGGTGATGCGCAATCCCGGTGCGCTGGTTTCGCTGGCCCGGCTGAAGAGCGCCGACGACTACACCTACATGCATTCGGTGGCCGTCTGCGCGCTGATGATCTCGCTCGGTCGCCAGCTCGGCATCGAAGGCGAGATGCTGCGCGAAGTCGGCATGGCCGGTCTGCTCCATGATATGGGCAAGGCGTTCACGCCGAAGGAGGTGCTGAACAAGCCGGGCAAGCTGACCGATGAGGAATTCGCGATCATGAAGCGGCATCCGGTCGAAGGCCATCGCGTGCTGCTTGAAGGCGGCGCGGTCGGCGACATTCCGCTCGATGTCTGTCTGCATCACCACGAGAAGGTCGATGGCAGCGGCTACCCGCACCGTTTGCCGGACGAGAAGATCAGCCTCTACGCCAAAATGGGGGCCGTCTGCGATGTCTATGACGCGATCACCTCCAACCGGCCCTACAAGGCCGGTTGGGATCCGGCCGAATCGATCCGCAAGATGACCGAATGGAGCAAGGGCCATTTTGATCTGCGTGTCTTTCAGGCCTTCGTCAAAAGCATCGGCATCTACCCGGTCGGTTCTCTGGTGCGATTGGAGTCGGGTCGTCTTGGGGTCGTCTGCGAGCAGTCGGAAAAATCTCTGCTCACCCCGTAGATCAAGGTCTTTTTCTCGACCAAGTCGAACACCTACATCGCGCCGGAGCTGGTCGATCTGTCCCGGCCTGGCTGTGCCGAGCGTATCGTCGGCCGCGAGGATGGCCAGAAATGGGGCCTCCGCGACATCGACCACTTGTGGGCCAATTGAGGCAGGGAAACGCTGTATCCATTGCGGCGCGGGTGCAGCAATGCGCTCGCGCCGCCATTTTTCAGCGTTTCCGTCGCTCCGGTCGTGGCTGGCGAGCGGCGGTCGCCCGTTCACTCCTGCCGGCCATAGTCGGCGAATTTGTCCAACACGCGCGCCATCTCTTCCTCCGGCAACAGGCGGGGTTGCCCGAGCTGCAGCACGCGCCAGAATTGCTCGCACAGCGCCTCGAGCTCGATGGCCAGCGCCAGCGCCTCGCGCATGTCGCCGCCGAAGACCAGCATGCCATGATGGGCCATCAGGCAGGCTCGGCGCGAAGTCAGCGCCACCAGCACGGCGTCGGACAAGGCCTGTGTGCCGAAGGTAGCATAGTCGGCGCAGCGCACATCGCTGCCGCCAAAGCGGGCGATCATGTAGTGGAAGGGGGGAAGGCCCAGACCATGACAGGCGAGCGCAGTGGCAAAAGGGGCATGGGCATGCAGGATCGCCCCGGCCTCGGGCCGGGCGACGTAAATGTCGCGGTGAAAACGCCATTCGGACGAAGGTTTGCGGCGTCCGTGGGCTACGCCATCGAAGCCAACCGGCACGATGTCGTCGACCGTGCACTCATCGTAGGCCATGCCGGTCGGCGTGATGAGAAAACCCTCGCCGCAGCGCCGCGAGACATTACCGGCGGTACCGCGATTGAGTCCAGCCGCGTTCATCGCCCGCGCCGCGGCCAGAACTTCGGCCGCCATCGCTTCAGTACCTTGTATTCGTTGATGATCCAACATACTGACCTGCATGGGATGAGAAGGAGGCATCGATGGAATTGCTGCGTGGGTGCATCGCCGCGTGGCGCGGTGCCCGCGTATTGTCAGGCATCGACCGCTTTGTGGCGCGCCGCGGTGTCCTCCCAGCGTGGCATTTTCCGGCATTTCCTTCGCCATGAGTCAGCCCCGTCGGCACGGCGGCACAGGTTTTTCGGGCTTTCTGGCCGCCGACGGTCATGTATAGTATGCGCGCCGTCGGCGGCGGAGAGTATGGTTGGAAACACAGCGGGGGATGCATGGGCGAGACGACCAACCTCAGTGGCATCAAGGTGATGATCATCGATGACTCGAACACGATCCGCAAGAGCGCAGAGATCTTTTTGTCCCAGTCCGGCTGTCAGGTCGTGCTCGCCGAAGATGGCTTCGACGCGCTGGCGAAAATCGCCGATATTCAACCTGACGTCATCTTCTGCGACATCCTGATGCCGCGTCTCGATGGCTATCAGACCTGTGCGCTGATCAAAAAGAACCCGCGTTTTTCTGCTACGCCGGTGATCATGCTATCGTCGAAGGATGGCTTGTTCGATCGCGCCCGCGGTCGCATGGTCGGCTCGGACGAGTATCTGACCAAACCGTTTACCAAAGACAGCCTGTTGAAGACCGTCGCCGCACACGCCCGGCCGGCCGCATGAAGGAGAACGAGATATGCCCGTGAAGAAGATCCTTGTCGTCGACGACTCACCCACCGAGCGCCATGTGTTGACCGAATTGCTGACCGGCAAGGGATTCCAGGTCATCCTCGCCGAAAATGGCGAGCAGGGCATCGCCAAGGCGAAGAGCGAGATGCCCGACCTGATCCTGATGGATATCGTCATGCCAGGCATAAACGGTTATCAGGCGACGCGCACGATCACGCGCGACGAGGCCACCAAACACATCCCGGTGATCATGTGCACCAGCAAGAACGAGGAAACCGATCGCATCTGGGGCATGCGCCAGGGCGCGCAGGATTACCTGGAAAAGCCGGTCGATCACGCCAAGCTGCTCGCCCGCATCGCCGCACTGCCCTGACACGCGATGGCTCGACGCTCCAGCCTACGCGAATTCCAGGAAAACCTCATCACCAAACTGACCTCGGCGCGCCGCGGCAAGGAGCAGCGGGCGATGCTCGGTTTCGAGTCGGCGCACGAGTTCTGGCTGGTCCGGCTGGTCGAATCGGGCGAGGTGATCCCGCTTGCCGACCTGACGCCGGTGCCGCTGACCAAACCCTGGTTCGCCGGCGTGGCGAATGTCCGTGGTGCGCTCTACAGCGTCGTCGATTTTGCCGCCTTCCGCGGTCACGAGCCCACGCCACACAACTCCGAGGCCCGACTGCTGCTCGTCGGTGCTCGCGCCGGCATCAACGCGGCCTTGCTCGTGCAGCGCACGCTCGGCCTGAAGAATCCAGACCTCTTCCATGCCGCACCGGCGGTGGATACGCCCAAGGCTGTTCCTTGGATCGGTCCGCGGCTGCTCGATGCGCAGGAACAGGCGTGGACCCAGCTCGACGTCAGAAGTCTGCTCGCCTCGGCGGAATTCATGAACATCGGCCTTTGACGACGCCGTCTCAACGTTACGACATCCCGCATCAGGAAAGACAGCCATGGCTTTCAAATTGCGTTTCAATTTTCCTGCCCAGAAACGCCGGCCGGATGGCGCGGCTTCTGGAACCGGGGCGGCGAGCCAACCGACGAAAAAGCAGGGCGATGTCGTCGGCGGCAAGCTGACGATCATTGCCAAGCTGCAGATTCTCGGTGCGCTGGCGGTGATCTTTTTCGGCTTGTCGGTATTCGCGCTGCACCAGGAAATCCGGGCGGTCGGCGTGCGCGACACCCAGCAGAAGCTGGTGACCGAGATGCGCATTTTCGCGCAGGTGATCAGCAAAAACGCCATCTGGGTGACGACGCACGCCTCGACGGTCGGCTTTTCACAGTTGCGCAGCGGCCAGCAACGTTTTCAGCAGATTCTCGGTCTGCTGCGCCAGGGCGGCGAGGACCAGGGCCAGGCGATTCCCCCGCTGACCGACGTCGGCCAAGCCGAGCTCGAGGAACTGGCAAAACGCTGGGCCGTCCTGAGCAAGTCGCTGACCACCGTGCTGGCGCAGGAGAGCGGCCTGAAGGCCCTGGCGGCGAGCGTCGAAAAAGCCGGTGAAGTTTCGGCGAGGCTCGACAAGCTGGCGAGCGAGAACGCGGCGCTGCAGGATGCGGCGCGCGCGGCGCGCGACGTGGCGCGGCGGGCGCGTGCGATACCGATGCTGCCGGCGCCGCAATATTTCGAAGCGGCCGAGGTGCAAAAGCGCGACATGGCGGCCTTGCGTGGCACCGCGCGCGTTTTGAAAGGCATCGAGGCCAATCTACACGCCACGATCGGCAATTTGGTCGCAGAACTCGAGGTCAGCATCGCTGCCGCCGGCGAGAACATCCAGGCCCTCGACGAAGCGAAGAAGGCCGGTACGGCGCTGCTCGAGCAAAGCGATGCGCTGGCGGCCTCGACCGAGGCGCTGGCGCGGGCGGTGATCCAGGGGCGCAAGTCCTTCTCCGTCGTCTGGATCGTCGTTCCGGCGGTCATCGTCCTCGCCCTGCTGATGATGATGCTCAAGCTGTTCCACGACAGCACCAACGAGCAGCGTCTGGAGTCAGAAAAGCAGCGCCGTCAGGCCGAAGCCGCGAAGGACGCCACCCAGGAGGCGATCCTGCGGTTGATGAACGAGATGGGCGATCTCGCCGACGGCGACCTGACCGTGCGTGCGACGGTGACCGAGGACATCACCGGCGCGATCGCCGACTCGGTGAACTACACCATCGAAGAGCTTTCGGTGCTGGTGCGACGCATCAACGACGCTGCCGGCCGCGTGACGGTGGCCTCGGCCGCGGCGGAAAAAACGTCCAGTCAGCTTCTGGCGGCTAGCGAGAAACAGTCGCATGAAATTCAGGAAGCCGGCCAACAAGTTCTGGCCATGGCGCAGTCGATGACCGAAGTCTCCGGTCGCGCGCTCGAGTCGGCCCAGGTGGCGCGCCGCTCGCTCGAAGCGGCGCGGAAAGGTGCGCAGGCGGTATCGGACTCCATTGCCGGCATGAACGAGATCCGTTCGCAGATCCAGGAAACCTCGAAGCGCATCAAGCGTCTCGGGGAGTCGTCGCAGGAGATCGGCGAGATCGTCGAACTGATCTCCGACATTACCGAGCAGACCAACGTGCTGGCGCTGAACGCCGCCATCCAGGCCGCTTCGGCGGGCGAAGCCGGTCGCGGCTTCTCGGTGGTAGCCGAAGAAGTGCAGCGTCTGGCCGAACGTTCCGCCGAGGCGACGAAGCAGATCGCGGCCATCGTCAAGACGATTCAGGCCGACACGCACGATGCGGTGGCGGCGATGGAAAACTCGACGCGCGACGTGGTCGCCGGAGCACAGCTCTCCGACGCCGCCGGCCAGGCGCTGGCCGAGATTTCCAGCGTCTCACAGCAACTGGCGCAGCTCATCGAAAACATCTCCAGCGATACGCAGCATCAGGCCGAGATCGCCCGCCATGTGGCCGGAGCGATGCGCGGCATTCTGCGCGTCACCGAGCAGACCACCGCCGGTACGCAGGAGACGGCCGTGCTGATTCGCCAGCTCGCCGATTTGGCCGTCGAGCTGAAGGGCTCGGTGGCTGGCTTCAAGGTCTGACGACCGATGCTCGGCCATCACGCCCGCGCCCAGCTTCCGCTCATGGCGGCCGACCATGATGCCCGTCGCCGGCGCGGCGCCGCGCCGCGTGCCCCGGCGAAGGCCAAGAGCGTCCCGTCCTACTACCCACGACGACTGCGATGACCGAAAGCGATCTCGGCCCCCTGACTTGGGTCAAAGGCGAAATCGATCTGGCGCTCTCGCGTGCCGGCGAGGCGTTGGCGCGATATGCCGGCAGCGATCGCGAGCCGCTGCGGCTGGCACGCAATCACCTGCATCAGGCCCACGGTGCCTTGACCATCGTCGGTCTCGAGGGGGTCAGCGTGCTGACCGAGGCCATGGAACGCCTGCTCGATGCGCTCGAAGAAGGCAAGGCCGACGCGAATTCGCCGGCGGTGCTCGGGGCAGCGTTGGCCGGTGTGCGTCATTACCTCGATGGCTTGATGGAAGGCGAGCCCGATCAGCCTCTGCGTCTGTATGAACACTACCGTGCGCTGCAGGCTGCCCGCGGCGAGGCCGAGGCCGAGGCCACCGCTGCCGACCTGTTTTTTCCCGATCTGAGCCTGCGACCGCCGCGACGCGAGGGTGAGCCGTTGCCTGCATCGACCGCCGCCGCGCGCATCAAGGCGGCGCGGCTGGGCTACGAACGCGGCCTGCTCAAGTGGCTGAAGGGCAACGGCAAGGGGGCGGTCGAGATGCGCAACTCGCTGGCCGTCATCGAGCGCACCCAGACCACACCGGCAGCGCGAGCGCTGTGGTGGGCCGGCATGGCCATGATCGACGCTATCGTCGTCCAGGCCGTGCCGGTCGATGCCTGGCTGAAGAAGCTGCTCGGTCGCATCGGACGCCAGGCCGGCAAGCTCGCCGACGGATTGTTGTCCGTGCCCGATCGCCTGCTGCGCGATGTGCTCTACGTCGTCGCCGAGGCTGGGCCGGCGGCCGGCGAGCATGCCGCCTGCGTGCGTGCGGCGTGGAAACTCGATGCGCTCATTCCCGCGCAAAAAAACCAGACCGATCTCGCCCCCTTCGAGCCGCGGCTGCGGGCGATGCGTGGTCAGCTCGAAAAAACGATGGAGGACTGGAACCGTTTCAGCGCCGGTACCGCCGCCGCGTTGCCCGCCTTCCACGATCAGGTGGTTGCGATGGTGCGTCAAGGCGAGCAGCTCGGCCACGACGAGATCCGGCGCCTGCTGCGTGGCATCGTCGAGATCGGCGATGCGTTGCGCCGCGACCCCCTGCGCCTCGACGACACGCTGGCGCTCGAAATGGCCACTGCGCTGCTGCTGCTCGAACATGCCCTGACCGATTTCGCCCGCCTGAGCGACGACTTCGCTCATCAGGTCGGAGTGGTGCTCGATCGCCTCGCCGCCTGGTCGGCCGGCCGGCCGCTGGTCAACCTCGAGTCACCGCATCTGGACGAACTGTCGCAGCGGGCGCAGGAAAAGCTGCTCATGGCCCAGGTGTCGCGCGAAATCCTCGCCAGCCTTTCGGTCATCGAGCAGACGCTGGACACCTACTTCCGTGATCCTGGCAAGGGGCTGGTCTACGCTGACCTGGAAAAGCCGCTACGCCAGGTCGGCGGAGCGTTGATCATTCTCGGCGAGATGCGTGCGCGCGAGATCCTCGACGAGGCAACGGCAGACATCCAACGCCTCGCGGCGCCGAACTACGAGCCCGTGGCCGCCGATTTCGAGGCCCTGGCCAGCAAACTTTCCGTGCTTGGCCTGTTCGTCGAGCGGCTGCAGTATGGTCCGGCGGACATCGATGCCATCCTGGCGCCGAAACCGGCGGTCAGCCGCCTGACCGTCGGCGAGGAGATCGAGGCCAGTCAGACGGCCGGAGCAGCGCCGTTACCCAGCGAAATACCGGTCTCGCCCGCATCGTCCGCCAGCCCTGTGGCCCCGCCGGAGACCGTCGCAGCGTCGGTCGGCCCCGTCCCCGCACCGGAAGTTCCGCCGGTCGAACTTCCGGCCGTCGAACCGCCGCCACTTCCGCCTGCCGAGCCGGAAACTGGACTGGCCATGGCCACCAAAACGGCCGCGCCGGCGGAAGTCAGCCCTGCCGGCACGGCGGCTCAGGCATCGACGGCGACCGCCATCGATGCCGAACTGCTGGAAATCTTCATCGAAGAAGGCGGCGAAGTGCTCGGCACGCTCTCCGCCCAGATCCCTCAGCTGCATGCTTCGCCTCACGATCGCGAGACGCTGACCACCGTGCGGCGCGCCTTCCACACGCTCAAGGGCAGTGGCCGCATGGTCGGCCTCGATGCCTTGGGAGAAGCCGCTTGGGCGGTGGAGCAGACGCTCAATCAGTGGCTGCAGCGCGAGATGGCCGTCGATGCCGCTCTGCTGACGATGCTCGATCAGGCGCTGACGCTTTTCGGTCACTGGATCGATCAGCTGCGTGCCAGCGGCAGCGGCAAGCTCGATGCTTCGACGCTCATCGAATACTGCGCCGCATTGCGCGAAAGGCGCACGCCGGCGCTTGCCGCCGTTGCGGCAGCCACTCCGGAGGCGGCAACCGAGGCGCCTGCAGCGACGGCGGAACCGGAATCGGCTTCGCCCGAACCCGTACCGACCCCGGCGCCGACGCCGGAGGTGGTGTTGGTCGGCGAGCTCGAGATTTCGCCCACCCTTTACCGGCTCTATCTCGACGAAGCCGATGTTCACCTGGCGATGCTGCGGTGCGAAATCGGCCACGAAGGCGTGCCGACGCAAGAGCTGATCCGTGCGGCGCATACGCTGGCCGGCATTTCGGCCACTTCCGGCTTCCGTGCCGTGCATCAGCTGGCGCATGTGCTCGAAGGCGCGCTGGTGCGTTTCGCCACCACCCATGCCCAGCCCGACGAAGCGCAGCGCTTGTTGCTGGCGCGCGCTTCGGGTGCGCTCGAAGGTATGATCGGTGCCATCGCTGCCCGTCGTCTGCCGGCTCACGAGGAGGAACTGGTCGCCGAACTCGAAAGACTGCGTCCCGCCCTGGAGTTGGTGACGCCGGTAGCACCGCGCGCGGAAGCTCCAGCGCCGGTGGAGGAGGCAGTGCACCCCGTCGCCGAGCCGGCGGGCGAGGCAGCGGTGGCCGAAGCCGCGGCAACCGCCGCCGTAGCGGTTGGACTCGAAGAGGTGGCCGACGAACTGGCTGCCTTCGAATTGCCGCCGCTCGAATTGCCCGAACTGGTCGTTCATCCCGAGGCAGGGGAGCGGGAGTCTGGCGAGGAAATCGGCGCTTTCGAATTGCCGGCACTGGAACTGCCCGATTTCGCCTTGCCGCCGCTTGAGCGTGGCGAAGCGGGCGAGGCCGAGGCTAAAGCCGGAGCGGTCGAAGAAGCGCCGGTCTCAGAAGAACGGACAAGTGAATCGCCGGCTGGCAAGAGGAGCGTCGCTACGGGGGACGCGGCTGCCGGGCCGGCGGCCCTTGATCTTTCGCCGCTCGAACTGGCGCAGGAACTGGAAGAGATCGCCCAAAGTTCGATCATCGCGCCGCTGCCTCCGGCCGAAGAGGAATACGGCCCCTTTGCCGAGCCGGCTCTCGAACTAACGCTCGATCTGGAAGAGCCTGGTGGTCCGGTCGCCCCCGTCACGCGCCAGGAAGCTGCGCCCGAGCCGCTGGGTCCGATCGATGCCATGGCCGTCGAACGGCCAACCCGCCAGCGGGGGGAAAAATCGCAGACCCGTGCGCCGGCCGCCTTCGCGCCCGAAGCGCCTCCCGCTGCCCCCGCCGGGCCGGCGGGCGAGGTGCTCGCAGCGGTGCCGGTCGGCTTCGAAGATGCGAAAGTCAGCCCGATCGGCACGCCGCCGCCCGGTTCGCTGGCGGCCGGCGAGTTCCCGGTGGCCGGTGTGCCGCAGGAAACCATCGCTGGCATCGAGGAGCTTCCGGACGCCGAGCGCCGTCAATCGCGCCTGCATGACGATCTCGACCTGCAACTGCTGCCGATCTTCCTCGAAGAGAGCGAGGAGCTGATGCAGTCCATCGGCGAGGAACTGCGTCGCTGGCATGGTGCACCGGAAGATGGCGCGATCGCCGCCCAGATGAAGCGCCTGTTGCACACGCTGAAAGGGGGGGCGCGCATGGCGGGGGCGATGGCCGTCGGCGAGCTGATCCATGCGATGGAATCGCGTATCGAACAGGCGCTGGCGCTCAAGGCGGTGACGCCGGCGTTCCTCGACGATTTCGACACCTCTTTCGACCGCGTCGCGATGCTGATCGAGACGCTGCGCCGCATCGCGGCCGGCGAGACGGCAGCGGTCGAGGAGGCACCGGCCGGCGCGGCGACCAGCGCGGAGCCGGCCGCAGCGGCAGCGCTCACCGAAGCCACGGCACCGGAAAGCGAAACCAGTACGCGCGCACTGCTGCGTGTGCGCGCCGACCAGGTGGACCGGCTGGTGAACGAGGCCGGCGAGATGGCCATCGCCCGGGCGCGCATCGAAGGCGAGATGCGCACGCTGAAAGCCTCGCTGCTCGATCTGACCGAAAACGTCATCCGGTTGCGCAGCCAGTTGCGCGAAATCGACATCCAGGCCGAAATGCAGATGACTTCGCGCGAGATGATGGTCCCCGAGGGCCGGCGCGAATTCGACCCGCTCGAGTTCGACCGCTTCACGCGCTTCCAGGAGCTGACGCGCATGATGGCCGAGAGCGTCGGCGACGTCGCGACTATCCAGCAGAACCTGCTCGCCAACCTCGATCGGGCCGACGCTGCCCTCGTTGCCCAGGCGCGCCTGAACCGCGAGCTGTCGCAGGCGCTGATGTCGATCCGCATGGTGCCGCTGTCCTCGCTCGCCGAGCGTCTGCACCGCATCGTGCGCCAGACGGCCAAGGAGATGGGGAAGCGGGCCAATCTCGACATCCGAGGCGGCCAGACCGATCTGGACCGTTCGGTGCTGGAGCACATCACCGGCCCGCTCGAACACCTGCTGCGCAACGCCATTGCCCACGGCCTTGAACCCGCCGAAGTGCGCAAGGCGGCAGGTAAGGGCGAAATCGGCGAAATCGTCCTCGCGGCAGCGCAGGAAGGCAACGAGATGGTCATCACGCTGCGCGACGACGGTGCCGGTCTGAATCTGGCGCGCATCCGCGACAAGGCCATCGCCCAAGGGCTGCTCGGAGCGGACGAAGCCGTCGATGATCGCACCGTGATCGGTTTCATCTTCCAGTCCGGTTTTTCTACCGCCAGCGAGGTGAGTGCGGTTGCCGGGCGCGGCGTCGGCATGGACGTCGTCAAGACCGAGGTCAGCGCCCTCGGCGGCCGAATCGAAGTCGAGACCCAAGCCGGCCAGGGCACGACGTTCCGTATCTGGCTGCCGTTGACCCTGGTCGTGACTCAGGCCTTGCTGATCAAGGTCGCCAACAAAACGTATGCCATTCCGTCGGCGATGGTCGAGCAGGCCAGCGAGATGAAACCGGAAGTCATTGCGCGCGTGCGCGATGAAGGTGCCGCCGAATGGCTGGGGCAGCGTTATCCCTGGCACTATCTGCCGCGCCTGCTCGGCGAGAAGGGGGCCGAGCCGACGCCGGCGCGCCGCCACTGGCTGCTGCTGCTCAAGGGCGGCCAGCAGAGCATCGCGCTCGAGGTCGATGGTCTAGCCGGCAACGAGGAAATCGTCGTCAAGAACATCGGGCCACAGCTGGCGCGCGTGCCGGGCATCGCCGGCGCCACGGTGCTGCCGAATGGCGAAATCGTGCTGATCATCAATCCGATCGCCTTGGCGGCGCGTGCCCGTGCGCTGGAGGAGGCTGGCCAGCTCGCCGCGCTGGTGACCGAGGAAGAGAAAGCCCCGGCGACGACACCGGTCGTGCTGGTCGTCGACGACTCGCTCACCGTGCGCAAGATCACCGGCCGCCTGCTCGCGCGCGAGGGTTACGAGGTCGTCACTGCCAAGGATGGTCAGGACGCCGTGGAAAAAATGGCCGACTTCGTGCCGAACGTCATCCTCTCGGACATCGAGATGCCGCGCATGGACGGCTTCGAACTGGCGCGGCACGTGCGTAACGACGAACGCCTGCGCCACGTGCCGATCATCATGATCACCTCGCGTACCGCCGACAAACACAAAGGGGTCGCACGCGATCTCGGCGTCGACCACTATCTCGGCAAGCCTTATGACGAAGGCGAACTGTTGCGCCTGGTCGCCGAATTCTCCAGCCGAACGCGCGATGACGGGCGCTGAGCGTGGCCACGGCGACCGTCCCGGGTCGCTGCATGACTGGTGATGGGATCGATGCGGGATGTTCAGCCACTGCTGTCGCATGCCGCGACACAGGGGTCGGCTGGGGTCACCCCGGTCGATGCAACACCGGCGTAATGGCCGATGAAAGCGCTGAAAGCGCGCGGCGCGCAGCAACCGTAGTCGATCAACCTATTTTCCCCAGTTACCCACCGGCGCCGAAGAATGCTGGCGGGGCCAGCGGGGTGAGGAAGGCCCTTTCCTGCGGTCCGCGGGGGAGGATTTGGGCGATGATGGTTTGGACGAGCCCCGTCCAACGCTCGAGCTTGGTCAACTGTGGCGCACTGGCGATGACGAAGTCCAATCCCTTACGAACATTGGCGATCATGCCCTTGACCTGGTCGGCGCAGGCGTGAGTCGGCGTCACCAGCAAGCGCGTTTGTCCGGCATGGGAGGTTTGGCGATCCCTGCGAGCAACAGCGGTCGTGCCGTAATGGCTTCAAGGCGCGGATGAGCCAGGCGCACAGACCAACTCCACCAGTTGTAGATCAGCGCCACGGCCCGAGCCGACAGATTGCAGCGTTCCAGGTCCAGGGTCGTGTAGCCGCCCCAGCCCCACTGGTTCTTCGGTTACATCAAAGCCGTTCTCGCAATCGGCCCGATCCCGATAGGCGTGGCGTTCGATTCGGATTCGACGGCCTGCTTGACCGCCCGGCGCACCACGGCGACGCGACGGTCGCGTTCCCAGCCCGAGAGTTTCAGCCGGGTCTCGGCGGCATGGTAGCCATTGCCCATGTCCTGCCAGTCGGCGTTGCGCCACAGGCGCTCGATCAGGCGCTTCACGCCCGCACTTTGCTTGAGCTTGAAGAGATAGGCCTGGCCCATGTCTTCCAATTCACGCATGACGGGATCGACGCCGAAAGCAATGTCGCCCCGCACCAGACGCGGACGTCGTGCTTGCGGCAAAGCCTTGAGCAGGTCGATCAGCCGTGGCAGGCTGTGTCGTGCGGCATGGGATTTGCCGCCCTGCATTTCTCGTCGAGCACGAGACGCAGGTTGGCAATCCAGTAGGTATGGATGACGTGACTCGGGCGTCCAGGCTTAGCGTGAAAATCACTCGAAAGGCATACGTGGGAGCGGGCTTGCCCGCGACAGCACGGCAATTGGGCGGTCGAACCGGTTGCGCGCCCTGAAATCGCGGCCAAGCATGCCCCGGACACGGATCCGGGGGCCGCTCCCACGGCAGTGCCGATTTTCATCTTCAGGGGTGGTGGCAACCACCATGATCGTTAGCTGATCTCGGCACCGTCCAGATGGCCGTAGAGCAGCTTGATGGAGGTATCGATGTCGAGTATCCAGCCAACACCCAGGGCATCGCGAGTGCTGTCAGTCAGCGCTCGATCCATCCAGGCCGTGGTCTTGGCCAGCTGGGCTTCCCCAGCCGGTCGCTCTTCTTTCGGGCCTCGTTCCAGCGCCGGCGCCAGGTGCTTGAGGCCACGCCTCTGGTTTTCGTCGCCGATGACCTTGTTCATGCCCAGTATCCCCGGAGCGACGCTGTCGCCGCGCAACCCGGTGATATGCGCGTAGCGCCATTGGCCGTCCAGGATCGAGAGCAGCCAGGTGCCCAGCACGTCACGAGTAGCAGGTGCGTTCGGACTGGTGTAACTCATCGGGCAGTCCCTGACCCAGCGTTCGAACAGCCCGCTCACTGGCAGAAACTCGGCAAGGAACGGCAACGGCCCCATCGCCGTGCCGGCCGCGACCGATATACCATTCGGCTTGAATTCCGCCCCACCCATCGGGTGCCCCTCCCATTTCACCGCAAACCCGCATCAAATCACGGTTTACAGCTCTCTGGGAATGACCAAGTGAGGAGAATAGGATCAATAGGTTAGGCGAGGAGGCGAGCACCGCGCAACGCCGTTGAAGCGCTCGCGCGGCAATTTATTCAGCATCTCCTTCAGCCCTGCGGCCGCATCTGCCACATCTTTTGCAACCGCTTGACCGAGACCGGGCTGGGCGTCTTCAGCTCTTGCGCGAAGAGCGCGACGCGCAGCTCTTCGAGCAGCCAGCGGAACTCGGCGAGAAAGCCATCGCTGATTCCCTGCCGCTGCCGCTCCTGCACTGCGCGCTGCCAGGGCTTGGCCAGCGTGAGCCATTCCTGCATCAGGCGGGCATCGCGTGCGGCTTCGGCGCGCGCTTTGTCGAGCCGCAGCTGCGCCGCCTTCAGGTAACGCGGAAAGTGCGTTAGCCGCTCCCAGGGGGTCTGGGCAAAGAAATCCTTGGGCAGCAGCAGCGCCAATTGCTCTTCGATGTCGGCACAGGCGGCCGGGAAGGCTTTTTGCGCCGCGGCAAGTTTCTTGCGCAACGCGGCGTGTTCGGCCAGCACGCTCTGCATGAGGCGCACCGCTTCCTGCGCGATCAGTGTCAAGCGTCCTTTGGCGGCCGCGACGCGGGTGGCGAAGCTTTCTGCATCGCGCGGCCACGGTTCGGTCAGGCAGGCGCGGCTGAGCGCCTGGGCGAGGATCTGCGCCTGCAGCTCTTTTTCGTTGCCGAATGCGAGGAAGGCGAACGCCAAATCGCGCGGCAGACTTTTTTCTATCGCCCGCACCTGTTCTTTCATCGCCAGCGCGAACAGACGCATCAGTCCCTGCCGATGCACCTTACGCGCCTTGTCTTCGCTGTCGAAGACGCGCAGCGCCACCGTTTCGCCTTCGTCGACCAGCGCTGGAAAGCCGATGGCCGTGCGGCCGGCGACGGTCAGCTCCATCAGCTCGGGCAGCGGGCCGAAGCTCCAGGAAGTCAGCCCGGTCGGCACGGCGTCGCTGCGGACACCTTCGGCAATGGCACCCGGCGGCACGGCGGCGAAGATCTGTGCAGCGCGCTCGCTGAAGCGCGCGCGTAGCTCGGAAAGATCGCGACTCATGGCCAGCGTCGCGCCATGCTCGTCGAGCAGGCGCAGGTTCATGCGCAGATGCAGGCGCAACTCGCCGGGACGCAAAGCATCGAGCGGCAGCTTCATCGCCAGTCGCTCTTCGATCGCGCTGGTGAGCGCCCGCACCAGCGGCTGTTCCTGATCATGCTCGAGCGCACAGAAGTCGTCGGCGAAGGCTTCGAGCGGCTGCAGCCGGTGGCGGTACTTCTGCGGCAGGGTCTTGATGAGCGCCAGCACCTTTTCCTTGAGCAAACCAGGCACCAGCCAATCGAGGCGTGCTTCAGGCAGCTGGTTGAGTGCGGCAAGCGGCAGATGTACTGTCACGCCGTCATCGCTGGCGCCCGGATCGTGGCGATAGGAAAGTCTGAATTTCTGGCCGCGATGTTCGAGCTGCGGCGGAAAGTTCTCGTGCGTGATGCCGGCGGCCTCGTGGCGCATCAGCTGTTCCTTGCTGAGGAACAGCAGCTTGGGCGTTTTCGCTTCCGCCTCGCGCCGCCAATGCTCGAAGGCGGCGAGCGTCGCCACTTCGGCCGGCAGATGCGCGTCGTAAAAAGCGTAGATGAGCTCGTCGTCGACAAGCAGATCCGGGCGGCGCATCTTCTGTTCCAGCGCTTCGATCTCGCGGCGCAGTTTCAGGTTGTGCTGCAGAAAGCGCCAGCGGCGCAGCCATTCGTCGCCAACTTCGCCGTGCACCAGGGCGTGGCGGATGAGGATCTGGCGCGAAAGAGTGGGATCGAGCGGGGCGTAGTGCACGCGCCGACGGGCGTGCAGGACGAGACCATGCAGCGTAACGCGCTCGTAAGCCGCCACCTGACCGCTGTCTTTCTCCCAATGCGGTTCATAGACATGGCGGCGGAGCAGATGGGCACCGACATCGAAAAACCATTCGGGTTCGATGCGCGCCACGGTGCGGGCGTAGAGCTTGCTGGTTTCGATCAGCTCGCCGGCGACGATCCAGCGGCCGGCCTTTTTCGCCAGCGGTGAAGAGGGATGGATGAAGAAGCGGATGCTGCGCGCGCCGAGATAATGCTTCTCTTCGTCGCTTTTCACGCCGATCTGGCCGAGCAGACCAGAAAGCAGCGCCTTGTGGATCGCTTCATAACTGGCCGGCTCGCCGTTTTCTTGCCAGCCGTGCTCGTGGCACAGCGTCATCAGTTGACCATGCACGTCACGCCACTCGCGCAGCCTGAGCCAGGAGAGAAACTCACGCCGGCAAAAGGCGCGCTGTTTGGCGTTCGTTTCGTGGCGCCAGACTTCATCGACCGCTCGCCAGAGCGTGATGAAGGAGAGGAATTCGGATTTCTCGTCTTTCCATTTGGCGTGCGCCTGGTCCGCGGCGGCCATTTGCTCGGGCGGCCGCTCGCGCGGGTCTTGCACCGACAGCGCGGCGGCGATGATCAGCACTTCCTTCAGGCAGCCGTAGCGGCGGGCGGCGAGCAGCAGGCGGCCGATCTTCGGATCGAGCGGCAGCCTGGCCAGATCGTGGCCGATCGCGGTCAGCGCGCGGCTTTGCTCGTCGATCGCTCCCAGTTCGATGAGCTCGCGCAGGCCATCGGCGATCATGCGCGGCTGCGGTGCTTCGATAAACGGAAAAGCATCGATTTCGCCCAAAGAGAGCGCCTTCATGCGCAGGATCGAGCCGGCGAGCGAGGAGCGCAGGATCTCGGCATCGGTATGGAGCGGCCGTTTGGCGAAGTCCTCCTCGGCGTAAAGCCGGATGCAAAGGCCGGCGGCGATGCGGCCGCAACGACCGGCGCGCTGTTTCGCCGCCGACTGCGAGATGGGTTCGATGCGCAGCTGCTCGACCTTGTTGCGGTGCGAATAGCGTTTGATGCGCGCCAGTCCCGTGTCGATGACATAGCGTATGCCCGGCACGGTGAGCGAGGTCTCGGCGACGTTGGTCGATAACACGATGCGCCGGCCCTGATGTGGCCGGAAAATACGCGCCTGCTCTTCGGCCGACTGGCGGGCGTAAAGCGGCAACACTTCGCAGGCACCGCCCGGGCCGTGCTGGCCGAGCTTGCGCAGCGCTTCGGCCGCTTCGCGGATCTCCCGCTCCCCGGGCAAAAAGACGAGGATATCGCCCGGCCCGGCGCGCTGGCACTCGGCCACGGCATCGACGATCGCATCGTTGATGTCGCGCTCCTTGTCATCGGCGTCGCGCCCTTCTTCCCACGGACGATAACGGATCTCGACCGGATGCAGCCGGCCGGAGACCTCGATCACCGGTGCGCCGCCGAAGTGGGCGGCAAAGCGCTCGGCATCGAGGGTGGCCGAGGTGACGATCAGCTTCAGATCGGGGCGCTGCGGCAGCAGGCGCTTCAGATAACCGAGCAGAAAATCGATGTTCAGGCTGCGCTCGTGCGCTTCGTCGATGATCAGCGTGTCATACTGGCGCAGCAACGGATCGCCCTGCGTTTCGGCAAGCAGGATGCCGTCGGTCATCAGCTTGACGTAGCTGCGTGGCGAGGTGCGGTCGGTGAAGCGGATCTTGTAGCCGACGATCTGGCCCAGTTCGCTGCCGAGCTCCTGGGCGAGGCGCGCCGCGGTGGCGCGGGCGGCGATGCGCCGCGGCTGGGTGTGACCGATCAAGCCGCTTCTGCCGCGGCCAAGGGCGAGGCAGATCTTCGGCAACTGCGTCGTTTTTCCCGAGCCGGTTTCGCCGCAGACGATGATCACCTGGTGATTGGCGAACGCGCGCGCGATCTCGCCGCGGCGCGCATTGACCGGCAACGCTTCATCGAAGCTCGGCGCCGGCAACGGCGGGCGCAGCGGCGCCTGGCTCTCACCACTGCCTCGCCTCATGTCGGCACGAGGTCGCGTATCGCGAGGCGAGGAGTCATTCATCGGCATTCATCGGGAAAGCGCTGCGCGCATCGGGCACCGCCAGAACTGCAAAAAGGTGAAAGAAACGCTGAAAAAAATGGCTGCGCGGGTGAATAGCGGTGTTGCACGGTGCTTGCTCCCTCGCCTAACCTATTGATCGGCTACGGTCGCTGCGCGCCGCGCGCCTTGCACTTCATTCCGCTCGCCGATTTTTTCAGCGCCTCCGCAAGATTTTACGGCCTGGATCGCAGGGGCGGGCTTACGCTGCGATCACGCAGGAAAAGGAAAGGCCACCCGCTGTGTCTGCCGTGCTCGCGCATCGAGCAAGGCTAGCCGGGCGAGGACATGCTGTTCGCTGTCGCGAAGGGGGCTCGTCCGGCGAAGAGGAGAACGAGCGCAGCGCGTTCTTCACACTGGGCGGGCGTGGAACGACGCCCTCGCCGGTATCGGCGGTGTTCGAACGACCCGGGTTGCCGGAGTCGGCGCACCGCCGCTGAATCGCCGATTCCAGCCGGCGAACGAAGCGCCGTTCGCCGCAAACCGCATCACCCGGTGGGCGCAGGGGTGCACGCCGTGCCGGCGGGGCTGACTTTCGTCGTAGCGAGGGTTTTACGCTAGAGTATGCGCCTGCCGTCCGTCCGTTCCGTCATCCCAGAGCGACCCACCATGCCCGATGCCGCCGAGTTGCTTCACCCCGTGATCCGCGATGCCGAAGCTTTGCGCGAATTCGTCGACGATCTGGCCGATCAGGTGCCGAAGATCGAGCGCGACATCGCCCGACTACGCCGCGCGCCGCGCGACCGCGAACTGATCGCCGACCTGTTCCGCGCGTTGCACAACGTCAAGGGCGATGCGGCCATCTGCCACGTCGATCTGGGGGTGACGATCGCTCATCCGATCGAAACGCTGCTCGCCCGCCTGCGCAATGGCGAACTGACCTTCTCGGACTTGATGGCCGACGCCATGCTGCTGGCCCTGGACCGGCTGGAGCTGGCCGTCGAGGCACTGGTCAGTGGCCGCTCGCTGGCCGGGCTGCATCTGCCCGAACTGGTCGCCGGGCTACAGGCGCTGGCCGGCTCGGACGCCGCGGCCATCGATGGCGAGGCGATGCGCCTGATCGAGACGGTCACCGGCTTCAAGCCGGTGCATCCATCGGCGCCGCTGCGCGCTCCGATACCGATGACGCGCGGCAATGTCGCCGAAGACCTGCGTTTTTTCCGTCAACTCGCGCTGCAGCTCGAGGCGCGTTCGCCGCTTTTCCGTGGCCGCAGCAGCCGCCTGCTGCGTCTAGCCCAGGACACCAATGCGGCGGCCGGCAAGCCGGTCGATGGCCAGCAGCTCGAGGCGGCGGTCTATATGCACGATGTAGGCATGATGTTCCTGCCCGAGCCGCTGTGGCTCAAGGTCGGCCGGCTGAGCGAAGAGGAGCTGGCGCAGCTGCGCACCCATCCGGGGCTGGGTGCCGGCCTGCTCGAGCGCATGCCGGGGTGGTCGGAGGCGGCGCGCATGGTCGCCGAGCACCACGAAATGCCGGACGGACGCGGTTATCCGCGCCAGCTCAGCGGCGATGCCATCTGTCCCGGCGCGAAGATCCTGGCCATCGTCGATGCCTTCGAGGCCGTGACACTCAAGCATAGCCATCGTGGTGCCGGTCGCTCGCTGCTGCGCGCGGTGGCCGAGATCAATGCCTGTGACAACCAGTTCGCACCGGAGTGGATTGGTCATTTCAATGCTGTCATCCGGCGCATGGTCGAGACATGAGCCCACGCAGACTCGGGACGGCTCTGCTCTGGAGTCCATCATGGACCTAAGCGAAAAGACCGCGCTGCTCATCGATGATCTGCCCGAGATGCGTTCGGCGGTGCGTATCCAACTTGCCGACGCCGGCATCACCAAGGTCGATACGGCGCGCAACGTCAAGGAAGCGCTCGATCGCATGAACGAGAAGCGCTTCGACATCATCGTCTGCGACTACAACCTCGGTCAGGGGGCCGATGGCCAGCAACTGCTGGAACTCGTGCGCCGCCGCCGCCTGCTGTCGCGCAGCACGGTCTATCTGATGATCACCGGCGAAACGGGGTATGAACAGGTCGCCACCGCCGCCGAGTATTCTCCGGACGACTATCTGCTCAAGCCTTTCACCTCCGGCGTGCTCAAGGCGCGGCTCGAGCGCATCCTGGACAAAAAGGCGGCGCTGGCCGGCATCCATCGCTACATGGGCGAGCCTGCCGAGTTCGACAAGGCGCTCGCCGCCTGCGAGGCGCTGCTCGCTGCCAACACGCGTTATGCGATGGACGTGCTCCGGCTGAAAGGCGAGTTGTTGCTCGATGCGCGTCGCCCCGGCGAGGCGCTGGCGGTTTTTGAAGGCGTGCTGGCGCAGCGCGCCACGCCTTGGGCCACCGTCGGCCGCGCCCGGGCCCTGCTCGCCCTCGGGCGCGAGGACGAGGCCCGCGCCGTCCTGCAGGCGAGCATCGCGGCTTATCCGAACTATCTGGCAGCCTACGACACGCTCGCCGGTCTGCTGGGCAAGAGCGACCCGGTCGCCGCCCAGCGTGTCGTCGAGCGCGCGTTGCAGGTGGCGCCCTCGACGCATCGCCAGCGCACCCTCGGTGCGCTGGCGCTGGGCAATGGTGACTACCCGTGTGCCGAGAATGCGTTCAGGCGGGCGGTGGAGAAGGACCGCACCGGTTTTTTCAAGTCGCACGACGATTACGCCGGACTGGCCAAGTCCTGTGCCGAGCAGGGTAAGACTGCCGAAGCGTTGCTGGCGGTCAAGGAAATGAGCATCCATTTTCGCTCCAGCCCCGATCTGGCGGTGCGTCAGGCGGCCCTCGAGGCGCAGGTGCAGATGAAGGCCGGTAATGCCGGGGCGGCGCGCGCGGCGCTGGAGAAGGCGCTCACGCTGCAGCAGGGCAACTCGCTCGATGCATCGACGATGCTCGAGGTGGCGCAGGCCTGCTTCGCCGCCGGCGAAGCCGAGCAGGCCAAGACGATCCTCGGTCAGTTGGCCGAGGACCACCACGAAAACGAAGCCGTGCTGAATCGTGCCCAGGCCGTTTTCGCCGCTGCCGGCTTGAAGGACGAAGGCGCCATCTTCCTCGAAGCGACGAAGAAACGCATGATCCAGCTCAACAACGATGCCGTGGCATTGGCCCGCGCCGGCGAACTGGACCAGGCCATCGCCATGTTGCGCGAGGCGGCCGACCGCCTGACCAACAATGCCCAGGTGAGCATCAACGCCGCGCTGGCGCTCTTGATGCACGTGCAGAAAAATGGCGTCGATGGCGAGCGTATCCGCCTGGCCCATCGCTACATCGAACAGGCGCGTCACGCTAATCCGGAACATGCCAAGTTGCCGGAGGTAATGGCTTATTACCGCAAGCTGGCTCCGCCGGGTTCGCCGGCGCTGCCGGCCCTCTGAAGGGGAACCCGCCAATGCCGTTCGATACGCTGGTCGCCACCGCGATCCACGATGCCAAGAACTCGCTCAACCTGCTCAATGCCTGGCTCGACGAAGCCGAGCGCCTGTGTCCGTCGCCGCCGCTGGCGCAGGCGCGCGGCACGGCGGCGCAGGTTGCGGCCCAGCTCACCGAGCTGCTAGTGCTTTATCGCGAGACGCAAGGGGTGCTGCGCTTGAGCATCGATGATCAGAACCTGCCGGATTTCATCGACGATCTGCGGCAGGAAATCGCGCCGACGGCGCGATACGCCCGTGTCGGCATCGAGTGGCGCGTCGCGGCGGCCGAGGCAATCGGCACTTGGGCTTTCGATGGCTGGCAAGTGCGCCTCGTGCTCGTCGACGCGCTGCGCAACGCGCTGCGCCATGCCACCACGCACGTCGGTTTCGAATTGAGCGCCGAGCCCAGCGGTGGCTTGCGCTTCACGGTCAGCGACGATGGGCCCGGTTTTCCCCCGGCGCTGCTCGCCGGGGGTGAGGCACGACCGGGCGAGGAGGGCAGCGGCCTGGGCCTGCGTTTCGCGCGCCTGATTGCGCAAAAACACGCCACGCCGGACGGCCGCCACGGCCGGCTGGAATTGAATAACGATCAGGGCGCACGGCTGACGCTGATCCTGCCCTGAAGACGCCTTGGCGGCAACATCAGTCGTCGAGGCCAGTAGTACCGCAGCCGGTGCCTTTCCCAAGAAAGAACCGCCCCAAGTGTAGCGTGAAAATCACTCGAAAGGCATATTTCGTGGGAGCGGGCTTGCCCGCGACAGCACGTTCGCGGTAGCGAACATTTTTTCCCGGCGCAGCCAAACTTGCTGGACGCGCGCGAGCGCGGCAATTGGGCAGTCGAACGGGCTGCCAGCGCGGTCATCGAGGCCCCCGGCCCCGAATCCGCGGAGGGCCGCTCCCACGGCAGTGCCGATTTTCATCTTCCAGGGGTGGTGGCAACCACCATGATCGTTAGGAAAGCGCTGAAAAAATGGCTGCGCGGGCGCATCGCGGTGTTGCGCGGTGCTCGCCCCCTCGCCTACCAAATGATAGGTCTAGGTCGCTGCGCGCCTCCAGCTTCCTCCCGCTCGCGGCTTTCTTCAGCGTTACGGGTTCGCTGGCGCCTCTTCGCCGCCAGCCGAGGCTTTTTCGGCGTCGGCCGGCTCGAAGGTGAGGGTGCCGTTTTTGACGCGGAAGGTGCCGACGAATTGGCCCGGATCCTCGGGGGCCTCGTTCATGATCTGCATGTCGCAACTTACCGTATCGGCGGCATACCAGCGCTTGCCGTGGCGCAGACCGAACAGACCCGGACGACCGGACCAATACACTTCGATGCGCGGCGTTTCGCTCGTCGTCTTTTTCAGATCGTGGCGTCGCTGGCAATCCGGCAGGCGGGCGACGACCAGTTCTAGTTGCCAGGCATTGCTCCAGAAATAGGGTTTGGTACGCACCAGGGTCAGCGCGTGCGCGCGATTGCCCAGGGTCAGCGCTGCCGATTCCGACTCGCAGCCGGCGAGCAGCGGCGCCAGCAGCAGCAATAGCGCGGCCTTCTTCTTGGCCCATCGAGGGGAGAAAGGAGCGTAGCGGGTTTTTCGGGGTGGGCTCATACCGACGCCTCCCTCAGTCGCCAGCGCAGCGTCTCGCCCGCCAGCAGTGGCACCAGCGTCTGGCCATCGCCGAAAGTCAGTTCCTTGGGCACGGCGTAAGGGGTGCGTTCGAGCGTGATGCGGGCCGTGTTGCGCGGCAGGCGGTAGAAATCGGCGCCGTAATGGCTGGCAAAGCCTTCGAGACGCGGCAGCGCGCCCGCATCCTCGAAGGCCTGAGCATAAAGCTCCAGCGCTGCACAGGCGCTGTAGCAGCCGGCACAGCCGCAGGACGATTCCTTCGCGCCGCGCGCATGCGGTGCCGAATCGGTGCCGAGAAAGAATTTTGCACTGCCGGATATCGCCGCCTCGATCAGCGCCTGACGGTGAGTGGCGCGCTTGAGCACCGGCAGGCAGTAATGATGGGGGCGCAGCCCGCCGACGAACAAGGCGTTGCGGTCGAAGAGCAGATGTTGCGGCGTGATCGTCGCCGCGACGTTCTCGCCGGCCGCGCGCACGAAGTCGACGCCTTCGCGCGTCGTGACGTGCTCGAGCACAACGCGCAGCGCCGGAAAATCATGCAGCAGCGGCGCTAGCACGCGCTCGATGAACACGGCCTCGCGATCGAAGACATCCACGGCCGGATCGGTGACTTCGCCGTGCACCAGCAGCGGCAGACCGAGCGTCTGCATGCGCTCCAGCACACTCCAGCAGCGGCGAAGGTCGGTGACGCCGGCATCGGAATGCGTCGTTGCGCCGGCCGGATAGAGCTTGACCGCGTGCACGAAACCGCTTTCCCGCGCCCGGTCGATCTCGTCGGCCGGGGTGCGCTCGGTGAGATAGAGCGTCATCAGCGGCGTGAATTCGAGACCGGCCGGCAAGGCAGCCAGGATGCGCTGCCGGTAGGCGTCGGCTTCGGTCACCGTCGTCACCGGCGGCTTGAGGTTCGGCATGACGATGGCGCGGGCGAAACGGCGCGCCGTGTCGGGCAGCACGGCCGCCATCTGCGCGCCATCGCGCAGATGCAGATGCCAGTCGTCCGGGCGGGTGAGGGTCAGCGTGGTCATCATCGGGCTCCACAATGGAGGAGTGAGCCGGGCCGTCGTGATGCGGCTTTGCCGCAGTTCCACGAGCGCCTGGATTTTCGTGGCGGGCAGGTTCTTCGAGGCATCATCGGGCCGGAAACGTCGTCGATCCACGAGCATCGCTGGTCGCAGCGAACCCGGCTTCGATCCCGGCCCGTCTGGCGCCGGCGACGCATTCATAAATCGCTACCAACCGGGATGCGCGATCACGAGCGGGCGAGGGCGCAGGCTCGTAGCCTTTCCCCTCCGGCGAAGCTCGTGCAGGGGTTTGACGGGACTGCGTCCAGGTTGCAATTTTCTTCGATTCTAACCCCTCGTCCGGTTATAATCGCGAGCTTTTCCTCAACACACGCTTCGGAGTGCATCATGTACGCGGTCATAAAAACCGGCGGCAAGCAGTATCGCGTCGCTGCCGGCGAAAAAATCAAGGTAGAACAGATACCGGCTGACGTGGGCGCTGAGGTTTCACTGGATCAGGTGCTGATGGTGGTCAGCGGTGATGCAGTGAAGGTCGGCACGCCTTTCATTGCCGGCGCAACGGTGCGAGCCAAGGTGCTGGCCCAGGGGCGTCATCCCAAGGTACGCATCTTCAAGATGCGGCGGCGCAAGCATTACCAGAAGCACCAGGGGCATCGCCAAAACTACACCGAACTCGAAATCGCCGCCATCGACGGCTGATTGCACGCAAGGAGATTCCATCATGGCACACAAGAAAGCCGGCGGCAGTTCCCGCAACGGTCGTGATTCCGAAGCCAAACGCCTGGGGGTCAAGCGTTACGGCGGTCAGGTAGTCAGCGCCGGTTCGATCATCGTGCGTCAGCGCGGCACGCAGTTCCATCCCGGTGAAAACGTCGGTCTGGGCAAGGATCACACCCTGTTCGCCAAGATCGATGGCATCGTCAGGTTCGTCGTCAAGGGCGAGCGGCGGCGTCGCACCGTGGAGATCGTGCCGCTGGCGACCGAATAAGCGGCCGGGCCATCCTGCCTGCCAGACAGCCCTGCCCGTGTGGCGGGGCTTTTTCGTTGACGCGACACCCGGCGGCACTCGCCGGGCCGGCGGAAGGCGAGAGTCCGAGGATGAAATTTTTCGACGAAGCGCGTATCGAGGTCCATGCCGGCGATGGCGGCAATGGCGTCGTTTCCTTCCGGCGCGAAAAATTCGTACCGCGTGGTGGTCCCGACGGCGGCGATGGCGGCCGCGGCGGCTCGATCTGGGCCGTCGCCGACCGCAACCTGAACACGCTCATCGACTACCGTTACACGCGCATTTTCCGTGCCCAGCGCGGCGAGAATGGCCGTGGCTCGGACTGCTATGGCAAGAGCGGCGAAGATCTCGAACTGCGTATGCCGGTCGGCACGGTAGTGAGCCGGATCGACACCGGCGAGGTACTGGCCGATCTCGATCACGACGGCAAGCGCATGCTCATCGCCCGTGGCGGACGCGGCGGTCTGGGCAATCTGCACTTCAAGTCGAGCACCAACCGCGCGCCACGCCAATGCACGCCCGGCGAGCCGGGCGAAGCCTTCGAGCTGCGTCTGGAACTGCGTGTGCTCGCCGATGTCGGCCTGCTCGGGCTGCCGAATGCCGGCAAATCCACCTTCATTCGCGCCGTCTCCGCCGCCCGGCCGAAGGTGGCGGATTATCCCTTCACTACCCTGCACCCCAACCTCGGCGTCGTGCGCGTCGACGAGGGCCGCAGCTTCGTCATCGCCGACATTCCCGGCCTGATCGAAGGCGCGGCCGAAGGGGCGGGACTGGGACATCAGTTCCTGCGCCACTTGCAGCGCACGCACCTGTTGCTGCACATCGTCGATCTGGCCCCCTTCGACCCGGAGGCCGATCCGGTGCGCGATGCCCGTGCCATCCTCGCCGAACTGCGCAAGTACGATGAAGCGCTGTATGACAAACCGCGCTGGCTGGTGATCAACAAGCTCGACCTGGTGCCCGAGGAGGAGCGTGCTGCGCGCGTGCAGGCACTCGTCGACGGTTACGGTCCGGTCGAACGTCATTTCGCCGTTTCGGCCATCAGCGGCGAAGGCTGTCCGGCCGTCTGCCGCGCGGTGATGGAGCACATCGAGCGTAGTGGCGCGAAAGTCAGTCCGGTGGATACGGCGTCGGTAGTCCCAGCGGCCGGGGAGACGGCCTGATGAGCGCCCGCGCGCAGCTCGCCGGCGCTCGCCGGCTGGTGGTCAAGGTCGGCAGTGCGCTGGTCACCGACAATGGCGCCGGCCTGTCGCTCGCCTTCATCGCCGACATTGCCCGCCAGATTGCGCAACTGCATGAATCCGGGCGCGAGGTATTGCTCGTCTCGTCGGGCGCCATCGCCGCCGGCATGCAGCGTCTCGGCTGGACGACGCGGCCGAAGTCGGTGCACGACCTACAAGCTGCCGCTGCCGTCGGCCAGATGGGTCTGGCACAGGCCTATGAGAGCACCTTTGCCCGTCATGGCCTGAAAGTGGCGCAGATCCTGCTGACGCACGATGACCTGTCCGACCGCAAACGCTACCTGAACGCCCGTTCGACGCTGCAGGCTTTGCTCGCTCACAGCGTCGTACCGGTCATCAACGAAAACGACACCGTCGTCACCGACGAAATCAAATTCGGCGACAACGATACCCTCGGCGCGCTGGTCGCCAATCTCGTCGAAGCCGACGCGCTGATCCTTCTCACCGATCAGGCCGGCCTGTATACCGCCGACCCGCGCCGCGATCCCACGGCGACCCTGATCGGCGAAGGGCGTGCCGACGACGATCGCTATCTGGCCATGGCCGGAGGGGCCGGCAGCGGCATCAGTCGTGGCGGCATGATCACCAAGGTGCGCGCCGCGCAGCGGGCAGCGCGCAGCGGCGCACACACCGCCATTGCCAGCGGTCGCGAAGCCGATGCGCTGCTGCGCCTGGCGCGCGGCGAGGCGATCGGAACCTTGCTCCATACCAGCGCCACGCCCCTGTCGGCGCGCAAGCAGTGGCTGGCCGACCACCTGCAGCTTGCCGGCAGCCTGTGGCTCGATGAAGGCGCGTGTGCCGCCTTGCGCGCCGGACGCAGTCTTTTGCCGGTCGGTGTCCGCACCGTCGAAGGCAATTTCGAGCGTGGTGCGGCCGTGGCCTGCCGTGCGCTCGATGGCAGCGAACTGGCGCGCGGCCTGATCAATTACAGCAGCTCGGAAGCCCGCCGCATCGCCGGTCGGCCGACATCGGACATCGAGGCCTTGCTCGGCTACATCGACGATGAGGTGCTCATTCACCGGGACAATCTGGTATGGACCGGTGAAGGTTGAACGTCGCCGCCGATGGCCGCCGGGACACCGGGTTTATCCAGGCAGCCGGCCGGCCAGCAGTGGCAACACCAACGCGGTGAGCAGACCGTTCAGCCCCATCGCCAGCGCGGCGAAAGCGCCGGTCGTCTCGGAGCTCTGAAAGGCGCGCGCGGTACCGATGCCGTGCGCGGCCAAGCCGAGCGCCAGCCCGCGGCCCGCCTCGGAGCGTACGCCGATCCGGCGAAAAAGCGCCGGCGCGATCATCGCTCCCAGAATGCCGGTCGTGACGACGAGGACGGCGGTGAGCGAAGGCAGGCCGCCGATCTTTTCGGCAATGCCCATCGCGATCGGTGTGGTGACCGATTTCGGCGCCAGCGACCATTGCGTCGCCTCGCTGGCGCCGAGCAGGCGGGCGATGGCCACGGCCGAGACGATGGCGGTCAGCGAGCCGCAGAACAGCGCTGCGAGTACGGCGCGTGCATTGCGTTTGAGGCGCGGCCACTGGGCGTAAAGCGGCACGGCCAGTGCCACCGTGGCCGGCCCGAGCAGGAAATGCACGAACTGGGCGCCGGCGAAATAGGTTTCGTACGCCGTGCCGGTGGCGAGCAGCAAGGCGATGATCAAGGCCACGGCTACAGCCACCGGATTGGCGAGCGCCGACTGACGGGCGCGTCGGTAAAGCCAGAGCGCGGCCTGATAGGCCAGCAGCGTCACAGTCAGCCACAGCAAGGGCGAGGTCGCCAGATAGACCCAGATCGAAGCCAGTTCGCGCGTCATGGCGGATCAGTTCTCGTCGTCGGTCGCCAGAGCGCGGAAGACCAGCGCCGTGACCAGCAGCGCCAACGCCGTGCTGACGAGCAGAGCGAGGACGATGGCTAGCCATTCTTCGCCGAGGCGGGCGAAATGCAGCATCACGCCCGCTCCGGCCGGCACGAAGAGCAGCGACAGATGCTGCAGCAGACCCTGGGCGCTCTGGCGCAGCGAGGCGGGCGCTTCACCGCGCAGCAGCAGGAAGACGAACAGCAAGGCCATGCCCATCACCGGGCCGGGCACGGGCCAGCCGAGCAGTTGCATCAGCACCTCGCCGGCGAGTTGAAAGAGCAGCAAAACCGTCAGCGCGCCCAACATCGATCTCTCCCGTTGAAAAAACCGCGATCCGTCGCGGTCGACGTCATTCCGCGAGCGAGAGGCATGCTCTTCGCCTCGCCGGTTCCGGTGTCACTGCCCAAGCACAATCGCTGCAGAACGGTCCGTGAGTGCCATCGCCGATCAAGACCGATTCTGGCGGGCGGACAAGAGCAAGCTGCCTGCGCCCGCGTCGTTCTGCCCATTACACCCGCGGCGGCCATCGGGCGGCGGGACGAACGAGGCTCGGGCATTTTGTGGACAGCGTGCGGGGACGTTCGCTCACGCGACGATCAGGGAAACACTGAAGAAGGCCGCGAGCGGGATAGGGCTGGGCGCGCGGCGCGCAGCGACCGCAGCCGATCAAGAAAGATCGGCGAGGAAGCGAGCACCGCGCAACGCCGCCCTCGCGCCCGCGCAGCAATTTATTCAGCGTTAGGTGATCTGTTGCCAGGAGAGGCGTTCGAAGTCGAAACCACGCTCGAGGATGCCAGTGACGCGCAGTTTGATCGGCTGATTCTCGGCATAGATTTCGATGATGCGGTCGCGGCGGTACCAGCCGATCGGTGTGATCAGACTGGGCGGTTGATTGACGATGGCGACCTCGGGCAACAGGAAGCCCTGATGCCAGCGGTCGTTGCCGATTTCGAGGCCGCTGGTGCGCAGCGCGACGGCTTCCGGTTTGCCGGCAAAGATGTTGATGCCGGCGGACAGTGCGTCATTACCCTCCAGCATCACCCAGCGTACCATGCCGAGCAGCGGTTCGCGTGCATCGTCAGGCTGCACGGCGACCAACAGGCCATTGCCGACGCGCACGCCGTTGCGTGAGAGCGAGCGTGTGATACGCATGCCGCTCGCCGATTCGTCGAGCATGCGCCAGTTCTCGACGACTTGCCATTGTTCCTTCATGTAGCCGAGTTCGATACTCTGCGTTACCTCTCCCGGCGCACCATTGCGGCCAAACGTGGCCATCTGCTCGCGTTCACGGCGTAGCCGGTCCAGGTCCGGCATGCCGGGTTGCTCGAAACGCTTGCGGCCGGAAAGGTAGTAATGGATGGCCTCCAGGCCACCGATGAACTGGCAGCCGTTGCTGACCGGCCGGCGTTCGTGGCGGCGAGCGATACCGCCCTTGCACCAGCGCAGATAGAGCTGTTTGAGCAGATCGCCGCAAGCGGGTTGCGTACAGTCGTCTCCCAACTGTAATTCCGCCGGTTTGGCGCCACTTTCGAGCATCGCCAGCCGTTTCTTGATACTGTGGCGCAGATCGCCGACGTCGAGCCAGCGCGCACCCTCGCCGCTGCGCGGCAGATAGCTGGCCGGCTGATCGGAGAGCAGATCGACGCACAACGGGAAGGAGCGGCCGTCGAGCGGTGGCGCGCTGCGGAACAAGGCGGTCTTGACACTCCAGCGCCGGGCCCAGCGCGCCATCCAGTTCATCTGCCGATGGCTCAGCTCATGCGGCGAGGCGATCTGCAGCAGCAGAATTTCCGACCAGGCCGCCAGCGGGCTGCTCGGCAGGCTGCCCTGGCGTAACGGGTCCTCGACTGCCGTGCCGGCCACGCCGAACTCTTCGGCGAGGGAAAAAATCTCATGCACGAGCCGCCAGTGTTCGCGCTCGGCCTGACGGCTGGCCCGATAAAAGTCGATCTGCATCATGGCCAGTGTGGCCAGCGCCCGCTGTGCCGATCGCACGGCCCGGTCGCGCGAGATCGAGTCTTTGTTCAAGGACGACTCCAGGCAGCGCAGGTAACCGGCGCCCAGAGCATTCCACAGCGTGCGGCAGGACTCAAAGGCGGCCTGTTCGGGCGGAGCCAGCGGCAGCGGCCGACCGGAAAAGCGTTTGGCTATCTCCTCCTGTGCGGCGTGCACCGCTGGCCGCAACAGTTCGAGTATGGCCAACCGATCGTTGGCAGGGATCTGGAAACGATTGAGCAGATTGATCTGGCGCAGCAGCAGCGCCTGCATCTGCACCGCGTTGGCTTGTGGCGCACGCTCCAGCCATACCTTGCAGCCGGTGGCGTCGGTAAATGCGGGCGGCTGTTCGCTATCCATTGGCGGCAGTGTGAAAGTCATGCTCCGGCGCCCTCCTCAGCCAGAATTCGTTCGATCGACGTGCGCAGAACGGCGGTTTCAGGCCAGGTACGTCGTACGCCGGGGGCCTGCGCAGGCGTCCAGATGGATGCCGGGAAATAGCCATCGTCCCGCCAGCGCGGGATGACGTGCCAGTGCATGTGCGGCACCTGATTGCCCAGGCTGGCCAGGTTGATCTTATCCGGCCGCAGCAACGCCCGCAGCGCCGCTTCGACCGCAAACACGACCTGCATCAGATGGCGGCGCTCGCTCGCCGACAAGTCGGTCATTTCGGCGACATGGCCATGCCAGATGACGCGGCAGTAGCCGGCAAAGCGCGCCCTTTCTTCTCCGCCGGCGCGTTCGATGCGACAGAGCGGGTCTTGCCAGAGGATGCTTTCCTCGCTACGGCGGCACAAGGGGCAGTCGGGATGCTCCGTGGTCATGGATGTGAATCGCCGGCGAGAAGATGCAGCAAGACCTCGCGGCGATGCGGCCGCGAGCGGTGTTCCCACAGAAACACCCCTTGCCAGGTTCCAAGCGCCAATTCGCCGTCGATGAGCGGAATCGACAGGCTGACCTGGGTCAGCGCACTGCGAATATGGGCCGACATGTCGTCTGGCCCTTCATTGCTGTGCCGCCAGCTCGGGTCGCCATCCGGCGCAAGACGGGCGAAAAAAACATCGAGGTCATGACGCACGTCGGGGTCGGCGTTTTCCTGGATGAGCAGCGAGGCCGAGGTATGGCGACAAAAGATGGTCATCAGGCCGTCGCGCAGACCGCTATTACGCGCAAAGGAACGCACCGGATCGGTGATCTCGAACAGGCCGCGACCGGTCGTCTGGACAAGAAGGGAGCGCATCATGGTGGCCGGCAGTCTACCCCATTGAGCGACGACTCATTGCGCTACGGTCGGGGTAAAAAGTGCAGCACCGTGGCTGCAGGCCGGGAAGGTTTCCAGGCATGGCCGAAGACGATCTCGAACTGCGCCTGGATCCGGCCATCGACGCGCGGCCAGCGGGCGAAGACTTGCCGCCATTGTCGCCAAGGCAGCGTGCCGAGCAACGCATCGCGCACACCGAGATGGCGCTGGTCGCGCAGGAAGTCACGCGCCGAGCGGTAGCTGAGCGCGATCGGTTCGATGTCCAGCACCGGTGCGGCGAAACCGCAGCGCAGAAGCAGGTCGCCGATATCGTGTATGTCGTGAAAGGCGCGCGGGGCGGCGCCGGCAGCGCGCAGGCTGGCCAGTGTGCCGGCACCGAAGAGCGCGAACGAGAACAGACCGCCGGGGGAGAGCACACGCTGTATTTCGGCAAACGCTGGGGCGGGATCGTCGAGCCAGTGCAGCATCTGGTTCGACCAGACTAGCTCGACACTGGCACTGGCGAGCGGCAAGGCGCGGGCGTCGGCCTGCACCGCCAGCGGTCGGCGACGGCGTAGCCAGCCGATGTGCCGTGCGCGTGCCGCCTGCAGCATCGGCAACGCATGATCGATGGCCAGTGGCAGCGCGTGTGGATAGCGGTGCATCAGGAACTCGATGCCAGCGCCGGTGGCGCAGCCGACATCGAGCACCACTGCCGGGTCGAGCTTCGTCCATTGCAGGCGCTCGAGCATGCGCCGGCCGGTCTCGTCGGCCAGCGCGGCGGCGGCATCGTAGGTTGCCGCGGCGCGGGCGAAGTCCTGTCGCAGGTTCATGGCCAGTGTGTGAGCGTTTTCGCCAGAGTCTCGCGAGAAAACGAAGGGCCGCCCGAGTTTTGCTGCCCTTCGGGCATCCGGTCGTCTTGCTCCGCGAGGGATAGAACGAGCGCAGCGAGTTCTTCGGGGTGGGCTCAAATGCCATACAGGCCCAGACGGGCGAAGAGCGCATCGTCCCGGCTCCGTTCGGCATTGTCGGCGGTGAGCAGCCGGTCGCCATAAAAGATCGAATTGGCGCCAGCGAGGAAGCACAACGCCTGCAATTCGTCGCTCATGCTCTGGCGGCCGGCTGACAGACGCACCCAGCTCGTCGGCAGCACGATGCGCGCACAGGCAATGGTGCGCACGAACTCGAAGGCATCGAGCGGTGGCGTTTCGGCTAATGGCGTGCCGGGAATGGTGACCAGATGATTGATCGGTACCGATTCGGGCGGTGGGGTCATGCCGGCGAGTTGGGCCAGCAGCGCCGCGCGCACGCGCCGTGTCTCACCCATGCCGATGATGCCGCCACAGCAGATCTTCATGCCGGCGGCACGTGCCTTGAGTAGCGTGTCCATGCGCTGCGCCTGGGTGTGCGTGCCGACCACCTGATCGTAATATTCTTCGGCGGTGTCGAGATTATGGTTGTAGTAGTCCAGTCCGGCCGCACGTAATTGTTCGGCCTGGCCATCGGCGAGCAGTCCGAGCGTGGCGCAGGTTTCCAGACCCAGGGCCTTGACGGCGCGGATCATGTCGAGTACCTGGGCCAGATCGCGTTCCTTCGGTCCGCGCCAGGCCGCGCCCATGCAGAACCGGCTGGCCCCTTGCGCTTTGGCGGCGCGCGCCGCCTCCAGCACTTCGGATAAAGGCCTGAGCGGCTCGCGCCGCAGGCCGGTGTCGTAGCGCGCCGCTTGTGAGCAATAGGCGCAGTCTTCGGAGCAGCCGCCAGTCTTGACCGACAGCAAAGTCGATCGCTGGATGGCGTTGGGCGTGAAATGAGCCCGCAGGACCTGTTGTGCCCGTTGGATCAGATCCATCAGGGGCAAGGCGAAGAGCGCATCGACCGCCTCGGTGGTCCAGGGCGAGGGGGAAGTGGCACCGGGCGTGGCATCGTTCAGCGTGGCATATCGGTCGGCAGGCATCGGCTCGGTCATGGCAGTATGGTTCAGGGCAGCCAAAGGGGGCAAAGGGCGGGCATCTTGCGCAAAGGGGCTGGCGAAGTCAATGGCCGGCGGGTGATCGGTGGACTCGCCGAGCTGGGCAAGGAACTCGCCGGTCGATATTCCGGTATTTCGGTCAGAACCTCCCCCGCATGCTCGCCCGGTGTGGTCGTTTTCGCCGCAGTACCGTGCCTTGGGGGCTCCTTCGTTTCCCCTGAAAGCCAACTATGAAACATGAACGCACCCTGATTGCCGCGTTGAGCGGCGTGCAGTTCTGTCACATCCTCGATTTCATGATCATGATGCCGCTGGCGCCGTTGCTGATGCGCGAGTTTGCCATCAGCGCTGCCGAATTCGGCCTGCTCCTTTCTGCCTACAGCTACACTTCGGCGGGCACGGCGATCTTTGCTGCCGGTAGCGTCGACCGCTTCGAGCGCCGCCGGCTGCTGCTCGGTCTGTTCGCCCTGTTTGTCTTGCTCACCCTTGCTTCCGCACTGGCCGGCCGTTACGCGACCCTGCTGCTGGCGCGCGCGGCCAGTGGCGCGGTCGGCGGTTTGCTCGGCGCACTGGTGTATACCATCGTGGGTGAGGCGATTCCCTTCGAACGTCGTGGCCGCGCCGCCGGCACGATCATGGCCGCTTTCTCGTTGGCCACAGTCGCCGGCGTGCCGGTGGCGCTGACTTTCTCTAACCTGTGGAGCTGGCGCGCCGCCTTTTTGTTCATCGCCGCGTTCAGCTTCGCCTTTTTCGCCCTGGCTCTGTGGGCGTTGCCGGTGCTCGCTGCTCATCCTGAGCGCCGTGAGGAGCATCATTTGGCGACGCTGTGGCAGGTGTTGTGCGATGACGCCCATTGGCGGGCGCTGGTGTTGATGGCCGCGCTGGTCTTCGCCGCTTTTTTGGTCGTGCCGTTCATCCCCGTTCATCTCACCAGTCATGTCGGTTTGCGGCAGAGCGAATTGCCCATCGTTTATTTCGTCGGCGGATTGGCGACACTCATCACCTCCCGTCTGATCGGTGCGCTCGCCGACCGTCACGGCAAGCAGCGTGTGCTTCGTCTGGTTGCCACGGCGGCGTTGCTGCCGCTACTGGCGCTCACCCATCTGCCGTCGGCGACGTTGCCTGTGGCGCTGGCCGTCACCACCGCGTTCTTCATCCTGGTGCCAGGCCGCATGCCACCGGCCATGGCACTGACGACCCAGGCAGCCGACCCCGCTCGCCGCGGTGCCTTCATGGCCGTAAACGGGGCAGCGATGAGTCTTGCCTCAGGCAGCGCCGCCATCGTCTCTGGCCTCATCGCTGCTCCCGCCGGAGGCGCACTGATCCATTACGACCGCGTCGGCTGGCTGGCGGCAGCGATCAATGTCTTCGCCATCATCTGGGTCGGGCGCTTGCGGCTGAGGTCAAACCCGGGGTACCCGTAGTGAAAACGGACGCGGTCGGGCGCCTCGTGCGCACCGCGGGTCGGCAGTCGGGGAATCGTGCCACAAGGTTGACAGGCCTGTGTCGCTCTGATTAAAATTGTGCGCTTCCCGTTCATCAATGGCCCCCGCCACATGGGGCCCGGGCTGGGGTCCGGGGCTCATCTCGGGCGAACTGGCGTATCGTCGGGGCGTCATCCCAAGGATTCGTGATGAAAACGTTTTCCGCCAAGCCGCATGAAGTTCAGCATGATTGGTTCGTTGTCGATGCTGCAGACAAGGTCCTTGGTCGTTTGGCCTCGGCCATTGCCCATCGTCTGCGCGGCAAGCATAAGGCGATTTACACGCCGCACGTCGATACCGGCGACTACATCGTCGTCGTCAATGTCGACAAGCTGCGTGTGACCGGTAACAAGGCGCAGGACAAGAAGTATTATCGCCACTCCGGATTCCCCGGAGGTCTCTACGAGACGACCTTCGCCAAGATGCAGCAGCGCCATCCTGAGCGTATCCTGGAAAAGGCCGTCAAGGGCATGTTGCCCAAGGGTCCGCTCGGTTATGCGATGCTGAAAAAAATGAAGTGTTATGCTGGCGGCTCCCATCCGCACGCCGCGCAGCAACCAAAGCCGCTGGCGCTGTGAGCGGCTCGCGGATATCCCGAGCAAGGAAGCGAGTAAATGGCGACACAACAATACTATGGCACCGGGCGGCGCAAAACGGCCGTGGCGCGTGTTTTTCTGAAGTCGGGCAGCGGCAAGTTCGTCGTCAATGGCAAGCCGGTCGATGAGTTTTTCACGCGGGAGACAGGGCGCATGGTTGTTCGTCAGCCCTTGCAGCTGACTCGGCACGAGTCGACCTTCGATATCATGGTCAATGTCACGGGTGGCGGTGAGTCCGGTCAGGCGGGCGCCGTGCGCCACGGCATTACTCGGGCGCTGATCGACTACGATGCCGGGCTGAAGCCCGCTTTGTCTCGCGCGGGTTTCGTCACGCGCGATGCGCGTGAGGTCGAACGCAAGAAAGTCGGTCTGCACAAGGCGCGTCGTCGCAAGCAGTTCTCGAAGCGCTGATGGCTCACGGTCGGGTTCGGCGAGGCAGGTCGATGATCTGTCGGTGATACCGGGTCAACGCATCGTTCTGCTTCGTCGCCGATCTCTGGAAAAGCCGCCTTTAGGCGGCTTTTTGTCATCGGTGGCCGGTTCATGTGATTTCTGTTCTATCCCACGGCGGGTCAGGGAGGAGGTTTGCGATGATCAAGGTTGGTATCGTCGGCGGTACCGGTTATACCGGAGTCGAACTCTTGCGTTTGCTGGCCAACCATCCCGAGGCGGAGCTGTCGGTCATCACCTCGCGCGGCGAAGCCGGGATGCCGGTGGCGGCATTGTTTCCCAGTCTGCGTGGCCGGGTCGATCTGGCGTTCGTCGATCCGGCCAAGGCTAACCTGACCGAGTGTGACGTGGTCTTCTTTGCCACGCCCAACGGCGTCGCGATGCAGCAGGCGCCGGCCTTGCTCGCCGCTGGCGTGCGCGTCATCGATCTGGCGGCGGATTTCCGCATTCGCAACATCGCGTTGTGGGAGCAGTGGTACGGCATGAAGCATGCCTGCCCGGAATGGGTGGAGCGCGCCATCTATGGTTTGCCCGAACGCAATCGCGAGGCCATCCGTTCTGCCCAGCTGGTCGCCAACCCAGGCTGCTATCCGACGGCCGTACAGCTCGGCCTGCTGCCACTCATCGAGGCAGGCTGTATCGAACCCGACGGACTGATTGCCGACTGCAAGTCTGGGGTCTCGGGCGCCGGGCGCAAGGCGGAAACACACATCCTGTTCGCCGAGGCGAGCGACAACTTCAAGGCCTATGGTGTTTCTGGCCACCGCCATTGGCCGGAGATCACGCAAGAGCTGAGCGATGCCGGCGGCGTGCCAGTGGAGCTGACTTTCGCGCCGCACCTCACGCCACTGATCCGCGGCATTCATGCCACTCTCTACACCCGCATCCGTAGCGAAGTCGACTTTCAGGCGCTCTATGAGCGTCGTTATGCCGGCGAGCCTTTCGTCGATGTTCTGCCTCCGGGGTCGCATCCGGAGACGCGCTCGGTGCGCGCTTCGAACCATTGCCGCATCGCGCTGCATCGCCCCCGGGATGGGAAGACGCTGGTCGTGCTATCGGTGATCGATAACCTGGTCAAGGGGGCGGCCGGGCAGGCGGTGCAAAACATGAACCTGATGTTCGGGATCGACGAGTGCGCTGGGCTTGGGCTGGTTCCCGTCTTGCCCTGACGCTGCGTCGGCTGCATAGCCGATTCGGCATATCCGCGCCGCGCGTCGCGGTGCGCACCGAGGTGGCGTGGCACTGGCGCGTACTGGGTCTGCTGTTGCTCGTCGTGCTGATCATCGGTGGAGTGCGCTGGGCCTACGATGCCGGACGCCGGATTGCCGGCTTCGATGCCAGTGCGACCGAACGTGAGCTCCAGGAACTTCGTGCCAACCTGGTTCAGCGCGAGGAGGAAGCTGCCCGCTGGCGGTCTCAAGCCAGCGCTGCTGAGAGTATGCTGGCCGTCGAGCGGGCGGCACGTGAGCAACTGGCGACCCAGGTGCGCGCTCTGGAGGGTGAAAACAGCCGTTTGCGCGAGGAATTGGCGGTGTTCGAGCGTCTCGCGGGCGGTGCCGACCCCGGTACCGGGGTGAGCATCGAACAACTGCGCCTCGAACAGCCGATCTCCGGCAATGTTTGGCGTTACCAGTTCCTAGTGGCTCGGAGAGAGGGACGGGGAGGGGTTCCTTTCCGCGGCCAGTACCAGCTGTTGCTGACGCCCAAAGGGGGCGGTGCTATCATCCAATTTCCCCGCGCTGGCGGCGACATGACGCGGCAAACGTTGGAGTTTCGCCATTTTCGGCGTGTCGATGGCTCGATCGAACTGCCCGAAGGCGTGATTCCGGCCCAGGTCGAGTTGCGTATCCTCCAGCAGGGGCAGCTTCAGGCCAGTTATACCCTCATCGCCAACGCATCGGGTCAGTTCGGGCCGGCTCCGTCCAGCTCTGCGCGGCCTTAGGGAAAGGCTATGTCCGCGTTAGGTGTTGGTACCCCGCTGGGGTAGTCCAAAGGCCAGCCCGAGGAATAACTCTGGGCTCTATGTGAAATACCGTGGGTAGCTGAAGTTCAGTCGGCCGCAGAGGAAGTAGACCATATTGATGAAGTGATTGATGTTGCGGAAACCTCTAGCGCGACGTTTGGCGAGCTGGATTTTGTGGTTGATACCTTCGAGGATGGCATTGGTGAGGCCGGTTTCCAGGAAGCGAAGGATGCCGCTCCAGTGAGCCTTGACGGTTTTGGCGAACTTCTTGAAAGCCGGAATGCCGGCGGTCTCCACCTGAGCCATCCAGTCGTCCATGAACGCCTGGGCAGTTTTGGTATCCGGCATGGACCACAAGTCGTCGAACAACACCTTCAGCCGGTAGGCCTCGCCCAGCGTTGGGTACAGGGTGATGGCATCGGACAGCCGCTGCTGGCGTTTCTCGGACAGATCGTCGAAATGCCTCAGAAAGCTGTATTTCTGCCGCTTCAGTTCGGTATGCTCCTTGGCTTCCTGCTTGCGAACGGTATCCATCGCTTCATTGAGCAACTTGACGACATGAAAGCGATCGAAGGTGATCTTGGCCTTGGGGAAGGCCTTTTTGCCGCCAGCGATGAAGGCCGGGGACATGTCCATGGAAAGGTGTTCGATCTGCTCTGGCTTCACCTCCTGACTTGCCAGATACTGTTGAATCTTCAAAATCGTAGCAGCGTCCTTTCCCGGAACGGCATGAATGACGCGCCCCTCGTCCATATCCACGCCGATGGTGATGTACTCATGCCCCTTGCGTGAGCTGGTCTCATCTACGCCCAGTCGCCTAATCCTCGATGGATCGTCGTTCTTGCGGCCTTCGCAGACCCAGTGATCGAACACCGTCCAGATGCGCTGAGGATGAACCCCCAGTATCTCGGCAACCCGCGATACGGGCATCTCCCGTTCGATCAGCGCCATGGCAAATGCCTAGAACATCAGGGTGAAACCGCTGCCTGGCCGGCTCCATGGAACGGTGACCGTTTCCACTCGCCCGTCGCTAGTTCGAATGCGGGGCACCCGCGCATGCAAAAAGCAGGCATGCTCAAAGAAATTCATGTGCTGCCAACGACGCTCGACCGTGTCATGAACTCCGCAGGACTCCCCTGCACGATCCGGAAACTTCGCCCCACGCTCAAAACCAATGTGTATATGCAGTTCGTTGCGCGACCTCTCCCCTTCCGTGAAGTCCACAGACTCAACCTGCCACGGCTTGCTCAACCCCAGCGCCATCTCAAAAAGGACATTGCTGTTCATCTCGCTCTCTTCTCTCTGAACTTCAAAAACCCACTATCCTATCCACTCCGTTTCACCAAGAGCCAAAATTCCCCTCGATGATCTGCTGGCGCTGACGCGGGAGTATCTCTGTCCCGAGGTATCCCGCTCCGGACTCGACCGCTGCCTCCTGCGCCGGCATGGCGTGGGCAAGCTGCGGGCGATGCTGCCTAAGGAAGAGCGGCCCAAGCACCAGCGCTTCGAAAAGACCG